>Ga0182013_10000563_pt1 | contig 50936 bp, 39 predicted proteins | sample 612S2MmetaG_FD_120487 | JGI IMG/M metagenome (GOLD analysis project Ga0182013, IMG submission 120487) | Permafrost microbial communities from Stordalen Mire, Sweden - 612S2M metaG | ecosystem: Environmental > Terrestrial > Soil > Wetlands > Permafrost | place: Sweden: Stordalen | collected...
GCGGGCGGGACAGCCGGGACCACAGCGGCCAGCGGGACGCCAGCGAGCGTCACCCTGACACCAGCGAGCGTCACATGGACGCCGGGGAGCGTCACATCCGGATGACCGCCATGGCCGGCAGCTCAGCCGCTGCCACGGCGGCCCGGCTGGCCGCCTGATACCCGGCTCCCGCCCGTAGCAGCCGCACCCGGGGACCACCGGGCCGACGGGGGCCGACGCGCGGATGCGGGCGCGGCGCGACGGACTGGTGCCGCCGCGGGGCTGGCTATGAGGAGCGCGGCCGGACCCTGACCACGGCGAAGACAGACCCAGGCGTTTCCACCTGCGCTAGCTGAAGCGAGCCCGGAGCAGGCGGGGAAGGGCAGGCGGCCCGGTGATGGGCCGGAACCGGGCTGATGCCGTGTGCAGGGCCTGGTACTCGCCGTCGGTGAGTTCGATGCTGGCGGCGGCGACGTTGCTCTCGAGCTGCCCGACGCTTGACGCCCCCGGTATCGCGGCCACCGCGGGCCGGTGGATGACCCAGGCCAGAGCGATCTGGGCGGGTGTGGCGGAGTGTGAGTCCGCCACTTCCCGGAGGGTGGCAATCAGGTCGCCGGCCCGTTCGAGGTTCTCGGGGAGGAACAGCGGGTTCGCGGCCCGGACGCGGTTCACGGGCCGGCTGTCCCGGTGGTACCTGCCCGAGAGCAGCCCCTGGGCGAGCGGGCTGTAGGCAATCACGACGTGACCGGTCGATTCGGCGAACGGCAGCAGGTCACGCTCGGGCGAGCGGGCGACCAGGCTGTAGCGGACCTGGTTGCTCAGCACCCGGCTGCCCAGCGCTTCCTCAGCGACGCGCCAACGTCGCAGGGAGTAATTGCTGACCCCCACCTCGCGTACCAGCCCGACCCGCTGCAGCGCGCGCATGCCACGCATAATGGTCCGGTCATGGACCAGCGGATTGGGCTGGTGTACCTGGTACAGGTCGAGCCGGCGGGCCCCGAGCCGGTTCGCGCTGGCCACAGCGCGCTGTTCCACGACCGGAGCCACGGGCACGACCGGAAGGATCTTCGTGGCCAGGAAGACCGTCTCCCGGTCCTCGCCCAGGGCCTCGCCCAGGATCCGTTCGCTGCGCCCGAAACCGTAGATCTCAGCGGTATCGAACAGGGTGACTCCCAGCTCGACCGCCCGGCGCACGATGGCGCGCGCCTCCCGCCCGGCATACGACTCGCCGTATCCCCAATCCCGCGAACCGAACTGCCAGGTGCCCAGCCCGATCCTGGAAATCTTCGGGGTGGTGCCGATGCTCAGATAACGCATGAGCCCAGTGTCCACCTCCAGCCGCAGGCCGCCTCCCCCCGGGTAGGAGGCGGCCTCGCACCAGCCCGGTTACGACCCGAAGGGCCGGGCGTCCAGGCTGCGCAGGAGCAGGTCAACCGTGGCCGCGATGACGTCGTCGCTGGGCAACTGGCCATGCATGAGGGCCGAGTGCAGAACGGCGCCGGACAGCATCCGCATGGCGGCTTCCAGTTCAGTCCCGTGCGCCACCGGGGTGAGTAGCTGGAGCAGGACCCGTTCGCCCTCGGCGACCAGCTTGTCCCGGACTTGGGCCAGCTCAGGGACCGAGACCGTCAGGGCGGCCAGGGCGGCGAGGGCCCGGTCGAGCCGCTGACGCTCCATGCCACGGCGGAACATGGCCAGTTCCGCGATGAGGTCAGCTCGCAGGTCGCCGGTGGGGACGTGGTGTTCTCCGCTGGGCCGGTAGGTGAACGCGTCCACGAAGAGGGCGTTGCGCGTCGGCCAGTGCTTGTAGATGGTGGCCCGGGAGTAGCCGGCCACCTCAGCGAGATGGTGGTGCGTGACCGCGTCCAGCCCCTCATCGGTTACCACGTCGATGGCGGTCCGCAGGATGTCGTTGCGGGTCCGGACCACACGTGCGTCGAGGGGCTGGCCGGCGAGGTCGTCTCCGGTCGGCGCCATGAAGAACCCCCCCGCTTCCATGCTGGACAAATCGTCCAATAAAGTACTGACAGTCAAGTAATTAACAGATAGTACATAAGACTTACGGCCTTACATGAAACGGAGAACGCCACGATGCCAGCTCTGCTGCTCGGCTCGATCAGCACCGTCGCCGACACGTCCGAACTGCAAAGGCAAGCGTTCAATCAGGCCTTCGAGACGCACGGACTGAACTGGCGGTGGGATCAGGACCAGTACCGCGCCATGCTCTCCACAAGCGGCGGCCAGGCCAGGATCGCCGAGTACGCGCAGTCACTCGGGCAGACCGTCGACGCGAAGGCCGTGCATGAGACGAAGTCCAGGATATTCCAGGACAGGCTGGCTCAGGGGGGCCTTGCGCCCCGGCCGGGCGTGGTCGACAGCGGACGCCCTAGCCAAACCGCTGCTCGAGCCGTACTGCGAAGTCCTGCACGGCGACGCGGACACGGTCGCCATGCTCGACGACAAATACACATTCTCCGCCACGGCCGCGTCCCTGGGGCTGACCGTGCCCGACGCCTACCGCATCTGCGACCCAGGCCAGGTCGAGGACTTCGACTTCGGCGCGGCCAAGCCGCCGTACATCCTCAAGAGCATCCCCTACGACCCGGTCCACCGGCTGGACCTGACCACGCTGCCGCGGCCGTCCCGGGCCGAAACGGCTGCGTTCGCCCGGTCCAAGCCGATCTCGGGCCCGCTCCGCACAGCCGGCCGACGTACTGGATCTACCACGAGATCTGGCGGCTGGCGGCGGAGCCGGCCAGCAGCCGCTCCCGGCTCAAGGTCATTTTCCGCGGCAAGGACGCGATCTTCGACTGGGCCGACCCGCTGCCGTTCCTGATGGTCCACCACGTCCAGATCCCGTGGCTGCTGGTCAGGAACCTGCTGCGGCTCAAGGACTGGATCCGCATTGATTTCAACATCGGCAAGCTCGTCGAGCCGGACGGGGACTGACCGGTGACTCTTCGCGTCCTGCACCTGGCCGGTTCCGCAGTCAGCGGATTCCTCGGTGACCTGTCCCGGCTGTACGCCCAGGACTGCCTGGAGGCCACCGCCGACGCCGCCCGCTACGAGTTCCATGTCGGCTATGTGACCCCCGACCAGCAGTGGCGGTTCCCAGCCGGCCTTAGCCCTGAGGCGATCCGCATCGCCGCACCGATGCCGCTGGCCGGCGCGGTCAAGCACCTGGCCGCGCTGAACCCCGGCGTCATGGTGCCGCAGATGTTCTGCCTGCCCGGCATGACCTCCTACCGGGCCCTGTTCGACGTGCTCGGCGTCCCCTATATCGGCAGTCCCCCCGGCGTCATGGCGCTAGGCGCCCACAAGGCTCACGCGAAAGCGGTCGTCGCCGCGGCCGGTGTCCGCGTCCCGCCCGGGGAGGTGCTCCGCCGGGGCGATCAGCCGTCCCTCGCCCCTCCGGTCGTGGTCAAACCGGTGGACGGGGACAACTCGGTGGGGATCACGCTGGTCCGCGACCGTGACGGCTACGACGCCGCCCTGAGCGCGGCCTTCACCCACTCCGGCGAGGCCCTGGTGGAGTCGTTCGTCGAGCTGGGCCGCGAAGTCAGATGCGGCATCATCGTCCGGGACGGCGAGCTCGTCTGCCTGCCCCTCGAGGAGTACAACGTCAGCCGCGACGCGAAGCCCATCCGGGATTACGCCGACAAGATCAGCCGGAACGACGACGGTGATCTGCACCTGGTCGCCAAGGACACCACCCGGGCATGGATCGTGAATCCCGCTGATCCCATGACGCAGCGGGTGTGGGAGGCCGCGAAGAGATGCCATCTGGCGTTGCGCTGCCGGGATTACAGCCTGTTCGACTTCCGGATCGACCCGGACGGGCAGCCTTGGTTCCTGGAAGCCGGGCTCTACTGCTCCTTCGCCCGCAAGAGCGTGATTTCGGTGATGGCGGCGGCCGCCGGGATACCGCTGCCCGAGCTCTTCCAGATCGCCATCCGGGAGAGCGCCGGTCGCGCGCAGGGCCGGCCCGCAGCCGCAGTCGCCGTCACTTCTCGCGGGAAATGAAGACTCAGGCCAGGCTGGTCACCGGTAACCGAACCGAGGCATCCTGACAGACCGAGTGGATCGCCTGGGTGTCCCTCCCAACCGGGCGCCCGCAGGATCCGCTGGCGGCGGAGGGCCTAGCGGGATCAGGTGGCTGACCCGGGCAGCGCCTCCGGGAGCCCGAAACGCGGATACAGCTCGTCGACGTGGAACCGGGTGAGGGCGCGAATCCGCGCGCCAGCCGCGGTGAGCACGAACAGGCCGCCGGGGAGCGCGGCAGCCCGCCCTGGGTCGCCGATGTAGCTGGCCAACGCGGGCTGGGTGTTGGCGGTGGTGGGCACGAGGCACACCCAGCGGTTGCCGCGGAAGGCGAAGCTGGCCTGCAGGAACGACCGGATCGCGACGAGGCCGCGATACTGGTGCGGCGCCGGGGGCATAGTCAGCCAGGCGTCGTCGGTGAGAAGCGCGATCACGCCGTCGATATCAGCGGAGACGTAGGCGTCGGCGAACCGCCGTGCTACGGCGCGCTCCTGGTCCGACGACGGCCGCGGCCCCCCGAGGCCGACTTCGCCGCGATGCCTGTCCATGGCGGCGCGGGCCCGCTGCAGGGTCCCCTTGACGGCGGCCGGGCTGGCCCCAAGCATGGCCGCCACCTCCTCAGCCGGGTAGCCGAGCACGTCGCGGAGCACGAGCGTGGCCGCCTGGCGCGGCGGCATGCGCTGCAACCCGGCCACGAAGGCCAGCTCGATCGCCTCAGTCGCCTGGTAGCGGGCCTCCGGGCCCGGCGCGGTGTCGGCGATACCCTCAAGAAGCGTGTCCGGGAAGGGCTGCAGCCAGGTGACCTCGCCGCGCCGGGTCGGTTCGGGAGGCTGGAACGGCGGTACCGGGCTGGCCGGGAGACGCCGGCCAGCCGCGCGCAGCGCGTTGAGGCACTGGTTGGTCGCGATGCGGTATAGCCACGAGCGCAGCGACGACCGCTGCTCGAAGCCGGGCAGCCCCCGCCAGGCCGCCAGCAACGTCTCCTGCAGCATGTCCTCGGCGTCGGTCAGCGAACCGGTCAGCCGATAGCAGTGCACCCGCAGCTCCCGCTGGTACGGCTCGACGAGCGTGCCGAACGCCCGCTCCTCGCCGGCCCTGGCGCGCTCCAGGATGGCCTGATCCACCGTCCCAGCATGCCATTTCGGGAAACCGGGCCGGGAGCGTTCCGTTCCCGCGGCTCGCGGTGTCTATCTCGATGAGGACGGAACATACAACCGAAGGGACTCTGGCATGACCGAGACCGCTAGCCCCGCGCTACGGACCGCGCTGGCCTACTACCACGCCTGGACCAGCCACGACCTGGACGAGGCCATGCAGTACATTGCCGACGACATCGTCTGCGACGCGCCCGCGGGCCGCCTGGACGGCCGGGAGGCGTACCTGGGCTTCATGCGTCCGTTCGTGCAGATCCTTACCGGCTCCGCGCTGATCGCCGCCTTTGGCGACGACACGACCGCGGTCGTCGTGTACGACACCGAGACCGTCCCGGTCGCCACCGCGCCCGCCGCCGAGTGCATCACCGTGACCGACGGCAAGATCACTTACAACCGGTTCATCTTCGACCGCGCGCCGTTCGACGCCGCCCGCCAGGCCAGCGACTGAGCCATGCCACCTAGATGCGCGTCAGCGACCGGCGGGGCGCCCAGTACCGCAACACGGCGGGCCGCTGGGATAGCGTAAACAGTATGGCGATCATGACCCGGCCGCTCGGCCGGACGCAGGCGGACGTGACCATCCTCGGGTATGGCGCCATGGAACTGAGTGGCGCGCCGAGGGAACCTGCGCTAGCGGGCGAGGACGCCGGGCGCCTGCTCAACGCGGTCCTAGACGGCGGCATCAACCTGATCGACACCTCGCCTGACTACGGCCGCAGCGAGGAGCTCATCGGGCGCTACCTAGGGCACAGGCGCGATGAGTTCTTCCTCGCCTCCAAGTGCGGCTGTCTCATGGAGCCGCCCGCGGACGCGCCGCCGCCGTACCCGCACGACTACAGCCCGGGCAACGTCCGCGCGGTGGTCGAGCGGTCGCTGCGGCGGCTCGGTACGGATCACCTGGATCTCGTCCAGGTGCACATGTCCCCGAGCCGGGCCATGCTGGAGGAGAACCACACGGTCCAGACGCTCCAGGAGCTGCGAGACGAGGGCAAGGTCCGGTTCATCGGCATCTCAGGCATCCTGCCTGACCTGCCCGACCACCTCGCGATGAACGTCTTCGACGCCTTCCAGATCCCCTACTCGGCCATCCAGCGCGACCACGAGGACCTCATCGCCGAGGCGGCGGACAAGGGCGCGGGAACGCTGATCCGGGGTGGCGCGGCCCGTGGCGCGGCGTCGGAGGAGAAGAACTGGCGGATCAGCCCGCTCACCCAGGAGCCGGGCCTCGGCCAGCGGAACTGGGAGACCTCGGGTATCGAGGACCTGCTCGCCGACGCGGGCATGTCCACGATGGAGTTCGTCCTTCGGTTTACCCTCAGCCACCCGGGCCTGTCGACCACCATCGTCGGCACCGCGAACCCGGCGCACCTGGCCACCAACATCGCAACAGCCGAGAAGGGACCCCTGGATGCCGGCCTCTACGAAGAGGCGAAGAAGCGCCTCCCGCACTAGGGAACCCGGCAGCAAGATCGACGGAGTCCGGTAAACCTCGCGGGTCCGCGGTCACGGCAGCGTGGCCAGGTAAGGCGCCACCGTGTCGGCGAAGTTGTAGCCGTTCGACGCATCCCAGTTGATGGACCAGCTCATGACGCCCCTGAGCCCCGGATACGCGGCAGGCCCGGGCCGACCTGGCTGCACTGCGCGTCATCGCTGCCCGTCGGCGTCCCGGCCAGGGAGTAGCTGGATCCGCTGTAGACCGGCGAGGTCACCACGGTGTCGCCGGACGAGCACGTCCACCCCGCCGTGCTGCCCGCGAAGCTGCCGTTGTCGAGCAGCTTGGCCTGGGCCGCCGCGGCCGGCACCCGCAAGCAGGCCCAGGCGGCCACCAGGATCAGCACCGGGACGAGAACAGACGCCAGGCTCCGGCCCGGCCTCGGTGGTGTGCGCGGGGACGCTGATCGCATGGCAGCCTCCGGGGGTCCGAGAAACAGAACTAACAATAAACTTTCCTATTAGTTGTGGCTCAACGTAACTCCGTCGAACCGGTCCGCCAAGAGCCAGATTTTCTCGCGGCGTGCACAGGTAACCTGGCCGGGTGGAGGTCACAGGCGCATCAGTGGGCCGGTGACGGCCGCCTGCTGCTCCTGGCCACCAACGAGAACGATCGCGCGGTTGCCTTCATCGATCTCGAGCCGGACGGGCACATCGACCACATTTTCTGCGCGCCCGAGGCCGCCGGGCAGGGGATCGCTTCGCGGCTCTACGGCAGGACATGGTCCTTCGTGGCGAGCCCATCCACAACTACAAGATGGCCAAAGACCCGACGCGGGGCTGACCGTGCTAGGGCCACCCCGCGCCACCGCATCCAGCCCGGGCGCCGCGGCCGGGTCAGGTCTGAACGGAGACCGATACGCCCGCCTCCCGCTGCATGCTGCCCATCGTCGCGGTGGCGTGCACGACCTGGCTGACGGCCGGCGAGTAGCTGGGCGGGGTCACCCGGAACGTGGCCACCACCGCCCGGCCGGGCAGCACCGTGCCGGACACCGCCGGCCCGGCCGGCGTAGCGGTCCAACCCTGCGGCAACTGCAGGGCCAGCTGGACGCCATGCAGGGTCTGGCTGCCGCCGGCGGTCAGCGTAACCCGCACCACGGACGCCTGGCCGGCGTGCATCGCGCTGGGCGCGGTGACGACGACCTGGCGCGCGCCCGGCGTGGACGTTAGCTGGAACGCGTTCCGCAGCGGCAGGTTCGCCAGGGCGGAGGAGTCGCCTAGGTAGAGGTGATACAGGCCGGCGGTCTGCGTCCAGCCGTTCGCGGTGTCGCTCCACCACGACGTGTCCTGCGGCGTGATCACGAACGACACGCGCGCCGACTGGCCGGGGGCGAGGTTCACCCGCTGGAACCCTTCCAGCTGGCGTGGCGGCTCACCGGTTGACGCCGGGTCGCCCAGGTACAGCTGGGCGACGTCACTGCCCGCCCGGCTACCGACGTTCTTCACCGTGGCCGAGACCCGCACGTCCTGCGTGCCGGTCACCGCCGAGCTGCTCAGCTGCAGCCCGCTGTACGCGAACGTGGTGTAGGACAGCCCGAAGCCGAACGGGAACATCGGGGTCAGGTCCTTGGCGTCGTACCACCGGTAGCCGACGTCAATGCCCTCGGAGTACAGCACGTCGGTCCCGTCTCCCGGGAACTGGGCGGTGGTGGACGCGGGCACCTCAGTCAGCGCCGTGGGGAACGTCACCGGCAGGTGGCCGCTCGGATCGGTCTGCCCGAACAGGACGCTCGCCAGCGATGTTCCGCTGGTCTGCCCGGGATACCAGGCGTCCACGACGGAGGCGACCTGGTTAAGCCACGGCATCGCGATCGGCGCGCCCGCGTTGACCACCACGACCGTGTGCGGGTTGGCCGCCGCGACCGCCTCGATAAGCTCGTCTTGCGCGGACGGCAGGTTGAGGCTGGGCCGGTCGGTGGCCTCGGACTCGGTGTCGTCGGAGACCACCACGACCGCGGTCCTTGCGGTCTTGGCCGCGTTGACCGCGGCGGTGATGCCCGGCGCCAGCGCCGACGGGGTCCCCCACAGCAGCTGGGACGAGTCGCCGCTGATCGCTAGCGTGTAGGTGGTGCCCGCCGTCAGGTTCACCGCTACCGAGTACGTGCTCACCGGCGGCGTGCTCGGGTTGTCGAGTATCTCCTGGCCGTTCAGGGTCAGGTACGTCGGGGTGTAGCAGCCGCACGGGTTGGTGAGGGCCAGCACGTAAGTACCGGTCTGCGGCGCGGTGAGCGTGCCCGTGTAGCTGCCGCCGAACGGAGTCGGGGCGTACGCGGGCGTGAGGTCGGCCGACGGGATGGCGGGCAGCGTGGTGTCGGCCGTCAGCCCCTGCTGATAGGCGACGCTCGTGCCGGATCCGGCGGCCGCCTGGATGCCCTGCAACGGGCTGACCGTGCCGGACGGGATCACGTACGCGCTGCCCCCGCCGGCGTAGGTCGGCGAGACCGACGCGGACGGCCCGATCACGGCGATCGTCCCGCCGTTCGACGAAGCCAGCGGCAACGTGCCGCCGGCGTTCTTCAGCAGCGTGGTGCCGGCCTCGGCCACCTGGGCCGCCAGCGCCACGTGCGCCGGGGTGGTCACCGTATCCGACGGCGAGCCGGTACGCGGCTGGCTGAACAGGTGGAACCGGAACATCTCAGTGAAGACTCGCTGGACCATCGTGTTCAGCGCGCTGACCGGGATCGTCCCGTTCTCGATGTCAGTTTCCAGCGCCGTTCCGTAATACGTGTTGAACGGCTGCTCCTGGTCGGTGCCCTCGAGCGCGCCCGCCGTGCCGTGCAGCGCGCCGTAATCCGACATGACGAAGCCCTGGAAGTCCCACAGCTGGTTCAGCACGTTGGTGAGCAGGTAGGAGCTGTTGCAGCTGGCGCTGCCGTTGATGTACGAGTACGCGCACATCACCGAGGCGGCATCTCCCTGTGTCACCGCGGCGTCGAACGACGGCATGTAGATCTCGTGCAGCGCCCGGTCGGAGACGATCACGTTGTCCGCGGGAGTGTTGCGGTACGTCTCCTGGTTGTACGCGTCAAAGTGCTTGACCTGCGACTCGACATCCTGGCTTTGCACGCCGTCGATTTCAGGCACGTCCAGCGCCGAGTTCAGGAAGGGGTCTTCGCTCAGTGCCTCGAACGACCGGCCCCAGCGCGGGTCCCGGTCGATGTTCACGGTCGGGCCGAGGTTCGCGCTGGCGCCCTTGCCGTTCTCCTCGGCGCCGATGACCTGGCCGTATTGCTCCGCCAGCGACGGGTCCCAGGTGGCCGCGAGCGCCACCCCGGCCGGCAGCTGAGTGACACCCGTCAAACCGTCGGCGACCCCGGCCGGGCCATCCTCCAGGCCGACGGCCGGAATGCACAGCGCCGGTATGGCCGGCGTGTAGAACACGTACGGGTTGGTGGTGCCGTGACCTTCCACCATGGTGATCTTGTCGCCCAGGCTCATCGCCCCGATGAGCTGGGCGACGCGCTGTGAGACGGGAGCGGTGGACGTCAGCCACGGGCACGAGGTGGTCGTGCTCGCGCCGGCCGGCCCCTGGCCGACGGCTCCGGTCGCGGGCAGTGCGATCAGCGCCGCCACGCCCCCGGCGGCCGCGATCCGCCATCTGCGCGGTCCCCGCCTGTGCTTCCGCTGTCGCCGTGGCCCGTGACTCGACAAATTGTGTCGATTTATTCCGGAATCCACCATTCACCTCCGATACGTTCCCGCTCCGGTCGCATCTGCACGCTTTACAGCGCAGAACCCAACAAGTCGTAACACACAATTCATCCGAACGAAATACCCTGCCTGCGCCATCTGACCCGGACAAGCCACGGCCAGCCTGGGCAGAATCCGCCACATCGCCAGGACGCCATTGCCCTTGTTCTATCCCACAAGAGGTGACCGAGTTAAAGCTGTTAATAAAGTTCTCTTTGCGGTAATTCAAAACCTGATGTGGTTCGTGGTAGGCCAGGGCTCCATGAAGCGCCGCACTCCGGAAAGATCATGGATGATCCGGCTTACGCGGAGGATATAGTGCCCTATCGGGTACCTTTCTCTCCACTAAAGCCAAATATTCCACGCAAATTGCACAGCCAGTCGTACTGGTGACCGAGTCGTGATTATGGCGGGGCGAGTGGGCTGGGTGAGGCAGCACGAGGGCGCAGGTGGCGACCCAGGCCTTAGCTTGGGTGATCGTTTCGGTCGGCTCGGCCGGCGGGACGATCACCGCCGCCTGTCCCCGGGCCGGGCGCCGGTACGCCGAAGCTCTCCACGAAGCGGTCCCGTCTAGCTAGGCGTCCGTTTCGGCGACAGCCGGGCTCGCTGGTGCAGAATAGGAAGGTGAACACTTCCCAGCTTGACAAGATCAGGACCGGTCTCGGCTTCTTCGCGGCCCTGGACCAGAGCGGCGGCAGCACGCCCAAGGCACTGGCCGAGTACGGCATCGAGCGGGACCGCTACAGCTCGGACGCCGAGATGTTCGACCTGGTCCATGCCATGCGGACCCGGGTGCTTACCAGCCCGGCGTTTGACGGCTCGCGCATCCTCGCGGCGATCTTGTTCGAGCAGACCATGGAACGGGACGTGGCCGGCGTGCCCACGGCCCAGTATCTGTGGGACGCCAAGAACGTCGTGCCGATCCTGAAAGTCGACAAGGGGCTTGCGCCTGAGCAGGACGGCGTTCAGCTCATGAAGCCCATCGATACCCTCGATGACCTGCTTTCACGTGCGCAGCGGCACCAGATCTTCGGGACCAAGATGCGGTCGGTGATCAACCACGCGGACCAGGCCGGGATCTCGGCGATCGTGGACCAGCAGTTCGGCTACGCCAGCCGGATCCTGGCCGCTGGCCTCGTACCGATCATCGAGCCCGAGGTCAGCATCTCCAGCCCGGACAAGGAGCAGGCCGAGACGCTGCTGCGCGACGCCATCGGCAAGCACGTCGAGGCACTCGGAGCGGACGCGGTCGTGATGCTGAAGCTCACCATCCCGACCCAGCCCGGCCTGTACGGCGACCTGGTGTCCGACCCGCGCGTGCTCCGGGTGGTCGCCCTGTCCGGCGGTTACAGCCGGGACGAGGCCTGTGCCCTGCTCGCCCGGGATCCCACCCTCATCGCCAGCTTCTCGCGCGCACTGCTCGAAGGGCTGACAGAAGGCCAGACCGACGAGCAGTTCAACGCCCGGCTCGAGTCGTCGATCGAGCAGATCTACCAGGCATCGGTCGACAAGCAGGCGGCCAGCGCCTGACCGCGGCACCGGCTTTGCGCCGCGGGCCTGCTGCCCGAGGCACGGCCATGCGAATCAGGCGCCGGCCCGCCGCGCCGATTGGGCGGTTACGTCTGGCTTTGGCTGATGACCCTGGGCTACCATGACCCAAGTCTCCGTGCGGGATGGGGCGAGGTGAGTGAGGCGAGTCTTGAGCGGCTCAGGCTTGTTGATCGTGCGGTTCGCACCTGGACGGGAGAGCTGATCGATCTCGGCGGCCGGAACACGCTGCTGTATTACCGGGATCTCAACCAGGGGACGCTCGACATCGGCCCCGGATCACCTGCCGACGGTGACGTCGTCGGCGCCTTGCTGTCCTCGCGGACTATCCGCTTGTCGATGATGTTCGGCTCGTCATCGATGACGGCCGCGGCCCGCCGGGCCCGGGCCATGAAGGCCAAGGCTACGGAGAACTTCGAGGAACGTGGCCTGCACACCTTGTTCCTGGCCTGGGGCATGGCGACGTGGACCAGCCCCAAGGGTACGGCGGTCCCGGCTGCGCCTATCCTGCTGCGTCAGGCGGCGCTGGCCGCCCGGGGCGGCACCGGCGAAGACTTCGATGTCAGCCTGCCGGGCGAGTGGGAGGTGAATCCCACGCTCATGCACCTGCTGAAATCTGATCATCAGGTCGGACTCGATCGGGCCGCGGCTTTGGGCTTGCTTGATCAGGACCGCGAGCCGCCGGATCCGGCGCAGCTTTTCGAACAGCTCGCCAAGGAATGCGCCGACGTTCCCGGCTTCGGTGTTTCCGGCCGTATCGTCATGGGGAACTTCTCGTACGCCAAGCTCCCCATGGTGCTGGATCTGGAAAAGTCAGCGGACACGTTGACAGATTCGGAGCTGATCTGCGCCATCGCTGGTGACGAACAAGCCAGGGACGCCGTCCGCGCCCGCCACCCGAACGTAAGCCCCAGCCTGCCCGACGTCGTCCCTCCCGCGGACGAGTTCCTGATCCTGGACGCTGACGCCAGCCAGTCTTACGCGATCAACTGCGCGGTGGGCGGCGCCGATCTGGTCATCGACGGGCCTCCGGGAACCGGCAAATCACAGACGATCGCGAACATGATCGCGGCGCTGTCGGCGCGCGGAAAGCGTGTCTTGTTCGTGGCGGAAAAACGCGCCGCGATCGACGCCGTCCTGGACCGGCTCGGTAGAGCCGGGCTCCGTGATCTGGTGCTTGACTTGCACGAGGGGACCGGGTCGAAGCGGAAGCTGGCGGCTGACCTCGCGCGCACGCTGGCGGTCACGTCGAGCATCCCCAAACCGGACATGACCGGCGCCCAGGAGACCTTGGCACGCCACCGGAGTGCCTTGGTCGGCCGGGACCAGGCCCTGCACGCGGCCCGCGAACCATGGGGGCTCAGCGTTTATGACATCTTGTCCCGGCTCCCCGGTATCCCGCCGGCGGTTACGTCCGGGTGGCGGCTGCCCGCTGACCCGCTGGCACGCCTTGACGCTCCTGCTTTCCGTCAGGCCACAGCCGACCTCGAGGCATTCGCCGGCCGCGGCGGTCTTTCCATTTCGGCTCACGCCAGCCCGTGGGCCGGCGCGTTCGCGGCCGTCACCATCACCACGGCGGACGCCGCCCAGGCGGCGCTGGATGTGACGCGGACTCTGGCTGGCCACACGCTGCCAGAAGCGACCATCATCCTGCCGCGGGTCATCGCCGGATCCGGCTTGCCTGAACCCCGGACCGTCGAGATGTGGATCCGCCTGCTCGCGTTGCTGAACGGCGTGGCCGCTACGGTGACGGCCTTCGATCCGGTCATCTTCCAAGCCCCGCTTGACGAGCTTGCCGTCGCTCTGGCTGCGGGCAAGGCCGGCCTGTTCGGCCGCCTCCGCGCGACGATCACCAGCGGCCGCTATCGCCGGGCACGAAAGACGGCGCTCGGATGGTGGCGCGGAGACCGGAAGCCAAAACCAGCGGCCCTTTACACGGCGGTCGCAGCCGCTGCCGTTCAAGCCGCGGACTGGCATCAGGCCGCCACTGACAACCGGGGACCGCGTCAGCTGCCTGGCCTGGCCGACGCCGAAAGTGCCCTGGCCAAGCTGCACGCCGAACTGACCGCTCTCGCCGGATGGGCATGCCTCCCCGACGTCGACCGTCTTGGCCTCTCTGACCTGCTGGTCCATGTGCGGGCCTTGCTCGCCGACGCCGACACGCTGTACAAGCTGCCCGAACTTGCGCGACTACGTTCCGCCCTGGCCGGCCGGGGCCTGTTGCCGCTGGTGGAGGAAATCGCCCGCCGCCGCCTCACCACCGATCAGGCGCTCGCCTGCCTTGAGCAGGTGTGGCTGGCATCGATTCTCGAGACGGTGATGTTCGCCGACCCGCGTGCCGGGGCCTTCGACGGGCCGGCCCAGCTGCGCACCGTCGCGGCCTTTGCCCACGCCGACCGTGGCCACATCGGCACCACCGCCCTGCGGGTGGAGCGGGCGGTGGCCGAGAACGCCACCCGCGTCCGGGATGCTTACCCCAGGGAATCAGACGTCATCGAACACCAGGCCCGGCTCAAACGCGGCCACCTGCCCGTCCGGCAGCTATTCCAGGCCGCCCCGCATGTCCTGGGTTCGCTCAGACCGTGCTGGGCGATGTCGCCGCTCGTGGTGGCCCAGCTCCTTCCCGCCGAACGCTGCTTCGACGTGGTCATCTTCGACGAGGCGTCCCAGGTCACCCCCGCCGACGCGATCGGGGCGATCATGCGCGCCGGTCAGGTCATCGTGGCCGGTGACCCCCATCAACTGCCCCCCACTAGCTTCTTCTTGTCCTCGGGCAGCGGCGAAGATGACGATGAACCCGGCACACCCGGAATGCCAGGCGGGACGAAGAACATGGAATCGGTCCTGGACGTGATGGGAGCCTTGCTCCCGCCCCCGAAAGGAACCCGGACCCTCCGGTGGCATTACCGGTCTCGCGACGAGCGGCTGATCGCGTTCTCCAACGCCCAGCCCGACTTGTACAACTGGTCCCTGACCACCTTCCCTGGCATCGCAGGCGGGCAATGCCTGTCCCATGTCCTGGTCCCGTTCCGGGTTGGCCGCGTCGGCCAGGAAGACTCCGTCTCCGACGAAGTGGCGCAGGTCACCGAGCTAGTGTCCCGGCACGCCCGGACCCAGCCCGAAGTGTCGCTTGGCGTCATAGCGATGGGAATCAAGCACGCCAACCGCATCAGCGAGGCGATACGGCAAGCGCGGGCCACCGACGAGCACCTTGACGCCTTCCTCGACGGCACCGCCTCAGCGCACGCAGGTAAGGAACCGTTCTTCGTTAAAAACCTGGAAAGAGTCCAAGGCGACGAACGGGACGCCATCATCCTCACCATCGGCTACGGCAAGAAGCCCGACGGGCGGATGCTGTACCGTTTCGGCCCCGTCAACAACGACGGTGGCGAGCGCCGGCTCAACGTCGCGGTCACCCGCGCCCGGGCCCGGATGACCGTTGTCTCCTCATTCTCCGCAGCCGACATGGATCCCGCCCGGCTGCGCTCCCAAGGCGCCCAGCTGCTCAGCAGATACCTCGCCTACGCCGAGTCGGGCGGATCCGACCTCGGTAACGCCGCCAAGACCAAGCCTGAACTCAACCCATTCGAACGCGACGTGGCGGCCCAGCTGCAGGCCGCGGGTATCCCGCTCATCGCCCAATACGGCTGCTCCGGCTACTGGATCGACTTCGCCGCCCAGCACCCTGCCCGGCCCGGCCAGATGGTCCTCGCGATCGAGTGTGACGGAGCCACGTACCACTCGTCGGCGACCGCCAGGGACCGCGACCGGCTCCGCCAAGAACACCTCGAACGACTGGGCTGGACATTCCACCGGATCTGGAGCCAGGAATGGTTCTACCACCGTGAAACCGAAATTGACCGGGCCGTCGCCGCCTATCACGCAGCGGTATCGGCCGCCGGCCAAGGCCATGGCCGAGCCGCGGCGCTCCGGACGGCATCGGCCACCACCGCCGCTTTCCCTGACGCGGCCGCCGGCCGCCGGACGGGCGGCTGTCCCATCCGGACACACCGCGGCCCCATCGATGAATACAGCCAAGCAGAACTGGTCACGGTCATCCGCTGGATCGAATCGGACACGCTGTGCCGAACCGAAGACGAGCTACTCACCGAGACACTCCAGACGCTCGGGTTCACCCGCAGGGGCGCAAAGATCGTCGCCGCCATCAGCGACGCCATCGCGCTCGCGCGCACCCCCTAGCCACCCGCGACCCCACGGAACATTCAGAACAGCAGGCACAGAACGGCTCAGAGCAGGATCTGCGCTGGGTGCTGGATCACCGAGACGAATGCTCGCATCCACTCAGCGGCCGTCGCCCCGTCCACGGCCCGGTGGTCGACGGAGAGCGTCACCTCCATGACCCAGCCGACCGCGAGGTTGCCCTTCTTCACCACGGGCGCCCGGTGCGCGGCGCCGACCGCGAGGATCGAGGATTGCGGGGGGTTGATGATGGCCGTGAACTTCTCGGTACCGAACATGCCCAGGTTGGTCACGGTGGTGGTACCGCCTTCCAGCTCCGCCGGTGCGAGCCGGCCGGATCCGGCTCGTTCCGCCAGGTCGCGGACTGACGCGGAGACCGCGGCGATCCCGCTGCGGTCCACCCCGCGCAGCACGGGCGTCACCAGGCCCCGCGGGCTGGCGATGGCCACGCCGACGTCCACCGAGGCAAACGACCGGATCGCGTCGGGCGTCCAGACCACGTTCATGGCCGGGACCAACTGATGGGCGCGCGCCACCGCCTTGAGGACCAGGTCGGTCAGCGAGATCCGGGCTTGGCCGGCGCCTTCGTTGAGTTCCGCGCGGAGCCGCAGCAGTTTCCCGGCCCTGGCGCTGCCGTTGACGTAAAAGTGCGGGACGGCCTGCTTGCTCTCGGTCAGCCTGCTGGCGATCGCCCGCCGGGCCCGGCTGTGCGGGACGTCGGTGTAGTCCGCAGGCCCGGGCCTGGTGCCGGCTTGACCGGGCTGGATCTCGGCGCGACCGGGCTGAATCTCGGCGCGACCGGGCTGGGTCTCGGCGCGATCGGGGGTCACCGCGCGGACCGCTCGCTCGACGTCACGACGCATAATCCGGTCGTTCGGCCCGGTTCCCGAGATATCGCGGAGGTCCAGGCCCGCCGCGCGGGCCAGCCGCCGCGCGAGGGGGCTGACGAAGATGCGCTCCGGTGCTCCGTTGGTGCTCGCGGGCGGGGGCGCGGGGGCCCGGGCCGTTGCTGCGGAGGGCGGGGCGGCTTCGGGCTTGGCTGGCGTGATGCCGTGCGCGCGTAGTTCGTCCTCGATGTTCTCCGCCGACTCGCCGGGCGCGCCGATGAGCGCGATGGGCTGGCCGACGGCGACATCGGCGCCCTCGGGGACCAGACGGCGCAGGATCACGCCGCTTTCCCCGGCCTCGATGTCGATCGCCGCCTTCGCGGTCTCCACGGTGGCGATCACGTCGGTGGCCGAGAACGGGCTGTTCTCCGCGACCGGCCAGGCCGTCAGGACCGCCTCGGTGGCGCCCGCCGAGATTTCCGGGACCCGCAGCAGATGGGCCATGGTCAGGCCTTCGCGATCTCGATCAGGGCGTCGGCCACCTCTTCTGTCCGCGCGATGGCCGCGCGTTCGAGGACCTTGCTGATGGTGGGCGACGCCTCGCCGCCGGTCACCCGCTGCACCGGATGGTCGAGCCAGTCGAAGAAGCGCCGCTGGATCTCGTCGGCCAGCCAGCCGCCGTAGGAGGTGCCGAGCGGGCCCTGTTCGGCGATCAGGACGCGGCCGGTCTTCCGAATGCTCGCACCGATCGTGTCCCAGTCCACGCTGGCGCGATCAAGCCAGCGCAAGTCGATCACCTCGGCGTCCACGGTGCCGACCGCGGTGACGGCGGCCAGCGCGTAGCCGGTCATCGCCAGGTAGCTCAGCACCGTCACCTCCGACCCCGGACGGCGCACCGCGGCCCGGCCGACCGGCAGGCAGAAGTCCCACTCCCCGGCCGGCACCTCACCGGTGGCCGGGTACAGGTCGACGTGCTCGAGCACCACCACCGGGTCCAGGCAGGCCAGCGCGGTGTTCATCAGGCCGATGTAGTCGAACGGGGTCGACGGGGCCACGATGCGCCAGCCCGGCGCGGTGGCGAAGATGCCCGCGGGATCCATCGAGTGCTGCGAGCCGTACCCGGTGCCGGTCGCGACCTTGCTGCGCAGCACGATCGGGACGTCGTTGCCGCCGCCGTACATGTGGCGCGCCTTGGCGATCTGGTTGAAGAGCTGGTCCGCGGCCACCCACATGAAGTCGGCGTACATGAACTCGACCACCGGCAGGAACCGGCCGTCCACGGCGATGCCGCCGGCCAGGCCGGTGAAGGCGTTCTCGCTGATCGGCGTGCCGAGCACCCGGCCGGGGTAGGCCTGGGCGAGGCCCTTGGTGGCGCCGTTGGTGCCGCCGCCCAGCCGGTGGATGTCCTCACCCATGACGACGATGCGGTCGTCGCGGCTCATCCGCCTGGCCATCACCCCGGCCACGGCGTCGATGAACTTCATCTCCTGCGCCGGGCCGCGGAAGTCAGCGCGGTCGGCGAACCGGGTGCCGGCGAACTCGGTCAGGTCACCGCGGACGCCCACGTCCGCGAAGGCTGGGTCGGGCCACTCGGCGGCCTTGATCCGCCGCTCGTCCGGCTTGCCCCCCGGGACCGGCTCGAAAAGGACAGACCCGACCTCGGCCATCAGCTCGGCGGCCTGCTCGCGGGCCTCCTCGGTGGCCGGCTGGGTCACGATGCCGCGGCGCACCAGGTGCCCGGCGATCTGGGTGAGGGGGTCGCGGGCCCGCCACCGGGCTTCCTCCTCCCGGGTACGGTACTTGAAGGCGCTGCCGGGGAACGGGCCGTTCTGGTGGAAGAAGCGGTAAACGTCCGCCTCGATCACGGCCGGGCCCAGCCCGGCCCGCATGTGCGCGGCAGCCTCGGTCATGGCGACGTAGGTGGCCAGCGGGTCCATCCCGTCGACCTTCCAGCTGGCGATGCCGAAGCCGGGGCCGCGCGCGGACAGCCGCGGCTCGCCGGTCGCCTCGTCCACCCGGGTCGAGACCGCGTAGCGGTTGTTCTCGATGAAGAAGCACAGCGGCAGCTTCCAGGCCGCGGCCAGGTTGAGCGTTTCCAGCGTGGAGCCGATGTTGATCGCGCCGTCACCGAAGTAGGTCACCGCGACCGCGCCGGTCCCGGCGTGGGCGTGCGCCCAGGCCGAGCCGGCCGCCTGCGGTACCCCGCCGCCGACGATGGCGTTCGTGCCGATCGCGCCTGCCTGTTTCCACTGCAGGTGCATGGAGCCGCCGCGGCCGTGGCTGAAGCCGCGCTCCAGGCCGCAGACCTCCGCCAGGCTCCGCAGCATGAGCGCGCGGACCGGCTCGGGGTACGGGCGCAGCGGGTCGATCCCGTTCGGCGCGACGTGGGCTAGCGCCTTGGCCAGGAACTGGTGGTGACCGCGGTGCGAGCCGTTGACCGTATCGCCGGGGCGCAGCGCGAGCACCGAGCCGACGGCGCCGCCTTCCTGCCCGATGCTGGAGTGGGCCGGACCGTTGATCAGGCCGTCGGCGGCCAGCCCGAGCACGTATTCCTCGAACGCGCGAATCAGGCTGAGCTGCGCGAAGGCGCTGGTCAGCAGCTGGGGGTCGGCCGCGTCCCAGTCGGAGGACGTGACGGTGACCTCGACCCAAGGCACGGACATCTCGAGGTGACGGTGCTCCGGCATGGCGCTCCCTGTTCCTAGGCCGGCTGGGTGGCCTGACGATCGAAGGCCTTGCCTCCCGGGTAAGAGACGAGCTCGAACTGCATGCCCCACGGAGCCAGGAAGTAGACCCAGCGCTGGCCCTGGCTCGGGCCGCTGCTCGCGGTGGGATCACCGAGCACCCGGATACCCTCGGCGCGCAGGTAGTCCACCGCGGCGTCGAGGTCATCGACGTAGAAGGCGACGTGATGCCCGCCGTGATCGCTGTTCTTGGGCAGGGCCTGATTCTGCTCGGGCGCGGTGTACTGGAAGACCTCGAAGATCGCCTGGCCGCCGCAGCGGAAGAAGTGCAGCTGCCGCATCACGGCCCCGGGGTGCACGTTGAGATGCTCGGTCATCCAGTCGTCGTCGTGCACGAACGGGCCGAGTGAGTACATGTACTCACAGCCGAGCACACCGATCAGGAACTGGCTGGCCTGCTCCAGGTCCGGAACGGTGAACCCGATGTGATCCACGCGGGTGAGTCCAGGGACGGGCACGGTAACCTCACCAGCTGAGCGCGAGGTAGAGCGACTCCGTATAGTCGAGCACGCCCTCGTGGCCGCCCTCCCGTCCGATGCCGCTCTGCTTCGTGCCGCCGAACGGGGCGGCCGGATCGCTGACCAGGCCGCGGTTCAGGCCGACCATGCCGGAATCGAGGCGCTCGCTGACCCGCAGGCCGCGGGCCAGGTCGCCAGTGTAGACGTAGGCGACCAGCCCGTACTCGGTGTCGTTGGCCAGGGCGACGGCCTCGTCCTCGGTGCTGAACGACACGATCGGTGCGACCGGGCCGAAGATCTCCTCGCGCAGGATCGCGGACCCCGGTGGCACGCCGGTCAGCACGGTCGGCTGATAGTAGCAGCCCTCCCGCTGGGGCCGGCCGCCGCCGGTGACCACCGTCGCCCCGGCCGTGACCGCGTCGTGGACCAGCGCCTCGACCTTGTCCACCGCCTCGTCGTTCACCAGCGGGCCCACCTCAGTGGACTCCTCGGTACCCGGGCCGACCCGGAGCGCGGCCATCCGCTCGGCCAGCCTGCGGGAGAATTCGGCGGCTACCGGCGCCTCGAGGTAGAACCGGTTAGCGGCCGTGCAGGCCTCACCGCCGTTCCGCATCTTGGCGATCATCGCGCCGTCCAAGGCGGCGTCGAGATCAGCGTCGGCGAAGACGACGAACGGCGCGTTGCCACCCAGTTCCATCGAGGTGTTGACGATGTTGTCCGCGCACTCGCGGAGCAGGATGCGGCCGACCTCGGTGGAGCCGGTGAAGCTGAGCTTGCGGACCCGGGGGTCGTGCAGCATGGCCGACACGATCGGCCCGGAACGCCTGCCCGGCAGGACGTTCACCACGCCCGGCGGCACGCCCGCCGCCGCCAGCAGCCGGCCGATCGCCAGCGCGGTCAGCGGGGTGTCGCTCGCGGGCTTGAGGATCATCGTGCAGCCGGCCGCCAGCGCAGGCCCGATCTTGCGGGTGGCCATCGCGGCCGGGAAGTTCCACGGCGTGACCAGCACGCAGATACCCACCGGGCGGCGGGTGACCATGATCCGGTTGCCGCCTCCAGGGGCCAGGCTGAGGTGGCCGTCGATGCGCACCGCCTCCTCGGCGTACCAGCGGAAGAACTCGGCGGCGTAGCTCACCTCGGCCCGCGCGTCCACCAGGGCCTTGCCGTTCTCCAGCGCGATCAGCGTGGCCAGCTCCTCGCGCTGGGCGGTCATCAGCTCGAACGCCGCCCGGAGGATCTCCGCCCGCGCCCGCGGCGCGGTGGCCGCCCAGGACGCCGCCGCCTCCGCCGCCGCCCCGACGGCGGCCAGCGCGTCCTCGACGCCGCCGTCGGCCACCGAGGTGATCACCGTCCCGGTAGCGGGGTCGAGCACGTCGAACCGGCCGTCCGCGGTGGCCGGTATCGCCTTGCCCCCGATGTATAGGTCGGTCAGCAGGCCGCTGACGAGCTGGTCCACCTGTGTCATGTTGACGGCCTTTCCGGCTGTGGATTCAGTACGGGTTGGCGACGATGAGGTCCTGCGCGGGGAAGAGGGTGAGAACGCGGGGTCCGTCTTCGGTGACCACAACCTCCTCCTCGATCCGCGCCGCGGAAAACCCGTCGGAGGCCGGGCAGTACGTCTCGAGGGCGAACACCATCCCCGGCTGGAGCTCCACCGGGTGCTCCAGGCTGTTCAGCCGGCTGATGATCGGTCGTTCGTGCAGGCCGAGGCCCAGTCCGTGGCCGAACTGCAGGCCGAACGCCGCCATCTCATTGGCGAACCCGAAGTCGGTCGCCGCGGGCCACAGCCGCGCGATGTCGTCGGTGCCCACACCCGGCTTGACCGCACCGATGGCCACGTCCATCCATTCCCGTGCCTTGGTGTAGGCGTCGCGCTGTGAGGTCGTCGCGCTGCCCACGCTGAACGTGCGGTAGTAGCACGTGCGGTAACCGTTGTAGCTCTGGATGATGTCGAAGAAGGCCTGGTCCCCGGGCCGGATGATGCGATCGGAGAAGTTGTGCGGGTGCGGGTTGCAGCGCTCGCCTGACACCGCGTTGATGGCCTCGACCTGCTCGGAGCCCATGTCGTACAGCCGCTTGTTGGCCAGCGCCACGATCTCGTTCTCCCGGACGCCGGGCTTGAGGGCTTCGACGATGTCCTGGTACACGCCGTCGACCATGGCGGCGGCCTGGGTCAGCAGCATGATCTCGTCGGCGGATTTGATCTGGCGCGCGTCCAGCATCAGCTGCTGGGCGTCGACCACGGTCAGGCCCTGGCGCTGCATCTCGGCCAGGAAGGGCAGTTCGATGATGTCCACGCCCACCGGCTGGCCGTCCAGGCCCTGGTCCGCGAGCAGCTGCTTGATCTCGCCCACCGCGGAGGTCATCAGGCCGACGTCAGGCGCGATGGCGCCGCGCAGGCCGAGCATGCCCGCCTTGCAGTTCTCCGGCACCAGCCACGGGCAGTACAGCTGATGGTGCCTGGCGGCTGACCCGAAGTCCCAGAGCATCGGCTCGCCGCCGCGGGTCAGCAGGGCGTACCTGGTCATCTTGTCGCCGAGGGCGCCGCCGATCCACGTCTGGGTGGTGTACCTGATGTTGTAGAAGTCGAAGAGCAGGAACGCGCCGCAATCGCTCGCATCCAGCGCGGCGCGGGCACGGTCCAGGCGGTAACGGCGCAGCCGGCTGAAGTCGACGCGCTCCTCGAAGTCGACGCCGCGATGCCCAGGAGCCCGGAGCGGGGCGCCGGGGGCCCGGCTCGGGGGAGCGCTGCTCACGAGTCCTCCAGCCCGTCGTCGACCTTGACGTTCTCGGCGGCCAGGGTGATGCCCGAGCGCCTGGCCTGCTCCAGGATCAGCGTGGCGAAGTCCTCGGTCCGGTAGCCGGCGCCAAGCGCGGAGGCCACCATCGCCGCGGCGGCCGAGGCCACCGGCATCGGCGCCTGCAGGTCACGCGCCGCCGCCAGCCCCAGGTCAAAGTCCTTCAGCAGCAGCGGGTTGGTGAACGTGGGGGTGAAATCCAGATTGACAAGCGCCGGTGATTTGTACCTGGTGAACATGGACCCAAGCACCGAGTGGTTGATGAACTCAAGGAACGCGGCCCGGCTGGTGCCGCCCTTCTCGGCCAGCACAGTCACCTCCGACAGCGCCTGGATCACCACGCCGAGCAGCACGTTGTGGCAGATCTTGACCAGCCGCGCCACCTCGTCGTCGCCGACGTAGGTGACCCGCGCGCCGAACAGCGCCAGCAGCCGCTCGGCCGCCGCGAAGGTGTCAGCGGGCCCCGACACCGCCAGCGAGAGCTTGCCCGCGCTGACGACCTTAGGGTTGCCGCTGACCGGCGCGGCGAGGAAATCGGTCTCCCGTTTCCTGCCCGCGTCACGGACCACGGCGGAGGCGTCCATCGAGACCGTGGAGAAGTCCACGAGCAGCGCAGGCGAATGGCCGGGATCGGTCAGCACCCCGTTGGCCCCGGTCGTCACCTGTAGCAGGTCATCGGAGCCCGACACCATGGTGAACACCACGTCGCGGTCGGCCAGAGCCGCGGGCCGGTCCACGGCGACGGCTCCGCGGTCGATGATGGGGGCCGCCTTGGCTGCAGTCCGGTTGTAGATGGCCACATCGTGCCCCGCGTCGAGGAGCCTGGAGGCCATCTGCAGGCCCATCCGGCCTGCCCCGATCCAGCCGATCCTCGGTTGCTCGAGCGCACGGTATGCCATCACGACGTCCCCTCCTGCATAGCCTTACCGCAGTGACCACCGCACCAGCGCCGCATCACTCGCCGAGATTATCACAATCGTTTGCATCCTAGTAGTGGGGCGAATCCGGGAAGCGAGCGTCGCGGGGGCCGGGGACCGAGCTGGCCTGGGCCATGAGCGCGGCCAGCGGGGGTTCCGGCGCCAGCACGTACAGGCCGCCACCGATCCGGTCGGTGACCCACAGCAGACCGCCCTCGTCCACGAACAGGTCATTGATCTGCGGCACCGGCTGGCCGTCGGGCGGCTCGGGCACCCAGTGCGCGACCTCGGCCGGGTGGGCGGGGTCGGCCAGGTCGTAGACGCGCACGCCCGCGCTGAAGTAGGTGGCGAACACCAGCCGCTCGCTGCGGTAAGCGCCGGGTGAGTTCTCGTGCAGGTTGTGGGCGCCGAAGCGGAGCGGAAGCCCGTCGAAGCCGTCCGGTTGCGGGCAGATGGCCAGCACCCGCGGCAGGGGCCCGGCCACGTCGATCACCCGGACCGCTCGCCGCGGTGCGTTCGGTCCGTCTGTGACCTGCTCGTCGGTGGCCACGACCAGTCCCCGGCCGGGCAGCGGCAGGCAGGTGTGCGTGGACCCGCCATCCCCGCCCAGCTGGCCGACCTGCCGCGGCCTGGTCAGGTCAGAGACGTCCAGGACGACCAGGCCCGCATCGTCGTAGCCGAGGTAGGCCCGGTCGCCGGCGACCAGGGCGTGGTGGGCGGCGTAACGCTCACCGGCCGGCCAGCCGGGCGCCTCGTCTTCCCGCTGGCCCGGCCACCACCACCGGGCCGCTTCGGCCGGCCGGGCCGGGTCGGCCAGGTCAAGCACCACCCAGATGCGGTCACGGAACCCGTCGGGAATCGCGGACATATGCGCGTAGCGGCCGCCGGTCCAGACGATCCGGTGCACGCCCCGGCCGCCGCTGCGCCAGAACCCGATCTCGCGCGGGTGCAGCGGATCGGTCAGCTCGTAGACCGCCAGGCCCGCCGAGAACGGCTCGGACATCACCGCCCGGTAGGGGAACTTCTCGTGGTTGACGAGGAGCAGCCCGTCGGCGACCTGGACCTTGTGCGTGTGCGAGCGAGGCGGCGCCGGCCACTGGCTGACCAGGACGGGGCGGGCCGGATCGGTGACGTCAAGCACCGAGGTGCCCATCCCTGTGGTCCCGGTATGCCCCACGTACAGCGCGTGGCCGCTGCGGACGACCTGCATGCCGTCGCCGTAACCGCCGAGGTCGTGGCGGGCCAGCAACCTCAGGCCGGCCGAGCTCGCGGCCGGGGTCCGCGCGCGGTGGCGCGGCTCACGGTCCCGCCGAGCTGTTCGGCGGCCCAGTCGGCGGTGGCCTGCCGGTGGAACGGGGCCAGGTTCGCGCAGCCGTGGTTACCCTTTTCGAGCAGCAGCAACTGGGCCGGACCTGACGCCTCTTCCACCAGCCGCTGCGCGTGCTGCCAGGGAATGAGCCGGTCGAGCTTCCCCATGACCGCCAGCAGCGGGCAGGTGATCAGCTCGGCCCGGCCGGCCATGGTCAGCTCCTGCGCCCGACGACGCGCCGACTGCTCATCGGGCGAGAAGGACCGGACCCGGAACGCCTCGCGGGTGAGGATGGGGCGGCTGTCCCAGCCGTCGTCGAAGGAGTACGGCCCGGCCAATGCGATGCACGCCTTCACCCGAGGGTCGCCGCTGGCCACCCGGGGCGCGTAATACCCGCCGAGGCTCACGCCCCAGACCCCGATCCGGTCCGGGTCGATCCCTTCCTCGGTACTCACCTGGTCGATGATGGCGGCGCCCGGCACCTCCCAGTCACCCCGGATGGCCAGGTCGTATTCGGCCTCGCCCTGGCCGGGCCCGTCCACGCTGAAGGTGGCGATACCGCGCTCGAGGAACAGGTCCTCGGTGCTGCGGAGTTCTTCCTTGGCCGAGTCAAGCCCGGGGATCATGATCATGACCGGATGGGGGCCAGGGCCGGCCGGCTGGCGCAGCACGCCGATCATCCGCGATCCGTCGAACGGGATCTCGACCCGGCGGCCGGGCGGATCCAGGTAGGGCAGCCCGTCGGTCAGGCAGCCCACCGCCCGGCCGTGCGCGGCCCTCATCTGGTCCAGGTCACCAACGAACAGGAACTTGGCAAAGTGGAAGTAGACGGCGGCCTGGGACAGGTGCTCCCCGGCCGAGATCGTCCGGCCCGCCTTCAGCGCGTCCCGGCCGAGCTGCTCGTGCTCGGCGGCGACCGCGCTCCAGGCCGAGCACCACTCGTCCCACGAGGGCAGATCGCGGGTGATCCGGTCGAAGTCCGCCGCGGTCACGCCGTTGGTGGTGAATCGCGGCGCCCAGTGCGAGATAGCCATGGCTAGCCTGTCGTCCATGTCAGGGTCCCTCCAGCGGTCGCTTCAACGTCTCTGCAAACGAATGCATACTCTGGTGGAAGGCTGGGGTCAACACCATGACCAGTCCGCCACAGCAGCAAGGACCCTGACAGGCTTGCTCCGGCGGGCCGTCGGGGGGCCCGCTCCGACGGGCCCTGCTCTTCGAGGGAGATTATGGAGACGGAAGAATTCTTCCTGGTCGTCAACGGGGCCGAGCGCACCGTCAGGTGTGAGCCGGACACCCCGCTGCTCGACGTCCTGCGGCACGACGTGGGCCTGGCCGGGCCCGGCTTCGGCTGCGGGCTCGGCCTGTGCGGCGCGTGCATGGTGCTAATCGACGACCAGGCCCGGTCGTCGTGCGACCTGCCGGTCTCGGCTGCGGACGGCCCGGTCACGACCGTGGAGGGGCTGTCGTCCGACGGCCTGCTCCATCCGGTCCAGCGGGCCTTCCTCGACGAGCAGGCCGCTCAGTGCGGCTACTGCACAGCGGGCATGATCATGGCCGCGGTGGACCTGCTGAGCAAGAATCCCGCCCCGGACGAGCAGGACGTCAAGGCGGCGCTGGACGGCAACCTGTGCCGCTGCGGTACCCACGGCCGGATCGTCCGCGCGGTCCTGCGGGCGGCCGGGCACGTCCCCGGGGCGGCGGTCGCGGCAAGCGGACCGCTGCCGACCACCGACGGCTCGCCGGGACGGCTGCCAGCCGGGGCAGGCGGGGTCTCGGCCAGGGCAGGCGGGGTCTCGGCCGGGGCAGACGGGGTCTCGGCCGGGGCGCGTGCGCTGCCGGCCAGCCTGGCGGCCAACCCGGAGCTGGGACGGTGGCTCGATTTCGGCGCCGGCGGCGTGGTCACGGTCCGGGTCGGCAAGGTCGAGTACGGGCAGGGCATCTGGACCGCGCTGGCGCAGGTGGCGGCCGAGGAACTACAGATCGACCTGGCCCGGGTGCGGATGGCCCCGGTCAGCACGAGCACCAGCCCCGACGAGGGGTTCACCGCCGGCAGCCGGTCGGTGCAGGACTCTGGCTCGGCGCTCCGCCAGGCCTGCGCGCAGGCCCGCGCGCTGCTGCTCGCGGCGGCCGCGACGCGGCTCGCCGTCAGCCCGGCCGCGCTGACCGTGACGGACGGGCAGATCCTGGCGTCCGGGCGGCCGACGGGGCTGAGCTACTGGTCGCTGGTCACCGCGGACACGCTGCAGCGGGCGGCGGCCGACCCGGTGCCGGTGCGGCCGCCCGGCGAGTGGACCGTGGCCGGGCGGCCTGCCCCCCGGCTGGATCTCCCGGACAAGGTCACCGGGCGGCCGCGGTTCATCCATGACCTGGTGCTGCCGGGCATGCTGTTCGGCCGGGTGGTGCGTCCGCCTGCGGTGGCCGCGGAGCTAAGCGAGCTGCCCGCCATCCGGCTGGGCCCCGGTGACCTGCTGGTGAGCGACGGTTCGTTCGTCGGAGTGGTGGCCGAGACCGACCGGGCCGCGCTGCTGGCGGCGCGGCGGGTCGCCCGCGCGGCGCACTGGAAGCTGGCGGACTCCCCTGGTCCGCTGCCCGACGAACGTGACCTGCGGGCGTTCCTGCTGGCCGCGCCCTCGGAACCGGAGCCGGTGGTGGAGCAGCCGGATCCCGGCGCGGCCGCCTCGGCCACCCGCACGCTGACCGCGGAGTTCACCCGCCCGTTCGTGGCGCACGCGTCGATGGCGCCCAGCTGCGCGATCGCGCGCTGGGACGGCGATACCGTCACCGTGTGGAGCCACAGCCAGGGCATCTTCGCCCTGCGCGGGGCGATCGCGGCCGGGCTGGGGCTGGAGACAGGGCGAGTAACGGTCCATCATGTGGAAGGCGCGGGCGTCTACGGCCAGAACGGGGCGGACGACGCGGCCATGGACGCGGTCCTGCTGGCCCGCGCGGCCGAAGGCCGGCCGGTCCGGGTGCAGTGGACACGTGAGGACGAGATGCGCTGGGCTCCGTTCGGTCCTGCCATGCTGGCTCAGCTGTCGGCAGGCCTGGATCCGGCGGGCCGGATCGTGAGCTGGCGGCAGGACGTGTGGAGCAACGGCTTCATCGGCCGGCCCGGCACCGGCGGGGAGCCGCGCCTGCTCGCCCTGACCCACCTAGCCGGCGCCCGCCACGGTGGGTCGATGCCGCCGGCGCTGGACGGGGCGCCGACCGGTGCGATGGGGTCCACCCGCAACGCGGTACCGGGCTATGACCTCCCGGACCTGCACGTCACCAGGCACCGGCTGATCGAGATGCCGATCAGGACGTCGTCCTTGCGCTCGCTCGGCGCGCACCTCAACGTCTTCGCCATCGAGTCGTTCATGGACGAACTGGCCGCCGCGGCCGGCGCCGACCCGGTGCGGTTCCGCCTGGACCACCTGGCCGATCCGCGCGCCCGGCGGGTGCTGGCCGAGGCCGCGCAGCTGGCCGGCTGGGACCGTCGGGCCCGGCAGGACGGAGCGGGGTTCGGCGTGGCGGTGGCGCGTTACAAGGGCGTAGCGGGCTACTGCGCAGCCGTGGCCGAGGTAGAAGCGGACACCTCCGTCCGGCTGCGCGGGCTCTGGCTCGCGGTAGACGTGGGCCGGGTCATCAACCCCGATGGGGTGCGCAACCAGGTCGAGGGCGGCGCGGTGCAGAGCGCGAGCTGGACGCTGCGCGAGCAGGTCAGGTTCGACCGGAACCAGATCACGTCGGCGAACTGGGACAGCTACCCCATCCTGCGGTTCACGGAGGTTCCCCAGGTCATGGTACGGATCATGGACTCGGCCGAGGCCGAGGTGGGGGCGGGTGAGCTCGCCGCCGGACCGGTAGCGGGCGCCATCGGCAACGCGGTCGCCGACGCGGTTGGAGTGCGGGTGCGTGATCTCCCGCTGACTACTGCGCAGATCGCCCGGGCGATCGAGGCGAGCTGACGAGAACCTGCGGAGGGTTGGTTTGCCCCTTTTAGGGGATCTTCGCCGTGGCTTAGGCCAAACCGGAACGACAACGATGGTCCGTTGTTGTGGCTGGAACAACACCGATGGACCATCGTTGTGGCTGGCTGGAGCGGCTGGCTGGAGCGGTGGACGGTGGCTGGCTGGCGGATGGGCGTTACAGGGCCAGGATGAGCTTGCCCGAGGCGGCCCGGTCCTCGAATACCCGGTGCGCATCGGCCGCGCGCTCCAGCGGATAGACCGCGGTCGCCCCGGGGTCGATCTCCCCCGAACCCACCAGCCGCACCGCTTCAGTCAGCACGGGCCGCATGGCGGCGGGGTCCCGGCCGGACAGCTGGCCCGCCGAGAAGCCGGCGTACCCGATGCACCGGGCGCGCAGCCACTCCGCGCTGGGCGCGGTCTCTGGCTGGCCCGAGATGTTGCTGTAGCTGACTAGCCGGCCGAACGTGGCGACCAGCGGGAACGACCGGGCCCGGATGTCACCGCCCACCGGGTCCAGGACCACATCCACGCCCCGGCCGCCGGTCGCCGCCATGATCTTCGTGTCGAAGTCGTCGTACCCGAAGACCGCACCGAAGCCATGCTGGAGCGCGTACTCGGCCTTCGCCGCGGTACCCGCGGTGCCGAGCAGCGGGCGCAGGCCGGCCCGGAGCGCCAGCTGCCCCGCGACGGTCCCGACGCCACCCGCGGCGCTGTGCAGCAGCACCGTCTCCTGGAGTGTCACCCGGGCCACCTGCCGCAGCAGCATCAGCACGAGCGGAACGGTGATCAGCATCGCCGCCGACTCCGGGCGTCCGGCCAGGTCCTCGGTCACCGGGATGGTGAATGCCTCCGTCGCCGTCGCCACCTCCGCGTATCCGTGTCCCCGGGTGAAGGCGGCCACCGGCTGGCCTGGTCGCAACGACGTCACCCCGGCCCCCACGGCGCGGACCGTGCCCGCGACCTCCACCCCGGGAATGAAGGGCGGCTGGCCGAGCCCGTCCCCCCGGCGGTTCCTGACGTCGGTGTAGTTGACCCCGGCGAACCGCACCGCCACTGACACCTCCCCCGGGCCGGGCTCCGGCTCGGGGACATCAACCATGCCGAGCATCTCCGGTCCGCCAAACGCGGATACGACCACGGCACGCACGGCGGCTCCTCTGGGAGGGCTGAGTAGGTCTGCTTGCGGGGTTCTGCCGACAGGGTCTCTTGCGTGGGGCGGCAAATCCTGCAATGGTTTGCATTATGGCCGATGATCACTGGCGGCGCTAGCGGGCAGGAGAAGCATGGACACCAGCGCGGACATCGTGGTCGCCGGGGCCGGGCACAACAGCCTGGTCGCCGCGTGCTACCTGGCCAAGGCCGGCTACCGGTGCCTGGTCCTTGACGCCCGGCACATACCCGGTGGCGGCGCCGCCACCGAGGAGCTGCTGCTGCCCGGCTACGGCATCGACACGTGCGCCACCGGGCACACCCTGATCCGGATCAACCCGCTGCTGACCAGGGACGAGCTCGGCCTGGTGGCCGACTACGGGCTGCGCTACATCGACCCGGATCCCGTCGCGCACGTCGCGTTTCCCGACGGGGAGCATTTCACCATGTGGCTCGACCGGGACCGTACCGCGGCGGAGATCGCCCGGTTCTCGGCCGCGGACGCCGCCGCCTACCTGCGCATGCTGGACGAATACGACGAGGTGAAGTCGATCTTCAGCGCGTCCCAGTTCACCCCGGTCGGCTTCGGCCCCTCGATGGACGCGCGGCTGGCCGAGCATCCGCGCGGCCGGGTCTGGCAGCGGCGGCGCGTCCTGTCGGCGTGGGACATCATCAGGCACGAGTTCAGCAGCCGCCACATCCAGGCCTTCATGCTCTGGATGGCCTTCCAGACCAACCAGGCGGTGGACGTGCCGGGCTCCGGCCTGCTGGCCTACTCGCTCATCTTCGGCCGGCAGCAGCGCAGCTGGTCGATCCTGCTCGGCGGGTCCGGCCGGCTCACCGAGGCGCTGACCGGCTACCTGGAAAGCCACGGCGGCACCGTGCTGTGCGACAAGCTGGTCACCCGGCTGGTGCTCGACGGCGGCCGTTGCGTCGGGGTGGAAACCGACGACGGTGAGCAGTACCTGGCCAGCACCGCCGTGCTGTCCACGATCCACGTCACCCACCTGCGGGACATGGCGCCGGCCGACGCGTGGCCGGAGGAGTTCCACTACGGGATCGACACCTACGACCTGGGCGTGCCCGGCTTCGGCGTCTACCTGGCCACCAGCGCTCCGCCGGAGTTCGAGACGCCAGACGGCCTGGTTAGCGCGGTCTCGGCCGGGACCGTGGGCTGGCCGGAGGACGTCGTGCAGCTCGGCCAGGACCTGCGGGCGGGACGGTTCGTGTCCAATGTGCCATGGCTCTTGGTGGCCACGCCGACGCTGGTGGATCCGGGCCGCGCCCCGGCTGGGAAGCATACCGTCAAGGTGCTGAGCCATCAGGTCTACGAGCTTCCGGCCGGCCTGCCGGACTGGGACCAGGTTAAGGCGGAGCACGCCGCGCGGCAGCTCGCGTACCTGCGCACCTTCGCGCCTGGCTTCACTGACGATGTGGTCCTCGGCCAGATGGTGAAGTCTCCGGCCGACTACGAGCGGCTGAACCGGCACATGGTGCACGGGGCCTTCCACGGCGGCGACCGAGGGCTGGCCGGCAGCGGCCCGCTGCGGCCTGTGCCCGGCTGGGCCTCGCACCGGATGCCGATCCCTGGCCTGTACCAGACGGGTGGATCCACCCACCCGGGTGGCTCCATCACCGGCGCGCCCGGCCGTAACGCCGCGATCGTGCTCCTGCACGACCTCGGCCACGACCCGGCCGAGGTGATGGCCGCGCCGCCGGGCGCGGTGCTTCCGCTGCCCTCGGTAACCAGCTGAGCGTCGTGATCGTCGATGCCCATGCGCACATCGTGGTGCGGGCGGCCGCGGCCGGCCCGGGGCGGGCCGGAAGCTGGCGTCCGCAGATCACCGAGGCGGACGGCCGGTCCCGGATCCACCATGACGGCCGCGAGCTGACCTCGGTCGTCCGGGAGTTCACCGACCCTGGGCGGATGGCGGCGGAGGCGGCGGCGCAGGGCATCGGGCACCTGCTGCTTTCCCCGTGGGTGCGGCTGCTGCCGTTCGGGTATCCGCTGGCGCAGGCCAGGGAAGTCTGCCAGATCCAGAACGACGCGCTGGCCGCGCTCGTCGCCGCCGACCCGGACCGGTTCAGCGCGCTCGGCGCGCTGCCGCTGCAAGATCCGGCCAGCGCCGCCCGCGACCTGCACACCTTGATTGCCAGTGGCCTCGCCGGGGTGGAACTGACGCCGGAGATCGCCGAGCGCTACCTTGGCGATGACGCCTTCGAGCCGTTCTGGGCGGCAGCTGAGGAGACCGGCGCGGTGGTGTTCGTCCACCCGGCGACCCGGGGGCTCGCGCTGCCCGTCTTCGGCGATTTCTACCTGTGGAACAGCGTCGCCAACCCGGTCGAGACCGCAATCGCCGCGGCCCACCTGGTGATGGCTGGGGTACTGGAGCGTTATCCGGCGCTGAAGGTCGTGCTGGCGCACGGAGGCGGAGCGCTGTGGGCCGTCCGCGGGCGGCTCAGGCGCGCCCACGCACAGGTCCCGGCGGCCCGCTCCCGGCTCCGCGAGGCCCCGGACGCCTCGCTGGCCCGGCTCTACCACGACACGGTGACCCACGACCCGGCCCTGCTGCGCCGGCTCATCGAGGACGCCGGTCCTGACCACGTCCTATTGGGCTCGGACCGGCCGTTCGACATGGGCAGCGACGACCCGGTGGGCGAGGTACGGGCCCTCGGCCTGCCCGCCGAAGCCGAGGCAGCGGTGCTGGGCGGGAACACCGCCAGGCTACTCGGCCTGTCCTCCTGAGCGTTTGATAGGTACTTAGGGGCCGGCCGAGCTACCCGGGGAGCAGGCCCGCCGCGTCCAGATCGGCGGCCAGGGCGGCTAGCTCGGACGGCGGGACCTGGGTGAGCGGCGGGCGGACCGGGCCGCCGGACATGCCGAGCAAACCTGCCCAGGCCTTGATGTAGGGCACCGGGCTGCCGCGCCGCACGGCCGCCTCCCCGTGCAGCCAGGTGGCCGCCACGGCTCGCACCGGCTCCAGCGTGGCCGCCATCTCCGCCGCCTCGGCGGCACGGCCGGCCAGCGCGAGCTCCGTGTACTCGCGCATCGGCCGCCAGCCGGGGACCTGGTAGAGATACGGCGCGGCCGACGACATGAACACCCGCTGGCCGTGCTCGATCATGTTCTCCAGCCAGGTGCCCTCGTTCGGCTCGCAGACGACGATGCGGTCGCCGACCTGGTGCAGCACCTCCAGGTAGCGCTCGTGATCACGGCCGACCTTGATCCCGCACACGTTCTCAATGTCGGCCAGCCGGTCGATGAGCGGCAGTGAGAGGGCGGGCCCCGCGAACCGGGTGTCGAACAGCCAGATGCCGATGTTCACATGGCGGCACAGGAAGGCGAACCAGTCGTAGAGCCCGTCGTCGTCCGCCCGCGGGTAGTACGGGTTGATGACCACGGCGAAGTCCGCGCCCGCAGCCTCCGCGTGGCGCGTCAGCTCGATGGTCTCCGTCACGCTGTGGTGACCAGTGTGTGCGATGACCTGGCACTTGCCGCGCGCCGCGGCCACCACCGCGGTGACGAGCCTGCGCCGTTCGGCCGCGCTTAGCGCCCAGAACTCGCTCATCACCCCGGCGCAGAACACCCCGTCCACGCCGAGCTCGCCGGTGAGCCGGTCCATGTCGGCCACCAAGCCGGCCTCGTCGAGCTGGCCGGCGTCGTCGAACGGGGCGGTGGTCGCCGCCCACAGCCCACCGAAGCGCTCCCGCGCCGCCGCCTTCGCCTCGGACCGGGTGTAGTACGTCACAGGGTCTCCGCCAGCCAGTCGGCCACCGCGGGCCTGGCCTTGAACCAGACGTTGTTGAGGATGTGAACGCCGTCGTCGAACACCAGCGTGGTCACCGGTCCCCCGTACTCCGCGGCGACCTGCTCCGCCTGGGCGGGCGGTGAGGCCGGATCGAGCCCGCCGTAGACCTGCAGGAGCGGCACGACCGCCTTATCAGCCGCGCCGGCCAGGGTAATCGAGGCCATGACGGCGGCCGGGTCTGGTCCGAGATGCTGATACTGCCCGGTCTTGGACAGCGGCTCCATGGTCTCGAACCGGCCCGCCGGGGAGTACCAGCTCGAGATCGACACCACGGCGCGGACCCGGTCGTCGATCGCGGCGGCCCGGATGGCGAACAGGCCGCCGTAGGAAATGCCGCCCACGGCCAGCCGTCCGGCGTCCAGATCAGTGCGGCCCGCCAGGGCGTCGACGATGGCCTGCACCGCCAGCTCGTAGTCCGGCCCGAGCTTGCCCTGCAAGCTGACGCTGCCCTGGCCGGGCCCGTCGAAGGCCGCGCAGGCCAGTCCGCGCGCCACGATGTGATCCCCCAGGTTGTACAGCTCCTCCTTGGTGGAGTCGGCGCCGGGGAGCAGCAGCACGAGCGGCGGGCGAGCCACGCCGGAGGGAATCCGCAGGTATCCGTGCAACGTCATGTCCCTGAACGGGACGGTGAGGAGTTCCATCGGGGGATCCAGGTGCGGCGCCGCCTTGTCCCACGCGACCGCCATGGCGGCCAGGGCCGCGCGGTACTGCTTCTGATCGTGGCAGAACATGAAGCTGGCCCAGTGGTAGAACAGGCCCGCGCGCAGATACGCGTCCCCTGCGGTCAGCCGCCGCCCGGCCGCCAGCGCCTCGTCACCTCGCCTGAGGTGGCTCTCGGCCTGCCCGCACCACGCTCCGCACCACTGCTCGTAGTCGGTGATCTGCTCGCGGAGCTGCTCGAACTCCCACGGCGAGACGTAGTTGGACAAGATCCGCCAGGTGAAGCGGCGGTACATCGACTCCAGCCGGTCGTCCATCACACGCTCCGATCCCCGGCCGGAACCTCTCCCGGTTTCCCTTCCTCCACCGTGCCGCCCAGGTACAGCGCGCGCATCTGCGGGTTGGCGAGGATCTCGGCCCCCGTCCCCTCCAGCCGGACCCGCCCGGTCTCCATCACCACGCCGTGGTCGGCCAGCCCGAGCCCGACGCGGACGTTCTGCTCGACCAGCAGGATGGTCCGGCCGGTCTCCGTCATCCGCTTGATGCTGGCGTACATCAGCGCGGCCGCGCGCGGCTCAAGGCCCATGGACGGCTCGTCCAGCACCACCAGGGCGGGGTCGAGCATCAGGGCGCGGGCGAACTCGACCATCCGCTGCTGCCCGCCGGAGAGCTGGCCGGCCCGGTCGGAGGCCCGTTCGGCCACGATCGGGAACTGGCCGGCCACCTCGGCCATGCGCTTGCGGGCCAGGCCGGCGTCCCGCAGCAGGAAGCCGCCGAGCTCGACATTCTCCCGCACGGTGAGCTCGGGGAACAGGTTCCTGGACTGCATGACCTGCACCACGCCTGCCTGCAGGATCTTCCGCGGGCTCGCCCCGCCGATCTCGATGCCGCGGAAGGTCACGCGGCCAAGCCGCGGCCGCAGCAGCCCGCTCACGATCTTGAGCAGGGTCGATTTCCCGGCCCCGTTAGGTCCGACCACGCAGGTGACCGAGCCTTCGGCCACGGTGAGATCCACGCCCCGCAGCACGTCGCCGCTGCCGTAGCCGGCGTACAGGCCAGAGATGGTCAGCATGTCAGCCCGCCTCCTCCGTGTTGGTCATGTCGGTGCCGAGGTAGGCCTCGAGGACGGCCGGGTTCGACCGGACCTCCTGCGGCGCGCCGGCGGTCAGCGCGCATCCCTGGTGCATCACCATGACCTGGTCGCACAGCCCCATCACGAATTCCATGTCATGTTCCACGATGACGAAGGTGACGCCCTCTTGGTTCAGCGCCCTGATCCGGTCGGCGAGTCCGCGCAGCAGCGTCGGGTTGACTCCGCCAGCCGGCTCGTCGAGCATGATGATCGACGGCTTGGCGATCATGATGAAGGCGAATTCCAGCAGCTTTTGCTGGCCGTAGGACAGCCCGCCGGCCGGCTCGTCCGCGAGCGGCGTGAGCCCGACGAAGTCCAGCACCTCCATCGCGTGCTGGCGCTCCGCCGCGGACTTCCACGACCGCAGCTGCGCGATGAAGCCGCGCCGCTGGGAGGCCACGTGCAGGTTCTCGAGCACGGTCAGCCGGGCGAAGATGCGGGTGATCTGGAACGTGCGGCCGATGCCTGCGGCGAACACCTGCTCCGGCTTGGCATTGGTGATGTCCTGGCCGCGCAGCGTCACCTGGCCCGCGTCGGCGACCTCGTACCCGCTGATCACGTTGAACAGGGTTGTCTTGCCTGACCCGTTCGGCCCGATCAGGCCGTTGATGGCGCCTTCTGTGAAGGACATCGTGCACCCGGTCAGCGCCCGGATGCCGCCATAGGACTTCTTGATGTCGGTCACCTGCAGAATGCTCACGGTGCGTCCTCCTCGCCTGCGGCGGCGGCTGGCGTGACCCCAGGAGCCCCCGAAGCCCCCGGGACCCCCGGCACACCCGGAGGCCCTGGTGGTGCCGTGGTCCGCAGCTGCCGCGCGACCAGGACCCGCCGGTACAGCCCGGTGATGCTGGGCGCGATGCCGCCTGGTAGCAGCCGCAAGATCAGGATGAACAGGACGCCGTAGGCAATGAGGAACAGGTTGTCGTTGCCGAACTGCAGGTAAAAGTACTGCTGCAGCGGGATGAGCAGCAGGGTCCCGACGACCGGCCCGGACAAGGTGCCGATGCCGCCCACGAAGACAAGCACCGCGACCGCGAGGTCGAAGTTCGGGTCGAAGCCGAACTGCGGGTAGACCGAGCCGACGAACGGAGCGTAGAGCCCGCCCGCGATGCCGACGAAGAACGCCGACATCGCGTAGGCGATCAGCTTGGTCCGGGTGGTGCGGATGCCGAGGCCGCGGGCGCGATCCTCGTCGTCACGGATCGACAGCAGCCCGAGTCCGTACTTGGACCTGCGCACCCACCAGGACACCGCGCAGGCGACGACGGCCGCGGCCAGGCCGACGTAGTAGAAGGGCTCGTTGAAGAACGAGCCGGTCCAGGTGGGGAACGGGAGCTCCTGGCCCCCTGATCCGTTCGTCCAGGACGTCAGGTTGAACGCCAGCAACTGCAGGATGAACATGACCGCGACGGTCAAGATGATGAACGTGTGCTTGCGCACCCGCAGCAGCAAGAACCCGATGGGCACCGCCAGCACGGCCGAGACCAGGCCGGCCAGCGGAAGCAGCGTGAACGTGTCCCAGCCGGCCGGCACCTTCAGGTGCAGGACGAGCAACGCCACCGTGTACTGCCCGATGCCGTAGTAGGCGGCGTGCCCGATCGAGATGTAGCCGGAGTACCCGGAGAAGATGTTCCAGCCGCAGGCCGCGACCAGGAAGATCATCGTGAAGACCCCGATAGAGGTCACGGCCGGGTTGGTGAAGACAAGCGGGAAGGCGACAAGCAGCACGAGCACCAGAGCGGTGCCGCCCCGCCGCACGGCCACGGGCGGCTCGTAGGGAATGTGCTCGGGAGCGGCTGCCCCCACCGGGGTCACGTCGATGGCGGTCACTGGGCACGCACCGCCTTCCGGCCGAGCAGGCCCTGCGGCCGTAGCAAAAGGACGAGGACGAGGACGAGATAAAAGGTGGTCTGGCCCCAGGTCGGGGACCAGGTGACCGCCACCACGTCTTGGATGACGAGCATGACGATGGACGCGATCAGCGCGCCGGACAGGCTGCCGAAGCCGCCGAAGATGACGATGGCCAGCAGCCGTGAGATGAGGTCGTAGGAACTGGCGGCGTCGAAGGAGTTGGTGAGACCGAACACCATCCCCCCCGCCGCCGCCAGGCCTACCCCGATGCCGAGAGTGAACGCGGACACCCAGTCGGTGTTGATGCCGACCAGCCGCGCCGCCGTCGGGTTCTGCATGGACGCCCGCAGGCTGCGGCCGAACCTGGTGCGGTAGAGCAGGTAGTACACGCCGCCGAGGAGCAGCACGCTCATGGCGAAGGCGTACAGGTAGATGCTCGGAAAGATCAGCGAGCCGAGCCTGATCGAGGAGTTGACGTAGGACGTGTGGATCGCGACCAGGTTGCTGGTGAAGATGTAGTCGAGGATCCCTTCCGCCACCGTGCCCACGGCGAACATCGTCAGCAGCGACATGATCACGCGATCTCGCTTGATCGGCTTGATCATCGTCCAGTACACGGCGATGCCGATTCCGAACATCACCGGGATGGTAATCAGCAAACCCAGGAACGGGTCGATGTTCAGATGGGCATACAGCGCGTAGCTCAGGTAAGCGCCAAGGACCACGAGGATTCCCTGGGCGAAGTTGACGATCTCCATGACGCCGAACACGAGCGTCAGGCCCGCGGCCATCAGCGCGTAAAATCCTCCGACCAGGACTCCATCAATGATGGCCTGGAGAACCAACATCGGAACGCTCCCTGTTTGGTCTATATCCTCGCCGTGGCCGGCCTTGGCTACCTGCGCGCGACAGCGGGTCAGCCGTTGGCCCCCCAGGCCGGCTTGACGGCCATGACCGGCTTGGTGGTGCCTATTCCGGTCGGCAGCACATCTTGCAGCGTTCCCTTCTGCCACTGGAAGACGAACGGGGTGGCGGCGCCGTTCTCGCCGTCGGCGAGGAACTTGACCGGTCCCTGCACGCTTTGGAAGGTGACCCCGGAGTGCAGGTAGGACTCAAGCGCGGAATTGCTTGTGCTCTTGATGTGGTCGATCGCCTGGGCGAGCACCTGGCCGGAGGAGAAGGCCTCCGCCACGTCGGCGCTGATGTTGTTGGCGGTCCCGCCGAACATCTTGAGGTAGAGCTGCACCATCGCGGTGTTCTGGTAATACGTCGAGCCCGGGTACCAGGTGTTCGGGACCATGATGCCGCCGGTGTTCTTGGCGCCGACGGCCTTGATGAACGCCGAGCCCTGATCTGGCCCGGAGGCCTCGATCAGCACCTGGGGGCTGAACTTGTCCTGGATCAGGTCCTGGACGAACGCGTAGCCGTCGGGCGGCATGGTGCCGAGCACCACCACCGGAGCCTTCGACGCCGCGATCGCCGACGCGATCGGGGTGAAGTCGGTGGTCTCCAGCGGGTACAGCTTGTACACCGTGCTCGTGAACCCGTGGGCGGTCAGGTAGCTGCGCGCGCCGTCCAGCATCGGCTGCAGGAACGGGTCGGTCATGGAGGCGTAGGCGATGGCCTCGGGCTTCTGCGTGGCGACCAGCCACTTGGCGAAGGTGATCAGCTGGAATGCGGCCGAGGCGCTCACGTCGAACACGTTGTGCAGGCCCTGGGAGAATACCGAAGGCCCGCCGCCGATGCCCTCGATCATCACGTAGCCGTACCGGTTGGCGATCGCCGAGGCGGGCTTGGTGAGCAGCGTGGAATAGGGACCCATGACGAAGTTCACGTGGTTGAGGGTGATGAGCTTCTGGTAGTTCGTGATCACCTGGGTCGGGCTGGAGCCGTCGGAGAGGAAGCTCAGCTTGATCTGGCGGCCGAGGATGCCGCCATGGGCGTTCTGGTAGGCGGCCCAGGTCTCGTAGCCCTGCTTGGTGGCCAGGCCGTCGCCGGAGAAGTCTCCGGACAGCGAGACCGAGATGCCGACCGTGATCGGCTGGGTGGAACTACCAGAGCCCGAGGAGGAGCCGGACGAGCTGCAGCCGGCGATGACCAGGGCGACAGCTGCTACCCCTGCGGTCCACCAGGCCGCGGTCCGGCTTCTGGGTCTCGGGCCTGACTTTCCCTGAAGTTTCATGGCAACTAATCAACCTCCTGATTTGGGCCGCCAGGCAAGCCGGCGGCCGCCTCGGCTCGCCGGCCGCACATGTCGTATGCCGCAGGAGCCGTTTCATCTTGCTGCCAAGCTCGGGCATTTCCCCTGCCGGGCCCGATTGCAAGCCGATCTCGCCAGCCGCGCAGGGCTAGCCGCCAGTGATCCGAAATGTCCGATTTAACGTATGAAAGGCACGTAACACAAACGATTGCAGTCATGCTACGGTGCGGGTATCTAGGGTGTCAACGCTTCACGAGGCTCGCCTGGAGGCCGCGTCGTTCGCCGAGTGCAATCATTTGCGGCCCGGCCGCCGGGCCGCGGAACAGGAAGCCGGGCGCGGAACAGGAAGCCGGGCGCGGAACAGCGGGAAGGGGCTGCCGTTCTCCTCGGCCTGGTTCGCGGCACGGTGGGCCTTCGCGCCGGGCGGTGCGGAGGTGACCTTCTCCGGGGCGAACGATCTGCGGGCGCCGCTGTCACCGGGGTGGCTCCGGCTGTCCCACCGCGCGGTGGACCCGGCCCGGTCCCTGCCGTGGCGGCCCTGGCACCCGCATCAGGCCGCTGATCCGGCTCGGCCGGGCCAGGCCTATCCGGCGGCCGTCGAGCTGTGGCCCACCTGCGTGGTGCTGCCGGCCGGCTACCGGCTGGCCCTGTCCGTGGCCGGACGCGATTTCGCCCGGGCGCAGGGCACGGACGGCTTTTACGGTTCCGGCCCGTTCGCGCACAACGACCCGGCGGACCGGCCCCCGGCCAGGACCGCTGGGATCACCCGGGTCCACACCGGACCGCGGACGCCGTCATCTCTGCGGCTCCCGGTGATCGGCTGACCGGCCGGATCAGGGCCAGCCGTGCGGCTCGCTGTCCAGCAGGCCCAGCTCAGCCAGGCCCGCGCTGAGCCGGTCGGTGGCCGCGGTGTCGAGGTCGAGCAGCGGCAGCCGGACGCCTCCGGCGGGGCGGCCGAAGATGGCCATGGCGGCCTTGACCGACGCCGGATACCCGGTCTCGCGGAGCAGGTGCCACAGGGCCGACGCCCGGTATTGCAGCGGCCGGGCGCGGCCGAGGTCGCCGTCGCGGCAGGCCGCATGCAGGCTCATCACCAGCCCAGGCGCGATGGCGGCGGCCGGCGAGAAACACCCGGTGCCGCCGACCGGCATCGAGGTCAGCAGGTACTCGACCCCGGTGAGCATCGCGAATCCGGGGCGAAGCGCGCTGGTGCGCGCGCAGGCCTCGGTAAAGGACTGCATGTCGTAACTGGCGTCCTTCACCCCGGCGAAGTTGCCGCACCGGCCGATCAGTTCCGCCAGCAGGCCGGCGTCCAGGCCCACGCCGAGCCGGCCGGCCGGGGAAGTTATAGCCGAGCACGTCGATCGAGACGGCCTGGGCGACGGCGGTGAAGTGCGCGAGCAGCGCCGCCCGGGGCGGCCGCCAGTGGTAGGGCGTGACCACGATGACCGCGGCGGCGCCGGCCTTCTCGGCGTGCTGCGCCAGCTCGATCACCTGGTCGGTGCCGGGCAGGCTGACGTGCGCGTAGACCGGCACGCGGCCGCCCGCGGCGCTGACCGCGCACTCGACCAGGCTGCTGCGCTCGGCCGCGGTCAGGTTCAGTGATTCACCCGTGTGCAGCGGCAGCGCCAGAGCGTGTACACCGTGCCCGATGAGAAAGCCGCATAGCCGTTCGGTCAGGTCGAGATCTACAGTGTTAGTGCCGGTGAACGGGGTGACCGGGGCACCGATGACGCCGCCGATGCCGGCGGCCAGGTGATCGCCAGGCACGTCAGGCCCCCGCCGGGCGCGGCATCGTGATGATCGGCCGGATGGCTTCCCTGCGGGCCAGCACGCCGAACGCGGTGGCCACCTCGCGCAGCGGGTACTGGTGCGTAGTGAGCGGCTCGGTGGCGATCGCTCCGGAGGCGAGCAAGGCGATCATGGCCGGGTAGGCATTCGGGCTCGATCGGATGCCCAGCAGGGTCAGCTCGTCGAGCACCAGCGGGTCCACCGGCAGCTCCGCGGACCGGCCGCCCGCCAGGCCGAGCACCGCGACCGTCCCGCCGCGCCGGGCCGCGCGCATGGCCTGCGCCAGCACCGCCGGGTTGCCCGAGCAGTCGAAGACGTAATCCACCCCGCGGCCGCCCGCCGCGGCGCGGACCGCGGCTACCGGATCGGTGGCGCTGTAGTCCACCACCTCGGTGCTGCCGAGCTCGCGCGCGGTGACCAGCCTCTTACCGCGCCCCACGGTGATGATCCGGGTCGCCCCGGCCGCCCGGGCCACCTGGAGCATGAGCAGGCCGAGCAGGCCCGGGCCGAACACGGCCACGCTCGAACCCGGTTCCAGCCGGGCCCGCCGCGCCGCGTGCACGGTCAGGGCACCCTGGTTGACCAGGGCGGCCGCCACGTCGCTGACCTGCGGGGGCACCGGGTGCAGGGCCACCGCCGGGCGGACCGCGTACTCCGCCAGAGCTCCGGGCGCGGTGTGACCGTAGAGCTTGAAGCCGGGTTCGCGGACCCGCTCGCACAGGTTGTAACGTCCGGCCCGGCACATCGGGCAGGCGCCGCAGCCGGTGTGGTTCTCGGCCACCACCCGGTCGCCCACCGCGAGCCCGCTGCGCTCGGTGCCGGGGCCGAGCGCGGCGACTTCGCCGGACCACTCGTGTCCGATGATGAAGGGCAGCGCGGGCGGCCAGGTGCCCCGGTAGTCGCCGGCCACGATCTTCAGGTCGGTGCCGCAGATGCCGCAGGCCAGCACCCGGCACAGCACCTCGCCCTGGCCAGGCTGCGGCACCGGTACCCGCTGCACGGTGAGCTGGCCGAACTCGCGCAGCAGGGCCGCGTCCATCTCGGCCGGAACGGGCTGGCCGGTCATCGCCGCGCTCCCGCGCTCAGCCCGCCGCCCGCCGCCGCGCTCAGCCCGCCGCCAACGTCAGGGCCGTCGCGGTCAGCGAGCTGCGCCCAGATCTCCTTGACCCGGCGGACCACGTGGTCGGCCACCGCTTCGGCGATTTCCTCGGCCCGGCCCGCATCGGCCCGCTCGGGCCGCCCGTACCACCCGGTCGGGGCGATGTCATGGAAGTCTTGCAGGACCGGGTAGACGTCACGCTGCCGGAACAGCTCGTGGGCGGTCTCACCGGAGGCCAGGTCGCTGGAGGAGATGGCGCGGTCCAGGTGGACCAGGCCCGGCTCGTAGGCCAGCACGGCCGCGGTCTCCATCGACCCGGCGTGGGTGAATTCCATCTCGTCCGGATACAGGCTGTTGGTGATGACGTGCGTCTCGGCGATGAGAATGCGCAGCCCGAGTCGCTGCTGCGCCTCGGCGGCGGCCAGCCGCAGCGTCGGCGAGTTCCCCTCATGCCAGTTCACCACGACGAGCCGGGACACTCCGGCCTGGGCCAGCGCCGCGCACACGTCGACCAGGATGGCCGTCAGCGTGCTCGGGGACAGCGACAGCGACCCGGGCCAGGACAGATGGTAGGGCGCCACGCCCACCGGGCCAACCGGCGCGACCACGGTGTCCAGCCGGAACGCGACCCGTTCGGCGATGGACTGGGCGGCGAACGCGTCGGTGCCCAGCGGCAGGTGGCCGCCGTGCTGCTCGACGCTGCCGACGGCGAGGACCGCAGTACCGCTCGCGGCCAGCAGCCGCGCGGCTACCGGCTGGGACAGCCGCTCGAGCTGACGATCAGGGTGACGCGGCATGTTCTCAGCCTCCGTATCCCGCGGTGGCGCCCTGCGCGACCGCGTCTCTGTGGGCGCCGATCGGGGTCTGCCACGCTTCGGTGACCACGTCGACGAGCGAGGGGCGTTCGGCGCGAAGGGCGGCGGACAGCGCGGCACTGAGCTCGGCCGGGTCGGTGACTCGCACACCCTGCATGCCGAACGCTCCGGCCACATCGCCGTAGGCCACGTCGGCGAAGTCGTCGCCGGCGAAGCCGCGGCCGAAGGTAATCCGCCGGTACCAGCGGATCCAGCCAAGCGAGCGGTTGTTCAGGACCACGACGGTGATGGGAAGGCCAAGCTCGGTGACGGTGGCCAGTTCCCCGACGGCGTAGCCGAGGGCACCGTCACCGGTCAGCACCACGGTCCTGCCCGTGGCGCCTGCGCTGGCGGTCGCCGTGGCGGCGCCGATCGCGGCGGGCAGCGCGTAGCCGAGGCCGGCCTGGCCCCGCGGGAACAGCACCTGGCGGCCCGGCTGCCGCTGCTCGAAGTACACCCCGCCCCAGCCGCTGGCCAGGCTGGCGTCGCAGATGAGGGTGTCGCCCGGCGCAAGCGCTTGCTCCAGCGCGGCCAGCACCCGCTGCGGGGCGATCGGGACGGCGTCGCTGGCCCGCTCGGCGTCCCGGACGGCACGCCATCGTTCTGTCAGCGCGGCCAGCCTGGCCCGCCAGGCGCTGCGGTCAGGCTCCGCTGCGTTGGGCGGCCCGGTGCAGGGCGCGCTGGCGGCCGGGGAGCCGGTCCCGGGCGCGCTGGCGGCCGGGGAGCCGGTGCCGAGCTCGGCCAGCAGCGCCGTCAGGCCCGCCCGCGCGTCCCCGAGCATGGCCGCCGCGACCTCGAAGGCGCGGCCAAGCTCGGCCGGATCGATGTCGAGCTGCACCACCTGCTGGCCGGCGTGCGGGAGCGTCCACCCGTAGGTGGCCCCGCCGCTGGCCTTGGTCCCGGCCAGCAGCACGACGTCCGCCTCGGCCAGCGCCGCCGCGGCGGCGCTGGTGCCCATCGTGCCGGTCACCCCGACGCTCAGCGGATGGTCCTCCGCGATCGCGCCCTTGCCGGTCAAGGTGGTGCCGACCGCTGCGGACAGGCGCGTGGCCAGGGCGGTCACCGCCGGCCCGGCGCCCGAGTGCATGACCCCGCCGCCGGCCAGCAGGAACGGCCGCGCCGCCTGGCGCAGGACCTGCGCCACGGCGGCCACGTCAGCGGGCTCGGGAGCAGGCCGGAAGGCCGGGAAGGCGCCGAAGCGGGCCGACGCGGCCCTCGGCGTCGCGGCCTCGGCCGGGGCGTCGAGCACGTCTTGCGGCAGCAGCAGCGCGACCGGCCCTGGCCTGCCGCTGGTCGCCTCACGGAACGCCTGCCTGACCAATCCCGGCATCGCGGCCGCGTCCGGAACGCTGGCCAGCCACTTCGTCACGGGGGCGAGCAGTGCGGCCTGGTCAAGCGCCTGCGAGGCGGCGGACCGGTACCGGTGTGGCGCCAGCCGGGTCGGCAGGTCACTGACCAGGGCGATCACCGGCACCGAGGCGCCCAGGGCCTCTCCTAGGCCCGACGGCAGCTTGGCCGCGCCCGGCCCCACGGTCGCGTCGCAGACGCCCACTCGCCCGGTCACCCTGGCATAGCCGTCGGCCGCGTACGCCGCGGTACGTTCGTCCCGCACAAGCACGTGGGTGAGGGAGGGCGCGAGGTCCAGGATGGCGTCGTAGAGGGCCAGCGTCTGGCCGCCCGGTACCCCGAACACGTGCCGGACACCGTGCTCGGCCAGCAGCCCGGCGAGCAGAGCCCCGCCATGACCGCCCGCTTGGTTCACGCCCACGACCGGCCTCTCCTTTACCTGTGAGCACGACATCGCACGGCGTTGGCGGCCCAGCGTTGTGTGCCGTCCGTATGCAACCGTTTGCAGCATGCTTCTACATCAATGCGGGCGTTGTCAAGCAGCGGGGGCGGCGGCCCGGGCTGGGCTGGGCTGGGCTGGGAGCGGCGACGGTGGGACAGCGCCGCCTAGTCGCCAGAGCCGGGAGGCGGAGGAGCGGTCGAACCGCGCACCACGAGCTCGCCGGAGATCAGTACCGTCTCAGGGTTCCGGCCAGGCTCAGCCACCAGGGCCATGAGCATTTCCGCGGCGCGGGCGCCCACGTCATACTGCGGGATCCGGATCGTCGTCAGCGGTGGCTGCAACCGCCCGGCCAGGAGCATGTCGTTGAAGCCCACCACCGAGATGTCCGCCGGGCAGTTCCGGCCTCGTTCGGCGGCGGCCACGATGATCCCGACGGCGATCAGGTCGTTGCCCGCCACCACGCCGGTAATCCGCGGGTGCTCGGTGAGCAGGATCTGCGCCGCCGCGTGCCCGGCGGCTTCGTCAAAGGCGGAAGCTTCAAGCGCCGCCACCTCGGGCAGCCCGAGGCGCAGCACGGTGGAATCGAAGCTAGACCGCCGCCTAGCCCCGTTCGAGGTGGACATCGGGCCGCCGACGAAGGCCAGCCGGCGATGGCCGAGCGCGTACAGGTGCTCCACCGCCTCCACCGCGCCGTGGAAGTCATCGGGGATCACCGCCGGCACACCGCCGCGGTCGATGGTCCGGTTAACCAGCACGAGCGGCGTGCCGCCGGCCCGCAACTCGGTCACCACCGGGTCGTCACGGTGGGCCATGGCCAGCAGCAAACCGTCCGCCTGGCCCTCCAGCATCGCTGCGACCTGCCGCCTGGCCTTGCCCACGTCGTTGTCCGAGCTAGAGAGCAACAGCGAGTACCCGGCCCGGTCGAGCACGTCTTCCGCGCCCCTGACCACGGGCGGGAAGAAGGGATTGGTGATGTCGGGCACCACCATGCCGATGGACATCGAACGCCGCGTCTTCAGGGCCCGCGCCATCCCGTTGACCCGGTAGCCGAGCCCGTCCGCAGTCTCCCGGACGCGCTCCAGAGTGGTCGGGTTGAGCAGGGCCGCGGTCCGCTCGTTGAGCGCCCGGGATGCGGTGGAAATATGCACGCCTGCCGCCTCGGCCACATCCTTAAGTCGCGGCGAGCGGCGATCCGGGGTCATGGCGCCACACCCGGCCGGACCGGTAGCCGGAGGCGATCCTCACGAATGCCGGATGACACGTCTCACGCTCCGATGCAAACGCTAGCGCCACAGGTCAGGCCCACTTTACCAGGCAGCCGGACCGGCCCTGAGGACCCGAAGCCCAGGACCAGGAGGCCTTGACACGCTGGCCACAGCTTGATTACCGTCGCTGCAAACGGTTGCACAATGGTAGCTCTGCCGAAGAGTCAGGAGGCAGCCCGTGCCGGATGCCGAGATCACCTCGGCCGTGGCCAATTGGGGTCCGCGGTTCACTGCCCAGGGTGTCGACCCGGGTGACTTCGCCCGGGTGACGGGACCGCTCGAACGCTGGGCGGACTGGCTCGATGCCTGGTGCGCCAACGGCGACCTGCACGCCGGGCTGGCCCGCGAAGCAGAGCAGGCGGGCCGGTCACTGACAGCCGGGCAGGCCTGGGTCATGGCCACCCTCAGCTACCACTTCGCTAAGTTCGTGTGGATGCTTGACCGGGAAAAACACCGCAGCGCGGCCGATCGGGCGGTGGCCGCTATGACCCGCGCGCACCGGCTGCTCGACCCCACCGCCGAACGGATCGAACTAGCCTTTGACGGCGCCACCATGGTGGGTAACCTGCGCCGGCCGCCGGGCGCTGACCGGCCGCCGCTCGTCATGCTGATCGCGGGTCTTGACTCCACCAAGGAGGAGTTCTTCGCGGTCGAGAACGTCTTCCTGGCCCGCGGGATGGCCACGTTCTCCCTCGATGGCCCCGGCCAGGGAGAAACCGGGTACACCACCACCATCCGGCCGGATTTCGAGGCGCCGGCCGCCGCCGCGCTCGACGTGCTGTGCGCCCGCCCCGACCTGGACGGCGAGCGGGTCGGGATGCTGGGGGTGAGCCTGGGCGGGTACTACGCCGCCCGGGCAGCCGCGTTCGAGCCCCGTATCCGGGCGGTCGTGGTCTCTGGCGGCCCCTACGACTATGGCGCCCTGATCAGGGACCGGCCCGCGCATAGCCTGGCCACCTTCGCCCGCAACAGCGGGACCACCACCACGGAGGAGACCTACCAGTTCGCGTCCCTGATCACCCTGGCGGGCGTGCTCGGCCGGCTCACCCAGCCCATGGTCGTGGTCTTCGGTAAGCGCGACCGGCTCGTCCCGTGGCAGCAGGCCGTCCGGGTGGCGGACGAGGCACCGCACGCGGACCTGTGGATGTTCGAGGAGGGCAACCATGTCTGCATGAACCTCACTTACCGCTGGCGGCCGCAGGCTGCCGACTGGCTGGCCGAACGGCTGGCCGAGATCGCTTAGCCAGCGGTAGCTCAGCGGTTCAGCAGGCTCATGCAACCGCCCTCAAAGGAGGACATCAGAAACCCAGCCGGGCAAAGGCGTTGATGGCACCGGATCCCCCCGTTCTCCTGGCTCCCCAGCCAGTATTGTTCCGGCGCCGCGAATATGGTCGGCTGTAGCGGGGCCAGCGGCCGTTTTCCGACCGGTTCCGGCTGTATCCGCTTCTACGTCTTCGCAGGCCAATTCCGGTCGACATCGGTCCACCTCCGCATTCGGGCGCCTCCCGGCGGGGGCGCGCGGCTATTGCTACCCGACTGCATCGACTTCCCCCGGCCGAAACCGTCAAACGCCGAAGATGTCGTCACCAAAGACCATCAGCCCACTGCGAGGACGATGGCATGCAAGGCCAGCCCGACGGCCGCTCCCACCACCGTGCCGTTGATGCGGATGTACTGCAGGTCGCGGCCGAGGAGCAATTCAAGCTGGCTTGACGTCTCGGCGGCGTCCCACCGTTCGATAGTCCCGGTGACCAGCCCGGCGAGCTCGTCGTGGAACTGATCGGCGAGAGCCCTGGCCCCTGACTCAACCACCCGGTCCAGGCCAGCGGCGAGGCGGCGGTCCGACCCCAGCCGCCGTCCGGCCGCCACCAGCGCGTCGGCCAGCCGGCGGCGCAGCTCAGATTCCGGGTCAGCCGCCTGGACCCGCAGGCCCTCCTTGGCCTTCTGCCACAGCGACGAGGACCAGTCTCGCAGGCCGGCGCTCCCCAGCACGTCGCGCTTGAGGCGCTCGCCACGCTCGCGCAGTTCCGGTGATGTCTCCAGGCGGGCCGGGAGCCCGGCGATCCACGCCTCGAATTGCTGCCGCGACTGGTCGTCGGGATCGGCGGCCATCGCCGCCAGCCGCTGGCGCAGGCGGGCGTACAGGCGGTCGAAGACCCGCCGGTACACCGCGTCAGGCACCCATCGGGGGGACTCGTCCTCGAACAGCTCACGAAGCTCTGCGTGGTGGCCGGCCAGATAACCGTCGGCGCCGGACAAGATGGCGTTGAAGACCTCGGCGTGGTGGCCTCCCGCGATGATGACCCGCAACGCCCGCCCCGCCAGCGGCGCCACCTCGATGGCATCGACGGCCCGGGTCAGTTCGGCGGTGAGCACGCGCTGGACATCCTCATCGCGGAGCGTCTCGGCCACCGTGACGACCAGATCCGCCGCGCGACCGGCGAAGCGGGCGGCGTTGGCCTCGTCGGCCAGCCAGGCCGCCAGCCGGGGAACCACCCGGGCGAAGCGGATCCGTTCGGCCAGGACGTCGGCGTTGAGGAAGTTCTCCTGGACGAACCGGCCCAAGGTGGCGGCGAACTGGTCCTTGCGCTCGACGATCAGCGCGGTGTGCGGTATCGGCAGGCCTAGGGGATGGCGGAACAGGGCCGTCACCGCGAACCAGTCGGCCACGCCGCCGACCATGGAGGCCTCCGCGCCGGCCTGCACGTAGCCGAGCAGGACCCCGTGGACGCCGGCCGCGGTCACGGCCACGAACAGAACCGTCACCCCAGCCAGCAGCGCGCCGGCCCGCCGGCGCGCGACAACCAGGCCGCGGGCCTGTCGAGCCGCCGACTCAGACTCAGGTGCGGACACCCGCGAAGCGGACCTCGGTGCGAAAGGTTCCATCTGGCGGCCCCCGGTCAGTCCGCGCTACAGGGCGGAAAACGACGATCAGATCCGCCCACGATATTGACCGGGCCCACGTCCTGACCGCGACGGGGGTAGCGCAGTTGCCCCTGCCTGCTACTTCAGCGCGGCACGGGGCGGTTGGCAGTGATGGTCATGCCACTAATGTCGCTGCTCCGCTTATCACCACCCGGTCGCGTTTTTATCGAAATCATATGGAGGCCCTGGGCGGTGCGCGCCGCCGGTTAATGGAGCAGAATCAGACCGAACAGCTAGTCCACCCCAGATGTACGGAGACGCCCCATGACCACCACCACCATGGCCGAACTACCCTCGCTCAAGGGCCAGGAGCTAGGTAGCAGTGAATGGATCGAGGTCCGCCAGGACCGGGTGAACACCTTTGCCGACGCCACCGACGACCACCAGTGGATCCACGTCGACGTGGACCGGGCGAAGCGGGAGAGTCCCTTCAAGGGGCCGATCGCTCACGGCTATCTCACGCTCTCGCTGCTCATCCCTATGCTGGCCGAGGTGCTCACCGTCAGCGACGCCGCCCTGGGCGTCAACTACGGCCTGAACAAGGTCCGCTTCCCCACCCCGGTACCCGTCGGCAGCAAGATCCGGCTGACCGCGACCCTGGCCGACGTGACCGAAGTCACCGGCGGCCTGCAGCTCACGATCAGCGCCGTCATCGAGCTCGAAGGCAGCGCCAAGCCGGCCTGCGCCGCCGAACCCATCCTCCGCTACTACGCCTGATGACGGGGCGCCCGGACGTGCTGCTTCAGAGCTTGCTGTGCAGCTCTTCGACGATCTGCTTTCCCTGGCCGGAGGTCACATAGGTAAAGCCGCCGATCTGGATGTAGACGTCGCCGAAGAGGGCACCGTAGCTGGCGACGCTGCTCGCTCCGACCGACCCCGCGTTTCCCTTGGGATCGGGCTCGGAGAAGGCCTCGTTGCCCACCCCGGAGACGGAAGTCGGCGGGTACCCGACCGTCTTCAGCGCGGATACGTCGCTGTCGAATCCGTACGTGCCCCCCTTGGTCGTCACCGAGATCTGCAGCAGGGCACCGTCTGAACCGTCGTATTCGCAGGAGAAGATGACACCTTGCGTCTCGCTGGGTTTCGCGGTGGTGAAGGTGGTGCCGGTGATCTGCGACGCGGCCGCGACCGGGAGGGCCTGGCAGACGTTGAAGTTCTTCACCGTGCTGGCCGCGGCGGCGTTCCCTGTCGCCGATGACGCGCTGGCGGTCGTGGTGCCGGCGCTGGCCGGCGGGGTCGCGGCGGCGGTCGTCTGTCCGCTCGAACATGCCGTGGCCGACGCGGCGACGAGGACGAGGCTGCC
>Ga0182013_10000565_pt1 | contig 50894 bp, 43 predicted proteins | sample 612S2MmetaG_FD_120487 | JGI IMG/M metagenome (GOLD analysis project Ga0182013, IMG submission 120487) | Permafrost microbial communities from Stordalen Mire, Sweden - 612S2M metaG | ecosystem: Environmental > Terrestrial > Soil > Wetlands > Permafrost | place: Sweden: Stordalen | collected...
ATCCACAGGCGTCCTGAGGACGCTCGCTTCGAGCGGCGCGAGCAGAACCAACTGCAGGTTCTCACACTTCCCTGTCACTACGTCCTGGCCGATCTCATGGACCTGCCATGTCCACAAATCGGCTATAATGCCCCTGAAATGCCACGGTCACGGTCATGGTCGGACCATTCCTGTGCTTAGCCACAATCAGGTCGGCCTCCCCGGCCCGCGGCGACTCCCGCTCGTAAAGGTCCTCACGATGCAACAGGATAACGACGTCCGAGTCCTGTTCTATACTGTTATGAATATTGATTCCGTTAGCGACAAAATTATGGGTGCCGAGAACGGTTGCGTCATAAACTGGCTGATTCCCGATGCTCTCGATAGATGAAATGGTGTCCCAGTAGACATCGCTCGTGGCGAGCATTTCTAGTTCCGCGTTACGGAGAACCTTTGCAATTCGCCCGATGCGCGTTCGCGTGGGGCAGATGCTGGCATTAAGGTCTCCTCGACTCTGGCTTCCAATGGCTGCCTGAACATAGGACAGCTTGATGGAGCGCTCCTTCATCACCTGTTCAACCCGTGCCCAAACGCCGCTGGGAATCGTGTCAAAGCGGCCGGCGGCCGTCATCGCGTCGAGTCGTCGCTGCGCTTTCACGACGGCCAGTCCTCGCGCGCCGTACACACCGATCTCGTCCAGAAACTGCCGCTGGTCTTTGACCCCCGTCACGTCGACCGTCCATTGCGGGTGACCATAGACATTGCCGACAGCATGCAGCCTGGCGGTGATTCCGAACCGAAGCAGCAGGATCTGCAGTTCCCGGGCCAGTCGCTCGCTTGTGGTGCTGTAGTACACCCGGACCGCCCCGGACTTGGCGACGGTTACCGAACCATCCGTGGCCCACAGGTGGCGGAGGAAGAGTGCGAGCTGATTCTGGGGCAGCGAGAAGATCTGCGGCGCGATGAACTTTTCGTGGCTCCGCAGGCCGAACAGGCCCATCGAGTCGAGCCAGGCCGCGATGGGATTACGCCGACCGCGCGCCAGGCGGTAAGGCGCAGGAAGGCGCAATGAAGTGCAACGGGCCGCCGCATGCTCATCGCGGGCCGCGGTGATCCCGAAATGTCGCGCAGCGTCTGCTACAGCCGCCAAGTTTGCCTCGTCCGTACTGGCATACCGGATCGGCCGACGCCGCACGAAGGATCCATCCCCAAGGAGATGGGCCAGCATGATGAGCTCGGGCTCGGGCATCTCCCGCACTTGCAGCGGCGGCGGGGTATCCCGCGGGACAGCGACGCGCGACCCGGCCGACAGGTCGCCCAGCGGACGCCAGCCGTCGTAGGTGAGGAACGGATGGTTCGCAGTCGCCTCAACCTCGCGACCCGACGTTAGCCGGACCCGGAATACCTCCTTGATCCCGCTGGGAAAGGCGTGCGTCATAGTACGCGGCACCAGCCGCAGCCGGTCATCAAGCGACCAGACGGGAACGTTCTGCTCGCCGGACGTCAGCAGGTCTCCGAGCGTGATCTCGGATCCGGTGTCGGCACGCAGAATGCGCGTACCAGCCGTCAGGCAGCCCGACTCGCGAAGGTCGGACAATAGGGGCTTTTTGTCGGTGCGCTGCTCGGGACCGCGGTTGAGCTGTGACAGGGCGACGACGGGGACATCCAGTTCTTTGGCCAGCAGCTTGAGCGACCGGGACATCTCCGAGACTTCCTGCTGCCGGTTCTCCACTCGCTTCGGTGAGGACATCAGCTGCAGGTAGTCGATGATGACGAACTTCAGGTCATTCCGCTGCTTCAGCCGACGGCACTTGGCCCTGATCTCCATCATCGACATGTTCGGTGAGTCGTCGATAAACAGCGGCGCGTCGGCGACCTCGCTCATCCGCCGGGCTAGCCGGGCCCAGTCGTCGTCGTTCATCTGCCCGGTGCGCATCGTGCTCAAGGGCACCCGCGCCTCCGCCGACAGCAGTCGCATCGTGATCTCGTTGCGCCCCATCTCGAGGCTGAACAGCACCGTGGCCATGTTGTTCTTGATGGCGGCTGCCCGGGCAAAGTCCAGCGCCAGGGTCGAGTTGTGGGTGGGGACCATGCCCCGTCCAGCCAGGTACAGATGATCTCTGCTGTCAACCTGCACGCACCGGACGGGCCGGGAGGGTACGCCCCTGACGTCCACGATGTACCGCCACCGCGGGCGCGGCCCGTCGCCGTGTCCGCGTCTGCGTGTTCCCAGGGCAGCGGCATAGGCGGGAACGAGCAAGTCGGCGCGTGATAGCTCCATCGGGACCGTGAGCGCTACCGCGTGGTTGGAACGGCTACGTGTCGCCAGAGGGCGCAACGTACATGCTATCTCACCTGTCGTGACCACCTGGGGCGGAACGAACCCGGAAAGGTCCCCGGCGTGGTTCCAGGTAAGCCACTGATGATTCTCGTCGGCGACGATCACCTCACCGTCGTCGAACTCGACCTCGTAGCAGGGGCGGCCTTGCATGACCTCGGTCGCGGCCACGACGGTCGTAGGCTGCCCGTCGGCGCCGATCAGCTGGGCACCGACGCTGACCTCGCCCATCGTGGTCCAGCCGTCCGGCGTGGGCAGCGGGGTGTCCAGCGCCAGGGCCTTGCCTACCGCGGGGCGTGCGGCTATGACGACCATCTGGCCAGGGTGCAGGCCGTTGGTCAGGCTGTCCAGGTCGGCGAAGCCGGTCGGGACGCCGGTGAGGCCTCCGCCGCGGCTGCCGATCGCCTCGATCTCGTCCAGCGCGCCGGGCATGATCTCGGACAGCGAATGGTAGTCCTCACTGGTCCGGCGGTCGGTGACCGCGTACACCTCGGCCTGGGCCCGGTCCACCAGGTCGTCGGCGTCGGCTTCGCCGGCGTAGCCGAACTGGACGATCCGGGTGCCGGCCTCCACCAGCCGCCGCAGGATCGCGCGCTCCCTGACGATGCGGGCGTAGTAGCCGGCGTTGGCGGCGGTCGGCACCGAGGCGATCAGGGTGTGCAGGTACGGGCCGCCGCCCACCCGGGCTATCTCGCCGCGCCTGGTGAGCTCGTTGGCGACCGTGATCGCGTCCGCGGGCTCCCCCCGGCCGTACAGGTCGAGAATCGCCTCGTGGACCAGCTGGTGGGCGGGCCGGTAGTGGTCGGTCGGCCTGAGCACCTCGATCACGTCGGAAATGGCGTCCTTCGAGAGCAGCATCCCGCCGAGGACGCACTGCTCCGCCGCTACGTCGTGCGGCGGAGTCCGCTCGAAATCGTCGTTCCTCGGAGCAATCTCGGTGACGCTCACTTGCCCCTCCCCTCCCGTGCGCGGCCATGCTCGTCTGACACCCGTTCTAGCCGACGGCAGTGACATTTTGACGGCCTGCCCCGCCGGGAACCAACTCGCGCGGTGGACAGGGGTGTGGACAAGCTGTGCAACACGCCGGCCACGTTGTGCGCAGCCTGGGGAAAGAGCTGTGGATTAACCGGAGCGAAGGGTTGCTAGGGGCTCTCTAGCTGGGGAAACACGCTCCACCGGGTGTGTGGAAAAAATACTTTGCGAGGAATTTCCGGCACGTTATCCACAGGGTCGTCGGCCGTGGCTGTGGAGAATAACTGTGGATAACCGGGCCTGGGAAAGCAGGCTCGCGCGCACCGTCGACCTGATAATCTTCGGCGGTGTGTTCGATAGAGGAGTCCGCGTTGCGACGGGTCGCCGAGGCCATAGACCAGCTCGAGGCCGCCCGTAAGCACGCGGATTCTGCCCACATGGAAGCGCAGATTGCCGCTATCTGGGCGATGGTGGGCGAGCTGGACCCTGAGCTGGCCCGGCTGGTGTCCGGGTACGCCAACCCCGCCGAGTTAGCCGGGGCCGCCGCCCAGGAGATCACCTGTCAGGAGATCACCGGCCATGGAGATCACCAGCCAAGAATGCACGGCCCCGATCTCGCCGCGCTGGCCGCCGGGCGATGGTCCGGCCGGCGGCCAGCGGCGATCTCGTGCTAGCTAGCGGCGATCTCGATGTCGACCGCGGCGCTGACCTCGGGGTGCAGCCTGACCCGGACCTGGTGCGAGCCCACGGTCTTGATCGGGTCGGGCACCTCGATCCGGCGCCGGTCGAGCTCCGGGCCACCTGCCTCGCGCACCGCGGAGGCGATGTCAGCGGGTCCGACCGAGCCGAACAGCCTGCCGCTACCGCCGGCCCGGCGGCGCATCCGCACCTGCAGGCCCTGGAGTTGGCCGGCTACGGCCTTGGCGTCCTCGAGGCCGCGGATGTCCCTGGCCGACCTGGCCCGCTTGATCAGCTCGATCTGCTTCTCCGCGCCGCGCGTCCAGTTCATCGCGAAGCCGCGCGGGATCAGGTAGTTGCGGCCGTAGCCTGCCGCTACGTCCACGACGTCACCGGGTGCGCCGAGACCGCTCACTTCCTGGGTGAGGATGAGCTTCATCGGGGTACGACTCATCTGCCTGACTCCTAGCGCGCCGTGCTCGTATACGGAAGCAACGCCATCTCGCGGGAATTCTTAATCGCGGTGGCGACATCCCGCTGGTGACGCGTGCAGTTCCCGGTCACTCGCCGGGCGCGGATCTTGCCGCGATCCGAGATGTACTTACGAAGCAGACCGGTGTCCTTGTAGTCGACGTAGACGATCTTCTCCTGGCAGAACGTGCAAACCTTCTTCTTCGGCTTGCGCAGCGGTGGCTTGGCCATCGTGGTGCTCCTTAGAGCCCCGCCTGCGGCGGGGATGGTCGGTATCTGATTATCTGACTGGTTGGTTCAGGCCGCCTGGCTCAAGCGGCTGACGTGACTTTAGAACGGCGGCTCGTCGGAGTAACCGCCGCCGGAGGTGTCGGTCGCCCACGGGTCGGATTCCCCGCCGCCGTGGCCGCCGCCAGAACCGGAGCTGGCCTGGCCACCGGACGGCCTGCTGCCGCTGAAACCTCCGGAGCTGCGCTGGCCGCCGCCGAAGCCGCCCGCCCCAGCACCATCGCCGGCCCCGGACCGGGCCACCCGGTTCACCTTGGCGGACGCGTTGCGCAGCGAAGGACCGACGTCATCGACCTCGACCTCGTACACCGTGCGCTTCTCGCCTTCCTTGGTCTCATACGAGCGCTGCCGCAGCCGCCCTGAGACGATCACCCGCATCCCGCGGGTCAGGCTCTCCGCCACGTTCTCCGCCGCCTGCCGCCACACGTTGCAGGTCAGGAACAGGCTGTCGCCGTCCTTCCACTCTCCGGTGGAGTTATCCCTGAACCTCGGCGTCGACGCCACCCGGAACCGCGCCACCGGCTGCCCGGCCGGGGTAAATCGCAGTTCCGGATCCTCGACGAGGTTTCCCGCGATCGTGATCTGGGTGTCGCCTGCTGCCATCGGGGGTACTCCCGGTCGCTAATGAATTGCCTACTGATTCCTTCAGAGCGGGGCTGGGTCGCCAGGCCCGCTTAGTGCTTCTCGGGCCGCGTGACCTTGGTCCGCAGCACCGCTTCGTTCAGGTTGAGCTGACGGTCGAGCTCGAGCACGGTGCCCGGCTCCGCCATCAGGTCCACGACCGCGTAGAAGCCTTCCGACTTCTTCTCGATCTGGTAGGCCAGGCGGCGCTTCCCCCAGACGTCAACCTTGTCGATCTTGCCGCCACCACCGGTCACGACCTTGAGGAACTGGTCGAGTGACGGCTGGACGGTGCGCTCCTCGAGATTGGGGTCGAGGATAATCATGATCTCGTAATGGCGCATGGGTGTCCTAAGCCTCCTCTGGACTAATGCGGCCACGGTCTCTCCGTGGCAGGAGGTGTCGCGGTCACGAGCCGGCGCAGGTGCCGGCCGGGTCGTCCGCAGCCTGCACATGCTACCAGCATCGCCCGGCATGCGGTAACCGAGCCGCTGCGGCGGCGTGGCCAGGAAACCCGCAGCTGCCCGTCAGGAAACTCGTGGATTCCCGGTTGCCGCGCCGGGGAAGACTCACCCGTAAAACGTACCCGCTTAGATATAGAGTGACGGCCAGCAGGAGGAGGTCACCATGGCAGGCACGGCCCAGAGCGGCCCGCACCAGAGCATCTTGAACTCGGACGGGCAGCGGCATCCGGTCGAGAACATCCTCACCATTTTCACCCTGGTGGTCGGTCTCATCGCGTTCGTGCTCGGCATGCTTGTGCGGAATATGCATACCGGCGCGGCCGTGCACATCACCGCCACCGCGACCGGGCTGGCCGCGCTGCTCGTCGGGCTCTACGTCCAGATGGTCTCGGCCACCCGCGAACAGCGGATTCTCATCGTGACCGGGATGATCGCCGGGTTCGTCGGGCTGGCCATCGGGCTGAGCCGCGGCGGCTTCATCGGCTGACCGGGCCGCCTGACCGGGCGCCCGACTGGGCTTGCCCCGACTAGGCTCGGGGCATGGCGTGTATCGGAGCCCACTTTCACGTAGACAACCCGCTGGACGAGGCGACCGCTTGCGGCGCGGATGCGGCCCAGTTCTTTCTCGGCGACCCGCAAGGCTGGAAAGGACCCGTGATACCCGGCGGTGATCCGTCGGTCATCCGGAATGCCTTCGCCGCCGCCGGAGTGGACATCTACATTCACGCGCCGTACGTCATCAATGTCGCGACCAGCAACAACCGGATCAGGATTCCGAGCAGGAAGCTGCTCGACTCCCAGCTCAAGGCGGCCGCGTCGGTCGGGGCCAAGGGTCTGATCGTGCACGGCGGCCACGTCACCGCGGGCGTCGACGCCGAGGCGGGCCTGGAAAACTGGCGTAAGGCGGTGGAACGAATCGAACGCCCGGTGCCGATGCTGATCGAGAACACCGCGGGCGGCGACGGGGCCATGGCCAGGTCGCTGGAAGCCATCGGCAAGCTCTGGGAGGCCGTGACCGGCGCGGCCGGAGCTGACCCGGACAGCCTCGGGTTCTGCCTGGACACCTGCCACGCCAACTCGGCCGGCATCGAACTCGCCGACGCGGTTGACCGGATCAAGGCGATCACCGGCCGGATCGACCTGGTGCACTGCAACAATTCGCGCGATGAATTCGGCTCGGGCCGGGACAGGCACGCCAACATCGCCTCAGGCACCATCGACCCGGCGCTGCTGCTCGAGGTGGTCCGCGCGGCCAGTGCCCCCGTCATCTGCGAGACACCCGATGCCGACGGCGGCCTGGCCGCCGACGTCAGCTGGCTGAAGCAGCACCTGCCCGCCGCGAGCGCGAGCTCAGGCGCAGCCTGAACCGGTCTTCGGCCCCGTCAAGGACACCGCCCGCCGGGTCATCGGCGCCTGCCGCACGCACCACGTCTCGTTCCGGCCGGAAAATGTCCCGCACCACGTAGGCGGCGAGCAGGGCCACGGCGAGGAACCTGGCGCCGAGCACGGCGAAGTACCACCCGGTGCTGATACCGCCGTAGCCGGTGACCGGGTTGCCTTCGCTGGAAAAGACGAAGATGAGGTAGCCCCAGATACCGAAGAAATAGGCCACCTCGGCCAGTTGCCAGAGCAGGTAGGGCCACAGCCGGGGCCGGGCAAGCACCGCCAGCGGCACCAGCCAGACGACGTACTGCGGCGACCACACCTTGTTGGTCATCAAGAACGCGGCCAGCACCAGGAAGCACAGCTGCGGCAGCCGGGGACGGCGGGGCGCGGCCAGCGCGAGCACGGCGATCGCGGCGCACGCGGCGGCCAAGAACGCCGCCGACATCTCGTTCAGCGCGCTGAGCTGGCCGTTGCCCAGCACCGGCACGTTGAAGTGCTCGAACATGTACCAGATCGAGCCCCAGTCGGCGCCCCGGTTCTTGCTGAAGGTATAGAAGTAAGCCCAGCCGGACGGCGCCACGATCAGCACCGGCAGATCGACAAGCAGCCAGGCGGCCACGGCGGCCGCCAGCGTCTTGCCGAACTCGCGCAGCTGACCGCCCCGCAGGCAGAGCACGAGCAAGGGGCCGAAGACCACCAGCGGGTAGAACTTGGCCGCGACCCCGAGGCCGAGCAAGACCCCGGCCCAGACGCCGCGGCGCGCCGCCCAGGCGGCGATCCCCAGCGCCGTCAGCGCGAGCGCGATCAGGTCCCAGTTGATGAACGCGGTCAAGATCAGCGCCGGGGACAGCGCGACCATCAGCGCCTGGGCCCGGGCACCCGGGTTGGCCGCCCGCGCGGTCGCCAGCACGCCGGCCACCGCGCAGGCCGCGAGCAGCACCACCGTGACGTCGAAGAATTCCCGCCCCCTGATCGCCGGGCTGACGTTCCTGACCAGCCAGGCCGCGGCCTGCATGGCCCCGCCGATCAGGACCGGGTACTCGACCGGATGACCGGTGTAGGGGATCTTCCCGGCCGCCAGCCCCTCGTTGTAGTACAGCGGGTAGATGTCGGTGTAACAGCCGTCCTGGAACTGCACGGCGTAGGAGTTCCAGGCCCCCGATCGGCATGGATACTTCTCCGCGAACGCGAGCACCATGCCGACCACCGAGGCGGCGGCGAGCACGACCGTGCTGCCGAGCGTGACCGCCAGCCCCGGACGCGCCGCGCGGCCGGTGAGCCGCGTGTTCATCGAACCAGGGGCGTCTTCCACCCCCATATCTAACCGCGCCCTGGACCTCGTTTGCGCATCCGGCGGCGTACCCACAGGCCGGTCGCGGGCAGGCCGGCCACGATGCCGCCCGCCGCGCCGCCGACCCGGGTGGCGGACACGCTCTGCCCGATGCCGACGGGCCCGCCGCAGGTCACCTGCGAGGGGTCACAGCTGTACGTGGGGAAGGGATTGGGGTTGGGGTTGGCCGGCGAGCTCGGCAGGCCGGTCGTCGGGTTGCCGTTATGGCTGTGCTTCTTGACCTTCTTCTTCGGGGCGACCCGCAGATTGGGCGGCACCTCGTTCCACTTGGCCCCGGTGAACACCGGGGCGGGCCACTGCTCCAGGCCCATCGGGACGAACTCGTTCTCGGCGTAGGTGTGCCAGATCGAGGCCGGCCAGGTCCCGCCGTAGCCGCCCTGGGAATTGCCGCCCAGGTCAGCCGGCAGCGACTGATCCGACCGGTCGGTGAACATGCCGACCGCCAGGGCCTGCGTCGGGATAGCACCGATGAAGAAGGCCGACTGAGCGGTGTTCGTCGTCCCGGTCTTGGCGATGATCACCTGGCCGTTGCTCATCGCCGCCCCCGGCGCGGTGCCGTACGGGGCGGTGTCCTCCGACATCGCGTACTGCACCTGCGTGGCCTCGTCGGCGTTAAGCGTCGGACTAGCAGGATCGAACACCGGGTAGGACGTGACCTTGATCTGCGTCGGCTGCGCGTTGGCTTGGGTGATCGAGGAAATCACGTGAGCGCTGTGATACACGCCACCGTCGTCGATGGTGGCCAGCATCGTGGCCTGCTCGCTGACCGTCAGCGAGGCCTGGCCTAGCGCGATGCCCGCCTCGTCCTGCATGCCGCCGGGACCGGTGATCCCGGCCGCGTCGGTGTTCACGCCGAACGCCTTGGCCATGCTGGCCACGGCCGCGCCGCCCACGTGATGCCACAGGTCGGTGTACGCCGTGTTGATCGACTCGGCCATCGCAATCTGCGGCGTGAACGGCCCGTTCTCCGCGGTGGAGTCGTTGCTGACCTGGTAGTAACCGAGCGCCCTGGCGTTGGCGGGCGCGGCGCTTGTGGAGAAGGTGCTTGACGGCATGCTGTCCGGCGGGATCCACAGCGGGTCGAAGCCGTTCAGCGTACTTGTCTGCACGTTCATCCCCAGGGAGACGGCCGTCGCCAGCACGTACGGCTTGAACGAGGAACCGACTTGCTCCCGGTTGTACACCGCCATGTTCACTTCGCAATGCAGCAGCTTGCACATCTTGGCCGTCATCGTGTGCTTGACCCCGTTGTGGTCGACGTAGGTCGATCCCGGGTAACCAGGGCCTGGGTACATGGCCTCGATCGCACCGGTGGCCGGATCCTCGAGCACCGCGCCCACCTGCGCGTCGCTGGGCAGCGGCACGCCGCCGGAGACCATCTGGATCTCGTTGGCCTGGACCGCGGCGTACATCGCTTTCATCTTCGCGTCATCGATGGTGGTGTGGATGACGTAGCCGCCGTTGTAGAGCTGGGACTGACTGAAGTGGTAGACGTCCTCCAGCTCGTTGCGCACCATGTCCAGCACGTAGGGATCCCAGTTGTCGCTGCCGACGGACTGCGGGACGTAGTCCTTGGGGGCCGGGAACGTCATCGCCGACGCCTGCGCCTGGGTCAGCTCGCCCATCTGGACCATGCCGGTCAGCACGTAATGCCAGCGCGCCTCGAGCTGGGGGCGGTACTGCGCCAGCGGGTACGTGCTCGGCTGCTGGAGGATGGCGGCGATCACCGCGGCCTCCCCCGCGCTGAGCTGGGAGACCTGCTTGCCGTAATACGTCTGCGCCGCCGCGCCGACCCCGTAGGCCCCGTCGCCGAGGTAGATCGTGTTGAGGTAGTTGGTGAGGATCCACGGCTTGGATTTCTCCTTGGCCACCTTCATCGCCACGAAGATTTCCTTGATCTTCCGGCTGAACGTCTGCTGGGTGCCGATGCCGGCGTAGTACTGCCGGACGAATTCCTGGGTAATGGTCGAGCCGCCCTGCAGCGAGCCGTCATTACCCTTGGCGTCCTCGTAGGCGGCCCGCATGATGCCGGTGGGCGAGACGCCGCCCTCGTTGTAGAAGTTACGATCCTCGGCCGCGAGCACCGCATTGATGATCCACTGATGGCCTTGCGCCAGCTGGTTGTACGTCAGCATCTGCCGGTCGGTGGTGCCGAACCGCCCGATCAGGGTGCCGTCGCCTGAGTAGACCACGGACTGCGAGAACGCAGTGGCCGCCATCGCCTCGGTGGGCACCGGCGTCTCCTGGTAGACCACGACCACCGCGATCGCGCCGAGCACGACGACGACGCCGACGATCGCGAGCAGCAAACCCAGCACCTTGCGCAGCGTCCAGTGCCGCCACCAGCTGCCCTTGACCTTGACCTTGGACCGGTTCCTCCCCCGCCGCCCCCGGACCCCCTGGGCACCCCGGGTCGGTGCTTGCGGAGCCAGGAAATCTGGCCGCCTGGCGGAGTCCAGCTCCCATCCCATCGCCTGGGTCGGCGGTCCGCCGTCCAGATCGTCGTGATAGCTGCCGGCCGGGCTGGCCTGGTGCGCGCCGGACGGGCGCGCGTGGCTGCCGTCCCGCCGGTTCCCCAGCGCCCGGTCACGACTGCCGCTGCGCCGGCCGTCGGCAGCGTGCTCGCCGCCCGGCCTGACCGCGGTACCTATGCTGGCCTGGTTTGTGCCGCTGCGGCCGACCTGACCAGCCTCGTCGCGGTCCTGGTATCCGGCCTCCGGGCTGCGGAAACCGTTGGTGTCCCAGCCGTTCGCGGCATAACCAAGGTCGTAGTCGACCGCTCCCCCGTGCCCGCCGTTCCCGGAGGGGTCATAACCGCTTTCCCCCGCATCGCGATACCGAACGTCAAAGTCATCAGCTTTGCTGCTCACGCGTCCTCGCTGGTGGCTCGGAGGTCGCGATTGACGGGAATGCGACCTCTACCCGAAAGGCGGGGCCGCCAATCCGGGGAACCCGCCGAAGTCAAACGTTACCTCCTGGGACACATGTTTACTGGCTAGACCGCGCACGCCGCCTCCGGCGTACGGTCGGCTCGCCAGTGCCGAGAACGTAAGAGGAAGCAAGGTGGTTCCACCCGCAACTCTGACAGACTTCGACCACATAGACCCGGAATTCGCCGTATTCGGCGGCCATCTCCGCGAGTTCGCGTGCTTGCTTAACCCGTCCCTCATACTGGCCGAGCTCGTCGCCGTATACATAGGTGACGTGGGTCAGATTGGTTTTCCGGCAGATCGGACAGCGCTCACCGGTGGGCTCACCGTGGAACTTAGCGGCCCGCAGCAGGTACGGATGGGCATCGCAGACGTCGGTGACGGGGGTGCGCCCGGAGAAGACGGACGCGAGCGTGGCCCGGCGGGCCAGCCCGTAGTCCACGACGGAACGCCTTGACGTCATATCCGCCAGCGTACGTCGGAACCGCCCGTGAGCCGAGCCCCAGATTCGGTCATCTTTGCCACCGCAGCCCGTCCCAGGCGCGTCCGGGCGGGTCCGGGGCCCGTCCAGGCCAGAGAAAACGGCGTTCGCTTGCGGCGGCACGATGGACCGCATACGATCTACATGTATCGGTGCGATACATCGTAGCGATCTAACAAGTAAAGATATCGATGCGAGGCATCGGACCGACACATCATAGGGATACATCCACCTTCTGGGGGAAGCGTGGGACGCAACCGCTCAGGCGTACTAGAGCTAGCCGTGCTCGGCGAGCTCCACGGAACACCGATGCACGGGTACGAATTGCGCAAACGCCTTTCTGCCGTCCTCGGCGCCTTCCGCGCGCTTTCCTACGGGTCGTTGTATCCGTGCCTGCACGAACTCCTCGCCGCGGGCCTGATCGCGGAGGAGCATGACGAGACCGAGCCGCCGGCCGGAACCGTCCCGGTGCCGCGGCCGCGGCCGGGACGCCGGTCGCTGAAGGTCTACCGGCTAACCGCGGAAGGCAAGGAACGGCTGCAGGAGCTACTCGGCGAAGGTGGACCGGCCACGTGGGAGGACGACGGATTCGGCGTTCACTTCGCGTTTTTCGGGCAGACCAGGGCCGACGTCAGGCTCCGGATCCTGGAGGGCCGTCGCAGCAGGCTTGAGGAACGCATGGAGGCCATCCGGGCGGCCTTCACGCGCACCAGGGAACGAGTAGACAGCTACACCCTGGAACTGCACCGTCATGGCCTGGAATCAGTGGAGCGGGAAGTCCGCTGGCTCAACGAGCTGATCGCATCGGAGCGGCAGGCCGGCGGACCCGACAACATTTCCGAGAAGGAGTCGTCCTGATGGGTAAGGTGCGCATCGCCATTGCGGGGGTGGGTAACTGCGCTAGTTCCCTCGTGCAGGGACTGGAGTATTACAAAGACGCCGATGACGGCGCCCGGGTTCCCGGCCTCATGCATGTCCGGTTCGGGCCATACCACATCAGCGATGTGGAGGTTGTGGCCGCGTTCGATGTGGACGCGAAGAAGGTCGGCTGCGATCTGGCCGACGCCATCACCGCGAGTGAGAACAACACCATAAAGTTTGCCGAGGTGCCCCTGACCGGGGTGACCGTCCAGCGCGGCCCGACCTATGACGGCCTGGGCGAGTACTACCGGGAGATCATCACCGAGTCGGACGAGCCCGCCGTGGACGTGGTCCAGGTATTGCGGGAAACCGGTGCCGACGTCTTGGTTTGCTACCTGCCCGTCGGTTCGGAGCAGGCCGACCGGTTCTACGCCCAGTGCGCGATCGACGCCAAGGTCGCATTCGTGAACGCGCTGCCTGTGTTCATCGCCTCAGATCCACAGTGGGCCGCGAAGTTCACCGAGGCCGGCGTGCCGATCATCGGCGACGACATCAAGTCCCAGGTCGGCGCCACCATCACCCACCGCGTGCTGGCCAAGCTGTTCGAGGACCGCGGAGTCGAGCTGCTCCGCACCTATCAGCTCAACTTCGGCGGCAACATGGACTTCATGAACATGCTGGAGCGCAGCCGGCTGCAGTCGAAGAAGATCTCCAAGACCCGCGCGGTCACCTCGCAGATCCCGCACGAGATGGAACGGGCCTCCGTGCACATCGGGCCGTCCGACCACGTGCCGTGGCTAGAGGACCGCAAGATGGCTTACGTCCGGCTGGAAGGCCGCGCGTTCGGTGATGTGCCGCTGAGCCTGGAGTACAAGCTTGAGGTCTGGGACTCGCCCAACTCGGCCGGAGTGATCATCGACGCGGTACGCGCCGCGAAAATCGCGCTCGACCGGGGTATCGCCGGACCTGTGACCTCGGCCAGCTCTTACTTCATGAAGTCACCGCCCGAGCAGTACGGCGACGACGTGTGCCGCGACCTCGTGGAGAAGTTCATCCTTGGGGAGGTTGCCTGCTGACGGGCGACCGCTAAGACTGGACGGATGGGCCGTCAGCGGGGTGACCAAGGCTCCTTGCTGGCCGACCTGCGGGCGGTCCTGGCCGGGCGGGACTTCCGCCGTCTGTTCAGCACCCGGCTGATCTCGCAGGCCGGCGACGGTGTCTTCACCGCCGGGCTCGGAACGTACGTGTTCTTCAACGCAGAGACGTTTCCGAGTCCGGCGGCGGGAGCGGCGGCGTTCGCGGTCCTGTACCTGCCATACTCGCTGATCGGCCCGTTCGCGGGCGTCTTCATCGACCGCTGGTCACGCCGCCAGATCCTGGTCTGGTCGGCCCTGCTGCGGGGCGCCTTCGTGGCGCTGACCGCGGTGCTGATGGCGCTGGGCAACCGCGGCGCACTGCTCTACGTCGCGGTGCTGCTCGTCCTGGGCGTGAACAGGTTCTTCTTGTCCTCGCTTTCGGCCGCGCTGCCGCACGTGGTAGCGGACGACAAGCTGGTCATGGCCAACTCGATGTCGCCGACGCTCGGCGGCCTGATGGCGGCCCTGGGCGGCATTATCGGCCTGATCGTGAACGCGGGCACCGGCGACACCAGGCGGGGCGCCGCCGTGACCCTGCTCGTCGCGGGCGCCTGTTACCTGGGGGCCGGCCTGGTCGCTGCCACCATGCGGCGTGATCTCCTCGGCCCGGCCCGCGAGCCAGGAGAGCGACCGCCCGCACGGCTGCGGGCGGAGATCGCCTCGGTCGCGGCCGGCCTGAACGAGGGCGCGCGCTACGTCCTGCGCCGCCGCGGCCCGAGGTCCGCACTCGGGGCTACCGGCGGCAACAGGCTGCTGTACGGCGCATTGTTCCTGATGTCGATCCTGCTGTACCGGAACTACTTCTACCGGTCGAGCGTGACGACAGCCGAGGGGCATTTCACCCTGCTCGTGACGTTGTCCGCCATCGGCTACGGCTGCGCCGCGCTGATCACCCCGTCCGCCACCAGGCGGCTGGCCAAGCCCGGCTGGATCACGCTGCTGCTGGCCGCCAGCGCCGTGGTAACGGGCGTGATCGGCGAGACCTTCAGCCCGGTCGCGTTCCTGATTCTGGCCTTCGTCCTCGGCCTGAGCGCCCAGGGGGTGGCCATCTGCTCGATCACCATCTTGCAGGAAGAGGTGGACGACGCCTACCGGGGCCGGATCTTCGCCTTCTACGACATGATGTTCAACGTCACCTATGTGATCGGCGCCGCGCTGAGCGTGGCCTTCATGCCGTCCGACGGGCATTCGCCGGTCCTGATCGGCCTGGTCGCCGCCGGGTACGCCATCGTCGCAGCCGCCTACTGGCTGGTCCAGGGGCGAGGTCAGCCCGCGCCCGGCTCGGATCCGGACGGCGGGGTTATCCCCTCGCCCGCCGCCCAGACCAGCAGCTCCTGAATCACCCGGTCCCGGCCGAGTTCACCCTCGGCGATCCGCAGCTCGAGCAGGAAGTTATAGGCCTTGCCCACGACCGGCCCGGGCGGCACGCCGAGCAACCGCATGATCTCGTTGCCGTCCAGTTCCGGCCTGATCCTGGCCAGCTCCTCCCGTTCGCTGAGCTCGGCGATCCGCCGCTCGAGGCCGTCGTACGCGCGGGCCAGCCGCTCCGCCTTGGCCTGGTTCCTGGTCGTGCAGTCGGCCCTGGTCAGCACGTGCAGCCGGGTGAGCAGCGGCCCGGCGTCGCGGACGTAGCGGCGGACCGCGGAGTCCGTCCATGCCTGCAGGGGAGACAACCCCCCCGAGCCCCCCCGATCAGATCTGGCGGCACCCTCTCCGTACCCGTGGAACCGCAGGTGCAGCTCGACCAGCCGGGACACGTCCTTGATGACGTCGTTCGGGAAACGCAGCGCGGTCAGCCTGCGCTTGGTCATCTTGGCCCCGACCACCTCGTGCAGGTGGAATCCGACCCGGCCGCCGGGCAGCAGGGACCGCGTCTTGGGCTTGCCGATGTCGTGCAGCAGCGCGGCCAGCCGGACGGTCAGGTCGCCCTCCAGCCCGTAGGCCGGCTCGAGCGCGATGGCCTGCCGCAATACGGTCAGGCTGTGCTGGTAGACATCCTTGTGCCGATGGTGCTCGTCGGCTTCCATCCGCAGCCTGGATACCTCGGGCAGCACCTGCTCGGCCACCTCGGTCTGCACGAGCACGTCGATACCAAACGCCGGGTCAGGCGCCAGCATCAGCTTGGTCAGCTCGGCGGTGATGCGTTCCGCGGACACGATCTCCAGCCGGGCCGCCTGCTCGGTCATGGCGGTCCGCACGTCCGGGGCCACCTCGAATCCCAGCTGGGCCGCGAACCGGGCCGCCCGCAGGATCCGCAGCGGGTCATCGCCGAACGACCGCTCCGGCGGTCCCGGAGTCCGCAGTACCTTCTCCTTGAGCGCGTCGAAGCCGCCGAACGGATCGGCGACCTCGTATCCGGGTAGCTGGGCCGCCATCGCGTTGATGGTGAAATCCCGCCGGCTCAGGTCCTCCTCCAGGGACTGGCCGTACGCGACCTCGGGCTTGCGTGAGGTCCGGCCGTACTGCTCGCTGCGGTACGTCGTGACCTCGAAGAGCGAATGTCCCTTGCGCAGCCCGACAGTGCCGAAGGCGATGCCCACCGTCCACGTCTTGTCGGCCCAGCCGGACACCATCGCCAGCACCTGCTCGGGCGTCGCGTCGGTGGTCAGGTCGAGATCGCCGGGCGTGCGGCCCAGGAACACGTCTCTGACCGGGCCGCCGACCAGGGCAAGCTCATGACCACGGGCGGCGAACAGGCGGCCGATTTCGGCCACCCCGGGAACCTGCGCGCGGATAAGCGCGGCGGCCGCCTTCCGCTGTTCGTTGTTCATGGGCATGGCCACCGACATTATCGACAGCACGGCCCCGGCGCGAAACGGCAATAACATTCCAGGTGTGCACGGCGTGCTAGCGGCGAGGATGAAGCGGCGGATACTGTCCCTCGCTGCCGTCTTCGCCGTCTTCGCCGTCTTCACCGTCCCGGCGGCGCTGGCCCAGTCCAGCTCGTCCCAGGCCAGCTCGTCCCAGGCCAGCTCGTCCCAGGCCAGCGCCGGCCGCGTCTCGGTGATCATTAGCTCGATGAACCCGCAGTACGCCATGCCGGGCGACATGGTCACCATGACCGGAACGGTGACCAACGGCACCCGCCAGACGGCGGCCGGACTCGGGGTGCAGCTGGCCAGCTCGCCGACGCCGTTCTCCACCCGCGACGGCATGGATGCTTACCTGGCCAACGGGACCGACGGCAGCCTAATCCCGGCTGGACGCCCATATCTCCTGCCGGCCAGCGTGGCCCCCGGCGCCAGCGTCCGCTGGAGCGCTTCGTTCCAGGTCAGCGCCCAGGGGATCAGCGCGTTCGGTGTCTACCCGGTGGCCGCCTTGGTGCAGGATGCCGTGGGCACCACGCTGTCCTCCGATCCGACGCTGCTGCCGTTCTGGCCCGGGCAGCGGGCGGCAGGCCTGCAGGCCCCGCTGAACATCTCCTGGCTGTGGCCGCTCATCGATCAACCGCACCACCAGGTCTGCACGGCCTTGACGAACAACGACCTGGCCGCCAGCCTGGCCCCGGGCGGTCGCCTGTCCACCTTGCTCACCGCCGGGAGAAGCCACGCCGGCGCCGACCTGACCTGGGTCCTCGACCCGGCGCTGCTCAGCGACGTGGCCACGATGACCAAGCCGTACCCGGTGGGGGGCTCCAGCGCGAGCTGCACGGGCGCGAGGCGACAGCCGGCCAGCCGGGCGGCCGTGAGCTGGCTTTCCTCGGTCAAGACGGCCACCTCGGGCCGGCCGACGGTGCTCACCCCGTACGCCGATGTGGACATGACCGCTCTGATCCACCAGGGCCTGAACGCCGATCTCGCCACGGCCTACCGCACCGGTGACGCGGTGGCGGGCAGAGTCCTCGGCCGGGTCTTCAAGCCGACGACCGCGTGGCCGGCCGGCGGGACCGCTGACCTCAGCGTGCTCACCAGTCTCGCGGCCGCCGAACATATCGGAACCGTGGTCCTGAACAGCAGCGAGATGCCGCCCTCGGGGACCGGGTTTCACCCGGACGACGCGGTGACCTCGATCCCGACGGCGGCGGGCACCACCATGAACGTCCTGCTCGCCGACGACACCCTGACCTCGGTGCTGCGAGCAGGAAACACGAGCTCGGGCACCTTGTCGCGGAGCGCTGAGTTCGCCGTCAAGCAGCGTTTCCTGGCCGAGACCGCGATGATCGCCGCCGAAGCCCCCGACTCGGCCCGCTCGGTCGTGGTGGCTCCGCCGGCCGGCTGGAGCCCATCGGTGCAGCTGGCCGGGGACCTGCTGGACGAGACCACCGGCGCACCGTGGCTGAAGCGGGCCACGCTGCACAGCCTGACCACGACACCGGACACCGAACGCAAGGCGGCCCGGCAGGCGCCGCCCGCCAGCCAGGCCAGTCCGGACGAGCTCAACCGCGGTTACCTGAGTCAGGTGAGCTCAATTGGCACCCAGCTCAGCGTGTATAAGTCCATCCTGCAGGCCTCACCCTCCTACCTGCAGTCGCTGGACGAGGCGCTGTCCGCCACCGAGTCGGCGGCCTGGCGCGGCGGCGGGGAACCGCAGGGCGTGGCGCTGCGCAGCAGTTTGCATGATTACCTCGCCTACGCGGAAAGCAAGGTCAAGATCATCACGTCGGCCGAGGTGCCGATGGCCGGCGCGTCCGGGCCGGTGCCCGTGTCGATCCAGAACGGCCTGCGCGAGACCGTCGAGGTCAGGCTGAACGTCATCGTGGTCAAAACGCCGAGGGCGACGTCTCCGCTGATCATCGGCCGGTTCAAGGAGCCGATCATCGTCCTGCCCTACGAGGCGTCCGCACCGGTCCGGTTGCCCGTCCGCGCGGCCCCGCAAGGAGCCACCGTCCTCCAGCTCAGCCTCAGCAGCCCGGACGGTACACCGCTGACATTCGCCCCTCCCGTCCAGCTCACCGTGCAGTCGACCAGGTACGGACGGGCGATCCTCTTCCTCATCGGCGCCGCGATCGGCGTCTTCATCCTGACCTCTATATACCGCGGCGTCCGGCGGCGGCTACGTGACGACTCCCACGTCGTCAACGAAGAGGCCGGTGCACCAGGTAGCGTCGTGACTGGCACCAGCGCGCGACACCCGACGGAGGCACCGGATGACCTGGCCGATGCACGGCGCTGGGCCGACGATGCCTGACCCGGGAGGAAATGAGCCCCCGGACACGCCGCCGCGGCGTGACGAACCGCGGCGTGACGAACCGCGGCGTGACGAACCGCGGCGTGACCGCCGGTGGCCCGAGCCCCCGTGGAACGAGCCCCCGCGGCCCGAGGAGCCAGCGGATGATGAGGCCGACCGGACCGTACAGCTGTCACCCGTGCCAGGCCCCGGCCGCCCGGGCCGGCGTTCCGCGCCCGACCCGCTGCCCCCCATAGAGGGGCCGATGCCCGGCGGCGGCCCGACTCCCGCCGAGACCACGCTGCCGCTGGCGCTCAGCTGGCCCGCTCCGCCGACCCGCGGGCCGCGTCCGGCCTGGACCCCCCCGCCCGGGCCGCCCGAAGGTCCGGGCGGCTGGCGCCGGGTGCCGCGGCCCGACGAGCGACCGCCCCCCGGCCCCGTCCAGCCCCGCTACCAGCCGCCCGGGTACCGGCCGCCGGGCACCCCGGGGCAGTATCGAGAGCCCGCGGGCCCCGGAGGACCGGGTGACCCTGGAGGACCAAGAGGGCTAGGGGGTCCGGGCCGACGGGGTGCGCGTCCGGCCGGCGAGGCGACGCAGGCGACCGCCCCGCGCTCCAGCCTGGTCCGGTCAGGGGCGGGCATGGCGGTGGGCACCTTGGTGTCTCGCGGCACCGGGTTCCTGCGCACGCTCGTCCTGGTGTACGCGGTTGGCCTCAGTACCCTCGGTAACGCGTATAACAGTGCCAACACGTTGCCGAACCTCGTCTACTACCTGATGCTCGGCGGCATCTTCACCAGCGTGGTGGTGCCGCTGCTCGTGCGGGCGGCCAAGCGTGATCCCGACCGCGGCGAGGCGTACGCGCAGCGGCTGTTCAGCCTGGGCGCGCTCGCGCTGCTTGTGGTGACCGTGCTGGCGACGCTGGCGGCGGGCCCGCTTGTCGACCTGCTCGCCCCGGGCATCAGCGGCCCTCAGCACAACCTGATGGTGGTGTGGGCCTACTTCTTCATCCCGCAGATCTTCTTCTACGGCATGAGCTCGCTGATCGGGGCGGTGCTGAATACCCGCGGCCGGTTCGCGGCGCCGATGTGGACTCCGGTCATCAACAACCTGGTCGTGATCGTCGTCGGCGGGCTCTACATCGTGACCGCGGGGGTGACCAAGAACCCCGCGACCATCTCCCCGGCCGAGGTGCAGTTGCTCGGCATCGGCACCACCCTTGGTGTCGTCGCGCAGACCGTCGCGTTGTTCCCTTCGCTGCGCGGGGCCGGGTTCCGCTGGCGGCCCACGCTCGAGTTCCACCGGACCGAGGTCTCGGAAATGGGCCGGATGGCCAGGTGGATGCTGGTTTACGTCGCCTCCCAGTCGGCGGGGAACACGATCGCGCTGCGGGTCGCGAACACGGCCTCGAAGGGCCAGAACGGGATCTCCGCCTACTCCATCGCGTGGCAGCTGTTCCAGCTTCCCTACGCCATCGTCGGCATCTCCGTCATCACCGCGCTGCTCCCCCGGATGAGCGAGCACGCGAGCGCCCGCCGATATTCGCTGGTCCGGGACGATTTCTCGATTGGCGTCCGGCTGGCCGCCGTGATCGTGGTGCCCGCCGCGGTCTACCTCGCCCTGCTCGGCGGTCCGCTGGCCGAGTTCCTGTTCTCCTACGGCGGCACCCACGCGGCGCCCGCCAGGTACGTCGGCGAGACCTTCGGTCTGTTTTCCCTCGGCCTGGTGCCTTACATGCTGACCCAGCTGCAGCTGCGGGTCTTCTACTCGTTCCAGGACAGCCGGACCGCCGCCCTCGTCGGCCTGCTCACGATGGGCGTCAGCATCGCGGCCGCGTACATCGCGCTGGCGATACTGCCGCACCCGGATGTGGTAGCCGGGCTTGGTGTCGCCTACGGGATCGCGAACCTGATCGGCACCGTGGCCGGCTGGGCCCTGCTGTGCCGGCGGGTGGGCAGCCTGGACGGCTGGGCCATCGCCAGAAGCCTGGCCAGGATGCACCTGGCCACCGTGCCCGGGCTGATCTTCGCCTGGGCGGTCATGATCGGCACGGGGCACCTCGTGCACAACCCGAGTGCGCTCTATGGCCTGGTGGTGACCGTCATCGGCGGCGGCGGCGCGGTGCTTCTCTACGCCCTGTGCGCCCGGGCGCTGCGGGTGGCGGAGTACGGATTCCTGGCCAAGATGGTGGCCGCAAAGTTCGGCGGCCAGCGTGGGCGGCATTAGCATGGGTGGCAACCTATGAGCACATACACGTCGGAACCAGGAACCCGGCTAGCGGGACGTTACCGTCTCGTTGACCAGGTGGACGCGGGCGCCGGCTGGACGTACTGGAAAGCCACGGACGAGACCCTCGCCCGCTCGGTCACCGTGCTGACCTTCGCCCCCGGCTTCCCCCGGGTCGCCGAGGCGGGCGCCGCCGCCAGAGCGGCGAGCAGGCTTAATGACCCGCGTTTTCCCCAGGTATTCGACGTGGAAGATGCCGAGGAGCCGCCCTACGTGGTGATGGAGTGGGTCGTCGGCGAGTCGCTCGTTGACATGCTCTCCGAAGGGCCCCTCGATCCGCCGCGGGCGGCCGCGCTGGTGTTGGAGGCGGCCCAGGCGATCACCGCCGCGCACGCGGCCGGCCTGGCGCATCTACGGCTGGACCCGGCCTGCCTGCACTGGACGCCAGGCGGCGGCGTGAAAATAGCCGGGCTCGGTATCGACGCCGCCCTGGCCGGCCCGGAGCTTGCCGCCCCGGATCTCACCGCCCCGGATCTCACCGCCCCGGATCTCACCGCCCCGGAGCTCGCCGGTGAGGATGCGGAGGACAACCCGGTCAACGGGGAAGACCCGGCGCTCACCGATACCCGTGATCTGGCCCGGCTGCTGTACGCCGCGCTGACTGGCTACTGGCCGGGGCCGCGTCGTCCGGAACCTGGGTTGCTGCCGCCCGCACCCGAGACCGACGGCACCTTGTGCACACCACGCCAGGTGTCGGCCGGCGTTCCTGCGAACATTGATGCCGTCACCTGCCAGGCACTGTTCCAGCGCCCGAGCCGGTACGGCCCGGCGCTCAGCACGCCTGCGGCGTTCGCCGATGCCCTGGCCAGCGTGGCCCCGCCGAACCCGCTTCCGCCCGCGGCGGCGTCCGCTAGCCGGACGACGGCCGCGCCGCGCCGCAACCCGGACTGGTCCACCAGCTCCTACCCGGGCGCCGCCGCGACCACTGCGCAGTCCCGTGTCAGTAACGGCAGCCGCAGGCCGCAGGGCAGCGAGCGGGGGACAGCGACCCGGGCCATCGTCGCCATCGTGGCCGTGCTTGTCCTGGCCGCGGTCGGCTTCGCCACCTGGTCCCTCAACCGCCACCCGAGCCACTCGTCGACTACCCCGCCCCCGCGCCCGCACTCGTCGTCTCCGGCGGCGGCGGCGGCCGTCCAGCTCAAGCCGGTCAGCGCCAGCAGCTTCGACGCCCTCGGCGGGCCGGGCAGCAGTGAGGATCCCGGCGGCGCCCAGTACGCGATCGACGGCAACGCGAGCACCGCCTGGCATACCAGCTACTATCTGGGCTACCCGGCGTTCGGGAACCTCAAGAAGGGCACCGGCCTGCTCGTCGACATGGGCAAGCAGGTCCAGCTGAGCCAGCTGACGGTCCAGTTCGGCACCAGCTGCTGCACCCACGCCGAGATCGAGATCGGCAACACGAGCACGGCTGATGCGGCGGGCTTGAGCAGCTTCACCGAGCTGCAAAGTTCCACCACGGCCCAGGGCGTCACGACGTTCGACGTGACCAAGAAGACGACCGGCCGTTACGTGCTGATCTGGATTACCGACCTGCCGCCGCTGCTCGGCAGCCCGGGCAAGTACGAGGCTTTCATCTATGACGTCAGCATGCGCGGATCCGCCGCAGGCCAGTCAGGTTGATGCGACATGGGGGAGGTCGGCGAGCAGTGGCCCTCAGACGCCGAACTGCTCCGGCGGCATGTGGCGGGAGATAGCGAAGCGTTCGGCGAGCTGTTCCGGCGGCACAGGGACCGGCTGTGGGCGGTCGCGCTGCGCACCGTCTGCGATCCGGAGGAGGCCGCCGACGCCCTGCAAGACGCCATGGTTTCCGCGTTCCGCCGGGCAGCCGATTTTCGTGGCGAGTCGGCCGTTACCACCTGGCTGCACCGGATCGTGGTGAACGCGTCCCTTGACCGGCTCCGCCGCCGGGCGGCCAGGCCGGCCGTGCCGGCCGATGAGCAGACGTTCGAGGCCCTGGCGGCACAGGACTCCGATCCCGTCCACGCCACCGACACCAGGCTGGACGTCGATGCGGCGCTCCGCACCCTGCCGCCGCAGCAACGGGCCGCGCTGGTGGTCGTCGACATGCTCGGCTTCTCCGTCGCCGACGCCGCCGTCATCCTCGACGTCTCCGCGGGCACGGTCAAGAGCCGCTGCGCCCGCGCCCGCGCCAAGCTGCTCCCCCGGGTAGCGCACCTGCGAGGGAACCGATCGCCCGGCGAGAGCGTCTCACCTGCGCAGGGAGGAGACCCATGAGGGGGCACATGACCCATCCGGACACTGATGTGCTGGCCGATTACCTCGCGGGACTCGTCACCGGGCGCCGGGCCGCCATGATCACCGCGCACCTGGCCGACTGCGCTCGCTGCGCAGCCATGGCCGACGAGCTCGCCGGGGTTTCCGCCCTGCTCGCGGCCGTTCCGGCCCCGGCCATGCCGGACCGGGTGGCACAGCGGCTCGACGCCGTGCTCGCGGCCGAAGTGGCTCACAGGAATGAGTCCGAACGGGCCCGTGGTGTCAGCCCGCAGGAACGCCCGGCCCGCCACCGGCGGACCGGACGCGGTGGTTTCCGCTGGATGTCCCCGCGCGTGCTCGCCCCGGCGGGCGCAGTCGTGGCCCTGGTAGCGGTAGGCGGGTACGTTCTGAGCAGCCACGGCAGCTCCCCGCAGCTGCAAGGTGCCGCGTCCGCGGCCGGGCCGGCCACGTCCGCGCAGCCGGCCGCCTCCGCGCAGCCGGCCTACGGCAAGGCAGCCGCGCCGAACGCCACCGCGGGATCGCTGCATGGTACGTCCCCGCTGATGTCGCCGGCCGAGTTGCCCGTCGTAGTCAGCCCGGTCGATTTCCTCGCCGGGTCCCTCACCCAGCAGCTGGAGTCTGACCTGCGCGTGCCGCTAACGGCGCGGACGACACGCGTCGCCACCACGACCATCCAAGCGTGCGTGCAGCGGGTGGCCGGCCGCGCCCTGGTGCTCCGGATCGAAAGCGCTCACTACGAAGGTCAGCCGGTCACCGTCGTCGTCACCCGCGCGAGCCAGGGTGAGGAGGTGCAGCTGGCCGGCCCGGGCTGCTCGGCCACCAGCAGCCATCTGCTCGCGACCAGGACGGTGCCGGCGGGAATCTTAGAGCCCTAGGATCGGTTCACTGGAGTGCCAGTCAGATAAGGGGTTGATCACGGTTGGCAGAGGTGAACGAAGTCCGGAACGTGATTGTCATCGGGTCCGGCCCGTCCGGTTATACGGCGGCGCTCTACTCGGCTCGCGCCGAGCTGAAGCCCTTGGTCTTCGAGGGCTCGGTCACGGCGGGCGGTGCGCTCATGCAGACCACCGAGGTGGAGAATTTCCCTGGCTTCGCCGATGCCATCATGGGTCCCGAGCTGATGGACTCCATGCGCAAGCAGGCCGAGCGGTTCGGCGCCGAGCTGGTGGCGGACGACGTGGTCGCGGTCGACCTGACCGCGGACCCGAAGGTGGTCAAGACAGAGACCGAGACGTATCTCGCCAAGGCCGTCATCATCGCCTCTGGCTCCAGGTACAAGGAGCTCGGGGTGCCTGGTGAGAAGGAGCTTGGCGGTCACGGCGTGTCCTGGTGCGCCACGTGTGACGGGTTCTTCTTCCGCGGTCACGACATCGCGGTCATCGGCGGTGGCGACTCTGCCCTGGAAGAGGCCATGTTCCTCACCCGGTTCGGCAAGTCGGTGACGGTCGTTCACCGGCGCGACGCGCTCCGCGCCTCGAAGATCATGCAGGATCGCGCGCTCGCGAACCCGAAGATCGAGTTCCTGTGGGACAGCGAGGTGGCCGAGGTCTTGGGCACCGACAAGGTCACTGGCCTGCGGATCAGGAGCACCAAGGACGGCACGGAACACGTGCTGCCGGTGACCGGCGTGTTCGTCGCCATCGGTCACGACCCGCGTTCGGATCTGTTCGCCGGACAACTCGCCACCGACTCCGACGGATACCTGCTGGTGGATGAGCCGTCGACGCGCACGGGCATCGAAGGCGTCTTCGCCTGCGGCGACGTCGTCGACCGCACCTACCGGCAGGCCGTCACGGCGGCCGGAACGGGCTGTGCGGCGGCGCTGGACGCCGAGCGCTGGCTCGCCAGTAAGGAACGCTGACGCCCACGTGGCGCCACAGGAATTTATTCGCCCGCAAGTTAAGGGATGTGATCGCAATGGGAGCGACCAAGGTCGTGACGGACGAGACCTTCGAGGTTGAGGTCCTGAAGAGCGATAAGCCGGTCATCGTGGACTACTGGGCCGAATGGTGCGGGCCCTGCCGCATGGTCGCCCCCGTCCTGGAGGAGATCGCGACTGAGTACGGCGACAAGATCGGCGTGGTCAAGCTGAACATCGACGAGAACCCCGCCGTATCGCAGCGTTACGGGATCATGGCCATTCCCACCATGAGCGTGTTTTCCGGCGGCCAGGTGGTCAAGCAGATCGTCGGCGCCAAGCCGAAGTCGGCCCTGCTCCGCGAGCTGGCCGAGTACATCTAAAGGCACCGGTTTTCTGGCCGGCCGACCCGTTAGACAGGTCGCAGGGCCCCTGCCGGGGCTGCCGGGGCCATCGGGTTCATGGAGCCGAGGAGGCGCTCAAGCGCCACCTCGACATCCTCCCGCCAGGTGAGGACGGTTCGAAGTTCCATCCGCAGCCGAGGATAATGGTGGTGCGGGCGGATGGTCTTGAATCCGACCGAGAGCAGGTAATCCACCGGCAGCATGCAGGCGGGCGATTCCCACCGCCGGTCGCCGAAGGCTTCGATCGCCCTGACCCCGCGGCGGGTCAGGTCCTTGGCCATTGTCTGCACCAGCATCCGGCCGATGCCCCCGCCAGTGAACTCGCTGAGCAGATGGGCTGTCATGAACAGCACTGCGTCGGCGCTCACCGGGCTGGTGGGAAAGGCTATCGAGCGGGGAACGTACTGCGGCGGGGCGAAGAGCATGTATCCGGCGGGTACCCCGTCGACGTAGGCGATCTTGCCGCAGCTTCCCCACTCGAGCAGGACGGAAGAAACCCATGACTCCTTTTCGAGTTCCGGATCACCGCTATCTTCGGCGCGCGCCCGGCTGACCGGGCCAAGTTCCCAGAAGACGCATTTGCGGCACTTCACCGGCAAGTCGCCGAGATTATCCAGCGTAATATTGACGATACGTCGCGACATCCTGCTCCCCGGCTGAATCCACGAGCGCTCCCAGGAGATACCCCGTATCCTGGCATAGTACTCCCAGCCCGTGGAGCCCGCAGGGCTCCGCGGGCTACTCCGGGTCCCCTTGGGGACCCCCGGGGGGTCTGGGGGGAAGGTTCCCCCCAGAACGGGGGGGTCTGGGGGGGTCGTCCCCCCGAGGGTAATAGGAGCGTTATGACCGGCGAACAGCAATCGACAGCGCAGCCGCAGCGAATTGACCGCTACGTCGGCCAGTACGCCGCCCGTGCCGTGGACATGGTGGCATCGGAAATCCGCGCCCTGTTCGCTGTCGCCGCCCGGCCCGAGATTGTCTCCCTGGCTGGCGGCTCACCGTATGTGGCCGCGCTTCCCCTTGATGTCGTCGGCGAGATGATCGGCAAGCTGATCGCCAACCACGGCGCGACCGCGCTGCAATACTGCACGGCGCAGGGCGATGCGGGACTGCGGGAGAGAATCTGCGACGTCATGGCGCTCGAGCAGATTGCCGCCCACCCGGACGAAGTGGTGGTCACTGTCGGCTCCCAGCAGGCTCTTGACCTGCTGACCAGGATTTTTATCGACCCTGGAGACGTCGTGCTGGTCGAGGCGCCGTCCTACGTGGGCGCCCTGGGCGCCTTCGCCGCCTACCAGGCCGACGTGGTGCACGTGCCGATGGACGACGACGGGCTGATCCCGGAGGCCCTGGAAGAAGCCATCCAGCGCACCGCGGCAGCCGGGAAACGAGCCAAGTTCCTCTACACGGTGCCGAACTTCCAGAACCCGGCCGGGGTCACCCTCGCCGCTGGCCGGCGGCACCGTATCCTCGACATCTGCCGTCGGGTCGGCCTGCTGGTCGTTGAGGACAATCCGTACGGCCTGCTCGGCTTTGACGGCGAGCCGATGCGGGCGCTGCGGGCCGATGACGCGGAGGGGGTCGTCTACCTCGGCACGTTCTCCAAGACCTTCGCCGCGGGCGTGCGGGTCGGCTGGGCGGTGGCGCCGTCGGCCATCAGGGACAAGCTCATACTCGCCGCTGAGTCAGCCGTGCTGTGCCATTCAAGCTTCTCGCAGCTGACCGTGCGCGAGTACCTGAACACCCAGCCGTGGCAGGAGCAGATCAAGACCTTCCGTGAACTGTACCGGGAGCGCAGGGATGCGACCCTGACCGCCCTGTCCGGGATGATGCCGCCCGGCTGCCACTGGACCCGGCCGGGCGGGGGTTTCTATGTCTGGCTCGGGCTTCCGGACGGGATCAACGCCAAGGCCATGCTGCCCCGGGCGATTTCGTCACGGGTCGCCTATGTACCGGGAACGGGCTTTTACGCGGACGGCTCGGGTAGCCAGTACGCCCGGCTGTGCTACTCCTTCCCCGATCCAGATCGTATTGCCGAGGGAATCCGGCGGCTCGCCTCGGTGATCGAGAACGAGGTCCAGCTGCGGGACGACTTCGGCCCGTCCACATCCGAGCGCAGCTGATGAGCCATCGCTCCTAACCGGAAACAAAACTAGAAATCATGCGCGATCTCGAACGTGTCGTCATACTCGCCGGTGGCTTGTCTGCCGAGCGAGAAGTTTCGCTGCACTCCGGATACCGGGTGCGCGACGTCCTGGCTAAGGAAGGTATCGACGCCGTCGTCGCGGACGCCGACTCGGGCCTGCTGGCCCAGCTACGCGCCGCGCCGCCGAGCGTGGTGTTCCCGGCCATTCACGGGGCCTGCGGCGAAGACGGGGCGATCCGGGAGGTACTCGGCCTGCTCGGCGTGCCGTATGTCGGCTCGGTCGCCAGCGCTTGCCAGATGGCCTTCGACAAGCCCACGGCCAAGGCCCTGGTGACGGCGGCCGGCTTGACCACACCCCAGTCGGTGACCCTGCCACGCGAAACGTTCCATGACCTCGGCGCCGCCGCGGTCCTCGACCTCATCGTGGCCAAGCTCGGCCTGCCGCTCTACGTCAAGCCGTCCCGCGGCGGGTCCGCCCTGGGGGCCAGCCCGGTCCGGACCGCAGGCGAACTGCCCGCCGCGGTGCTGAGTTGCTTCGCCTACGGCGATACGGCGCTGATCGAACGGCTCATCTCCGGCATCGAAGTGGCGGTCGGGGTGATAGATCTCGGTGACGGCCCGCAGGCCCTGCCCGCGGTGGAGATCGTCCCCGGCGAGAACGGGTACGACTACTCGGCCAGGTACACCGCGGGTAAGACCGAGTTTTACGTGCCGGCCCGGCTGTCCAGCGAGGTCGCGAGCGAGGTCGCCAGGATCGCCGTCACCGCGCACGCGGCCCTGGGCCTGCGCGACCTGTCCAGGACCGATCTCATCGTCGATGACACGGGCACGGCGTACTTCCTAGAGGTCAACGTGGCGCCGGGCATGACGGAGACAAGCACCCTGCCGCTAGCCCTGGAGGCCTCAGGCCACACGTTCGGCAGCACCTGCGTGAGCCTGCTGGAGTTCGCGGCCGCCCGCGGCGCCTAGGGCCGCCCCGCGGGCCCCCTAGGCTCGTGGGTATGACACAACGCAAGAGCTTCGGCAGCGATAACCACGCAGGCGCGCATCCGGAAGTGCTGCGCGCGCTTATAGATGCCAACTCGGGCGATGCGGTGGCGTACGGCGCCGATGAGTGGACTGGACGGGCCATCGCCGCGCTGCGCGAGACATTTCATGCCGATGACGCCTTTCTCCTGCTGAACGGCAGCGGCGCCAACCTGCTCGGCCTGAGCGTGCTGCTGCGTCGGCACGAGGCCGTCATCTGCGCCGAATCCGCGCATATCAATACCGATGAGTGCGGCGCGCCCGAACGGCTGCTCGGGACCAAGCTGCTCCCGGTGGCGGCTCCGGACGGGAAGCTCACCCCCGAGCTGATCGCCCCCCGGCTGTCCGGCCGCGGTGACGATCACCTCGCGCAGCCAGGGGTGGTGGCCGTCACTCAGTCGACCGAACTCGGCACCTGCTACTCACTCGCCGAGCTTCGGAAGATCGCCGATTTCTGTCATGCCAGTGACCTGCTCGTATACCTGGACGGGGCCCGCCTCGCCAATGCCGCCGCCTTCCTCGACTGCTCTCTGGCCGAGATCGCGGAGTGCGCGGATGTGCTCAGCTTCGGCGGCACCAAGAACGGCGCGATCGGCGCGGAAGCCCTCATCGTGATGCGTTCCGGCCTGTCCGCCGACGTGCCGTACCTGCGTAAGCAGCAGACCCAGCTCGCCTCCAAGATGCGATTCGTCGCCGCCCAGTTCGGCGCTCTGCTGCACGACGATCTCTGGCTCGCCAGCGCCGCCCGGGCCAACGCCATGGCCCGCCGCCTAGCCGCCGGCGCCGCCACTATCCCCGGCGTGGAGATCGTCTACCCCGTTCAGGCCAACGCCGTCTTCGCCCGCCTAGAGCCCGAGCACATCGCGGCCATGAAGCGCGACTGGTTCTTCTACGTCTGGGATGAGACAACGTCGGTGGTCCGCTGGATGGCCGCCTTCGACACCACCGAGTCGGACGTGGACGCGTTCCTGGCCAGCATTCGCGCCACGGTCACCCGGTAGTCTTCTGGGCCGAATTACAACTGTGCGGTTTCACGTGAAACGGGCGTGGGGTGGAGGGTGGGTCCGCGGGGGTGTCTCGCCGGGCGGCCGGGTGCTACAGGGCCGAGCCGTGCCTGCGCACTCCCCCCGATTTGCGCCCAGGTGTGGCTCGTAGATGGGGGTCGGGGTATCGGGCGGCGAGCGCTGGGGCCTCTTTAGGGGCTGGGGGGTACTGATGTCTTTGGTAGCTGGTGTCTTTGGTGGCCGGTGTCTTCGGTGCACGTGGTTCCGAGGGGTTTCGTGCTCGTGGCTGGCTGAATGACGTCCAGCCGGGGGTGGCGTGACTCTTAGAGCGCCGATCAAGTAGTGAGGTCGGGTTTGCCGTGTGACTGGCTGGCCCTCCTGGGGGCTTGGAGGCCCGGACCCGGGAGCACTGCCCAGGAGCTGCCACGTCACCCTGGATGCATGCGGCCGCCGGTGCGGCGGGTCTGGTGTGTCCTGGCCTTTGCGGTCACGATGTGCCATGGGTGCACTCTGCTGGAAGGAGCTGCCCGTCCCGGGTCGGGGGCTGATGCAGCGGGAGCCGGGATGACAAGGTGGCAGCGACACGCCCCCCCGGCAGCCCCGCGGGGCCCGCGGTCCCCGTGTGACGTAAGAGCACCTGCCGGGCCCGTGGTGCGGCGGCCGGGAAAAAGATTGTGGTGGATCCGGGCTCCATGGAGTATTTGGTGCATCCCCGTGCACTTGGGGTCCACCACCAAGCCCGGATCCACCACGCAAATCCCGGCCAGGACGCCGGGAACGGGCGGCGGGCGGGACAGCCGGGACCACAGCGGCCAGCGGGACGCCAGGGAACATCACATGGACGCCAGGGAGCGTTACCCGCGCCATGACCGTCGCCGCCATCAGCTCAGCCGCCGCCACGACGGCCGGACTCGCCCCTGATCCCCGGCTCCCTCCGTAAGAGCCGCACCCATGTACCATCTGCCGGCGATTGGGCGTGTTGCAAAAGTCGTCTGCCGACAGGCCACCCCCAAACGCCGAGTCGGCATCGACGAAGGAACCCAGATTTTTGGCGCATTGGGCTCGTCGCGCACTCTCGCCACGGCCCCTATTGCCGGCCCAGGATGCCATCCTGCCTACAGGGCGGGCCCGTCGGCGGCGGGAGGCTGGGGCTGTGGGGACAGGAGGGGCTGACGGGTGCGGATCGCCGCGCATGCTGCCCGGCACCCGCGCGGATCTGCCGGGCCTGCGCCGCGTCGCGGTCGTCCGCGATCTCCAGGCGGTCGTCCGCCAACCCGTCCGCATCTGCCACCCGCCCGCGAGCCCGCCACCCGCGAGCCTGCCGCCTCCCGGCAGTTACCAGCACCTCGCCTCCCGGCAGTTACCGGTTAGCCCGCCTCCCGGCAGTTATTTACTGGCCAGCTGACGGCTAGCTGACCGGCGCTCTGGGCGTTGGTTAGGGTGAATTCGCTCTGCTTGGTGCCGTTGATCGCTGTCCTGTGTCGAGAGAGGGCAGTAGGGCCTTAACCCTAGCGCCCCGGCCGGCGACGCCAGCCGGGGCGGGACCGCGCTCGGGACGGCCACCCGGTTCGACCAAAGGGAGCAAGGTAGCAAGAAAACGAAGGATTGTGGATCGCTGGCATCGAATAACGAAGGTAGTGATCCACGATCCCGGCCCGAGGGAACCCGGCGAGGCAGCCACTGTGACCCCACCCGGCGCTAGGTCAGGAACCTAGCGAGACTCCTCTGGCTCAGCTTCCCGAGCAGGACTCATCATCTGCACAATGCGCTCCAGGTCGCCCGTCGTCGCGAACTCGACGACAATTTTGCCTTTGTGCCGCCCCATTTCTACTTTGACCCTGGTCTCGAAGAGGTCGGAGAGACGGTCGGCGAGGTGGCGGAGGCCGGGTGCGGTGGGCTGCCGGGTCGGAGTGGAACGTTTCTTGGGAGTGTCGCCATCGCCGAGAGAGACGATCTCCTCGACGGCACGGACGGAGAGGCCCTCCGCGACTATCCGGTGGGCCAGGCGCTCCTGGGCCTCGGGGTTGTCCAGGCCGAGCAGGGCACGGGCGTGGCCGGCGCTGATGACACCTGCGGCGACACGCTTCTGCACGGCCGGGGGGAGGTTAAGGAGCCGGAGGGTGTTGCTGATATGCGGGCGTGAGCGGCCTATCTTCTGGGCCAGCTGCTCATGGGTGGCGCCGAAATCGTCCAGCAGCTGCTGGTAAGCCGCTGCTTCTTCCAGCGGGTCAAGCTGCTGACGGTGCAGGTTCTCGATCAGGGCGTCTCTGAGCAGGTCGTTGTCCTGCGTCTGTTTGACGATGGCGCCGATTTCGGTGAGGCCAGCGCGCTGTGAGGCACGCCACCGGCGCTCACCCATGATGAGCTCGTACTGACCTGGGCCCGCCGCGCGCACCACCACGGGCTGCAGCAGGCCGACCTGCCTGATGGACTCGGCCAGCTCGTCGAGGGTGTCTTCGTCAAAGGTCCGTCTCGGCTGCCGTGGGTTCGGGCTGATGGCCAAGACCGAGATTTCCTGGTAGTGAGCGCCGGGAACCTCGACCGGAGAATCGGCCGAGGCGGCCGGCGTGTCACTGGCCGTCCGGACAGCCGTCGCCGCGCCGCGCGCGACGTCATCATCGGCCGGGCGCGGAGATTCCGGGATCAGCGCCCCGAGTCCCCGCCCGAGACCACGCCTCTGCTGAGCCACTGCCTCTCCCTGATCTCGGCCTGCTACCGGGTACCCGCCGACTGCATCGCCAGCTCATGCGCCGCCTCGGTGTACGCGATCGCGCCGCTCGAGGCCGGGTCGTACGTGATCACCGATTGCCCCTGGCTCGGCGCCTCTGACACCCGGACGCTCCGCGGGATGATGGTTTTCAGCACCGAGGCCCCGAAATGCGCACGGACGTCATCGGCCACGTCTGAGGCCAGCCGGGTGCGTCCGTCGTACATGGTCAGCAGGACGGTGGAGACATGCAGTCCTGGGTTGAAGTTCACCCGGACCAGCTCCGCGGTGTTCAGCAGTTGCTGGACGCCCTCGAGTGCGTAGTACTCGCATTGGATCGGCAGCAGCACCTCCTCCGCGGCCACCAGCGCGTTCAGCGTCAGCAGCCCCAGCGACGGAGGGCAGTCCACCAGCACGTAGTCCAGGTGGGAGGTGTCGTAGGCCCGCAGCGCCTTGGCCAGCCGCAGCTCTCGCGCCACCACCGGCACCAACTCGATCTCCGCCCCGGCGAGATCTATGGTGGCGGGAACGCAAAACAGCCCGGGCATGGCTCCGGCTGGCTGTACCACATCTGCCAGTGGCCGGTGGTCCACCAGCACGTCGTAGACGGACGGAGTGCCGGCCCGATGATCCACGTCGAGCGCGGTGGACGCGTTTCCCTGCGGATCGAGGTCCACCACCAGGACACGGGCGCCGTGCTGGGCCAGGCTGGCGGCCAAGTTGACCGCCGTGGTCGTCTTCCCGACCCCGCCCTTCTGGTTCGCGATGGTCATCAGCCGGCAATGCGGTGGCTGCGGCCACGGCTGACGGTCGTTCATGCCCCGGACGACAATGGCGGCTTCCGCCGCTCGTCCTATCGGGGTCTCCGTCGGGTCAGGTCGAACCTCCGGGATAACCACCGGTCCTGTTCCACGTGAAACCATCGCCGCGACCGCTGGCTCCGGGTGCTGGGCACCCATCTCCGGATCCCGGGAGTTCCCGGAACCTGCAGAGACATCAACAGTGGCAGCGGCCCTGTGGCCATCAGCTTTAGCTCTGTCATCGGTCACCTGAACGCCTCTCGATCCCCGGCCAGCGCCAGGCCAGCCCAAACCCCCGACCCTTACGGGTCCATCCGTCCACGCGGCTCCAGGTGGCCTTTCCGCCAGCGACTCGTCTGGCCACCCCAGGGCAGCTGGGGTCAAGCTCTCTGGGCCCAACGTAGCCGTGCCCTGCCTGCCGTAGCTGAGCCCCACCAATGCCCTGCCTCACCTCGCGAAGAACCGCACGACGGTAGTCGCAGGAACGACCTTACCCTGCCCCGCTCGCACAATCTCGGCACTACGAACCCCAAGACGGCGCAGCACCGGTTTGGCCTTCTTCAATTCGTCCGCAGCCGTGTGCCCCTTGATCGCGAGCACCATTCCGCCCGGTCGTACCAGCCGGACAGCTAGCTCCGCGAGCCGGTCAAGCGGTGCCACCGCCCGGGCGGTGGCCACATCTGCTCGCAGCACGGTGTCCTCAGCCCGCCCGCGCAAAACGCTGGCATTGCTAAGGCCGAGCTCGGCCACACAGTCGGACAGGAACCGGCAGCGTCGCTCCATGGGCTCGAGCAGCGTGACGCTCAACTCCGGGCGCAGCATGGCCAGCACTACCCCTGGCAGTCCAGCACCTGAGCCGATGTCAACCAGCGTCCGGGCGGAGGGGTCGATGAGTTCCGCCACGACCGCACAGTTAAGCAGGTGCCTGTCCCACAATCTTGGTACCTCGTGCGGTCCGATCAGCCCATGCTCAACTCCGCGCGAGGCCAGCATCCGCGCGAACACCTCAGCGCCGGAAAGCGCGGACCCGAAGACGAGGGCCGCACCCTCCGGGGGCGGCGGAGGACCGGCCGACGGTGGCCCGGCGGGATCTGATCCGGCCGGGTCCGGCGGTACCGCCGATGGAGCAGGATGATCCCCGGTCGCGGAAGGACGGAACGTCACTGTGCGGGATAGACCACCACTCGCCGGTTGGGCTCTTCGCCCTCCGATTCACTGCGCTGGCCCGCCGCCGCAACCGCGTCGTGCACGATCTTTCGCTCGAACGGCGACATCGCGGCGAGTGTCTTCGGCTCACCGGTCCGCGCAACCTCCTCGGACACCGTCCGACCGTAGTCGGCCAGCTCCGAGCGCCGTCGCGCACGGTACCCGCCGATATCCAGCATCAGCCTGGCCCGCGCGCCGGTCTGCCGGTGCACCGCGAGCCGGGTGAGCTCCTGCAGCGCCTCAAGCACCGCACCGTCGTCGCCGATCAGTTCGTCCAAGGTCGCGCCGACTACCGACACGATGGCCCGGTCGCCCTCGACGTCCATGTCGATGTCGCCATCGAGGTCCGCGATGTCCAGTAGGCCCTCGACGTAGTCCGCGGCGATGTCGCCCTCGAGTTCCAGGTCACTCATCCGGGAACCATCGTCCGCAGCGTCGTCCCCGAGACCTTCGACTTCCCCGAGGGCGTCGGCCGCGTCGGTGACATCGACGTCCTGCTGGCTCACCATCGGACCTCCCACTGCGCTCGCTGGCGTCACCGCTTGCCCGATCGCTTGCTTTTCGCCTGCCGGACCCGCTGTTGTCGGACCACCCTAGCGGCCGGGACCTCAGGCTCGGGTTCGGGTTCGGGTTTCGGCCGGCCCAACCGGAGCAGCCCGCGCTTTTCGCTGCCGTTGGCTCCGGCCGACGGCCCCGACGTGGTCGTTCCGGTGCCCCGGCGGGACGCCGATCCGGTGCGCGTCCCGCCGGATCCGCTGCTCGCGTCGCCGGTCCGCGCACCCGGCGTATCCGACCCGGCTCCCTTGACCTGAGTGGCGCTCGCGGCTCGTCCGCTGCTTGATCCGGTCCGGCCGTTAGCTGATCCAGGCCGCGTGCTACCTGCCCCCGGCTTGGCCGACGGCGACTTGGCCGCGGTCGCGCCCGGACGTACGGCACCGGGTCGCAGGGAACTCTGCCCCGTCCGGACCGCGGGGGTTCCGGTGGTCGCGGCGGCCGTCGCGCCCGCGGCGCCCGCGGGCTCGACGGTCCAGTTCCTGAACATGAAGTACTGCTGGCCCAGCGTCCACAGGTTCGTCGTCACCCAGTAAAGGACCAGGCCGTAACTCCAGTACAAGCCGGTCAGCGAGAAGAACGGGACGACGTACATCATGTACTTCTGCGACTGGGCCATCGGGTTGTCCGGGTCCACGTTGGTCTGCATCAGGCCGCGCTTGGCGCTCTGCCGGACCGTCATGAACGTCGTCGATGCGCTGACGATCACGGTCAGCACGATCACGATCGCCACGTGCAACGGCAGCGACTTGTGCGAGAACAGCAGCTGGTCGCTCAGGTGCACGCCGAAGATCGTCGCCTTCTGCGCGCTCTGCACCACCGGCAGCGTCAGCCCGTACGCCAGCTTGGTGCCCGGCGTCCACCGGGCGATGGCGCGCAGCACGCTGAACAAGGCGAAGAACACGATCATCTGCGGGATCATCGGCAGGCAGCCCGCCAGCGGGTTGACCCCGTTTTCCTTGTAGAACTTCATCGTCTCTTCGTTGAGACGCTGCTTGTCGCCCTTGTACTTCTTCCGCAGTTCCTGCAGGTGCGGCGCATGCTGGGCCATCTTCCGCTGGGCGTGCACCTGCTTGACGAACAGCGGAATGAGGCATATCCGGATGGCGACGACCAGGATCACGATGGACAGGCCCCAGGCCAGCCCGGTGTTAGGACCGAAGAGATGGCCGAGGACAGTATGGATATGCATGATGACCCATGCCACCACGCCGTTCAGCGGGTCGAGCGCACTCACCAGCTAGCTCCTCGCGACCTTGGCGGGATTCCTGGTCGGCACCGGGTCGTAACCGCCGGGATGAAACGGATGGCACCGGGCAATGCGTGCCACCGCGAGCCACAGCCCGCGGGCGGCACCGTGCTCGGCCAGCGCGGTGAACGCATACGCACTGCACGAGGGCTCGAACCGGCAACGCGGCCCGAGCAGCGGGCTGACGAACCGCCGGTAGCCAGCGATGGGTAGCATCAGCAGCCGGGCCGGCACCGTCGCGGTGCGGGCCGGATCGTTAGCAGTACCTCTATCTGGCATTACCGACGCGCCCCAACCTGCCGCCGCAGCAACCTGCTGACCACCGAGTCCAGATCCGCGGCGAGATCCGGATGGCTCGCGTGCGCGGCCGCAGCGTTAGCACGCACCACAAGAAGGCTACCGCCAGGAAGACAGTGAAGGTACCCGCGCATCAGCTCACGAAGGCGCCGCTTCACCTTGTTCCTGGTCACCGCCGGACCAACCGCCCGGCTGACCACGAAACCTACCCGGGCTGGCTCCGCCTCGTCAGGTCCGTCCGCCCGCACAAGCAAGTGGCCGACGACACTCGGCCTGCCCGCACGGGCCCCGGTGCGCACGGTCAACCTGAACTCGGCGCCGTGACGCATCCGGGACTGGGACGGCAGGATCAGGCACTCAGCCGGTCGCGGCCCTTGTGCCTGCGGGCAGCCAGGACAGCCCGCCCGGCCCGGGTGCGCATCCGCAGCCGGAAACCATGCGTCTTGGCCCGGCGCCGATTGTTCGGCTGGAACGTGCGCTTACTCACTGAGGCTCCAGGTAAAGGGATCTTGAACCACGCGCACGCATGACGGCGTGCGGTTCTCGGATTTCCCACAGGCTACCATCTGGAACAGCGCCGTTTGCCAGGCGTTCCCAGCGGCCGGGTCTTAGGCTGTGGAAAGCTATTCTCCCCGGCTGTCGCAGTCACAGGGTGCGGCGGGGAAGCCACGTGCACAACATGTGGATACAGCTGTGGATCGTGAGCCTCCGGCTTACGGCATGGGGAGTCGAGGGGAGCACAGGTGGCGGATTCTGACCTGGCAGATGTATGGGCACGATCCCTCGACGGTCTGGCTGATCTTCAGATCCAGCCGCACCAGCGAGCGTGGCTCAAGCTCACTCGTCCGCTGGGGCTGGTCGAGAACACTGCCCTGATTGCCACCCCTAACGAGTTCGTCAAGGAACAGCTGGAAACCCGGCTGCGCGCCCTGGTCACCCAGGCCCTCTCCCAGGAGCTCGGCCGCGACATCCAGCTCGCGGTCACGGTGGACCCGGTCCCGCAAACCCCGCAGGCTCCGATGACCGGACCCGTCCGGGACCTGTCCGCCGACCCGCCCGCACCGCGAGGCCAGGGACGGCCAGGGGTCGCGGACTCCGAGGCGGACCACGGATCGCGGCTGGCCGCCCAGGATCCAGCCTCGCCCAGACACCCTGCTGGAGACGGCGCGGACCACGAGCCTGCCGACTCGGTCCGTCATGGTGCCATGCCGTCGGGATCCTCGGGTCCCCGGCTGGGCGGTACCCGGCTCAACTCCAAATACACCTTCGAGACCTTCGTCATCGGATCGAGTAACCGGTTCGCGCACGCGGCGTCCGTGGCGGTCGCCGAGGCGCCCGCCAAGGCCTACAACCCACTGTTCGTCTACGGCGACTCGGGGCTGGGCAAGACGCACCTGCTGCACGCCATCGGGCACTACGCCCAGACCCTCTATACCGGCCTGAAGGTCAGGTACGTGAGCTCGGAGGAGTTCACCAACGATTTCATCAACATGATCAGGGACGGCAAGCAGGACGGTTTCCGGCGCCGGTACCGCGATGTCGACGTGCTGCTCGTCGACGACATCCAGTTCCTGGAGAACAAGGAAGGGACACAGGAAGAGTTTTTCCACACCTTCAACACCTTGCACAACGCCAGCAAGCAGATCGTCATCTCCAGCGACCGCGCGCCCAAGCGCCTGGTCACCCTGGAGGACCGGCTCCGCAGCCGGTTCGAGTGGGGTCTGCTCACCGATGTCCAGCCGCCCGAGCTCGAAACCCGTATCGCCATCTTGCGCCGCAAGGCGATCCAGGATGCCCTGAACGCACCGCCCGAGGTGCTCGAGTACATCGCCAGCCGGATCTCCACCAACATCAGGGAACTCGAGGGTGCGCTGATCCGGGTGACCGCGTTCGCCAGCCTGAACCGCCAGTCGGTCGATCTCCAGCTAGCCGAGATCGTGCTCAAGGACCTGATCCCCGAGGCCCAGGGCCCGCAGATCACGATCGCCACCATCATGGGCCAGACGGCGTCCTACTTCGGTCTGTCCATCGATGACCTGTGCGGGACGTCCAGGTCACGGGTGCTCGTCACGGCCCGGCACATCGCCATGTACCTGTGCCGTGAGCTCACCGACCTGTCCCTGCCGAAGATCGGCCAGCAGTTCGGCGGCCGCGACCACACCACGGTCATCAACGCCGACCGGAAGATCCGCTCCCTGATGGCCGAACGCAGGTCGATCTACACGCAGGTGACCGAGCTGACGAACCGCATCAAGCAGCAGGCCCGAACGGGCCGACCGAGCTGATCGGCCGCCGTATCGCTATGCACACAGTTTGTGGACAACGTTGTGGATGACTATCGGATAACCGGGGGACAACCAGTGGCAAGCAGTAGCGGCACCAGCCGACGGCCACAAGGACGTCGGCGCCGTCCCCCGGCCAGGCACCGCGAGTGTGCGTTGAGCACAGCGACTGACCTGCGGGAACAGGAGTTCTCCCCAGTATCCACCGCACCTATGACTATGACGATTCTCTAGATAAGAAAACTAAACACCAAGTAGGTCCTGTGCATAGGCCAGCGCTCCAGCGTCATACCCGCACAGGCCTCGCTGACACTTTCGTCTTTCCCACGACCCGCTCTTTAGGAGGGCAGTTCCCGTGAAGCTCCAGGTTGAGCGCGATCACCTGGCGGAAGCCGTGGCCTGGACCGCGCGTGCGCTGCCGGCCCGCCCGACCGCCCCTGTCCTGGCCGGGATGCGTCTGCACGCGGGGTCAGAACTCACCCTCTCGACGTTCGACTACGAAGTCTCGGCCCAGGCCAACGTGCCGGTGATCACCGACGAGGAGGGCGCGGTACTCGTCTCGGGCCGGCTGCTCGCTGAGATTGTCAGGTCGCTGCCTGCCCGGCCGGTCGACCTGGTCACCGACGGCAACCGGGCTACGCTCAAATGCGGGAGCGCCACCTTCACCCTGGTCCTGCTGCCCGAAGAGGAATATCCGTCGCTGCCCGAGATGCCGCCGTTCGTCGGCTCGGTAGGCAGCGACGCGATGGCTTCCGCCATCAGCCAGGTAGCGATCGCGGCGGGCCGGGATGACACCTTGCCCGCGCTGACCGGCATCAGGATTGAGATCACCGGCGACACGCTGACCCTGGTCGCCACCGACAGGTACCGGCTCGCGGTCCGCGAGCTGCGCTGGAATCCGGCGCGTACGGATCCCGACACGGCCGTGCTGGTGCCCGCGCGCGTGCTCGGTGACACGGCGCGTGCGCTGACCTCAGGCGCCGAGGTGTCGATATCCCTCGGCGGCGACAGCCTCATCGGCTTCGCTGGCGCCGGGCGGCAGACCACCACCCGGCTGCTCAGTGGCGAGTACCCCAAGTACCAGGCGCTGCTGCCGAGCGAATTCAATGCGACCGCGGAGCTACCGGCCAGCACGTTCGCCGAAGCCGTCAAGCGCGTCGCGCTGGTGGCCGAACGCAACACCCCGGTCCGGCTGGCCTTCAGCTCGGGCCAGCTCGTGCTGGAAGCCGGCGCGTCGGAAGAGGCCCAGGCCACCGAGGTGCTCGAGGCGGCGTTCGACGGCGAGGACCTGCAGATCGCCTTCAACCCGCAGTACCTGCTCGACGGCATCGGGGCGATCGACTCGGACACGGCCAGGATCTCCTTTACCTCGCCGACCAAGCCCGCGGTCCTCACGGGCAAGAGTGAGCGCGAGCCCGACTACCGTTACGTCCTCATGCCGATCCGGTCGGCCGGGTAGCCCGCATCCCCTCCTCCCGCCATATCGCCTTAGTCTCAGATCGTGTACCTCACCCGGCTAGCGCTGACCGACTTCAGGTCCTATCCCGAGCTCAGCCTCGACCTCGGGCCGGGCGTGACCACGTTCAGCGGGCCGAACGGGGAAGGGAAAACCAACCTGGTCGAGGCGATCGGTTACCTGGCCACGCTGGGCAGTCACCGGGTCGCCACCGACGCGCCGATGGTCAGGAGCGGGGCCGAGCGGGCCGTGCTCAGGGCCGCGGTGACCGGAGCGCAAGGCAACGCGCTGGTGGAAATCGAGGTCAATCCGGGGCGACCCAACCGGGTCAGGCTCAACCGGACGCCGATGCCGCGGCCGCGGGACCTCCTGGGCACGCTGAACACGGTGATGTTCGCACCTGAGGATCTGGCCCTGGTCAAGGGTGACCCAGGGGAACGGCGCAGGTTCCTCGACGAGCTGCTGGTGGCGACCGCGCCGCGTTACGCGGGCGTCCGGGCGGACTACGAGCGAGTGCTGCGGCAGCGGACGGCGCTGCTCAAGTCGGCCGGGGGGAAGGGACACCTGCGCGGGGCGGCCCGCGAGTCGATGGTGGCGACCCTCGATGCCTGGGACGGGCAGCTGGCGCGGGCCGCAGCGCCGCTGCTGGGCGGCCGGATGCGCCTGGTGGCGGCGTTGCGGCCGCATGTAGCCGCAGCGTACGAGGCGGTGTCGGGCGGCGCGGCCGGCGATGCGTCGGCCATGTCCTACCGCTGCTCGGCCGCTGATTCCCCGGCGGTCGCCGAGCCTGCCTCCGGCCAGGCCGGCCGGGACGACGACGCGGCGGGGCTCGAGACGGTCATGGTCAAGGCACTGGTGGGTGTCCGGGCCAGCGAGCTCGACCGGGGCGTCTGCCTGGTCGGCCCGCACCGCGACGAGCTCGAGCTCTTCATCGGCGGCCTGCCCGCTCGCGGCTACGCCAGCCACGGGGAATCCTGGTCGCTCGCGCTCGCGCTGCGCCTGGCCAGCTTCGCGCTGCTCAGGGACGGACGCGAGGACCCCGTGCTGATCCTTGACGACGTGTTCGCCGAGCTGGACACCGGCCGCAGGGACCGGCTGGCCGCCCTGGTCGCCGACGGCGAGCAGGTCCTGATCACCGCGGCGGTGCCGGCCGACGTCCCCCGCCTGCTCACCGGCGCCCGGTTCAACGTCAGCGCGGGCGTGGTCTGTCGTGCCGGCTGACAGGCCCGGGCGGGCGGGGAGGCCAGCCGGGCCGGCGGCCGACCGGGTCCGGCTGGCGGCTGAGGCGCTCGCCGAGGCGAAAGCCGATGCGCGGGCCAGGGGCGAGATGCCGTCCGGCCTGCTCCGTCAGCCTGGATCAAACGCCGTGACCGGCTCCGATGACCCGCCGGGCTCGCGGGCCGGGACCGGGCCGGCTCGCGGGCGGCCCCGCCGGGAGGATCCGCAGCCGCTGCTGAGCGCCATCGACGGGCTGCTCGAGGGGCGCGGCTGGCAGCGGCAGGCGGCGATGGGCTCGGTGTTCGGCCGCTGGGCGGCCATCGTCGGCCAGGATCTGGCCGCGCATACCAGCCCCGATAGCTTCGCCGACGGCGAGCTCGCGGTGCGGGCCGACTCGACGGCCTGGGCCACTCAGCTGCGGCTACTCGCGCCGATGCTGATCAAGCGGCTCAACGACGAGCTCGGCGACGGATCGGTGCGGCGGGTCAAGGTACGCGGTCCGGCACCCCCTCGGGGGCGCGGCGGCTGGCGCGTCCCCGGCAGCAAAGGCCCAGGCGACACCTACGGCTGAACGACACGTAGTCAACACGGCCGTGGCAATGGGTATTCGCAGCTAAAATAGAAGAGCGCACGCATGGCCAATTCGTGGGGAGCCGGACTGTGCGCTCCTCATGCAGGATGGAGTTCAGTTTGTCCTACGATGCACGCTCGATCACGGTACTCGAGGGCCTTGAGGCTGTCCGCAAGCGCCCGGGGATGTACATCGGCTCGACCGGCGAGCGCGGACTGCATCATCTCGTCTACGAGGTCGTGGACAACGCCGTCGACGAGGCGCTGGCCGGCTACTGCGACACCATCGACGTGAAGCTGCTCGCCGACGGCGGGGTGCGGGTGCGGGACGACGGCCGCGGCATTCCCGTGGACGAGCACCCGGTGGAGCACCGCCCGGCGGTCGAGGTCGTGATGACCACCCTGCACGCGGGGGGCAAGTTCGACGGCAAGTCCTACGCCGTATCCGGCGGTCTGCACGGCGTCGGCGTGTCCGTGGTGAACGCGCTGTCGGCCCGGCTCGACGTGGAGATCAGGCGGGACGGATACGTCTGGTCGCAATCCTATGAGCGCGGCGCACCGGTGGACCCGCTCGTCCGCGGGGCCGAGAGCACCGAGATTGGCACCACGATCACGTTCTGGCCGGACATGCAGATCTTCGAGACCAGCGAGTGGTCCTTCGAGACGCTGTCCCGCCGCATGCAGGAGATGGCCTTCCTCAACAGGAACCTGGCCATCACCATCACCGACCAGCGCCAGGATGAGCCCAGGGTCGCGGAGTACATGTACGAGGGCGGGATCGCCGACTTCGTTAGGTACATCAATGCCTCGAAGGACCCGGTGCACGGCACCGTTATCGACTTCGGGGAAGACGCGGACGGTATCTCGGTCGAGATCGCGATGCAGTGGAGTGCCGCTTACACCGAGTCGGTGCATACCTTCGCGAACACGATCAACACGGCCGAGGGGGGGACCCACGAAGAAGGGTTCCGCGCCGCCCTCACCACGATCGTCAACCGGTACGCCCGCGAGCAGAAACTGCTCCGCGAGAAGGACGACAACCTGACCGGAGAGGACGTTCGCGAGGGCCTGACCGCGATCGTCTCGGTCAAGCTGGCCGAGCCCCAGTTCGAGGGCCAGACCAAGACCAAGCTCGGCAACACCGAGGCGAAGTCGTTCGTGCAGAAGGCCTGCAACGACCACCTGCGGGACTGGTTCGACCGTAACCCGGGCGAGGCCAAGGAGATCATCAACAAGGCCAGCCAGGCGTCCAGGGCCCGGATCGCCGCGCGCCAGGCCCGCGACCTGACCCGGCGCAAGTCCCTGCTCGACTCGACGGCGCTGCCGGGCAAGCTGGCGGACTGCCAGTCCACCGACCCGGCCAAGTCCGAGCTCTACGTGGTCGAGGGCGACTCGGCCGGCGGCTCGGCCAAGGGCGGCCGGGACCCCAAGTTCCAGGCCATCCTGCCGATCCGCGGCAAGATCATCAACGTGGAGAAGTCCCGGATCGACCGGGTCCTGAAGAACAACGAGGTCCAGGCGATGATCACCGCGCTGGGCGCCGGCATCTACGACGAGTTCGACATCACCAAACTCAGGTACCACAAGATCATCCTGATGGCGGACGCCGACGTGGACGGGCAGCACATCCGGACGCTGCTGCTCACGTTGCTGTTCCGGTTCATGAAGCCGCTGGTCGAGGCCGGGTATGTGTACCTGGCGCAGCCGCCGCTCTACAAGATCAAGTGGGAGGGACGCGGCAACGATCCGGACTACGTCTTCACCGACGCCGAGCGTGACCGGGTGATCGAGGCGGGCATCGCCGCGGGGAAGAAGGACCCGCGGCCCAGGGACGGCGTGCAGCGGTTCAAGGGCCTGGGCGAGATGAACCCGAACGAGCTGTGGGAAACCACGATGGACCCGGCGCACCGGGTGCTGCTCCAGGTGACCCTCGACGACGCCGCCCAGGCCGACGAGCTGTTCAGCGTGCTGATGGGCGAGGACGTCGAGGCCCGCCGGTCGTTCATCACCCGCAACGCCAAGGACGTCAGGTTCCTGGACATCTGATCAGGCCGCGCCGCTGGCGCCGGCTGTTCCGAACGCTTGAGTAGGGATTGCGAACAGTGACCGAAGTTACCGATCTGCCGCAGGAAGGGCACGACCGCACCGAGCCGGTCGACATCCAGTACGAGATGCAGCGCAGCTACATCGACTACGCGATGTCGGTCATTGTCGGCCGTGCCCTGCCCGACGTGCGGGACGGGCTCAAGCCGGTGCACACCCGGATCCTGTACGCGATGTACGACGGCGGGTTCCGGCCCGACCGGGGCTTCTTCAAGTGCTCCCGGGTCATCGGCGAGGTGATGGGCAACTACCACCCGCACGGCGATGGCGCGATCTACGACGCCCTGGTCCGGATGGCGCAGCCCTGGTCGATGCGGATGCCGCTGATCGACAGCCAGGGCAACTTCGGCTCACCGGGCAACGACCCGCCGGCGGCCATGCGGTACACCGAGTGCCGCCTCCACCCGCTGGCGATGGAGATGCTGCGGGACATCAACGAGGACACCGTCGACTTCCGGGAGAACTACGACGGCCGTTCGTCCGAGCCCGTGGTGCTGCCGAGCCGGTTCCCCAACCTGCTCATCAACGGCTCCGAGGGCATCGCGGTCGGCATGGCCACCAAGATCCCGCCGCACAACCTGCGCGAGGTAGCGGCCGGGGTGGCCTGGTACCTGGACCACTTCGACACCTCGGACGAAGAACTGCTTGACGCCCTGATAGAGCGGATCAAGGGCCCGGACTTCCCCACTCGCGGCCTGATCGTGGGCCGCCGCGGCATCAGGGACGCCTACACGACCGGGCGCGGCTCGATCATCATGCGGGCCGTCGTCGAGGTCGAGGAGGACGCCAGGGGCCGGGCGTGCCTGGTCGTCAAGGAACTTCCCTACCAGGTCAACCCCGACAACCTGGCCCAGAAGATCGCCGAGCTGGTCAAGGACGGCCGGGTCAGCGGCATCGCCAACATCCAGGACGAGAGCAGCGGCCGCACCGGTCAGCGGCTGGTGATCGTGCTGAAGCGGGACGCCATCGCCAAGGTCGTCCTGAACAACCTGTACAAGCACACCCAGCTGCAGGACACGTTCGGGGCCAACATGCTGGCCCTGGTCGACGGCGTGCCGCGCACCCTGCGCCTGGACCAGATGATCAGGTACTGGGTCACCCACCAGATCGAGGTCATCGTCCGGCGCACCAGGTACCGGCTGCGCAAGGCCCAAGAGCGGATGCACATTGTCTCCGCGCTGCTCAAGGCCATCGACCGGATCGACGAGGTCATCGCGCTGATCCGGGCCAGCGCGTCCGCCTCGGAGGCGCAGCAGTCCCTGATAGGGCTGCTCGAGATCGACGAGATCCAGGCCCGCGCGATCCTGGACATGCAGCTGCGCAAGCTGGCCGCCCTGGAGCGGCAGGAACTCATCAACGAGCATGACGAGCTCGCCGCCAAGATCGCCGACTACGAGGACATCCTGGCTTCACCGGAGCGGCAGCGGCAGATCGTCGGGACCGAGCTGGCCGAGATCGTCACCAAGTTCGGAGACGAGCGGCGGACCGAGATCGTCGCCTACGACGGCGAGGTGGCCGACGAGGACCTGATCGCCGAAGAGGACGTCGCGGTCACGATCACCTACGGCGGCTACGCCAAGCGCACCAAGACCGACCTGTACCGCGCGCAGCGGCGGGGCGGCAAGGGAGTCCGCGGCGCCCAGCTGCGTACCGACGACATCGTGGACCACTTCTTCGTGACCACGACTCACCACTGGATCTTGTTCTTCACTAACAAGGGGCGGGTCTACCGGGCCAAGGCCTACGAACTGCCCGACGCCGGCCGCGATGCCCGTGGTCAGCATGTGGCCAACCTGCTCGCGTTTCAGCCCGACGAGCGGATCGCCGAGGTGCTCGCGCTGCGCGACTACCAGGTCGCCCCGTACCTGGTGCTCGCCACCAAGTCGGGGCTGGTGAAGAAGTCCCGGCTGACGGACTTCGACTCGCCGCGCTCAGGTGGCATCATCGCGATCAACCTGCGCGAGGACGACGAAGTGATCGGCGCCAGCCTGGTCTCGCCCGATGAGGACCTGCTGCTGGTCAGCAAGGGCGCGCAGGCTATCAAGTTCCATGCCAGCGACGAGTCGCTGCGGCCGATGGGCCGCGCCACCTCCGGCGTCATCGGGATGCGTTTCAACGACGGTGATGAGCTGCTCGGCATGTACGTGGTCACTGAAGGTGAGGACGTGCTGGTGGCCACCGGCGGCGGGTACGCCAAGCGGACGCCGGCCGACGCCTATCCGGTGCAGGGCCGGGGCGGCCGGGGCGTCGTCACCGCGAAGATCGTCGAAGCCCGCGGCGAGCTGGTCGGCGTGCTGATGGTGCACGCCGACGTTGAGATCTTCGCCATAACCTCGGGCGGCGGGGTGATCAGGACCAGGGCCGGGGAAGTTAAGCAGTCAGGCCGGCAGACCATGGGTGTCCGGCTGATGAACCTCGCCGCTGGTGACAGCGTGGTGGCCCTGGCCCGGAATGCGGAGTCGCTGGCTGAGAACGATGTGGAGTCGCTGGCTGAAGATGATCAAGAACCTTTGGACGAAGACGATGACCAGGCGACTTCGCCAGGTAACCTCGATCTGACGGAGCTCGCGGACAACGGGGATCTAACGGGCTCACCGGACGGGGCGGGAGAAGATGAGCGATAATCGGGCGACTGCGTGAGATCGGCCGGTCTTGTCGGCCTAGCAGGCGGAAGGCAACGATTTCGGGGCCAGAAGCGTCCAATAAGTAGCGCGAAGTTTTGACGGGAAAGCCGCCTTCTTCGCATAGGTGGTCATATGGGCGTCTCGTCCGGAGATAACCTCGTGAGGGTCTGGATCAGAGGGAGGACGGCTTGGACAGGCGCACGAATAGGCCCGAGGGGTCAGGCGGAGCGTCGCCTACCATCGTGACCTCGCGGGTTGGCGGTGACGACGACCTAGATGACGGCGGCGGACAGGAAACCCAGCCCGCAGGCATCGGGGCAGCAGCACCGCGGCGCACGCCGAACAAGGCTGCCCAGGCGGATTCCAGCCCGGCGGTACCAGCCAACGGCAACGGCGCTGACCGTAAGGCACGCAGCGCTGGGGCGACAGGCGCCGGGCCGGCCGGCGAAACAGCGGCCAATGGGGTGAAGGACGTGTCGTTCCCCGCAGGCTCGGCCAAGACGGCCACGCCAGATAGTGCCGAAGCTGACGGTGCTGACGTCGATGCCACCATGGTCGACGGTGTGCCCGCCTTCCCGGCGGACAACCTCAAGCCGTCCCGCAGCACCCATCCGAAGGATGCCGCCCGCACCCCGGCTGGCCGCGAGGCCGCCGGGAAGTCACCCGCGGCTGATCCGGCGCCCGTCCCGCCGTCCCCGTCAAGCGGCCCAGCCTCCAGCTCCCCGTCCTCGAGCACCCTGTCCTCGGGCACGGCGCCGTCGGGCACTGCAGCGCCGTCGGGCACTGCAGCGCCGACCGTTTCACCTGCCGCGTTCGCCTGGGACATGCCCGATCCGCCGCCGAACTCGCCGTCTTCTCCGGCCCGGTCGTTCCTGCGCGGAGGGACGACCGCGGGGAGCCAGACGGCTCCCCGGACGCCAGAGACTGCCGCCAGTCCGGGAAGGACCGCTCCCAGCGAGGTTCCAGCCGCTCCCCGGAGCACCCAGAAGAAGGCGCCGAAGCGCTCGGCGCGGCAGGCGCATCTGACCGTGGCCCGGGTAGAGCCCTGGTCGGTGATGAAGTTCAGCTTCATCGTATCGCTGGTCGCCTTTGTCATCTTGTTCGTGGCCGTGAGCGTGCTCTACGGGGCGCTGGCCGGGCTCGGGGTCTTCGACTCGCTTCAGCGGGTGGTGACGAGCGTTACGTCCAGCCAGAGTTCGGCGGGCGTGAACGCAGCCAAATGGTGGTCGGCTTCCCGGATCCTGGGTTACACCGCTCTGCTCGGGTCCCTCAATATCGTGCTCATCACCGCGATGTCGACCATCGGTGCGGTCGTCTACAACCTGACGTCACGGCTGGTTGGCGGGGTGGAAGTGACGCTCCGCGAGACTGAGTAACCCGGCAGGCGGGAGGACCAAGGCACAACCCGCCGCCGGGTGCGGTAAGATAATTGTCGCTCCTGTTTCCGCAGGTCAGCTGGTTATGCATGGGGTTATAGCTCAGTCGGTTAGAGCGCGTCCCTGATAAGGACGAGGCCCGTGGTTCAAGTCCACGTAACCCCACAAATTACCTTCTCACCAGCAAGAACACATCCCGGTCAGTTCATCTGGCCAGCGTGGCGCACCCGTCGGCGGCACGGTCCGGTGGGACGGCTTTGCTAAGCTGCCGTACACCTGCGGCCGGCGGAGGCTCTTTCCCGCCGTAGGCACGCCGAAGTTGTCGAGTTGGAGGATCCCTCGCTGTGAAGAAGCTAATGGTGCTCGCCGCGCTCGGGCTTGGCGCATTCGCCGTCTGGCGTAAGGTTCAGTCCGACCGCGCCGAACTCGACCTGTGGACCGAGGCCACCGCGGCCGACGAGGACTGACCGCGACCGGAGTTCATGTCTGAGTATCGGACGGCAGTCAATTCAGCACCAGGAGGCGAGCCGGTGAACGATCCATCGGCCGTCTCGCTGGTGTGCTGCGACGTGCTCGGGGCGGTGGTAGCCGATGGCCGCGTGATCGAGCGGGCGTTCGCGGAAGCGATCGCTACTCAGGGCCTGGTGACAGGCACCGCGGCCTACACCAGAGCGATGGTGCAGTTTGACCGGACGGCCGGCTGGCCGCCAGCCGACGTGATGCGGAGCGTGTTTGCCGCCGATGAGATCCGGGCCCAGGCTGCGATCCTGGCCTTCGAGCGGTCTTTTCAGGCGGTCGTGGACCGGTTCGGTGCGATACCGCTGCCCGGGGTGAACAATGCGCTCGCCAAGCTCACCGCCGCGGGTATCAAGGTGTGCCTGCTGTCCTGCCTCTCCCGCCCCGCGCTGAGCCTGCTGATGGAACGCCTCGACTGGTGGCAGCGCGCGGACCTGGTCCTGTGCGCTGACGATGTAGCCCGGGGTTTCCCCTGGCCCGACCTGATCCTGACGGCCTTCCTGCGGCTCGGTCAGGACGACGTGCGAAACGTGGCCGTCGTCACGGCCAGCGAAGGCGGGGTGCTGGCGGCCCGTCGAGCCGGAGCCCGGCTCGTAGTCGGCCTGCTCAGCGACATTGACGACGCGGCCAGGCTGGACCGGGCCGGAGCGACTCACCTGCTCACGGATATCGGTGAGTTGCCCGATCTGGTGACGTCCCCTGGCCGGCCGCACGATCGTGAGCCTCACCACCGTCAGTAACGGACATCGCTGAGCCCATGGCAAACTTGACGTATGCCGGAACTGCCGGAAGTTGAGTCTCTGGCCGCGTTCCTGCGCGGGCACGCGATCGGTCACACCGTCGCCCGGGCCGACGCGGCCTCGTTTTCGGTGCTGAAAACGTTCGACCCGCCGCTGGCCAGCCTCAGCGGCCAGAAGCTCACCGACGTCGGACGACACGGCAAGTTCCTGGACATCTCCTCGGACTCCGGACTGCACCTGATCATGCACCTGGCCCGAGCGGGCTGGCTGCGCTGGCGTGACGAACAGCCCGCCACCCCGCCCAAGCCGGGAAAGAGCCCGCTGGCGTTCCGGCTGACGCTTGACGACGGCTCCGGGTTCGACCTGACCGAGGCGGGCACCCGCAAACGCCTTGCCGTTTACCTGGTCCGCGACCCGGCCGAAGTACCCGGCGTGGCCACCCTGGGACCGGACCCGATGGCAGCGGATTTCACCGTGGACACACTGGCGGCGCTGCTCGCCGGACGCCGGACGCAGGTCAAGGGCGTGCTGCGCGATCAGCGGATTATCGCCGGGATCGGCAACGCCTACTCCGACGAGGTGCTGCACGCAGCCAAGATGTCACCGTTCAAGATCGCGGCCAGCATGACCCCGGCAGAGGTGGCCACCTTGTACGACGCGATCAAGACGATGCTGGCCGAGGCGGTCGAGCGGTCGGCGGGCCTAGCCGCCGCCGACCTGAAGGGCGAGAAGAAGAGCGGGCTGCGCGTGCACGGTAAGGCGGGTCAGGCTTGCCCGGTGTGCGGTGACACCGTCCGGGAGGTCTCGTTCGCCGACTCCGCGCTCCAGTACTGCCCGACCTGCCAGACAGGCGGCAAGCCGCTCGCCGACCGCCGCCTCTCCCGCCTGCTCAAGTAGGCCCTTTATCCCGAACGGCCGGTGGTGCTCGCCACCACGATCGCTCACCCCACGGCAGCCGCACCAGCGGGTACCCTAGGAGAATCTTGGGGCTATAGCTCAGCTGGAAGAGCACTTGCTTTGCAAGCAAGGGGTCAGGGGTTCGAGCCCCCTTAGCTCCACAGGGAGGTCTTCACGTTTCAGAAATCATGCGCCGCTGCGCGACGCTACCGTGGGGACGAAAATTGGTTGCGCGGGGCTGCGGGTCGCGGGTGGCTGGGGTTCGTGGTGCCGGGGGTGGCG
>Ga0182013_10000566_pt1 | contig 50882 bp, 56 predicted proteins | sample 612S2MmetaG_FD_120487 | JGI IMG/M metagenome (GOLD analysis project Ga0182013, IMG submission 120487) | Permafrost microbial communities from Stordalen Mire, Sweden - 612S2M metaG | ecosystem: Environmental > Terrestrial > Soil > Wetlands > Permafrost | place: Sweden: Stordalen | collected...
GCGGAAAAAAGTTGATGAAAGGACGATTCGGTGGTAGCCAGTCAGCATGAGAATTGCCCTGTTGTTGGTTATGATGGTGTTGTCGGCGTCGGCGCAGACCAATCTGGTTTTGTCCCCGAACCCGCCGGCGGAAGCGATGCAGGTCCAGACCAACCTGAGCGTGTCGGCTGCGCAACGATACGAGCAGGTGAGGATGTATTGCATCCAAAACCGCCGTATCATCTGCGGCAAGATCCTGAAGGTGACGCCGGAGGGGATCGTGGTCGACAGCGGTTACACGAATTTGATGAGGGTGCCGTTGAACCAGTCGTGGTATATCCCCGGCACGGTGGTGGCGTCGCGCGCGGCCGGTTTTGTGGAGGCCAACGAGCCGGATGCGGTCTGCGTGGGAAAGGTTTTCCTGACCGACCTGCCGAAGCTGCGGGGCGTGGGTGCCAGGCTCAAGAGTTATGATTACGTGAACATCGAGGGATTTCCGGTGGGCCAATACACCTACACGTCGGTCGGCACCGTGCAGCGGACGGTGCGGGAATTCACCACGAAGCTTCAGAACGCCGCCCTGTGGAACTACCAGCAAACCCTGCCGCAAAGCGCGCCGCCGAAATGACTGCTGGATTCCGATTCGTGAAATGGTTGTCCCGGGGCAGAGTCATCGCCGGGGTTTTGATTGCGGCGGGCATGGCGGTTGTTTCCTGCGCCACCACGGGCAAAGCCGCCGCGCCTTACGGGTTAAGCATGAGGCCGCTGCCGAAACCGTATCTGCAAATGCCCCCGCGCGCGGATGGCGGGCTGCCGCGGCTGATTTCCCAGACCGGAGTTTTCAAGGATGCGGCCAGCCTCGCGCCGGATGACCAGTTGATTCCGTATGATCTGATTGTTTCATTCTGGTCGGACGGCGCGGCAAAAACGCGCATGGCGTCGGTGCCGGGGAAAATCAAGTTTGCCGCCACGGGCGAATGGGTTTTCCCGCGCGGAACCGTGTTCGTGAAAACATTTGATCTGGCGACGAATGAATTAAATCCGACTCTGAAGCGCCGGCTCGAAACACGCCTGCTCGTGTGCGATTCGGCGGGCGGGGTTTATGGAGTCACCTACAAATGGCGCGCGGACAACAGCGACGCGGATCTGCTGGAATCGAACCTGACCGAGAAGATCGCCATCACGACCGCGACCGGCGTGCGGACGCAGTCGTGGTATTATCCGAGCCGCGCGGACTGCCTCACCTGCCACACGGCCAACGCCGGTCTTGTGCTGGGCGTGAAGACGCGGCAGTTGAACCACGACTTCACCTATCCGTCCGGCGTGACGGACAACGAGTTGCGGGCGTGGAACCACCTCGGCTTGTTTGACAGAAGGCTGGACGAAGCGGCACTGGACACGTTTCCAAAACTTGCGCGTGCGGATGATTTGTCGCACAGCCTGGAAGACCGCGCGCGCTCGTATCTGGACGCGAACTGCGCGCAATGCCATCGCCCCGGCGGCACGGTGGCCTATTTCGACGCGCGTTATGACACGCCGCTGGCGCGGCAGGGCCTGATCGGCGGACACGTGCTGATTGACGAGCGCATAGACAATTCACGCGTCATCGCGCCGAACGACATCTGGAGATCGATACTTTACATGCGGACTGACACCACGGAGGCGTTCAGGATGCCGCCGCTCGCGCGCAACACGATTGACGTGGATGGGATGAAATTGCTGCGGCAATGGATTGAAAGTTTGCCCGGTGCGCCGGTGTTGCCGCCGCCGGAAGTTTCGCCGCACGGCGGAAATTTCGACAAGCCGGTGGAGGTAAGCCTGACAAGCGAACCGGGAGCGAAAATTTATTACACGATTGACGGCACCGTGCCGACGACGTCCGATCTGCTTTACGAAAAGCCGGTTGAATTGACCAGCCCGACCATTGTGCGCGCCAAGGCGTTCAAGCCGGGTTTCACCAGGAGCATTACGACGCAGGAAATCTTCCTCGTCGGCCGGTGAACCTTCTCGTCTCGCGGACAAACCTACTACCCCATTTTATAGTTGTTACTTCTATACGACATACCGTTTAAAGTAATCACGTCGCTGTCCGACAAGGCGCAGATGGGAACGTGGGACATCATCAAGGAGCTTATCGCCAGCCGCTCCACGCCGGTCGAGATCACCGAGGCCATCCGCCGCCAGCTCCACGCCAAATACGACGACTCCGAGGTCAAGCAAAGCTGGCTCATCCTCACCAAATCCGACCCGATGCTGCTCGTGCGCGTCTTCTGCCTGCTGCCCTACAGGAGGAACAAGCAGTCACAGACTTTGCAACTAGATGGATTGCTTTGAACCAACCACCTACTGACCCGAATGCGGCAATGGAAAAGGAAGTTTTTCGTGCAAGTTGTATTTCTGTGGCGTTCGGATTGTTTCTTTCTCTGACAATTCTTTGCCTGATTTTAGTCTTATTGGCAATTGAGCGAAACACTCGTTTTATAAAGTAAAAAAAACCGCATTGCGACGGGCAAATAAGTGGACAAAAAAGGGGGCGCTTTTTGCAATAGAGGGTGAGACGCCCTGTGGACCATTCGCGTAGCATCGCCCCATGGTTTTGGAATCCCGCTTAGTTGCGCCATGGATCGTGGCGCAGGCAAGGGCGGCCTGTCCCCAAAAACCACTTTTTCCCCGGCGCAACCCCAAATCCTTCCGGCGTCCCGGCAGCCTTTTCAGCCAACTTTGCAACCTCCGGCAATCGTTCGCTAAGCTCCCGGAACGGTTGCCGAAGCTCCCGCAGTGTTCGCCGGAGCTTCCGGAACATTCGCCGAGGCTCCCGCGACGATTCACTAACCTCCCGGAACAATTGCGGAGGCTCCCGCAGCCTTCGCCGAAGCTCCCGCAACGGTCGCGGGAGCTTAGCCAGCACCCGCCGGAATCTCCCATTTGCCTGCCGTTTATTGCAAAAACAACTGAAAACCAATGGCTTGCAAAACGAAACAAACAAAAATGATCAAATTCAACAAAAATTAACCCATTATAAATTATGCCAAACGACAGCATACCTCCAGCCGACCCGGAGTTTCACAATTGGGTCGGACCGTTCAGCGATTACGTCGCCACCAATGCCACCGCGATGGGATTGTCGGCCGACGACGTGAAGCCTTTGACCGACGCCACCTCCACCTGGAACACGGCGTATCCCGCACACACCACGGCCCATTCCGCCGCCACCGCAGCCACCAGCGTCAAGATTCAGGCCCGCGACACTTTCGAAACCGTCGCCCGCCCGCTCATCCAGCAGTTGCAGGCCAGCCCCAAGGTGACGGATGCCCAGCGCAAAGCCATGAAGATCAATGTCCACTCCAAGACGCGCACGCCTGTGAGCGTGCCCACCACCAAGCCGGTTGCCACGGTGGACACCAGCCAGCATTTGCAGCACACCATTGATTTCCGCGATTCCGCCTCGTCCGGTTCCAAAAGGAAGCCGGCGGGTGTGGCCAGTTGCGAAATCTGGAGCAAGGTGGGCGCGCCCGCGCCCACGGACTACACGCAGATGTCCTTTGTGCAAAGCGCCACCAAGACGCCGTGTCTGGTGAACTATACCGGTGCGCAGGCCGGATTGACGGTCTGGTTTTGGATGCGCTGGGTGAACACCCGCAACAAGAAAGGCCCGTGGAGCGATCCCGTCTCCGCCACCATCGCCGGGTGAAATGGTAGGGTCGGCGCGCTGCTGGGCCGACTCTGGTGGCACTCCGCAAGGAGCATCGCAGCGCGATGTCCCTACCGTGAAATCAAGCGGCCTCCTGGAACGGGGGCCGCTTTTTTAATTTCCGCGTGGCAGCCGATGTGAATCGGCTCATTATTTTGCGGGCGTTTTTTAGATGGAGCGGAACTCACGTCCGCTGCTACCGCGAAACGCAGGCGGACGGGAACTCTTTTTCTGAATTCATTTTGGGATGGACGGCTTGAATGATTAGGAAGAATCTTGGAACGAAAATTATGAAGCCGATTTTACGAATGCTGTTGTTGATTGGCTTGCCCATGGCAGTGCAAGCCCAATTAACTTTCACGACAAACAATGGCGCCATCACTATCACCGGGTATAATCCTGCTGGCGGAGTAGTGGTGAATATTCCCAGCCTGACCAATGGTTATCCGGTCACGAGCATCGAGACCAATGCGTTTGATGGCTCCAGTTTGGTCAACGTCACCATCCCCGGCAGTATTGTCACGATTGGCGACTGGGCGTTCAACGGATGCCAAAGTCTCACCAACGTAACCATGTCCTATGGTGTGGCCAACATCGGAAACTATGCGTTCATGGCATGCACCAACCTCACCGGGATTACTCTTCCCGACAGCGTCACCAACCTCGAATTGGAATCGTTTGCCATCTGCGAAAACTTGAACAGCATTACCTTTGGCAATGGTCTGACCAGCATCGGCGATGATGCGTTTCGCGACTGCTTCAGCCTGACCAATGTCAGTATTCCCAACAACGTGACGAGTATCGGCGGCGATGCGTTCTCGGTCTGCACAAGTCTAACCAATGCCACAATTGGATCGGGCGTTACCAACGTTTTGGATAATCCTTTCCTCGATTGTCAGAACCTGGCGGCAATAGCCGTGGACAATAATAATCCCGCCTTTAGCAGTGTGGACGGAGTCTTATTTAACAAGAGCCAGACTTTCCTTGAGGAATATCCGGCAGGCAAAACCGGAACCTATCAGATTTCCAATAGTGTCACACTGATTGCGGGTGGTGCGTTCGCTTACTGCTCTGGCCTGACAGGCGTCATCATTCCGAACAGCGTCACCAACATCATCGGCACTGCTTTTGCCAACTGCTATGGCCTGACAAACATTACCATTCCAGCCAGCGTTACATTCATTGGAGGAGGTGCTTTCCTCAATTGCACCAACCTTGGCTACGTTTTTTTTGAGGGTAACGCACCGGCCACCATGGGGGGGATGCGGGTTTTTTCCGGCCTTAACAGCAATGCGATGGGATATTATCTATTGGGGAAAACTGGCTGGAGCTCGACATATTCGGGCCTTCCAACCGTCCTGTGGAACCCGCAGGCGCAGACAGGTGACAGCAGCTTTGGCGTGCAGAACAATCAATTCGGTTTCAATATCACTGGCAGCAGCAATCTAGTTATCGTGGTGGAAGCTTGCACGAATCTGGCCAATTCCACTTGGACTCCGATTAGCACCAACACACTCAACACGTTCATCGGCACCAATGGCTCGTCCTATTTCAGCGATTCGCAGTGGACGAATTATCCCGGTCGTTATTATCGCCTTCGCTCGCCGTAGCCCCAGTTGTCCCTGTTCGAGGATGAGGATGACGACGAGGATGAGGAAGATTTGGATGATGCCGGTTTATTGAATAAAGAAGTCAGGAGACAAGGAACGGACAGCTTTTCCTGCTTTCCTGCTTTCCTTATTAAATCCGGGCGGTGATGGCGCTGGCTTATTGAATTCATCCAATTGTGAATAAAAATGTGAGCAGAAGTTCACATTCCCGTCACACGGTTGTAACACGCTTCCTGTAATTTCGACTGCGTCGTGAAGAAAATCCTCATCCTGACCGCCGGGTTCGGTGACGGGCACAACGCCGCCGCCCGCAGTTTGCGCGACGCGATTGAGCTGTGCGACGAGGACGCGCGCGCCGAGGTGGTGGACCTCTTCGCCGACAGCTACGGCGCATTCAACACCTTCGCCCGGAAAAGCTACCTCGGCATCGTGCAATACGCGCCCAGGCTCTGGGGCGGAATCTATTCGATGCTGGAACATCCGTTCGTGGAGAAACAGCTCGGCGGCTTCACGCGCCTGCAAAACACCCTGGAAAAAATCCTCGCCGAGACGCAGCCGGATTGCGTCGTGTCCACCTATCCGGTCTACGGCCACGTCATCAAAAAGATTTACGCCAGTCACAACGAGCGTCCGTTCCGCTTCATCACCGTCGTCACGGATTCCATCACGGTCAATTCCTCGTGGTTCCGCGCGCCGAGCGATTTCTTCTGCGTGGCCAACGACGAGACGGCGGAGGTTTTGAAAAAAGGCGGCGTCGCCAAGGAGCAGATCAAGGTTCTAGGATTTCCGGTCAGCCCGTTGTTCGCGGAAAATCCGAACAATTTGCCTGCGCCCGTGGGCGACGAGCCGCGCAAAGTTCTTTATGTCATCAACACCGGCAAGAAAAAGGCGGGCAAGGCGATTGACCGGCTGCTGGAGATTGACGACGTGCATCTGACCATCACCGCCGGCCGCGACCCGGAGTTGCGCGCGGAATTGATCGAGCGCACGCGCGATTTTGAGGATCGCGTCAAGGTGCTTGGCTGGACGAACCAGATGCCGGAGCTGATGATGTCGCACCATCTCATCATCAGCAAAGCCGGCGGCGCGACCGTGCAGGAGGCCATCGCCGCGCGCATCCCGATGATCGTGAACCAGGTCATTCCCGGCCAGGAGGAAGGCAACGCGGAATTGATCTGGCGCTGCGGTCTCGGCGCAATCGCGGAGAAAAACAAGGAGGTCGCCGAGTTGGTCGAAAACGCCTTCGCCCATCGCGCCGGGCAATGGAACGAATGGCGCGCGAACCTGAAAAAGGTCAGCCGCCCCGACGCCGCGCGCGACATCGCGGAATTGATTTTGGAAGAAGCCGACCACGACAAGACCGGTCGCAAGGCGGTGAAGCTGTTCGAGACCGCGCCGCCACGCGTCATGCGTCCCGCGCCTCAAAACGGAAATGGCAGCCACGCGCAGATGCTGCTCTGCGATTTCCACATCCACACCAATTATTCCGACGGCAAATTGTCCGTGCCGGAGATCATTGATTTTTACGGCGAGCGCGGATTCGACTGCATCTGCATCACCGACCATCTGGCCGACCCGAAACGGTTGATTGGGAAATTATCCGAGCTTGCCAGCCTCACGCTCGGACAGGAACAAATCGGCGAATATTTCGCAGTCATCGAACGCGAACGCCAGCGCGCTTGGCGGCGTTACAAGATGCTCGTGATGACGGGAATTGAATTCAACAAGGACGGCTACACGCGAAAGACATCCGCGCACTTGCTCGGCATTGATTTGAAGGCACCCATCTCCGCCGCGCTGGACATCCCGGAAATCATCGCAAAGATTCATTCGCAGGGCGGCCTTGCCGTCGCGTCGCATCCGCACATCATGAAAAGCGAATGGGGCAAGAACACGCTTTACCTCTGGGAAAACCAGGAGAAGTTCGCGCCGCTGCTCGACGCGTGGGAAATCGCCAACCGCAACAACATCTTCAACGACATCGGCCTCAAGCGCCTGCCGTTCATCGCCAACAGCGACTTCCACAAGCCGAAACACATTTACTCGTGGAAGACGCTCATCCATTGCGAGAAAGATGCCGAGGCCATCAAGGATTGCATCCGCCGTAACGAACACGTCGCCATCACGCTTTACCGCGACTTCGCCGATGCGCCGGCAAAGCACGGCTTCGATTCAAGCGCCGCCATGCCGCATTTGTTTCACGAGCGGCTTCCGCTGCGAGCGATCAGCGCTTGATCAACTTTGCGGCGCGGGAAGTTGCTCCAAGTTCGCGCCTTCACGCTGCTGAAGGACGGCTTCGACACGCGGAACATACATCTGCGTTTCCGCCGGCAGATGTTCGGCGATGTCGTCGTAGCTTTGCGTTTTGTAGCGCTCCAGAAGTTTTTGCACCTCGCCTTCGCCGCAATTGTAAGCCGCCAGCGCTAGCCGCCAGTCGTGGAAACGGTCGTAAAGAAATTTCAGATATTGGGCCGACGCGGTCGCGCTGGGTTCGGGTTGGTAACGCTGATCGCGCGGCCACAGGGAAAGCCCGAACCGTTTCGCCGTCTCCGGCATCAATTGGAATAATCCCGCCGCGCCTGCCGGGCTCACTGCGCGACGGTCAAAGCCGGATTCCACCTCAGCCACCCAGACGAGTTCGGGCGGAACCTTTTGCGCGGTGAAAACGGGCTTCAACTCCGGCACATATTCGTTTGCCAGGGCCGGCCACGGGACGACTGAAACCTTTTTCAACCAAAGCTCGCGTTCCTTCTGCGGCGGAGGATTGGGAGCGGGCAGGGGCGGCTGGTTGGTTTGAACGGCTGGCGGCGGGATTGTCAGCCGGATTTCGTCCGCGACATCCAGGTAATCCATTCGAGCCGCGAGCCACGCGGCGTAAGGCTGCGTGTCGTCACGGCTCTCCAGCAACGGCAGGACAACCTGCGCCGTTTGCCGCAGCGCGGCGAGATTCACGACATAGTCGCCTTGAAAATTTGTCTGAATGTCGCTGAAAAATTGCTGCACCACCGGGTCGTCCATTTTGGGAAGCGCGTTGAGAACGTTCGTGTCGAGATTGTCCTGTGCAAATTGCTGCGCACCGGCAAGGACATCCGGCAGGGAGATCGTGTCACCGGCTGCGCGTGCAAAAAGCGAACTTACCAGCAAGATCAGGACGCAGCGGAAAAATTTCATGCAGGCGGCGGTCAGGACAAATCCACCTTCTGCCCGCCGACCGGATTGCCCTGCGCCGTCTCGATCAACTCGCGGATGCGCCGCGCGTCCGCTTTTCTGTGGCCGTGGCTAGCCAGCGGGTCGGTGCCGCCGCTCGACTCGATCAAGATGTCCGACCAGACGATTCCCGTCTTGATGTGGACAGATGCCACCTTGGTGATGCTGATGCTGATCTCGTCCTTGCTGAACCAAGAGCGTTTGTGGCGGACGACCGCCTTGTCCGTCACCTCGATGACGGTGGGGAAAAGAAAATTGCCCCGCGTCCAGCGGCTCGCCTTGAAAAATTCCGAAGCCATGCGCCGACTTTGAACCAACGGACCGGATCAGGCAACTGCAATTATGTTCCGGTCCGATGTCCGGTCACTTCAAAAAGTCCCGTTGCAGCATCCGCATCAAGTCATTCACCGCCAGCATCAATTCGCCGCGCAGTTCGGAATCGTTTTCTGAAGCCGACAAATCAACGGGCGCGCTCATCGCCTGCGAATATCGCTTCGTCAACGCAAGCCGCTCGTCGTTCTGGCCAACCGAGCGAAGAAGCCCGCGCACTTTGCCTGAAAGGATTTTCGCCTCGGAAATTTTCTTCAACGCCACGCCCGCCTCCATTTCACCGGCATCCACGCGCTTCAACAAACCGCACTCAAACTTCCGGCATTGCCGTGGCCGGTCGGCGTAAATGCCGCAAAGCTTTCCGTCGAAGCACGCGCACGGCTGCGCGAAGGCCACCTTGCTCTTGGTTTTCTGCACCAGCGTCAGACCAAGCTGCTTCAACCGCTTCGTGTCATCGGCCGCGCGCAGTTCCACGTCGGCGAAAAGCGTGCTGTCGCAGCACAGGCCGCAGTTAGGGCAAAGTTGTTCGACGTTGTTCACCGCCATAAATGTTTTGGATACTTCCGCGCCAGCTCGGACTTGATCTTCGGGTAATGCTCCCGCCAGAAACTCGCCAAATCCTGCGTCACCTGGATGGGCTTCATGCCCGGCGTCAGGATGTGCACCGTTACCGGCACTCGCCCCAGCGCGATGCGCGGCGTTTGCGTCACGTCGTAAAGCTCCTGAATCCGCAGCGAGATGAACGGCGGCCTGCCCGGCTCGTAATTCACCTTGGGCGTGCGGCCGTTCGGCAGCGTGAGCCGTTCCGGCGCGTGTTTGTCGAGCAACTCCCGCTGCGCTTGCGAGAGCCACGATATCACGATGGGTTTCACCTCGTGCTCTTTGATGTCCTTGTAAGAAATCGCGCCGTGGCACAACTGCTCGATGATGGATTTCTTGTCGTCCTCCGTGATGGCCGGCAATTGCAAGTCGGCGCATTCTTTACACAACAAGCTTAACCGCGCCAGCCATTGCTCCACGCTGTGATCCCAGTTCGGCAAGAGCAATCTTCCCGCCAAAATTTCATTCGCGAGCAGGCGCGCCGCCGCGTCGGCGGGCGGCGGATCAATGCGTTTCGCCGCGAGCGCCAGATCGCGGAACCGCAACAGCTCGGCGGCCAAAACTCTTTTCTCGCGCGCGTCGAATTGCACATGCACGTCGCTCTTGATGTCGTCGGGGAACAATTCTTTCAGCCACTCCACCTCGATGGCCGTGGCGAGCGACAAGATGGTGTTCACCTCGCGGTCGCGGCCCTCGATCTCGCGAATTTCGGCCACCACGAAGAGCGGGCTTTGCTGCACCTTGCTCTCGCGCGCCAGCACGCCGCGCCGACCGTGCACCAACTCGCAGCGCAACGTCCCCTGATCCAGCCGCCGCGCCACGCGGTCGCTGAAGCCGATCAGGATACACTTCTGCAAATTCTCATCCTTCACCTCGTTCGGCTTCGTGTCGAGGCCCTCGTCCTTGGCGATGCGGAGAAACTGGTCAAAGAGCGGCCCGACCTGTTTGGCCGTGATGGCGTGGATGCCCAGCTTGCGGCATGCGTCCATGCGGAACTGGTTGTTGAAAGCAAAACTCCACGCGCGCATCACAATCCAAAAGTCCGACGACGCCTTCTCGCCGAGCAAATCCTCCCTTGCGGTCTCCACATCCTTGCCGGCGTTGCGGATGAGCAGGTCACGCCCTTGCGTGAGCGCCGCAACGAGGCACGCCTGATACACGCAGCCATATTCCTGCGCCGCGAGCAGCATCCGCGCGTAACGCGGATGCAGCGGAAACGCCAGCATCTTGCGGCCAATAGGGGTGATTTGCAGAAATGTTTGGGGAGCGCGCGCGTCCCGCGTGCCATTTTCGGCGTCCCGCCGAAAATCCCGTTGAACTAATTTGTCCCCATCTCCCATTTTTGTCTCACGAGAATCCGGCGGGACGCCGGATTCCGCACGCGGGACGCGTGCACTCCCCAATTTCAACGCGCCCAAGTCCGCCAGCAGCTCCTCCGCGTGCGTGAGCGAAATCTCGTCCGGCTTTTCCAGCCAGCGGAAGGCGCGCAAGTCCTCCACGCCGGACGCCTTCAACGTCAGCACGACCTCGGACAGATCGAGCCGGCGGATTTCCGGCATCTCGTGCGGCACGCGCTCATCGTGTTCCGCGCGCGACCACAACCGCACGCACGTTCCCGGCGCGGTGCGGCCGGCGCGGCCAGTTCGTTGGTCGGCGTTCGCCTGCGAAATCTTTTCGATCAACAGCGTGTTGATGCCGCGGTTAGAATCGTAGCGGGCGATGCGCGCGAGACCGCTGTCAATCACCAGCCGCACGCCGTCAATCGTGATACTCGTCTCGGCGACGTTCGTGGCGACGACCACTTTCCGCTGCTGATAACGCGCGACCGCCGCGTCCTGGTCGCGCGGCTGCAATTCGCCATGCAGGGGCAGCACGATAAAGCCCTTGGCCTCGGGCGAATTGCGGATGGTGTCAATGGTCTGCGCAATTTCAAAGCCGCCCGGCATGAAAACCAGCACATCGCCCTCGCCGCCGCCGTTGACGTAGCGCGCGAACTCTTCCGCCGCCAGTTCCCACACCGGCGGCCCGTTCGCGCCGACCCGGTGCGGCAAGTATTCGATCTCCACCGGAAACGTGCGGCCTTCGGATGCGAGGACGGAGCAGGCAATCGCGTGCCCCTCACCCCGTCCCTCTCCCCGTCCGACGGGGAGAGGGTGGCCGAAGGCCGGGTGAGGGGTCGTCCGCACTTCATTCAAATACCTTTCCAGTTCCCCCGCGTTCAAGGTGGCGGACATCACGGCCAGCATGAGATCCGGGCGATGTTTTTCCTGCTGGTCGAGCGCCTGCGCGAGCGTGATGTCGCCGTAAAGGTGCCGCTCGTGAAATTCGTCGAACAAAATTGCCGACACGCCGCGAAGTTGCGGGTCGTCAATCATCTGCCGCAGCAAAACGCCTTCAGTTACGAAACGAATTTTGGTCTTCGCCGAAGTCACGTTCTCAAACCGGATCTGGTAACCGACTTCCTGGCCGAGTTTCACGCCCAACTCGGATGCGACGCGCGTGGCGAGCAGACGCGTGGCGAGCCGGCGTGGTTGCAAAACGACCACCTGGCCCGCGTCGAGCAGTCCGTGCTTGAGCAGCATCTGTGGCACCTGCGTGGATTTGCCGGAGCCGGTGGGCGCGGACAGGATGAGCCGCTTGTCTTCGCGCAGGCGCGCGATGATTTCGTGCTCGATGTCGTAAATGGGCAGTCGGTCGGGCATTTTGAACGATTTTAGACTTACGGTTTACATTTTACAGGCGTCTTTTGAAATAGCTGGATTGCGTAAATCGTAAATGGATCACGCCAGCACCCAGCCGGGCTGGATTTCCTCGTCCAGCGACGGAAGCGGCACGTTGGCCAGCAGTTTCCGTTCGGCAAGGATGCCAATCATGGCGGCGTTGTCGGTGCAAAGGGACTTGTCGGCGAGGCGCAGGGTGATTTTTTCAAGCTGGGCGGCCTGTTCAAAACGTTGCCGCAATTTTTGATTGCAAGAAACGCCACCGGAAACGGTGATGCAGCGGATACCCAGACGCGCTGCGGCGCGAAACGTCTTGGCTTCGAGCACTTCCACAATCGCCTCCTGCACGCTGGCGCAGAGGTCGCAAACTTTTTGCCGGTCGTTGAGCAGCTCGGGATGATCGCGGATGAAATAGCGCACGGAGGTCTTGAGACCGCTGAAACTGAAGTCGTCATTCCGGTCGTTCAGCATTGGTCTCGGGAAATAATGTGCGCGAGGATTTCCCTCTGCGGCAAGTTTGTCGATGATGGGCCCGGCGGGGTAGGGGAGACCCATCATCTTCCCGGTCTTGTCGAAACATTCGCCGGCGGCGTCGTCAATCGTGCCGCCGAGGACGCGGTGTTTCAGCTCGGATTCCACGATCACGAGCATGGTGTGGCCGCCGCTGACGATGAGCGAGACGTTCGGCTGGAATTGGGAGAAGTCGGCGACTGGCGGCGTGCCGGCAATCCACGGTGAATACAGGTGCGCCTCGTGGTGGTTGACACCGAGGAACGGTTTGTTCAGGGCGAAGGCGACGGCCTGTGCGGCCTTGAAGCCGACCATCAAGGCAATGCCCAGTCCCGGCCCCTGCGTGGCGGCCACGGCGTCCAATTCTTGCGGGGAAATGCCGGCTTCGTGCAGCGCGGCGCGCGTGACGGGCAGAAGGTTTTTGAGATGCTCGCGCGCGGCCAGCTCCGGCACGACGCCGCCGTATTCCACGTGAAGCTTGACCTGCGAGGACACTGTGTTGGACAGGATTTTGCCGTCGCGCACAATGGCGGCGCTGGTTTCGTCGCAGGAAGTTTCAATGGCGAGGAGTGTCATTCAATTATCAACCACGGATGGACACTGATAAACACGGATGGGCAGGCAAGATACAACGAAATTTTTCCATCCGTGTCCATCGGTGTTTATCCGAGGTTTAAGTATTCATTTTTCGGCGATCTTTTGCGGCGTGGAAAGTTCGCCGTAGAGCAAAATGCCCTTGAGCAGATCGTCCGCGCGTTCGAGCTGGATGTCGCCGGCCTTCTTCATCTGCGTGCGCTGCTTGGGGTCAACCGTGGACAGTCCGCCGGGCGACTGGCTGATGAGCAGGGCGGCCTCGGCCTGGTCGGTCATCGGCACAAAGATGTCGGGCGTGATGCCGTGTTCGTGGATGACCTTGTGGCTGGGCGTGTAATACTTGGCGACGGTGAGCTTGAGCGCGGAGCCGTCGTCGAGCGGAAAGATGCTCTGCACGGAGCCTTTGCCGAAGGTTTTCTCGCCGAGAACGATTCCGCGATGCAAATCCTGCAGGCAGCCGGTGACAATCTCCGCCGCGCTGGCGCTCTCGAAATTGACGAGGACGACGACCGGCATGCCTTTCAATTCATCGCCGTGGCCCTCGGCGCGACGGACGGAATCCTCGGCGTGGTCGCGGCCCTCGGTGGTGACGACGAGCTGGCCGCGCGGAAGGAATTTCTGGCAGACGTTCACCGCCTCGTCCAGCAGGCCGCCGGGATTGAAACGCAGGTCGAGGATCAGCGCCTTCATGCCCTGACCTTTCAGTTTTTGCAGCGCGGCCTCAAGCTCGTCGCCAGTGTTGTCGCCGAACTCGGCGATGCGGACGTACCCGATATTGTCGGCGCCGAGCGGGAATTCTTTTCGGCCGTTGATGTCCTTGACCATTTCCATGTTGATGATGGCGCGCGTGAGCGGGTAATCCTTCACCGCCCCGGACGATGGCCGCTGAATGGTCACAGTCACCTGCGTGTCCGGCTTGCCGCGAAGCTGTTTGACGACATCCTCCAGGTGCATTTTTTCCACGCTTTTGCCGTCAACCTTGACGATGCGGTCGCCGCTCAGGATGCCCGCGCGCAATCCGGGCGAATCGTCCATCGGCGCGACGACGGTCACAAAGCCGCCCTCCGACTTGACGACGAGCCCGAGCCCGCCGAACTGGCCCTCGGTGTCGTCCTGCAACTGCTGGTAGTCGTCTGCGTCCATGAATTCGCTGTGGGGATCGAGCGAGCCGACCATGCCCTTGAGCGCAGATTGAACAAGCGCGTGATATGTCAGGTTTGTGCCATCCACGTAGCTGGTGCGGACCTTTTGCAGCACGTCGGCAAAAATCTCCAGGTTCGCATCCGGTGAATCCTTGTCATCCGCCGCGTGCGCCGAGATCAAGTAAATTTTCGCGCCGACGGCCAGGTTCAACACCAGCAGCACCGTGACCAGGCCGAAAATTAAACGTCGTTTCATAAACACAAAAAACCTTACCACGAAGACATCAAGACTCCAAGTTTTTGGAAAACTCTTTGTGCCTTGGGGTCTTGATGGTTAAGAAGCCCGCAAAAGCGCCTCGATTACCGGCAGATCGCCCGGTACGGTCACTTTTGGATTGGGTGTTGCGCCGGGCACGAGTTGAACCGGCTGGCCGATCAATTCGCACGCCGCCGTGTCATCCGTGAGAACCAGTTTCTTCTCCCGAGCTGTGGAAATGGCGCGACGGATGATTTCCACCCGGAACGTTTGCGGCGTCTGCACCGACCAGAGCTTCGAACGGTCATGCGTCCGGGAAACGGTCTTGCCGTCGCCCGATTCCTTGATCGTGTCCGTTACCTGCTGCGCCGCGACCGCCGCCCCCGTCTCTCTCGCGGCGGTTATCGTCGCGGCGATCATCGCCTCGGTCGTGCAGGGCCGCGCGGCATCCTGGATCGCGACGATTTCTGTCTTCGGCGACAACGCCACCAGACCGTTCCAAACCGAGTCCTGCCGTTCCGCACCGCCCACGACCATGCGAAAAGGTTTATGAAAATGGAATTTTACCGATAGCTCCGTGAATTGTTTCTGCATCCCGTCGCGCACGACCAGGATGATTTCGTCCACGCACTTCGCGTCGTTGAACTTCTTCCAGGTATGCGCGATGACGGGGCGGCCGGCGATCTCCAGCCAGAGCTTGTCCGAGCCCATGCGAACCCCTTTGCCGGCGGCTACGAGTATGGCGGCGTTCATTTGGAGAAATTGGCCGCGGAAGCTTTGCCTTATCCGATGCGCCAGACGATGCGCGCCTTGTTCAAATCGTATTGCGACATCTGCATCTTCACGCGGTCGCCTACCGTGAGACGGACAAAGCGCTTCCGCATCTTGCCGGAAATGGTCGCCAGCACCTGGTGCTTGTTGTCCAGTTCGACTCGGAACATCGTCCCGGCAAGCACCGTCAAAATACGTCCCTCAACTTCTATGTGTTCTTCCATGAATTGATATGAATCTATCCGATATGCCGCGCCCAAAGCGAATCAAAAATCATCAGCGGCAAAATGAATCGAGCGACGTTCGTTTTCAGAACGCCGCTCGTTGATGCTGTTTCAAAAATTAATAACGGTCACGGCCGCCGCCGCCGCCACCACCACCGCCGTATTCACGACGCGGACCACGGTCGCCGCGGTCGCTGCGGGGACGTTCTTCTTTCGGGCGCGCGATGTTGACTGTCAGGGCGCGTTCACCGAGCGTCGCGCCGTTCATGGCGGCGATCGCCTTTTGTGCCTCTTCGGGTGTGGACATGGTGACGAATGCGAAGCCGCGTGAACGGCCGCTCATCCGGTCCATCATGAGATTCGCCTCGACGACGGTGCCGTGTGCGGCAAACGCCTCTTGGATCTCGTTTTCAGTGGTGTTGAAGGAAAGGTTTCCAACAAACAGTTTCGTGCTCATTTTCGTAGGGCTGAGAGACAAACCGCCGCTTCGGACTGTTCCCGATTGCCGGGTTTCAAATCGTTCACCAGAAGATTTACCATGACCAGAATTGACAAGTTTTCTAACAGACAACCCGACTGTAGCCATTCCCGGAAAAATTGCAAGGCATTTTTTGCACCCAATGAAGGCGCTAGCATCATTTACTTCTGCGGGGGGAAACAATTCCGATTGCAACAATCCCATCTTGGCCAGTCGGAATTTCGTGCCGATGGACAGGCAGCCGAAGCCGTATTTGACGCTGCGGCGGAAGTTGATGGAGGACGCCTCCTTGAAATACTTCGTGGGGCAGCTCACCTCGGCTATTGTGAAGCCGTGCCAGAAAATTTGCGCGAGCATCTGGTTGTCGAACACGAAGTCGTCGGAGTTTTTGGACAGGTCAATCTTCTCCAGGATTTCCCGCGAGAATGCGCGGTAGCCTGTGTGGTATTCGGACAGCTTGGCGCCGAGCAGGATGTTTTCCGCCGCGGTCAGGAAACGGTTGGCAACGTATTTCCAGACGGGCATGCCGCCCGCGAGCGAGTAGCCGCCCAGAATCCGGCTGGCCAGCACGCAGGGATGCAGGCCGTTGGCGATGATGGACGCCATGGCCGGAATGAGCAGGGGAGTGTATTGATAATCCGGGTGGACCATGATGACGATGTCTGCGCCCGCGGCGAGCGCTAGGCGGTAGCAGGTCTTTTGGTTGCCACCGTAGCCGGTGTTCTTTTCGTGGACATGGACGCGCACGCCGGACAGGGATGAGGCAACTTCCACGGTGTTGTCGCGGCTGCGGTCATCCACGAGGATGATTTCGTCCACGATGCCCTGCTGGCGGACTTCGTCCACGGTCTTGATGACTGTCTTGGCGGCATTGTAGGCTGGCATCACAACTACGATTTTTTTGCCGTTATACATTTGCAGGTCGTCTTAAAATTAAAGCAAATCTTTTTGTTGTTCGCGCTTTTCTTTGATGATTTGAAGCTGGCTGACCGTGATCAAATCATGCGGACGTCCGACAGTTTTTTTTGCCTGAATCAAAGCGTCAATTTTAAGGATGTAGCACCGGCCAAACGGGAATTCTTTCAGTTCGCTTTGTTTCAGCACCGCATCAAAGTCTCCAACACCTGCGACATGGCTCAGGCAATCCAAAATTCCCAGGTCTGTGGTCAAGTAAATGTTCTTCAGGCTGCGGCAAAGTTCGTCGGTCAATTCCAGCGGCAGCTTGTTGGCCGTCAGGCGGTGTCGTGGATGAAAATCTTTGAAGGCGCTTTCGATGCGCCGCAAGTTTTCCGGCGTGAATCGCGCGCAGATGTCCACATCTTCCGTGACCAGCGTGACACCGTAATGACGCGATGCCAGTCCGCCGATGAGGCTGAACTCAACTTTCGCGTCGTGTAGCCGCTTCAATATTTCAGTGAGCGATTCCATCGGTGACCGGTCTGGATTGTTCAATGGCGCGAACCAACGCCAGTGCGCGGTCGTTTGCCAGCAGCCGTTCCCACGGACTTCGTTTCAAATTTTCCTCAAGCAGCGACATATCCATCCCTGCAGCAGCAGCCGCGCGCCAGGCCGGGCCGGCGTCCGGCGGCATCACATATTTGCCGTTCATCTGCGCCAATGTTTCCTCGTCAATCATGGAATCAAATTAAATTTTGCCCGCCGATTTTCAATCAATCACTTCGCCTTCCGTTTATGGATGCAAATGCTGTTGCCATCGGGATCAAAAACCATCGCCATGCGGCACGGCGGACATTCCATCGGCTCCATGCGGAACTTGATGTTGTGCTGTTTCAAATATGCGATGGCGTCGTCGAAGTTTTCGACTTCCAGTGCGGCCATGCAGCCGTCGGGATTGGGCGTGAACATTCCCGGCGCGCAGCCGATGGCCAGCGCATACGGGCCGAATTCGTATTCGACCCACTGGTCTTCGAGGATGGTCGTGGGTTTCAAGCCCAGCACGCCTTCGTAAAAATCACGCGACCGTTTGATGTCCGTGACGGCGTAACAACAAAAAGCGAGTTCGGTGACTTTGAGCATGGGTGAAAATTATTTCCCAACCGCTTTGACAACTTTCTGTGCCGCGTCGGCCATGGAATCGCCGGTGATGATGGCCACGCCGGATTCGGCCAAAGTTTTTTTGCCGGCGACGACGTTGTTGCCTTCGAGCCGGACGACGAGCGGGAGTTTCAAGCCGGTTTCCTTCACCGCCGCGACGATGCCGGTGGCGATGACGTTGCAATCCATGATGCCGCCGAAAATGTTCACGAGGATGCCCTTCACGTTCGGGTCGCTCAAAATGATCTTGAACGCCGCCGTGACCTGCTCCTTGCTCGCGCCGCCGCCGACGTCGAGGAAGTTCGCCGGGCTGGAGCCGCAATGCTGGATGATGTCCATCGTGGCCATCGCCAGGCCCGCGCCATTGACAAGGCAGGCGATGCTGCCGTCGAGCTTGATGTAATTGAGCGAGAATTTTGAGGCCTCGATTTCGAGCGGCGCTTCCTCGTTCAAGTCGCGCATCTCCAAAATATCCTTGTGGCGATACAGTGCGTTGTCATCGAGTGAAATTTTCGCATCGAGCGCGACGACGGTTTCGTTTCCATCCGCGAGTTCAACCACGGCCAGCGGATTGAGTTCCACCATCGCTGCGTCACATTCCCACCATGTATTATAGACGCCGGTGATCAGCTTCACGCCGGCATTGAACAAATCGCCTTTAAGACCGAGGGCAGCCGCAATCTTGCGCGCCTGATACGGCATGATGCCGACGGCGGGATCAATCGTTTCCTTGAAAATCTTTTCGGGATGCTTCTCCGCCACTTCCTCGATGTCCATGCCGCCTTCGGTGCTGGCCATGATGAGCGGGCGCGATGTCTCACGGTTCAGCAGCACGGCGAGGTAAAATTCCTTTTTAATCTTTGCGCCGGCGGCGATGAGCAGCGTCTGCACCTGCCGACCTTCAGGACCGGTCTGCTTGGTCACGAGCGTCTGGCCGAACATCTTCTCCGCGAAACCCACCGCCTCGTCCACTGACGATGCCACTTTGACGCCGCCCTGGAAGCCGCTCTTGAAAGTTCCCTTGCCTCGTCCACCCGCATGGATCTGCGATTTGACGACGACCTTGGCGCTGCCGCTGGCGACGATTTTATCCGCCGCCGGGCGCACCTCTGCGAGCGACTTAACGGGGATTTCGAGAGTGACGGCGACGCCATATCTGGCGAGCAACTGCTTGGCTTGGTATTCGTGGATGTTCATTTCTAAAATTTAATCGGTGAATTAAAAACGATTGCAGCCGGAAATCAAACATTTAAGCAGATACGCTGCGACTTGATGTGATTATCGGATGTTGAACGTCGCGACGATGGGACGGTGGTCTGAACCGAGTCCCCAGTTTGGGATTGTAGACGCATAGGTCTCATTTGTCACCCAGTCACGCGACATGGAAGGGCTCAATAAAATGTAATCAACGCGACTGTAGGTGTCGTCCGCACCGTAGAAATACGTCCATGTCACGTTTCGTGGCTCGTGATAAAAGTTTTCTGCGGAAGCAGTGTCGCCGTTGCGCTCGGCAGGGCGGGTGTCTGTGAGCTTGAACTTGCCGCGCCCGATGATTTCCTTGGTCGAATCGGAATCTTTTGTGTCGTTGAGGTCACCCAAGACGATCAGTTTTGCATTCGGGTTTGCTTTGAAGCGCTCGTCAATGATGCCGCGCAAGACTTTCGCCTCGCCGAGGCGTTCCTCGGCTTCATCGGCGTCGGTCGTGACCAGATGTGACTTCAAGTGAGTTGCGAAGAGGGTGAAAGTGAAATTGGTCGCAGCCTGGATGTCCAGTTCTGCAAAGCCTCGTTTGACTTGAAAGCGTTTGCCATCGAGCAGGAAATATTCGTTCGTATGCGGTCGGCGCGCGACGATGGGCAGCTTGCTCAAGACGGCAACGTGGATATTTGTATCGAAGCTGCTGACGTGTTCCCAGAACGGAAAATCCTGCCCGTCGGCCTTGAGCGAGGCGCGCAATTCCATCAGGGCGTTGGTGCTGCCCATTTCTTCGAGTGCGAGCACATCGGGATTCATGGCCTTGATGCTCTCTCGTATTTTCGCCCTGGCTTCGGCGGATTTGACGACGTGTCGCGATTCGGTCGGCTGGTCCAGATAATTTTCGACGTTGTAGGTGGCGACGCGGAAGGTTTCATCACCGAAGGCAATCGAACAGAACGTGGCCAAAATACTAAATAGAAATCCGATAACGAACTTCGTGGAATTCATAATTATTTAAACCTTGTTCAACCTTGGTTGCACCATCAAGACGAAGTCCCATTGCTTCATAGAACTTTCGTGCAGCTTCGTTGGAAGTCAGAACCCAAAGAGTAACCGAACTGTATTTTTGAAGTCGGGCTGCTTGCAACGAAAAATGGCAAAGCGCCTTGCCTGCGCCTTTGCGCCAGAATTCTGGCAAAACATAGATGGCGGCAATCTCGCCGACTTCATTGGGATTGGAATCTTTGTCGCGCGATGGGACGAGATCACAAAACCCGATGATTGTATTGCCCGATTCAACGACAAAGATTCCGTGTGGTTGCTTTGCCAGACGAGTTTTCCAAAAGACAGAGCGTTCGTCCGTGTCAAGGGCGTCCAAGACAGTATCCGGCATCTGACTAAGATATGCTACACGCCAGGTTTCAACATGAATCTGCGCGATCCTGCGAGCATAGGCATGGGTGGCTTGGCGGACTTTCATCGGATTACTGAAATTTACATGGATTAAAGCTCAGGAATGCAAGCCGAGCCAGCTTTTGTTGCGGAGAACACTTTTGCCATTTAATTCAAACCTGCTATTTTCGTTTCATGTCTCGAACGAACCTGAAAAATTCAGCCGCACATTTGCACGACAAGCAGAGCGAGCGCGACACGCGCGAACTGCGCATTGACAAAGTCGGCGTGCGCGGGCTGCGCTTTCCAATCCAGGTTCGCGACAAGGCGCGCAGTGTGCAGAACACCATCGCGACCATCGGCATGTTTGTGGATCTGCCGAAGGAATTCAAAGGCACGCACATGAGCCGGTTTGTGGAGGTGCTCAATGCGCACGGCAGCGTCGTCCATGTCGAGAACATCAATGAGATTCTTCGTGAGCTGCAAAGGAAGCTGAACGCAGCCACGTCACATCTGGAGATCGAGTTTCCGTATTTCATGTCCAAGAAATCGCCGGTGTCGCGGCTGGAAAGCCTGATGGATTACACCGCGCGGTTCGATGCGGCGGCGTGCGGCGCGGAAATTGATTTCGTCCTGACGGTGAAGGCGAACGTGACGACGCTCTGCCCGTGCTCCAAAGCAATTGCCAAATACGGCGCGCATAACCAACGCGGAGAGGTGACGGTGGCGATCCGCTCGCGAAAAATCGTCTGGATTGAAGATTTGATTTCGATGATCGAGAAGTCGGCGAGTTCAGAACTTTACGCGCTGCTCAAGCGGCAGGACGAAAAGGCGGTGACGGAGCGCGCGTATGAAAATCCGGTGTTCGTGGAGGACCTGGTGCGCAACGTGGCGCTGCGATTGAACGCGGATAAACGGGTGAGCTGGTATAAGGTGGAGGCGGAAAATTTCGAGAGCATACACAATCATAATGCGTATGCGTGCATTGAGAAGGGCTGTTAAGCTAGTAGCCAAACTTAAGCAATTGCTCATTCGTTCCCCGCTTTGCGATCATCTGGCATCCAAAAATTTTTTGAAAATTTATGTGGCATATTTGGATTCATCTGCTAGATTCCCGCGCTCTTGACGAATCGGCATTATAGCCATAAACCAATTTTAATTGTGACAGTGAAGAAAAAAGAAATCAAAAAGTCAGCATCGCACGGCAAATCGCCGGCGTCCGCAACGTCCGCGTCCATCCTTGGCCGGCCGGTGTCAAAAGCTAATGTGACAGCCATTGGTTCGATAAAGATCAAAGGCGAATGGCAGAAGTATCACAGCCGGCTGTTGGAATTGCGTGAACAGTTGTTGCACCAGATGAACGGTCTGGCCAAGGAGTCCGCTCAGGAGATGGCCGGTTACAGCCTGCACATGGCGGATTCAGGCACTGACAATTTTGACCGTGATTTTGCGTTGAGCCTGCTCTCGTCCGATCAGGACGCGGTTTATGAAATCGAGGAGGCTCTCAAGCGCATTGAGAAAAAAACATACGGCGTCTGCGAGCTGACCGGCAAAAGCATTCCGCGCGCGAGGCTGGAGGCGATTCCGTGGACCCGGTTTACGGTGGACGCCCAGGCACAATTGGAAAAGGAAGGCGCGTTGAAATCGCGCCGCATCGGAGCGCTCGGCACGGTTGACGGCGGCAATGTCACGGAAGTTGAAACAGACGAAGACGAACAGCCCGAAGAGGCGAAGGCGTCCAAAGAAAAGGAATAGTTTATGGCACGCGAAATCATTACCATCGAATGCAGCGAGGCGCGCAAGGAAGGCAAGCCGCCTTCCCGCTACACCACCACGCGCAATAAAAAGCTGAAGACTGAGAAACTGGAGATCAAGAAGTTCAACCCGTTTCTGCGCCGCCACACCTTGCACAAGGAGATCAAATAATATGCCCCGCAAGACGAACACCGAAAAGGACAAGCGCGGCAACCGCCGCCCGACGGAAAACCGCACACCGCGCCCGAAGCCGAAGATTGACTTCACCGAAGATGCGCTTGATTTCAAGAACACGAACCTGCTCCGGCAATACGTCACCGACCAGGGCCGCATCCTGCCGCGAAAATACACCGGGATGCCCGCGCATTATCAGCGCCGCCTGACGAACGCCATCAAACGGGCCCGCCAGATGCTTCTGATGAAGTAATTTTTCGATTCAATCTACAGCGGCGGTCCACATGACCGCCGCTTTTTTTATTTTCAATTTTGCGGAAGGTTTGCAATGAACTTGATTTTGGAAATCGTCAGTGCGATTTTTAAGCTGTAATGAAACCGCATGCGCATGCTCATTCGCACAAGCGACAGGAATTGTCCGCGCTGAAAAATCAGTTGCGCGGGCAATCACTAAAAATCACCGGCCCGCGCGCGGCAATTTTGGAAATTTTGCGCGCGCATCCGCATCCGCTGACGAACAGGGAAATTTTTTCAGAAATGCCCAAGGGCGAATGCGATCTCGCGACGATTTACCGTTCAATGCATCTTCTCGAGAAAATGGGCATGGTGAAGCGGTTTGATTTCGGCGATGGCGCGGCGCGGTTTGAACTTGTAGGTGAAAATGATGACGGACATCACCATCATCTGGTTTGCACGAACTGTTCCGAAGTCGTGGAGATTGAAGAATGTTTTCCTGAAAAAATCGAAAAGAGCATCGCCGCCAAAAACGGCTTCAAAGCCGTCACCCACAAGCTTGAATTTTTTGGAATCTGCCCGGACTGCCAGCGGTGAATTTTCCTGGGAACCAGTTTATTGCAAAACAAACTGGCACTTTTTGAACAGTCTGAACAAATTCGTCTAAGCCATTTCCTCGGCCGCCCAATCTCCCAGATGCAGGTATTCCTTGATTTTGCGCCGCTCGTAGCGGTTTTTTTCAGCCTTTTTCGGTTGATTATCCGCTTTGCGGAACGGATGTTTCGGATTACGAACGGCTTCGTCTATCACTTCCAATGTTTTCATCATAGCTCGTTTTCCTTTCACCAGAATTACAGCCTAAATGATGCCAACTTATCCACTGCTTAAATAATTTTCATGCAGGCTGCCATCAATGAGACGTGCACTGTCGCGCAATTGTTCAAAACTTTTTCCTGGCGTCAACCAAACGAGCCGGAACGCCACTCCCTTTTGCTTCTGGCGGAAACCAGTTTTAACCCCAAAGATTCAAATTCCTTTTGGACTTCCAAGAACTCAGCCTTCAGAATTCCCGCCAGAACCAGAGTTCCGCCGGGCTTCAATTGAGCCGCAATTTTTCTGCGTTCCCCAATCAGCAGGTTGGAGATCAAGTTCGCGCAGACCAGGTCGAATTGTTCTTTTGGTTTATCTGGCAGCTTTGCCACGTCGCCACGTTCGATTCGGATTTTTTTATGAACACCATTTACGCTCGCGTTCGCCTGCGCAACGCGTACGGCTTCAGGATCAAAATCAAATGCTCGAACAGGCTTGTAGCCGAGCTTTGCCGCCGCAATCGCCAAAATCCCCGAGCCTGTGCCGATGTCCAAAAATAATTGGTGCATTCCACTTTTGCGACAGCGCACAATTTCGCGCAAACAAAATTCTGTCGTCGGATGCTGTCCCGTGCCAAAACTCAATCCAGGGTCGAGGACGACCAAAGCCTGATCTTTTCGTGCACGAAGTTTGCTCCAACTGGGTTTTACGATCAGCGCGCCGCCAATTTCAATCGGCTTGAAATGCCGTTTCCATGATTCAGCCCAATCTTCACGGCGCACTCTGGAGATTTTGATTTTGCCCGCGCCAATTTTCAGCCCGCAGCTTTTTATCCTCTTCAATCCGGCGTAAATTTCTGCGCCGACTTTGCCTGGCAAAATTATCTTTTCCGGACCAAAACCGGAAACAATGCTTACAGCGGTTTCCAAGTTGAAGTAAGACGATGCCGATTGACCGAGTATCAGGCCAAGAAGTTCCGCGACGGCATCCTCGGCTTCGAGCGTCGTTGAGACGGAAATTCGCCAAAGTTGTTTATTTTTCATGCCAGTCGCGCCACGGCGTGAAGTTGAGCAATTCAACTTCGGCCAAGCGCGGATGGAGCGTGATTTGGGTGACGCCGGTGTATTCAATCTCAAAGGAATTGGTTTTTGGCAGCGGTAGTTCGAGCAGGATCGAAAGAATCATGCGGACGACACCGCCATGGCAGAAAATGCCGACGGTCTGGCCGGGATGGTTTTTTATGATTTCACGAAGGCACGGCTCGACGCGCGCGCGGAATTGCGGGCCGCTTTCGCCATTTGGCGCAAGGCCGCGCTCGATGTGGTCGAGCCACTCGGTCGTGTGGAGGTTGAACCGCTCGCAAACCTGCTCCCAGTTCAAGCCCGTCCAGTCGCCGAAATTAACTTCACGGAGAGCGGGCAAAATCGTTTGCGCCGGCGCACTATTATTCAAAAAAGGCGCGATCGTCTGCTGCACACGCTTCATCGGACTGGCGTAAATGGCGTCGAACTTTTTGTGATGCAGGAATTTTGCCAGGATTTTCGCCTGTTCATGTCCGCGCGGCGAAAGGTTCATGTCAATCTGGCCACCGAAGATTTTGTGATAGCTTTCATCCACCTCGGCGTGGCGAACGAGCAGCAGGCGCGTGAGTTTTGAGGATGACATGGCTGAATTATGCGAGGGCTTTTTGCTGCGCGGCAAGCAGTTGAATGATTCCAGTTTTGCCGAGCGCGAGCAAATCGGCGAGCTGTGATTCAGAGAAAGTCGACTCCTCGCCGCTGCCTTGAAGCTCGATGAATTCGCCGGCGGAATTCATCACGAGGTTCATGTCCACTGATGCGGCGACGTCCTCGGTATAACACAAATCCAGCAGCGGCTGGCCGTTCACAATTCCAACGCTCACGGCGGCAACGGATTTTAGTATTGGATTTTCATTCAATTTTTTTTCGGCCATCAATTTAGTGACCGCCAGCGACAGCGCGACGAATGCGCCGGTGATGGCGGCTGTTCTGGTTCCACCATCGGCCTGCAAAACGTCGCAGTCCACGCAAATCGTCCGCGCGCCGACTTTTTCCAGATCAATCGCGGCTCGGATTGAACGGCCTATCAATCGTTGGATTTCGGACGAGCGTCCGTCCAATTTGCCCTTGAAAATATCGCGCTGTTTGCGCTGGAGCGTGGAATACGGCAGCATCGAATATTCGGCGGTGAGCCAGCCGCCGGTGACTTTTTGCTCCTTCATCCAGCGCGGCACGGATTCCTCGACGGTCACGCCGCAGATGACGCGTGTGCTGCCCCATTCAATGAGAGTGGAACCGGTGGCGTGCGGCGCGATGTGGTTTTGAAAGCGCAACGGGCGAAGTTGGTTTGTGAGGCGACCGTCACTGCGTGTGGATTCAGGCATAATTCAGCCGCAATGTTAGCCGGGGTTTGGCTGAACCGCAAACCGTGAATTGCCGTAACGGCTAAATCTGCTTGAACAAAAAGAGGAATGACGTATCTAATAGTCAAAATTAGTTGAGGAACTGATTTGATTCCATAGCGCAAATGGCTTTGCGCATGGAAGCCGGAACAAAAACCAAACAGGAAAACACAGTAAAACTATGAACAGAACCCAAAGAACATTGCTTGTCGCTGCGGCTGTCACCGGACTGATGACGGGCTTTGCGGTGAAAACCCTTGCTCAGGACAGCACGAATGCGCCCGCCGGCACCAACGCGCCGAGCGGAGACACGACTGGCAAGCACGATTGCGCCGGCAAAAACAGTTGCAAAGGCCAGGGCGGCTGCGGCGGCAAAAAAGGCACGAACAGTTGCAAGGGCCAGGGCGGCTGCAACACCAATGGCAGTTGCAAGAGCATTGCGAATTAGTTAGCTAAGCTCGCAAACCATCTGGAGATCTCAAACAATGGCGGAGCCGCCAACGGCTTCGCCTTTTTTGTTCCTGAATTTTGGTTTGCCAGTCTGGTTGAAAAGTTCCGTTCTTGCAATTCAAGGCTGATTTTACCAAATAAAATGGACGGCGCGCGGCAAATGGAATAAATCTGCCGCCCGTAGCTCCTATCTATGGACGAATTGTCTTTCGAAAACCTGGTGAACGCGCATTACGAGCCGCTGTATCGTTTTGCGTTGAGCCTCGCCCGTAGCGAAGCCGACGCGGGCGACCTGGTGCAGCAGACGTTTTGCCGCTGGGCGGCGAAAGGCGACCAGTTGCGCGACTCGTCGAAGGCGAAATCGTGGCTGTTCACGACGTTGCATCGCGAATTTCTCGGCCGCCGCCGGCACGAGGACAAGTTTCCGAAAGTCGAAATCTCCTTGGTGGAAGAGTCGGAACTGACTGCCATTTCGCCCTCGGCGGAAAAACAGATTGATGGCGCGAGCGTCATGTCGGCCCTGCAGCGGCTGGATGAAATGTATCGCGCGCCGCTGGCGTTGTTTTATCTGGAAGAACATTCGTATCGAGACATCGCGGAAATTTTGGAAGTGCCGGTTGGCACAGTGATGTCGCGAATTTCGCGCGGCAAGGAATTGTTGCGCCAGATTTTTATTGAAAGGGAATCGCGATGAGCCGCGAAGAAGCCAGATTGATTTTGCAATCCTACCGCCCCGGCGGTCAGGACGCGGCAGACCCGCAATTTGCCGGGGCGCTGGCTTTGGCGAAACAGGACGCGGAACTTGGTGCTTGGTTCGCTCAGCAGCAGAAATTTGACGCGAAAATCACCCGGGAAATTCGGTCGGTTCCCGCGTCGCTGGATTTGAAGGCGAAAATTCTGACGCTAGAAAAATTGAAGAAACAAAAAATCGTCGAATTGCCCGCGCCTGCTTGGTGGCGGAATTTATTTTCGTTCAATTCGCCGGTGTCGTGGGCGATGGCGGCGGCGATTGTGGTTCTCTTGAGTCTTGCTGTTTTTTGGAAACAGCCGGAAAGCGCGGCGCATTTTGTCGATTATTCGGCTCAGATGGTTTCTGCGGCGGTGAACGACACGAATCATGTGGACGTTGCAATCAGCGACATGAAGCAGGTCGTAGCATGGCTCGGCGATCACCAAGGGGAAAATAAATTTGTTCTGCCTGTGGCTTTGAACAATGGCGGCTTGATGGGCTGTCGCGTGCTGGCCTGGCACGGCCAGAAAGTCTCGATGCTTTGCTATGGCTTGAAGGATTCTGGTCATGTGGATTTATTCGTGGCAGAGGCAAATTATTTCCCTGACGCGCCGCCGGTGGACCAGCCGCAATTCGCCAGCAGCGGCGGAATGCCAACAGCAAGCTGGAGCCACGACGGCATTGCCTATCTGATTGTTGGCCACAGCGCGGCTGCGGATTTAAGAAAATTGTTGCAGCCGCAAACGACGGCTCGCGCGGAAATGCGGCTGTTTCCACCATTTTTCTGTTTGTGAATTTTGTCTGGAATAAATCAAGGGTCACCGTCTCTTATTTGCGAGCCGGCGCGGCGCGGATATAAAATTCGCGGGCGGCGGCCAAAGCAAAAACCAAAAACTAAAACCAAGAAATTATGAGCAGAACACAAAGAACATTACTCGTCGCGGCAGCCGTCACCGGATTGATGACCGGCTTTGCCGTGAATACCCTCGCGCAGGACAGCACCAACGCTCCCGGAGCAAGCGCGCCGAGCAGCGACTCGGGCAAGCACGACTGCAAAGGCAAGAATTCCTGCAAAGGCCAGGGCGGTTGCAAAGGCGGCAGCGACAATAACAGCTGCAAGGGCCAGAACAGTTGCAAAGGCAAGGGCGGCTGCAAAGGCGTTTGATTGATTGGATTTGTCTGGAGAGCGGAGCCGTGAAAAGTTCCGCTCTCCATTTTTGAAGCATGCCCGCAAACCAGTTCAACAATTTCACCGACTACGGCATCGGGATCGGCCTGCGCGTGCCGCATTACGACCACATTTTGTCCAAGAAGCCGGCGGTGGGCTGGTTTGAAATCATTTCTGAAAATTTCATGTGCGACGGCGGGCGTCCGCTGAAAGTGCTCGACCAGATCCTTGAACAATACCGCGTCGTGCAGCACGGCGTCTCGATGTATTTCGGCTCGTCGGAAAAACTGAACCGCGAACACCTGAAAAAACTCAAGCGGCTCGTCAAGCGCACGAACACGCCGTGGCTTTCCGACCATCTTTGCTGGGGCAGCGTGGATGGACGCTATACGCACGATTTGCTCCCGATGCCTTACACGTTTGCCGCTGCGAAAGTCACCGCACAGCGCATCCGCGAGGCTCGTGATTTTCTGGAAGTGCCGATCTGCGTCGAAAACGTCAGCAGCTATGCGGAGTTTCATGTCTCCGAAATGACCGAATGGGAATTTCTCAATGAAGTCGTCGAGCGCGCCGACTGCGGAATTCTTCTGGACGTGAACAACATTTACGTCTCGTCGAAAAATCACGGATTCAATCCGTTCGATTATGTAAATGGAATTTCATCTGATCGCGTCGCGCAGATTCACATCGCAGGCCACAGCAAATTTGAGAAATACATTTTGGACACTCACGACCATCCGGTGATTGACCCGGTCTGGAAACTTTACGAGCGCGCGATCCAGCGAACCGGCAAAACCGCGACGTTGCTGGAATGGGACGACCGCATACCGTCTTTTGACGAGGTTCACGGCGAGGCACTGAAGGCGAATCAATTTCTCAAACGACTCGAAAATGAAACTGCCAAAGCCTAGCCGCCAGACAGCGGGCGAATTTTACGCGCTGCAGCGCCTCATGGCCGCCGCAGTCATGCGCCCACTGACGCGCGGGGACAAGATGCAGGTCAAATGGATTGATGGCAGTCCGACGAAAGTCGTCGTCAACCAGTTCATCAAGCCAAACGAAAGGCTGACTTCCTTCGAGCGGCTGGAAATCTATAACCGGCAATACTGGCTTCGCATCCGGCAAAGTTTTTACGAGGATTATCCCGGCCTTCGCGCGATTCTCGGCGATAAAAAATTCGAACACCTCGCCGGTGCCTACCTCGCGAATTATCCTTCGCAATCCTTCACGCTGAGGAATCTCGGTTCGCGGCTCGTGAAGTTTATTCAAGAAGAGCCTCGCTGGGTTTCGCCGCACAAACAACTCGCGCTTGACCTTGCGAGCCTGGAATGGGCGCACACCGAGGCTTTCGACAACGAAGCCAAATCACCCCTCAAGCTTGATGACCTCGCCGGCCAGGACGCCGCGAAAATCCGTCTGCAATTGCAGCCGCATTTGACGCTGCTGAAATTGGACAACGAAGTGGATGATTTTCTGATCGAGTTGAAAAGGAAATCCGGCCTGCGCAGCGAAGCCAGCAACGCGATGGAACAAAATCGGCGTCACAAAAAGACGCGGCTGGCGGGCAGGTTGAAGCGCAAAACCAATTTTCTGGCCGTCCATCGTTACCAGGATCTGGTCTATTACAAACGACTTGAGCCGGGACAATTCCGGCTTTTAACCGCGCTGCAAAACGGCGCGACCTTGGAAAAAGCCTGTGCTGAACTGGCCGGTTTGAAAATCTCCGGTGATCTGGGCGCGACAATTCAACAATGGTTCACAAGCTGGGCCGCGCTCGGCTGGTTTTGCAGTCTGAAACAATCCAAATAAAATTATGACAAGCTCAAACAAGGTCGGAATTCTGGCAAACATTTACTGTCTCTGGGTCAAGGCCGTCAGTTGCCTGCAATCGCCACTGCTGCTGGTGATGCGGCTGTATTGGGGCTGGCAGTTTTTCCAGACCGGCAAGGGCAAGCTGATGAACCTCGACAGGGTGACGGGCTTTTTCGAAAGCCTCCACATCCCTCATCCGCACCTGAACGCCATCATGGCCGGGTGCACGGAATGTTTCGGCGGACTGTGCCTGCTGCTCGGCCTTGGTTCGCGCGTGCTGACGATTCCCCTCATCGTGACCATGTGCGTGGCCTATGTCACCGCCGACCCGGACCGGTTGAAAGCCATCTTTAGCGACCCGGACAAATTTGTGACCGCCGATGAATTTCTTTTCATGCTCACCGCCGTCATCGTTTTGATATTCGGGCCGGGCAAATTTTCGCTGGACTGGCTCATCGGGAAGAAATGCTGCAAGACCTCCGGCAAAACTGAAAAGGCTTGATCCTAGTTTGAAGGCGAAGCGCGGGACTACTTTTTTTCAGCCTCAATGCTGGCAAAAAGGCTTTCCAGGCTGTTGAGCCGTGTTTGGTGCGTCTGATTATTGACGTTCAATATCTGGCGCAAATAATCCACACCGTCGGGGACGTTGCGGATTGATTTCGGCAGCAACGCGCCCGCCGCATTGGCATGGCCGCCGCCCTGGAATTTCTCCGCCGTCTTGAGCGCCTCGCCATTGCGGCTGCGGAAGCTGGCGAAAACCAGGTTGCCACGACGGAACAACGTGAGCAGCACGGTATATTTTGTCTCCTGCTGCTCGAGCAGCTGATGGATGATGAGGTTGTTGTTGCCGATTATCGTGTCCACGAAACCGATGTTCCCGCTGATCTCCGTGATGTTCGACTTGCTCCACTCGAAGCCGATGGGATTTTCGATGCGGCGCTTCACCGCCATGACCTCCAGCAGCGGATGGTCGAGAAGCCTTTCGATTTCGCCGCCGATGAGCGTGTGCAGGTTCCAGAACTGGTAGATTTTGACGAGGTTCGCGTAATCGCTCGCCACCACGAAATCGGGGTCATCCTCCAGGAACAGGTCGGCGACGTTGTTCAGATGCACTAGCCGGTCGAGCGCGGGCGAATGAATGCCGTGTTCCTTGCAAAGCTCGTAGCAGAGCAGCCCGGCGGACTTGTTCACGTCATGGATGAGCCGCGCGTTTTTCGGGACCACTTCCGTCACATGATGGTCAATGACCACCCAGTCGGGCTTGTCCATGCGCGATTCAAAGGTGAAGTCTGTGACCCACGCAGCGCGTTCGCGCAATTCGCGCTGTTTCCAGAAATTGTAATGATGCGCCTCCAGCGGGATGTCCGTGCCGAACAGTTTTTTGGCGAGCTTTTGCAGCAGCGCGCCCGCAACCAAACCGTCGAGGTCGCTTTCGTGGGTGAGGATCACATCTGGTTTTGGCAGGGCATCCATGGCGGCGGGAATTTAATCCAATTGCAGACGCGTGGCGAGCCGGAAACGGATGTTGTTTTTCTTATGGCAAAATGGACCTGGCGTTGTTTGTTCAAGGGCGTAAGAACGAAACCTTCCAATTCAATAAATCAGCACGAGTACTGCCGTCGCTTATGATTTGACCGGAAGGCTTTATGACATCCTTTTTAACCCTTTTCTGGCGGTGAGAAAGCCTTTTTGCTGGGTTTTTGACGTTTCTGTCCGTTTGGGAGGCCTTTCTCCCTCATCGGGAGACCTTTGTCGGTCTCTGACAAACCTTTCTCCCTTCTCGACAAACCTTTGTCAGGGAGGGAGAAACGTTGGTCGGAGAGGGAGAAAGGTCTGTCAAAAGGTCAAAAAGCAGTTGGAACAGTCCAAAAAGGCCGGTCGGAATGCCCGAAACCAGCCTCACCACAGGAAAAAACCCTCCCGCCGCGCCCGAAACCTTGACCGGTCATGGAGAAACCATTCCCGACGAGTGAGAAGGGCTTCTCACCCGGTCGAAAAACAGCGTCTGGAGGTGAAAAAGCTGGTTCACGGAGACTGAAACCCGTTTTGCAGCCGGAAAATCCATTTTTAAGCTTGAAACAAACCCGTATTGAGGCTGTTCGTGCCGGGCAGGCTTTGTCCGGAGGTCTCACGCCGGAATTTGAAGTGTTTTACGAATCCGGCAGATTTTGCCTCTTCGGAAAAAACTTCCCTCCGTCCGGAAATTTTCATTCCCTCAATGCCTGCACTTTGATAAATAAGGATTGATTCCAATTTTCCCATGAAAAACATCCCTCTTATGCTCCGTTGCTGGTTGTTCGCGGCGCTGGTTGCGTGCCTGTTCCCGCTCGCGCAGGACGCGACGGCCCTCGACCGCACGAACATCACTTTCAAAATCTTCCAGTTCCCCCCCGACAAGATTCCGCGCATCGACGGCGAGACCGACGATTGGGCTATGGTGACGGGCGATTACGTCATCGGAATGGACCAACTGTTGGACGACGAAGGCGGCCACACCAAACCTGACCCGAAAGGTCTGGACGTGCGCGTGCGAGTCGGCTGGGTGAAGGGACTCAACCGGCTTTATTTTCTTTACGAGGCCTACGACAACTACTGGGATTTTTCCCGGCCTGATCTGCACAACGACTTTTTCGAGGTGGTGGTGGACGGCGATGCATCCGGCGGGCCGCTGATTGACCAGGGTCACCGCGATGTGTGGACGCCCGAAGGCGTGGGGCCTGTGATGAGCGTGCCCGACAGGCGCCTTGATCCGGACGAACTCCATTGGGCAACCCACGGCGTTCAGGCGCAGAACTATCACATCTTCACGCCGGCAAAAGACAAGGATTGGTGCATGGCGTGGGGTTCGGCGACGTGGATCAAGGAACTGCCGTGGGCCAACGCCGTTTGCAAATACGACTTCAACCCCGGCGAGTCGGGCCACCTTGTGCTGGAATTTTGGATCACTCCATTTGACTACGCCGGGCCGGAAGGGCCGCAGCGCGCCGTCGAAAGCGTGCTCTATGAAAATAAGATCATCGGACTGTCCTGGGCGGTCGCGGATTACATCAACCCGACAAACAACGCACGCAGTTTTTGGAATCTTTCCCGCCACCACACCATGTACGGCAACGCCTCCGAGTTGTGCGCCTTCAAGCTTATGCCGCTTGAACCGCAGTTCCTCCCAAAAATCGGCGCGCAATGGTCATGGAAGGTCGTGGACATGGACCGCCGCCTCGTGGCGTTTAAGGATGAATCCATCGGAAAAATCACGTCATGGAAATGGGATTTCGGCGACGGTGAATTTTCCACCGAGCAAAACCCCATTCATCAATACCGGCGCGTGGGAAATTTTGTCGTCATCCTCGACATCGAAGGTCCGGACGGCAAGGCGCGCCGTTCAAAAGTCTGGGACGTTCAGCTAAAATAAAATATTCGGATAAAACTCCCTGCGGTGCACCCAGGATTTAGCCGGAACTCACCTTAATCTCCTTCAACAGGTTGAAAATGCTTTACCCATCTGTCGCCGCATGAAGTCGGGCAAGAAGTCCTGTTATGCGGCCAAAACCGGCAATGCCCGACAGCAATGAGAGGTAGTCCAACGCATCGGTGGGAGGCACCGCCAGGAGGAAAAGATATTCGACGGGCCACGATTCCTGCATCCCCCAGATCAACGGCTCGCTGGCGCGCCCGATGACCAGCGTCAACCGCCTGACCTGCGTGCTTCGCGCGTGAGGTGTGGCGATGCCCGTCGGCAGCGCCGAATTGGAAAGAAACTCGTGGTTGATCGCGGCGTCATAAAACGAGAGTATGTCACCGATGATGCCCTGCTCGTGCAGCCGTGTGCTCAATTCCTCGATGATTCCCGCCGGGTCGGACTCGCGCAACCGCGAAACAATCAGCTCCGGGTGTGTATAAGCCGCGATGGAGACCGCCGTGTCATTGCATGAAATCTCACAAGGCATGCGCCAGTTGCTTGCGGATTTTTTTTACGACTGTCTTGCCAGTGGCTGGTTCAACGTTATCTTCAGCCGTGTCTTCCACAAGGCATAAATAACGCTGGCAGTTGTCGCACAGGCGGATTTTATCATCGTGCCTCAGGTCCATGACCACGGCCAGCGGCACGCGCATGTGGCATCCCGTGCAGGTCTGGCGACGGAGCAGCGCGACGCCTTTTTTGCCCTTGTCGCCGAGGCGATCATAGTGGCTTAAAATCGGTTTTGGGATTTTCCCGCGCAATTCCGCGATGCGCTCCTCGATGTTCGGTTGGATTGTCTCGTCAAATTCGAGCGATTGAAGCTCGAACAGGGTTTGCATCATTTGTTTCATAATATGATTTCCGCGCACAGGGCGGCGGCCCGGGCGGGGCTGATTTCGGCGGACAGGAGACTCGAACTCCTGATGGGCTATCATCCACTGGCTCTCATGCCCCCGCCGAAATCAACCCCGCAGGAAACCGGCGCCGGTTCCTCCTCCGTAGCGCCGGTTCCTGCGATAAATAGTTGCACTCGGTGCAACTGGTTGCGGGTTGGCTTAATGCTGCTTGCGCATCTGGCGGCGCGAGTTCTTGGGTAACACCGGACGTGTCGCCGGCGCGGGCGCTGCCGGAGCAGCCGGGGCCGGATTGTTGTTGGTTGGTTTGCATGCACAGGCCGATGCAGCCGGAGCCGGCATGGTTGTAGTCGCTGAAGCATTTGAATCGCTCATAATTTTTTAATTTTGATTTGCTGGTTGTTTCTATTCAACCACCTGTCACCAACGCAGGCGATGTGCCATCTCGAATGTGGAATGCAAAAAATACGGAATCGCCTGATTTCACAGGGAAATGAGCACAGCCGGAATGTGTAGTCAAAATTGTCAATTCGATCGTTGGTGCAATTCTTGCACTACGCGACAGCCTTTTGTGCAAAGACGAAGAGCGAATTATTCATTTTCCACCGCAGCGGTTGCGTCCAGCAAACCGTATTGCTTCAGCTTGTATTGCAACGCGCGGCGGCTGATGCCGAGCGCCTGCGCCGCGTCCGCGCGATTTCGGGTGACATGGGTGAGCGTCTGGCGAATTAATAATTTTTCCACCTCGGCCAGCGGCGTACCGGGCCGCACGGTGAACGTGGTGAGGTTGCCGTCAAACTCGCGCAAAAAATCTGGTAGCGCTGCCACCTCCACCACCGACGCGCGACCGGTGGTGATGACCACGCGCTCGACGGCGTTGCGCAACTGCCGCACGTTGCCCGGCCAGGGAAACCGCTGGCACACTTGCAACGCTGCTGGCGACATCCGCTTGCGGCCGCGCTTGTGCTTGGCGGCAAAGCGGTCGAAAAATCTTTCAATCAACAGCGGAATGTCATCCGCCCGCTCGCGCAACGGCGGCATGACGATGGGCACCACGTTCAACCGGTAAAACAAATCCTCGCGAAACTTCCCCTCCGCCACGGCCAGCGGCAGTTTTTTGTTCGTCGCCGCAATGATGCGCACGTTCACGCGGGTCAGTTCCGAACCCCCGACCATGCGGAACGCGCCGTCCTCCAGCACGCGCAGCAAATCGCCCTGTCCTTTCGGCGAGAGGTCGCCAATCTCGTCGAGGAACAGCGTGCCGCCGTCCGCCAGTTGGAACCGGCCCGGCTTGTGCGCGGTGGCGCCGGTGAACGCACCTTTCACATGACCGAACAATTCGGCTTCGAGCAGTTGCTCCGCAAACGCGGCGCAGTTGACGGATATGAACGGCTTGTCGCGCCGCTGGCTGTGCGTGTGAATCAGACGCGCGGCGATTTCCTTGCCGGTGCCGCTCTCGCCTTCGATCAGCACGGTGACATCGCTCTGCGCCACCTCATCGATCAGCCGCGAAATATTCCGCATGATTTCGCTTTCGCCGATCAGCGGATTCGGCTCCGTCCGCTTTTGCAGGCGCGAGCGCAGCTCGTGGTTCTCGGCCACCACCGCCTGATATTCCAAGGCCTTTTGCACCAGCAAGCGGAGGCGTTTTAGATCAATCGGTTTGGGCAGATAATCGTAGGCTCCGAGCCGCATTGCCTCGACGGCGTTCTCGACGGTGCTGAACGCGGTCATCAGGATGAACAACGTTTCACGGCTGCGCTCGCGGATTTGCCCGAGCAGTTCCAGGCCGCTGGTACCGGGCATTTTGACGTCCGAGATCACAAGGTTGTAAAGGCTCTGACTGGCGAGCTTGAGAGCAGCGGACGCGTCGTTGGCGGCGTCCACGATGTAACCTTCGCGACGCAACCCTTCCTGCAAACCGGCGCACAAGCCCGGTTCATCATCCACGACGAGAATTTTTATTTTGGCATTGTCCATCGCATCACTTTCGATTGAGCGGCAGGGTCATGGTGAACACCGCGCCGCCGGCGGCCGCGTTTTCGGCGCGCAAATCGCCGCCATGGGCCACCGCAATCTGTTGAGCGATCCACAATCCCAGTCCGCTGCCTTCCGGTTTGGTCGTGAAATAAGGGTCAAAAATCTCGCCTAATTCATTTGCCGGAATGCCCGGCCCGGTGTCCTGCACGCTCAGCAATAAGTTGTCACCAGCTTTTATTGCACGGATTTTGACCTGACCCGTCCCTTTGACCGCCTGGATGCCGTTGATGACGATATTCAAGAGCGCCTGAGTAAGCCGGACGGAGTCAACCGTGACACGCGGCAATTCCGGTTCGACCTCGGCAAGGATTTCAACTTTTCGCGCCGACGCTTCAGGGCGGAGCAATTCGCAGACATGCGTGACAATTTTTTTTATTTCAACCGGCTCCAGTTCTAGCGCCGATGGACCGGCCAGTTTCAAAAAGCGTCCGACGATGCTTTCCAGCCGGTGCAATTCGCCGTGAATGATTCCCAGGCGCGCCGCGAGCTGCATCCGCGCAGCCGGCGAGAGCGCATTCAAGTCCTCTTCGAGAAGTTGAAAATGCACGTCGAGCGAACTCAGCGGATTGCGAATCTCGTGGGCCAGACGTTTGAGCAGCCGTGCGAGCAGATCGCGTTTCTCCATCACCGGCAACTGCGTCGCGTCCTGACCCAGCGCCTTTGCTAGAATATTTTCCATCACTCTGCATAAACATGGATTGCCGCAGCCAGCCCCACCAACCCTGTTTTGGCAATTACCTTCCCACTTTTGCCATGACATTTTTTTGTCGCGTTTGATGTTTCGGTCTTTCGTTGAACGGATTCCCGTTTATCTCATGTCTAATTTCTGCTTAATTGAGGCATGGACGCCGCATTGCCGCCACTCACCTCCAGCACGCTTTACCTTGTCGCCACCCCGATTGGCAATCTGGAGGACATCACTCTCCGCGCACTCCGCGTTCTGCGCGAGTGCGACGTGGTCGCCGCCGAGGACACGCGGCATTCCGGACAATTGCTCAAACATTTCGAAATTTCAAAACCGCTCCTGAGCTACTTCCAGTTCAATGAGGCAAAGCGCAGCGAGGAAATCATCGAACGTCTCAGGCGCGGCGAGAAGGTCGCGCTGGTCACGGACGCCGGCAGTCCGGGCATCAGCGATCCGGGCGAGCGGGTTGTGATAGCCGCTATTGCAGCCGGCTTTCGCGTGGAAGCGGTGGCCGGCCCCTGCGCGCTCGTGGCCGGGCTCACAGCCAGCGGGTTACCGACCGAGGAGTTTCATTTTGTCGGCTTCCTGCCACACAAGTCTGGTCAACGGCGCAATAAGCTAGAATCGTTGAAAGCGACGGAAGGCACGCTGGTTTTTTATGAATCACCGTATCGCATTGAAAAATTGCTCGGTGAGTTAAACGAAGTTTTTCCCGAACGCGAAGTTGTCCTCGCGCGGGAGCTGACGAAGAAGTTCGAGGAATTTCTGCGCGGCAAACCGGCGGAACTTTTGGAGATTGCAAAGAAGCGCAGCTTGAAAGGCGAGTTTGTCGTTTTGGTTGCCGGAACAAAATAGTTTTTGAATTTTACCCGGCTTCACACCAAAGTTCCTGCAATGAAATTCGCCGCGTTGTTCCTTTCCCTGCTTGTCGCGTCCATCGCGTTCGCTGCGGATACCAATTCAATCTATCATGGCGGTTGGATTGACCTGGACAAGAACGGATCGAAGGACGTTTACGAAGACCCGTCGCAGCCCATCGCGAAGCGCGTGGACAATCTCCTGAAGCGGATGACGCTCGACGAAAAGATCGGCCAGCTTGAGCAGTCGCCTTTCGGAAATGACCCGGTCAAGCAGCTCGCCGGTAAATTACAAGCCGGCGAAATCAGCTCGTTTCTCGACGGCTCTGCGATGATTGAGACGCCCATATTTCGGAACAGACTACAGCACATCGCCGTCGAGCAAAGCCGTCTCGGCATCCCGTTGATTTTCGGACACGATTCGATTCATGGCTTTCGCACCGTTTTCCCGATTCCTCTCGCACAGGCGTGCGCGTGGGAGCCGGAATTGTTTGAACGCACACAGACGATTTCCGCGCGCGAATCAGCGGCGGCAGGTATTGACTGGGTGTTCGCCCCAATGGTTGACATGGCGCGCGACCCGCGCTGGGGACGCATTGCCGAGGGTTTCGGCGAAGACCCATGGCTGGGTGCGCTGGATGCGGCGGCTAGCGTGCGTGGTTTTCAAGGAACGAATTGCGCCGACACCAATCAAGTTGTCGCGTGCCTGAAACACTACGTCGGCTACGGCGCGGCGGAGGGCGGGCGTGATTACAACACCACGGAAATTTCTGAGTTCACGCTGCGCAATTTTTATCTGCCACAGTTCAAGGCCGGCGTGGACGCGGGCGCACTGACGGTGATGAGCGCGTTCAACGAGCTTTCCGGTTTTCCCGCCAGCGCCAACCGCCATACGCTCACGGAAATTCTCCGCGACGAATGGAAATTCCCCGGCTATGTCGTCAGCGACTGGCAATCGGTGGGCGAATTGATTGATCATGGCATAGTGGCAGACGAGTCTGAAGCCGCGCGGCTCGCGCTCACTGCGGGCGTGGACATGGAAATGGTCTCGACGACTTTTGCCGACACGCTGAAGCAGCAAATCGAGCAGGGCAAAATTCCGAAAATTGTTTTGGATGAAGCCGTGCGCCGCGTGCTGACGGTGAAGTTCGAAAAAGGTTTGTTCGATCATCCATTTACGGATGCGAACCGCTACAAGACAGCGTTTCTGCAACAGGATGCGATTGACCTCGCGCGCGAAGCCGCTGCGAAATCCTGCGTGCTGTTGAAAAATGAAAACGGCGCGCTGCCGATTTCGCCTCATGTCAAAAGGCTTGCGCTCATCGGCCCGTTTGCCGAGGACGGCGAGGAAATGGTCGGGACATGGTATTCGCGCGCCCACACGAACGACGTCGTATCGCTGGCCGACGGATTACGGACAAAGCTGCCGTTTGACTTTCAACTGACCGTCACGCGGGGATGTTCAATCATTGAAACCAACAGTGGCAAGATTCGCCGGCACATCGGGGATTTTTCAGTGATCAAAGAGCGCCCGACCGGCTCGAATGAAATTGCTGAAGCCGTCTCAATCGCAAAAACTGCGGATGTCGTTGTCATGACACTAGGCGAGCCGCGCGACTGGAGCGGCGAATCTTCCAGCCGCAGCGATCTGGGTTTGCCTGGATGGCAAATGGAACTTTTTAATGCCGTCGTCGCGGCAGGCAAGCCTGTGATTGTAGTGTTGTTCAACGGACGACCACTGGCGATTCCACAGATCCAAAAACAAGCGGCGGCAATTTTGGAGGCATGGTTTCCTGGCATTCAAGGTGGCAACGGCGTGGCGGACATTTTATTCGGCGACGCCGATCCCTCGGGGCGCCTGACCACCACGTTTCCCAACAGCGTCGGACAGGTGCCATTTTATTATAATCATTCCAACACCGGGCGCCCCGGCTTCGGCGATTACAAGGGCAATTACGCCGACGGTCCGACCACGCCGCTGTATCCGTTCGGCTTCGGGCTGTCTTACACAACTTTTGATTACGGCCAAGTCCAGCTCGACTCGCCGGAAATGAAACTTGGCGGTACAATCACCGCTCATGTGCAAATCCAGAACACCGGAGAACGTGCCGGAACCACAGTCGCACAGCTTTACATCCGAGATTTGGCCGCGTCCGCCGGGCCAAGGCCGGTGCGCGAGTTGAAAGGCTTTCAGAAAATCCTTTTGCAGCCGGGTGAGTTGCGCGACGTAAGCTTCACAATTTCCGGAAAGAAGCTTGGTTACTACGATGCAAAGGGAAACTGGCTGGTCGAACCGGGAAAATACCAGCTATGGATTTCCAAAGATTCCGCATCCGGTGAGCCGGTGAATTTTGAACTTGTGAAGTGATGCAGCATTGAGCGTGTGGCTCAACATTCGAGTCACAAGCTAGGCGCTACACAAACTTGCCCGGATTCAAAATGCCGTTCGGATCGAGAGTTCTTTTCAAGGCGCGGTGCAATTCCTGAACTTCCTTTGAGACCGCCAGCGACCACCAGCGCTTTTTTGCAAGGCCTATGCCGTGTTCGCCGGTGATTGCGCCGTTCCACTCCAGAACCTGACCGAACAATTCGTCGAGCGCGGCCTCGCCGCGTTTGACAGCGGCGGCATCGTTCACATCCAGCATGATATTGACGTGGATGTTACCGTCGCCCGCATGGCCGAAACACGCGATGGGCAGCTTGATTTTATTTTGCAGGCGCGCGGTGAACCGGAACAAATCCTCCAGCCGTCCGCGCGGCACGACGATGTCCTCGTTCAACTTTTTGAGGCCGGTCGCCTTGAGCGAAGTTGAAAACACGCGCCGGATTTCCCAGATTTTTTCGCACTCGGCGTCGCCAAGCCCGCGCTCGATAAACAACGGCTTGTGCTTGCGAACGACTTTTTCGACGGCAGGCAGCTCGCCGCGCACAGATTTGTTCTGGCCGTCAATTTCAACGATCAAGTGCGCCTTGCAAATGCCTAGTCTTTTGCTGCCGGTGTATTTGGTGGCGGCGGCGAGGGTGAATTCATCGGCCAGTTCGAGCGCGCTCGGCAAAAATCCGGCGGCAAGGATGGATTGCAGCGCACCAACGGCGTTGTTCATCGAACCAAAACCAATGGCAAGCGTCGCGCGAAACGGCGGGAGCGGAACCAGTTTCAAGGTCGCCTCGGTGATGACTCCGAGCAGCCCCTCCGAGCCGACAAACAGCCGGTGCAAATCGAAGCCGGTCTTGTTTTTGTGCGTGCGTCCGCCGAGACGGAGGATTGTGCCGTCCGCCAACACGACTTCAAGGCCGAGGACGTAATCGCGGGTGACGCCGTATTTCAGGCAGCGCGGGCCGCCGGCGTTGGTGGCGATGTTGCCACCGATGGAATTATTGGCGCGGCTCGCGGGGTCGGGCGGATAGAATAAATTCTTTTTTTCCACGGCTGCCTGCAATTGTTCCGTGATGACCGCCGGCTGGACGACGGCGACAAAATCCTTTGCGTTGATCTCCAGAATACGGTTCATGCGTTCGAGCGAAAGCACGATGCCGCCGCGAATCGGCACGCAGCCGCCAACGTAGCCGTGGCCGGCGCCGCGTGCGGTGACGGGAATCTTGTTTTGATTCGCAAAGCGCAAGACTGTGGCGACACTTTTTGTCGAGCGAGGGAGGGCCACTGCGTCGGGCTGGTGCGCTGCGAACCATTTGTCTCCGGAATAATTTTTCAGGGAGGCGGTTTCAAGGATGATTTCTCCGGGCAGGATTTTTTTGAGCCGGAGCAGTTTTGAATTGGCGGAATTCATTTTTGAAAGTCGGCATCTGGTGACATTGCGTCCTCATTCAACCGGTGGGTGCGTTGAGAAATTCCTTTGCATCCGCGGCCTCGGCTTCGGGCACCTGGACGCGAATCATGGTTGCGGTTGACATGCCGCCAAGCCAGGAAGAGACGTTTTCGTTGGCAAGAAATGGATGAAATCCTGCGGCCTCGAGGCGCGAGCGGATGAGCTGGGTTTCGGCGAGGTTAAACGCCGTGAAAATGGTGATGAGATTCACTTGGTGATGAATGTTGTCTCGGTCTTGTATTCAGAGACATTCTTCAAATCGGCAAAGACGATGATGCCCGCGCCGGTCTGGAGCAGGCTTTGCACCTGCACTTCCGCCTGAAAACCGACGTGCGGCTGGCCACCGGCGATGACAACCATTGTGCCGTCTGGCATGTAACCTATTCCCTGGCCCTTGTCCTTGCCTTCGCGGGCGATTTTCAACTGCAACATTTCGCCGGGCAGCAGGATGACTTTCAGCGCCTTGGCAATTTCATGAATGTTGACGTAATTCACCTTTTGCAGCTCGGCAATCTTGGAAAGGTTGTAGTCGTTGGTCAAAAGCCGGGCGTTCAGGTTGCGCGCGAGGCGGACGAGCTTGTTGTCCACCTCCTTTTCCTCCGGGAAATCTCCGTCATGAATCCGGACTTCGTTGGTGGTGTTGCGCTGGATGCGGTTGAGCATTTCAAGACCGCGCCGGCCGCGCGCGCGCTTGATGGGATCGGCGGAATCGGCGACCTGCTGAAGCTCCTTCAACACGAAGCGCGGCACAATGATGAGTCCCTCGATAAATTTCGCCTCGATCAGGTCGGCGATGCGCCCGTCAATGATGACGCTCGTGTCCAGCAGCAGGAGATTGTCCGGCTTGTTTTGCGGCGAGAACCGGACATACGGGATGATGAGCGAAAAATCCTCCTTGTTGCTGCGCATGGCCAGGATGATGCCGATGTAGCTGAAACTCAAAAACAGTCCGAGACGAATGAGCCAGCGCTGCTGGAGGTCGGCGGCATTGGGGCTGGCAGTGTCGAACAACCCGGATTTGTCTATGAGCATGGCCACGCAGGTGCCGAGCAGCAAACCGAACGTAATGGCGGAAAAGGCCCGGAGCGAAAAACTTTTCAGCATTTCGTCAACAGCTATCAGCAGTCCGCCAAACCCGAAGCCGATGAACATCCCATACACACCGTTATGGGGAATAGTGATGTATTCCTCGCTCTGGCTGATGGCGAACCCTGCCATCGTGCAAAGGCTCAAAAATAATATGCGAATTGCCCAGAGCGGCGTCATAATCAGTGCCTCAATTTTTGCTATTCATTCGTACCCGGTGGTTTATGCGCCCACATGATGCCCCATAAACCGTGCCGGTTCAAATTGCTTGTTGTGACGGACAGATTGTTGGCGATGGCCTGCACGTTGGTGGCAAACTGTTCATTTTGAAGCATCGTTCCGGCAAGTCCCCTGCCCGACTTCAAATCCACCATCAAATTCGTCAGGATTTCGGTGGAGAACTCTATGTTCTTCACGGCACTGGAAATTTCCACGCCGTTCGTCGCCAGCAGCATGTCGGCCGAGCCGGCCAGCCGGTTGAGTTCCTGCGAAAATGCCACGGCATTGCTCACCGCGAGGCTGGCCTGCGAACCGTTCGTGGCGATGATGGCGTTGATGTCCCCTATCGTTCCCATCGCCTGTTCGGTGAAGGTGCGCAGGTTGCCGACCGCCACTGAAAAATTCGTGAGCGTCTGCTCGTTCAACACCACGCGCTGCAAGTCCGATACCGAGGCGTCCAGCTTCTTGGCCGTCTCGTCAATCCGCTCGATGAACCCCGACGCCGAGCGCGCGACTTCCTGTAAATTGAACGGCTCCTGGCAATTCACATCCGCGCCGTTCGTCAGAAACGGCAACATATTCGTCGTCGGGATGACGGAGACATATTCGTCGCCGAGAAAGCCGGACTGCTCGATGACGAAGCGCGCGTCGTGGTAAATCTTGAAGTTCTTGTAGATGCTCAACAGGATCGTCACGCTCTTGCCGTCGTCGGAGAGATTGAAGGTCGAGACGCTGCCGACCTCCACGCCCGCGAGCAGCACGCCCGCTCGTTCCTTGAGGCCGCCCACGTTGGCCGCGTGCAGACGCAAGGTATACGTCCCGTGAAACAGGCTCGTCCCCTTGCTGAACTGGATCACCGCAACGGCCAGCAGCGCCAGCCCGACAAAAACGAACAGGCCGACTTTTAATTCCAAGCGTTTGCTATCCATCGCGGACAAACTAACAAACGAACAAACGTTGCGCCAGCGTTCGATTCTTCAATATTGAGCGTGTTACTTTTGAAGAATTCGAGGGAGTGGATAGCAGTGTCACGGATGTGGCTGACATCTTGTTCAGATGTCTGACTATCAGCAGGTTTGGAAGCGGCATCGTTGGGTTATTTTGGCTGCAGGGACGGTCCTTGCCATTGCTGTTTTTTGCATGACGCGCGATTGACCGGCCTGACAAGAAGCCGGGTTTAACCGTCGTCCTGTCCGCCGCGCCTTCGGACGAATCCTGTTGCCTCATTTTTCTGTAACCTCCCGCGACCGGTTTGCCTCTGGCATTATAACCCTTTTGGCCAAATCCATGGGGGTGATAACGGTAAAATTAAACAAACAATCAAAGGATCGCATGAAAAAGAGAACTTTTCTGATAATGACGGTGGCCGCAGGCTTGCTCTGCGCGACCACATTTCAAGCCGTGGCGCAAGCCGGCGGCGGTGGCGGCGGTGGCGGTGGTGGCGGCCGCGGCGGTGGGCGTGGTGGTGTGTTGACGCAGGATCAAAACATCCAGATTCGCACGGCCGTTCAAGGCTCGGCAGATTTGACTGCATTGACCACCAAACTTGCCGCAGCCCAAAAGGATGCGATTGATGCCGCCCTGGCTCCGGACGCGACTGAAGCGAGTGTCCGTGCCAAAGTCGAAGCCGTGTCCGCAATCCAGACCGACATCGCTGTGATGCGCTATACCGTGGCAATAAAACCGGTTGTGCCTTCGATTACAGCCGATCAAAAGACCCAGATTGACGCGGCACCGCCCGCTGCGGTTTATGGTCAATTGTTCGGTGGTGGTTTTGGCGGCGGTCGTGGCGGCGGTGGCCGACGCGGTGGTGGCGGTGGTGGTGGCGGTGGTGGTGGCGGTAACGGTGGCGGCGCAGCTGGTAACTAATCTGCCATACACATTCAATTCTCAAGCCACTGCGCATTTGCGCAGTGGCTTTTTGCTTTTCAGCATGGGGTCCAGACTGTTGAGGCACAAATTTTCATTCGCAACGGTTCCGCTTTGGCTTAACTTCGCCGCGTGCCGAAGCAAAAAAACAATGCCGTCATCGCCGGAGGCCTGCTGTTCACCATTTTTCTCTGGGGCGGCAACAACACAGGGACCAAGTGGCTGGTGATGTCGTGGCCGCCGGTCTGGATGGGCTGCCTGCGGCTGATTTGCGCCGGGCCGATGCTGCTCGTGGCGCTGCGCTTCACCACTTGGCTGGGCGAATGGCGCGCGCTGACGCCGGTTCAATGGCGGCAATTGTGGTTGCGCGGAGGCTTGAGCCTGGCGGCTTACATCATCGCCTTCAACTGGGCGTTGCGTCTCACTGCCGCGTCGCATGTGGCGCTGTGCCTCGGAGCGTCGCCGGTCTGGGCGCTGGTCTGGGAGGAAAGGCCGAAACGTAACTGGGTGAGCGTGCGGCGTTATGGCGCGGCGCTGCTGGCCGTGGCGGGCGTGGCCGTGCTGTTCTGGCCGGCGCTTCAGTCTGCAAAATTGAGTTTGCTCGGGGATTTTCTGGGTCTTGTATCGAGCATCTTGTGGGCGGTGTTCAGCAAGCAGGTCCGCTTCCTTGGCGCAGGCTTGAGCGGCGTGGAAGTGGCGGCGCACACGATGTGGATGGCGGGCGTCTGGCTGTTGCCGGTGGGATTGATTGAGATTGCGGCGCGCGGTTTCACCATCAACGCGCCGCAGTTCGGCGTGCTGGCGTTCTGCGTCCTGCTGGGCGCGGTAATTCCCTACGCGCTCTGGAACAGCGCGCTCCGCCACTGGCGCACCAGCCAAGTGATGCTCTTCAACAACCTCATACCCGTGAGCACGATGACGTGGGCGCATATTTACCTCGGCGAACCCATCACGCACACGTTCTGGGCGGCGATGATATTGATCGTGGCCGGCGTGGTGCTGGGGCAGGCGGACTGGTCGAAATATTTCAGCCTTCCGGAAAGCTTTTGATTTCAAATCCTCCTCATCGTCATGCTCGTCCTCGTTCCCAATAATTTGAGGATGACGATGAGGACGAGAATGAGGATGATTTAATTTATGGACATCAAGAATCTAAATGAAGTGCCTTCGTTCATCACGAAGGACGGCTCGGAAATCCGCGAACTTCTCGCCCACCGCAATTCCGCCATCCGCAACCAGAGCCTCGCCGAGGCGCGGCTGCCCGTGGGCGGCGCGACGCAGGAACATTTTCATCCGCTGGCGGAGGAGATTTATTACATCACGCACGGCACTGGGAAAATCCGTATCGAATGCGCGACGCGCGAAGTGAGGGCAGGGGACGCCATCGCCATTCCGCCCGGCCAGAAGCACAAGCTCTGGAACACCGGGAACGAGCCGCTGCGCCTGCTCTGCTGCTGCGCGCCCGCCTACGAGAACAGCGACACCGTCATCACGGAAAATGTGTGAACGAGGAAGACGGAAATGCAGGTGAAGCTGGATCAAGAAGATGCAAATGACACCGGGTCACCTGACAAATGCTCACGCTGCCTTGGGATCAAATTTCCACGTCGCCGGATGGAAACAGTAAATGTGTGAACCGCAGATCTCCGCGTATTTGCAATCCTGCGGTTCAGGCACCAGGCAATAAAGCAAATGACTTATCCCGCTGGGCTTGACACGGCACAAGGTGAAATCCGGCAGCATTCGGGAAGGCTTTGGATCTGGCTTTCTGTCAGGTTCAAGTGACATGATGGAAATTGAAGCACTACGCCGTTAATCCGCAACAACAATCTTTTCAAACACGAACCGGCTTGCCAGCGTAATGTTATTGCCTTTGGCGTCGGGAAAATCCAAATTTCCCGCCGTTTCGGAGCGTGGAGTATGAAGTTTAATCCAATTTGCTGAATCAACCGGCGTCAGCCGCCTGTCCGCATGAAACCTAAAGACCTGATTTTGCTGGCCATCGTCGCCGTCGTTGTCTGGCTGCTGCCGAAGCTGTCGCTCTTTTACATCGTTTGCGGGCTGCTGGATTTCCGTCGCAGCAAACGGTTTGAGGCGGCCAACTGGCGGCGCTACTTTTTCGGCAACGGAATCCTGACATGGTTCCTCTCGCCGTTCAACCTACTCACGGATCTGCTGTGCGCAAGAAACCGGGGCATCTACCAATTGACTGACCTGCCCGATGAATGCCAGAAAGAAATCAGGCTGTTGATGTCGCTCGCGGACAACGAGCCGAAGATCATCAGCGAATTGAGCAAACGGATGACCGAGAAGAAGCGCGGCATGATTTTCTTCAAATGGTATGGCAAGAACATCACCAACACCCTGACCATCCCGGAATTCCATCAGCCGTTCAAATACATCAAGACCATTGGCGTCTCCATCTTCAACAAGAACCAGAGCACCTCCACGCATTACGGCCCGCTGCGCATCACCCTGCGCGTGCTTTACAACCTCGTCCCGCTCAAGAACGACGCCATCTACATCGCGGCGGCCAACCAGAAACATCTCTGGCACGACAATCCGCTGTTCATCTTCGACGACACCCTCGTCCACCAGTCCGTCAACGGCTCCGACCAGCTCCGCTACTGCATGTTCGTGGACATCCTGCGGCCCACGCGCCAGTTGTCCCTGATGGGATTCTTTTTGAGCATCGTCCGGAGTCTCATCATTTCCTTCAACCGGATTTTTTACAAGAACTGGGACATGATCAAGTGACGGCAATGCTCATGCCGAATATTCCCTAGTGTCGGGCCTGTGGCTTGAAATCAGATCGCAACGCAATCACCGCAACTTCAACACGGTTAATTCCATTGGCCATTTTCCGATGCACGGTTAAATTAGCCACTCGCGGATGAAAAAATACCTGCAAGTCATCGGCATCGGGATTCAGAACAACCTGACCTACCGCTTCAATTATTTGACGCGGACGTTGTTCAGCTTCATCCCGCTCTTTGCCATGATCGCCCTCTGGCAGAAGATCGGCGGCCCGGCGCACTCCGGCTGGACGCTCTCGGAAACGGTTTTTTACTACCTGCTCGTCGCCGTGGTGGACGTCTTCACCGCCGTCAACGAGGACGACTGGCAGATCGCCGCCGACATCCGCGACGGCGCCATCAGCCAGTTCCTGCTCAAGCCCATTGATTATCTCTGGTACCGGCTCTGCCTCTTTTTTTCCGGGCGCATCACCTTCGTGATGATGGCGGCCGTCCCGCTGGCGGTCTTCATCTTCTGTTTCCGGCAATATTTCCTGATGCCGGCGGACGGCACGGCCATGGTTGTGTTTCCCATCTCGCTCGTGCTCACCGCGCTGCTGCAATTCTTCACCTCTTACGCCATGGCCATGCTCGCCTTCTGGCTGCTGGAAATCTCCACGCTCATCTTCATCCTGTTCTCGTTTGAGTATATAGCCAGCGGCCACATGTTTCCGCTGCCGTTTCTACGCGACCAGCTGCCCCTGCTGGAACGCGTGCTCATGTTCACTCCGTTTCCGTATCAGATGTATTTTCCCGTGGCGGTTTACATGGGCAAGATTTCCGGCGCGGACCTGTGGAGCGGTCTGCTGGCGCAATTCATCTGGGTGATCCTCTCCTACGCCCTCGCGCGGTTTATGTGGCGTCGCGGCGTGACGAAATATTCCGCGTTCGGCGGTTGAGGGGATACGCCCTGCCGCCTCTCCGCAACTGCCGACAGTATTTCCGCCAAAATCACGTCGCCGTCGGCGAAATCAAATCCAGCCGGAACACCTTGATGGCGTTGAGCATGAATTGAATCGCCACCGCCGCCAGCAACAGTCCCATGATGCGTATGGCGATGCTCATGGCGATGGGGTTCAGCCACTTTGCGCCGCGCGCCGCCACCCGCAGGATGAAATAGCTCGCCAGCATCACCGTCGCAATACAGCCATAGAGCGCCACATGTTCGGCAAGGTTCTTCGCCTCGTTTTGCAGCACGATGGTTGTGGAGATTGCGCCCGGGCCCGACAGCATGGGAATGGCCAGCGGCGTGACGGCGATGTCCGTCTTTTCCGCCCCGGCCCTGGTTTCCTCGTGTGTTTCCTGCACGCGTGAACGCTGGGCTCGCAACATGTCCAGCGCCACCAGCAGCAGAACGATGCTCGCCGCGATCTGAAAGGCCGGCATGGTGATGCCCATGACCTTGAACACCAGCGTTCCGGCAATGGAAAACAACAGCAGCACTCCCGCCGCCACGCAGCAGGCCAGCCGCGCCATGCGCGTGCGCTGCTCCGTCGTGTCATTGGGGGTCATCGCCAGAAACGCCGGCACCGTGGCCAGCGGATCCACGATCACAAACAGCGAACTCGCCGCCAGCAAAATGTATTCGGGCAGGTTCAAGGAAACCAGATTAAGGGCGGATGGGAAAAATTGTCATGTCAAATCGCGTCCGGTGCGGCGGCGCGGATGAATTCATTCTTTGGGAAAGAAGCTGATGACATCGGGCAGTTCCCTGCCGTTGGAGGCGGATTTCCATTTGCCGTCCACGTCCAGAAAGCCCATGCACCGGAAATCTTCACATTGCACCCAGTAACAGATGCCTTTTTCCGGAACCAGTTCGGGCGGTAGCGTAACATTCATAGTTGCATTTATTTTTCTATTGGCTTGTAAGCACGATAATTCTTCCACGGCGAATCTCAATGGGGTGAAACCCGAAGAACCGGCACATCCGGCCGGTCCGGCATATGCCGGATCCCACGCGCGGATTTCCTTGATGATGTCGGATGAGAAACCAACCGCGCAGAAAATCTCCTTCCCGCTCTGTCGTCAGAAGATTATCGTGCTGGCTCCATGCAACCTGATCGCTACGAAATTTCGTCGGCCGGTCGCCACCGGCTGTCCGGCAACCTTCAAAAACGCAGCACGAAACTGGGTCTGCCCACCTGGGGCGGATGCCTGTTCGGCGGTGCATTTGTGGCGGTGGGCACATGGATCATTTTGGTGGGCACGAAGGTTGTGGCAGTGAATCCCGCCTCGGTTCACGCGCCCTACTGGGTGTTGACGGTGGCTGGCGCGTCGTTTGCGCTGGGTGGGTTCATGGTCTGGGGCATGGCGTGGATACAATTTGCCGCAGACCGGTCGCGGCGGGAGGCCGCGCTCCGCCATCCCGGTGAACCGGCGCTGGCGGATTATCCGTGGCATCCCGACGGGCTCACCGTTTCCGAATGGGCGGGCGCGGCCAAGTTGCTGGCTTTGGTCATAGGCATGAGCGTTTTTCTTTCCATCTTCAACTGGTGGGCTTTCGGCGCGGAAGGGCCATGGATGGTCAAGGTCATCGTGGGATTGTTCGACATCATTATGGTGCTGGTCTGGGGCAAGGCATTCCAGTTGCTGGGGCGAGCAGTCAAGTTCGGTTCTTCACGGATCGAGTTCGTGCATTTTCCCTGCCGGCTGCCGGGACCGGCCGTTCTTCGCTGGCAACCGGGCCGTGGCATCAACCGGATAAACCAGGGCACATTCACCCTCCGCTCTGTGGAGGAATGGATGGAAAGCAGCGGTTATGGCAAAAACCGGACTGTCACCGTGGTTCACGAGGAAATCTGGAGTGCGAAAGGGATCATCGAACAGCCGCGCAATTTTCCGCTTCACGACGCGGTGGAACTCCGTTACGAACTTCCGGCGGA
>Ga0182013_10000567_pt1 | contig 50858 bp, 43 predicted proteins | sample 612S2MmetaG_FD_120487 | JGI IMG/M metagenome (GOLD analysis project Ga0182013, IMG submission 120487) | Permafrost microbial communities from Stordalen Mire, Sweden - 612S2M metaG | ecosystem: Environmental > Terrestrial > Soil > Wetlands > Permafrost | place: Sweden: Stordalen | collected...
AACACGGGCAAGACGCATCACGCCATTGAGCGGATGCTGTCCTTCCCGAACGGCATGATCGGCCTGCCGCTGCGGTTGCTGGCGCGCGAAGTCTACAACCGCGTCGTCGAGCGGGTCGGCGCCGAAAATGTCGCGCTGGTGACCGGCGAGGAGAAGATCAAGCCGAATGCGCCGCGCTACTGGATCGCGACGGTCGAGGCGATGCCGCGCGACGTCGACGTCGATTTCATCGCGATCGACGAGGTGCAATTGGCCGCCGATCTCGACCGGGGCCATGTCTTTACCGACCGTTTGCTGCGTTGGCGCGGACGCCAGGAGACGCTTCTGATCGGGGCGGGAACCATGGCTCCCCTGATCGAGCGCTTTCTGCCTGGCGCGCCGATATTCGCCCGTCCGCGATTATCCCGCCTGACCTATGCTGGCGAGCGCAAGATAGCGCGGCTGCCGCCGCGAAGCGCCATCGTCGCCTTTTCGGCGGAGGAAGTCTACGCCATCGCCGAGTGGATCAAGCGCCAGAGGGGCGGCGCGGCGGTGGTGATTGGCGCGCTCAGCCCAAAAACCCGTAACGCCCAGGTTGATCTCTATCAGAACGGCGACGTCGATTACATTGTCGCCACGGACGCGATCGGCATGGGTCTGAACCTGGACGTCGATCACATCGCCTTCGCCTCCGATCGCAAATTCGACGGATGGCGCTTTCGTCGCCTGACCAGCGCGGAATTCGGGCAGATCGCGGGGCGCGCGGGCCGGCACATGAACGACGGAACCTTTGGGAGCACCGGGCGCTGCCCGCCTTTCGACGAGGATTTGATTGAGGCGCTGGAAGACCACCGCTTCGATCCCGTCACGACCTTGCAATGGCGCAATCCGGATCTGGATTTCTCTTCGCTGCAATCCCTGTCCGCCTCGCTGGACGTGTTGCCGAACAATCCCTGTTTGGCGCGCGCGCCGGTACAGGAGGACCAGCTGGCGCTGGAGGCGTTGCAGCGTGACCAGGATATTGTCAGGAACGCAAAGGCCGCAGCCGACGTCGCAAGACTGTGGGAAGCTTGCCAGATCCCGGATTATCGTAAGTCCTCTCCGGCCGCGCATGCGGAATTGGCGGCGACGATTTTCGGCTTTATCGTCAGGCGTGGTAGGATACCGGGCGATTGGATGGCTCGCCAGCTCGCCGTCATGGACCGCGTGGACGGCGATATCGCCACCCTTGCCAATCGACTGGCGCAAGTGCGAACATGGGCCTTCGTCGCCAATCGTTCCGGCTGGCTCGAAAATTCCGGCCATTGGCAGAGCGGCGCGCGTCAGGTAGAGGACAGGATATCCGACGCGCTTCATGAACGTCTCACCCAGCGCTTCGTCGATCGCCGCACCAGCGTGCTGATGCGCCGTCTCAGAGAGAATGCAATGCTCGAAGCCGAAATTACCGCCGCCGGCGATGTTGTTGTCGAAGGCCAGCATGTTGGATCCTTGCAGGGATTTCGCTTCACCGCCGATCCAGGCGCTGCGGGCGAGGCGGCAAAGGCGCTGAACGCCGCAGCCCAAAAAGCGCTCGCCAGCGAATTCGACGCTCGGGCGACCCGGGTTTTCGACGCGGTGGATGACGCCTTTGTGCTGGGCAATGACGGAACGATCCGCTGGCTCGGGGAACCCGTCGGCAAAATCGCGCAAGGCCCGTCGATCCTCAAACCCACGGTTCATGTGCTCGCCGACGAGCAGTTGTCCGGGGCTGTTCACGACAAAGTGCGGCAGCGGCTGGAGCTTTGGCTGGCGCAGCGAGTCAAGAAACTTCTCGGAGCCCTTGAGCAGCTGGAATCTGGCGAAGGGCTCGCTGGCGCCGTGCGGGGAGTCGCGTTTCAGATCGCCGAAGAACTTGGGGTGCTCGAGCGCAGCCGCGTCGCCAAGGAGGTAAAAGGGTTTTCTCAGGAAGATCGCGCCGCGCTGCGCAAGCTCGGCGTGCGATTTGGCGCCTACCATCTTTATCTGCCGCTCCTGTTGAAGCCAGCCCCCCGCGCGCTCGCGGCGCTGCTCTGGGCCTTGCGGCATGGCGGCCTGGACAGCGTAAAGGGACTGGAAGAGGCCCCGCATCTGGCGGCGTCCGGCAGAACCTCCTTCGCGGCGGATTCGTCGATCGCCAAGGGCTTTTATCGCGCGGCGGGCTACCGTGTGTGCGGCGAAAGAGTCGTCCGCGTCGATATTCTGGAGCGTCTTGCCGACCTCATTCGTCCGGCGATCGCCTATAAGCCGGGCGTCAGCGTGGGAGAGCCGCCCACAGGCGCCGCCGATGAAGACGGCTTTGTCGTGTCGGTCGCGATGACGTCGCTCACGGGCTGCGCGGGCGAGGCCTTTTCATCAATCCTCCGCTCGCTCGGATATGCGAGCGCGCAACGGCCGGGACCAGCCATTACCGTTCCGATAATTCCGGCTGCCGCTACTCAGCCGATCGTCGCTCCCGCCATCGCCGAAGCGGCGACCGCGCCTCAGGAGCAGAATGTGGAGCCAGTGGAAGCGGTTACGGCGTCAGCCGAGGCCGCTGCTAGCGAAAGCGCTGTTACCGATGCGGGCGCCGAGCAGAGCGAACCGGCGGCTGAAACGCCCGCCGAAGCGGCGGCGCCGACCGCGGTAGAGCCCTCCGGGGGCGGCGAAGCCGATATTGCCGATGCTGACGCCCATGATGTTGACGCCCATGATTCCGAGCGAGCTGCGGCGGAAGGCGCTGACGCTGCGCCGCAAATGATCGAAGTCTGGACGTTGCAGCGCCATTCCGCTTCGGTTCCACGTCGGCATGAAGGCGGAGGCCGCCACACTCCACGCGCCGAAACCCCAAACGAAACCCCTCGCCCGCCTCGCAGGGAGCGTGGGCAGGGGGAGCCGCCTCTGGCTGCAGGTCAGGAGGGCGGGCGCGCGGCGAACAATCGTCCCCGCGCTGACAAAGGCGGGTTCCGGGCCGGAGGCAAGCCGGGACAAGGGCCGCGTCCGGAGCAGCGCGCCGACGCTCGCGGATCGCGTGACGACGGCCGGCGCAATCGCCCGAGCGGCGCCTTTTCGCCTCCGGAAAAGCGCGAGCGCCAGCCTGATCCGGACTCGCCCTTCGCCAAGCTTCTCGCCTTGAAGGCGGAATTGGAAAAGAAAGGCAAGGCTTGACGGTTCGTGAAAGCGTTTTCCCCTGCTCCTTCAGTGAAGGCGCGCCAGCGGTAGTAGCCGAGAAAGACGTCTCCGCAACAAGGAGTCCGTGGTGCGGGGAGGAGCTGAAAGTCTTGCAACAAATTCCATCGAAAGGCGGCTTATGACCAAGATCCTCCCTGTGATTATGTGTGGCGGGGCCGGAACCCGGGTATGGCCTGAATCTCGGGATACGTTGCCGAAGCAGTTTATCCCGTTGGTCGGAGAGAGTTCGACGTTTCAGTCGACGATGCGGATGCTGGCCGATCCGGCTTTCGAGCGGCCCATCGTTATTTCCAATGTGGATTACCGCTTCATGGTCGCCGATCAGCTGCGTGAAATTGGCGCGCAGGCGGACATTGTGCTGGAGCCCTCGCGGCGCGACTCCGGCCCCGCAGTTGCGGTTGCGGCAGGGCTTGCGGCGCGGCGCTCGCCGGAGACGATCGTCGTTGTTCTGGCCGCCGACCATGTGGTGCAGGATCAGCCGGGGCTGGTGGATCTTTGCAAGAAGGCGGCCTTGGCGGCCAAAGAGGGCTTTATCGTAACGCTGGGCGTGAAGCCCGACGCGCCTGCGACGGGTTATGGCTATCTGCGCCCCGGCGCGCCATTGCATCCCGGCGGCGACGTTCTGAAGCTTGAAGCCTTCGTGGAAAAGCCTGACCGGGCCACGGCGCAAGGTTACGTCGACGCCGGCTATTTCTGGAACAGCGGCAACTTCATTTTCCGCGCCGATGTCATGCAGGCTGAAATCGCCAAATTCGAGCCGGCGATTTTCACTGCGGCGGAGGCGGCGATAGACGCCGCGAAGACGGATCTGGGCTTTCTGGTGCTGGACGCCGCGGCCTTCGACCATGCGCCCAAGAAGTCCATCGATTACGCGGTGATGGAGCGGACGGAACAGGCGGCCTTGATCCCCGCGGACATCGGCTGGTCGGATGTCGGCAACTGGCGCGCGGTCTGGGAGCTTTCGGAGCGGGACGCGCATGGCAATTCGGTGCGCGGCAATGGCGTGGTTATGGACGCCGCGAATGTGCATGTGCGCTCGGACGAGACGCTCACAACGGTCATCGGCGTCAACGACGTGATCGTCGTCACGACGCAGGACGCGGTGCTCGTGCTGCATCAGGACCATGGCGACAAGGTCAAGCAGCTGGTGGCCAATCTCAAGCAGCAGAACCGGCGCGAGGCGGGCGAGCACAAGCGGATTTTCCGTCCCTGGGGCTATTATCAATCGGTTGACGAAGGCGCGCGCTATCAGGTCAAGCGCATTGTCGTGAAGCCGGGCGAGCGCCTGTCGCTGCAAAAGCATTTTCACCGAGCCGAACACTGGATCGTCGTGAAGGGCACGGCGGAAGTCGGCCGCGACGAGGAGGTGCATCTCGTGCATGAAAACGAGTCGATCTATCTGCCCATCGGCTGCAAGCACCGCCTGACCAATCCCGGCAGGATCGACCTTGAGCTGATCGAGGTGCAGACGGGCTCCTATCTCGGCGAGGACGACATCGTCCGTTTCCAGGACGTTTACAACAGAGGCTAGGGCGTTCGCCCTCGCGAGGAAGCGGGCTTGTCCAGCGTCGTCGTCAAGATCTGTGGATTGTCGACGCCGCCGACGCTGGAGGCGGCGATTGAAGCTGGCGCGGATATGGCCGGTTTCGTGTTTTTCGAGAAAAGCCCGCGCCACATTGATCTGGCGACAGCGCGCGAACTTGGCGCGTTGGCGCGAGGCCGGATCAAAAAAGTCGCTTTGACGGTGAGTGCGGCCGACGCCGAAATCGAAGCGATCATCGCGGCGCTGGAGCCGGATTTTCTCCAATTGCATGGTTCCGAGACGCCAGAGCGCGCGGCGCAGGTCAGGGCTTTCTTTGGCCTGCCGATCATTAAGGCGATTGGCGTGGCGACAGCTGCGGATGTCGCCGGATCAGGCGACTATGCCGCCGCCGACATAATCCTCTTCGACGCCAAGCCGCAGCCCGGCGCGAAGATCCCCGGCGGCGCCGGAGCGGCTTTCGACTGGGGTTTGCTGCGAAATGTCAGGGCGATGAGCTGGATGCTTTCGGGCGGACTCGACGCGGACAATGTTGCGCGGGCTCTGGTTGAAACCGGCGCGCAGGCGGTCGATGTCTCCTCGGGCGTCGAAAGCGCCAGAGGCGTCAAGGATGAGGCGCGTATTGCCGCTTTCGTGAAAGCTGCGCGCGCGCTTTCATTGCCCGCGTCAAAGGTTTAAAAGACCTGAAAATCTCCCTCCTTCGAGGATCGACAGTTGAACAGCCAAGCGCCCAATTCCTTCCGCAATGGTCCTGATGAAAACGGCCGCTTCGGCATTTTCGGTGGACGTTTCGTCGCCGAGACGCTGATGCCTTTGGTTCTCGACCTTGAGCGCGCCTATGGCGAGGCCAAGGCCGATCCCGCCTTTCACGCCGAGCTTGAAAGCCTTCACAAGCATTACGTCGGCCGCCCTAGCCCGCTCTACTTCGCCGAGCGCATCACAGAGCACTTGCGCGCGCAGGCCGGCGAGGGCATGGGCGCCAAGGTCTATTTCAAGCGCGACGAGCTCAACCACACTGGCGCGCACAAGATAAACAATGTCCTTGGCCAGATTTTGCTCGCGCGGCGCATGGGCAAGAAGCGCATCATCGCCGAAACAGGAGCTGGCCAGCATGGAGTCGCCACGGCCACGGCCTGCGCGCGCTTCGGCCTGCAATGCATAGTCTATATGGGCGCGGTCGACGTAGAGCGGCAGAAGCCCAATGTGTTCCGCATGAAAATGCTGGGCGCCGAGGTGATCCCGGTGCAGTCGGGCGCGCGCACGCTGAAGGACGCGATGAACGAGGCGCTGCGCGACTGGGTGACCAATGTCGCCGACACTTTCTACTGCATCGGTACGGCGGCGGGGCCGCATCCCTATCCCGCGATGGTGCGCGACTTCCAGTCGATCATCGGGATGGAAACGCGCGCGCAGATGCAGGAGATGGAAGGCCGCCTGCCTAATTCACTCGTCGCCTGCATCGGCGGGGGCTCCAACGCGATCGGCCTGTTTCACCCCTTTCTGGATGACGCCGGAATCGAGATTTACGGCGTCGAGGCTGCAGGTCACGGGATCCACGTGCCGAACGGCCACGCCGCTTCGCTCACCGGCGGCCGACCCGGCGTGCTGCACGGCAACCGCACCTATCTGCTGATGGACGACGACGGCCAGATTCTGGAAGGCCACTCCATCTCGGCGGGCCTCGACTATCCCGGCATCGGTCCGGAGCACAGCTGGCTTCACGAGTCGGGCCGCGTGCAATATCTCAACGCCACGGACAAGGAGGCGCTGGACGCCTTTCAGCTCTGCTCAAAGCTCGAAGGCATCATCCCGGCGCTGGAGCCCTCGCACGCGCTCGCCAAAGTTTTTCAGCTGGCCCCGCAAAAGCCGCGGGATCATCTCATGGTGATGAATATGTGCGGTCGCGGCGACAAAGATATTTTTACCGTCGCGGAGATTTTGGGCGGGATGTGACGGAGAGGGGCGGGTGAGGCATGCGCGTCACCCGCCGTCCTTCCGCTTTACCAGCCCCGAGGCGATGGCCGCGAGCGTCAGGGCCGCGACCCAGCCGAACAGTTCTTCGCCCCAAACCGCCAGCCGCGTGACATAGCCGAGAGACCAGTCGTCGCCCGTCGTGATCGGCGCCCAGTCATGGGACTGTCCGAGGCTGACCACCGGCAGGATCAGATCGGCCGAATAGGCGAGGGAGTTGAAGCTCGAATATTCGCCAGGAAGTTCGGGGCATCGCGTCCAGTTGCCGATTTTCGCTTTGCCGTTTTCCGGCTTTTCCTGAGCGTCGGGGCGGCAGTGTTCATAGTCCTTGTTTTGAAAGACCAGCGCATTGCTCGGGCCGAATGCGGCCCGAGCGGCGGCGTAACTGTAAAGACCCGCGCAGCCGAGCCAAGCAGTGAAGGCGATGCCAATGACATTGAACGGTTTATATCCATAGCCGGCGAAGCGGCCATAGAACCAGTGCAAACACCATGGGATGACATTCGCCGCCAATTTGAGTTGCGCGCCCGAAGAAAATGCGGGGTCGCACTGTTTACGCAATGCCGCAGGTGCGGTGACAATCGCCCACCAGCGTCGCGGCGACGGCAGCGGGGCGACGCAACCCGCGTTGCGCAAGCGATCCTCGCGGGCGATATCCACCTCCGCCGCTGCGGAAAAATGCCCCTGTTCGCGAAGGACCTTGGAAAGTTGAGACCAAGGCTGAAGCGCGAAACTTTCGCTCGCGAGAAAACGCTTCTGTTGTCTGTCGAGCCACGCTACGCGGCTGCGGGAGTCGAGCGGAGCACGTGATGAAATATGTTCGTAAATGAAGCCGTCGAGGTTTAGAGAGCCTTCGGGCCAGCAATCGGAAGCATCTCCAAGCGTTCCGACTTGCGCGTGGGCGAAGGAGATTCTCCCAATGATGCTGGTCGTTTCTCCGAAGAACAACCCGCCGCCGATTTTCGCCCGGCTGCAATTGAGCGCATCATCGTCCGGATTCTCGAAGCGCGCTCCTTTGCATTCGAGATCGCTGGCGATGCGCGCGCCGACCAGACGAATTGGTCCATCAACCTGGACATTGGTCAGGAGCAGCCCGCCGTCGAGTTTCAGTCTTTCGCCAATCAGCCCCCTCAACCGGCTTGCCTGCAGGTTGATCGTTCGGCCCCTGGCGCCCCTCAGGATGATCTGCGCCGAGAAGCGACAATGGCCGAGCCTAATGTAAAAGGGCAGTTCCGCGCCTTCGAGATCTAGCTCTCCCGCGATGAAAGCGCCTTGAAGTCGAACGCCTCTTTCGTGCAACGGCGCACGGTCATCGCCGCCGAGCGCCAGAAAGCGCAGGAACTCCGCGCGAATTGTGTTTGCCGTCTCGCTGGTCTCGGGCGCGATCTCTCCAAATTTACAAAGATCCCCGCCCGCGCCGCCTCGGCGAGTCTTCGCTCCGGCTCGGTGACGGGCTCGAAATCTTCCCACGCGCGTCCAAATGCGCGGCGAGGGGATAACATTTTTTCGCTTTCCATAAAAAAACCTCTCTCAAAACGCCGCGAGCCGAGCGGGCTTTGAGAGAGGCGAAACGCTTGCTCTGGATTGCTTCGCTACGCTCGCAGCGACCGCGCGCCCAAGCCGAGCATTTAAATCTGTGACATTTTCGGCTTCGCTCCCGTCGCGGCGGGCTTTCCGATTGGCGGCAGATCCGGAGCCTTCAGGCTTTCCCAGCCGCCCTTCGGCGGCGTCACGTCATTGGCCTCGTGCTTGGGCTGATGCGGCTTGAACCCGTCGACGAGCGCCTTGGCGGCGGCCAGCTCCTTGGAGTCGAGGCGGGCCCCTACTTCGTCGCGTTTCTTGGCGGCGTCGGCGTCGCCCTGGTCGGCGGCGACGGCGAACCAGAGATAGGATTGCGTCATGCTCTGGCCGACGCCAAGACCGCGCGCGTAAAGAATCGCGAGATTGTACTGGCTGTCGCGCACGCCGAACTCCGCCGCGCGGCGGAACCAGTCCGAGGCGAGGCCGTAATCAGGCTTGCCGTCATTGCCTTCGGCGGCGAGCACGGCGAGATTATGCATTGCTCTGGCGTTGCCGGCTTCGGCGGCCTGTTGATAAAGTTTGCGGGCGCGGGCGTAGTCGCGGTCAACGCCGATTCCCTTCTCGTAGTAGGAGCCCAGGCGATATTGCGCCGGGGCCAGACCTTGCTCCGCGGCCTTCTCGAACCATTGCGCCGCCGCCTTGTTGTCGCGCGGCAGACCGCGCCCATCGGCGTAGCGCGCGCCGAGCTCGTATTGCGCGGTGGCGTCGCCGTTCATCGCCAGCGTCTTGATCGCAGCGGCGGTATCCTGCGGTGAGGCGTTCGACCGGCCGATCGCTCCCACTGGAGTATTGTCGACCTGCTCGCCAAGGGCGGCTTTTCCGGCCGCGCGCGGCGCCAACGTGGGGCCGCCGCCAGCCGGGCCGATCGGCTGAAGGCCGAGCGCAGGCGCCTTGGAACCGTCAGCCGGCGTGGGCGTGTCGCCGCGCGGCGTCGCCATCCTTGGAAGCGGCGCTATCGGCGAAAGCTCGGTCTTTTGCGGCACGGGCGCAGCGTCTGCCTGGGCGGGGGCGCTCGTTCCAGCGGGCTGTGCATTTTGATCCAACGCGCTTGGCGATCCGTCGAGCGGACGCGCGGCGCTCGTCTGCTCGGGCGCAGGCGCGACGCGGCTTGCGCCGCCGCCGGGGAATGTCGCATAGGCCGCATAGGCGCCAAGCAGCATGACCACGGCGCCTAATCCCAGCAGCAATGGGCGTTTGCGAGCCGCGATGGTTGAGCCGACGCCGGCGAGGGCGGCGACGCTTCCGGTCGCAGCCATCCCTCCACCTGCCTGCCGCGACGCTTTGCGAGCAGCTTCCTCGGCTTCGGCTTCGGCGGCGACTTGCTGAGCCGCGCGTCGTGCGGCGGCGATGAAGGCCGACTGGGTTGATTCGGTTTGGACTGCGCGTGACTCGGCCTTTCCGAGCGACGCGAGGTCAAGATCGAGGTCGTCAATATCCCGGCTGCGGCGCCCACGCGGGTCCGCGGTCATGGGCTGCTGCGCGGTGGCGGCGGAAGGCGCTTGCGAGGCGTGTGGGCGTGCAGGCGCTCGGGGGGACTCCCGTTCGGCGGACAGCGGCTCGCGGGCCGCCTGCGGCGCAGGCGCGAAGTCCCGGGCGGGCGGCGCATTGCGGATTTCGGTCAGCTCATCCTCGAATTCGGCGAGCCGATCGACAACGCGCTCCAGCGTCTCATGCACCGCGGAGAGAGTCTCGTGGGTGCGTGCGCCGGTCTCATCCTGCACACGCCGAATCTCTTCGATTTCCTCCTTGACGGCGGGATTGACCCCGCCGGGCATTTGCGCCGCCTGACGCAGAACATCGAGTGTGGCGCGGCGAACTGCGGCTTCGGCGGCGTCGGATGCGGTCGTGCGCGTTTCTTCGATGCGTGCGAAAAGATCGGCGATCTTGTGCTCGATAGACGCCAGAGCGGAGCCATTGCCGTCGGCGTTGTCGAGACGCTGCGACAGTTGCCTGATTTGCGTTTCAAGCGAATTCAGGACGCCGGAGTCGGCGTTGGGATCCAGCGCATTGTTCATCTTGTGCGACAATTGCTCGACGAGATCGCTCAATTGCGTGCTGCTGGAATCATTCTTCGCGCGCGTGCTCGCCTCGATGCGGGCGGCGAGCGCGTTGTGCATAAAGTCGATTCGATCAGAGAGCTCGTTCAGCTGGATGTGCGGCGCCGGCTGACTCAGCAACTCCTCGATTCTCGCGGTTGAAGGATAGTCGCCGAGCTTGTCGAGCTTTTGAGATAATTGCTCAACTTGATACTCGAGTTGCTCCAGATCCCGGCGACCGGCGCCGGGCTCCAGCGCAGCGTCGATGCGGTCTCCAAGCCGGCGGACCAGGTCTTCGATATGGCTGAGATCGACGCCGCTATGCGCGAAGCCGTCCTGCTCAAATCGGCTGGTGAGAGCCTTGCCGATGTTGTCTATGCGTTGCGCGAGCTCGGCGAAATGCCCTTCCTGGCCTGGGCTGGCGAGCAGGGTTTCAATGCGGGCGATGGATTGCGCGGCCGAGGGATCATGGAGGCGGGCCTCCAATTTTTCTATTTTGCGGCCCAGTTCGTCAAATGCGGGATTATGGGATTTGGCGTCCAGCGCGGAGTCAATCTTTTTGGCGAGCGTCGCCACCAGATTCTCTATTGCGCTGGTATCCACCGGCTTCTGCGCCGTCACGCTGCGATCAATCCGCTGCGCCAGCGATTTGTGCATGCTGTCGATGCGCGCGTCGAGTTCGTCGAAACGCTTGGCGCCACTTTTGGCGAGCGCTTCTTCGACCTTGCCTGAAAGTCGCTCAAGTCGCTGATTAAATGCCTGAAAGCCATTGCTGGTTTCGGTCGCGACGATAGAGCGGATGGCCTTGACGACTTCGCCAATTTCCCTGGACGAACCTGCGGCGGCCCCGACGACGGAGAGGTTGTCGACGCGCTGGGTAAGGTCAAAAAGGCGTGTTTCCAGCTTTTCCAGCGGCAGCGGCCGGGAGGCCAGTGCGCCGAGGAGTTCCTTGATTTCGCTGGTTTGGCGGCTCAAGTCGCTTAAGGCCTTGGGATCGCCATTGTTCAACCCGCCCATTTCATCGAGTCGGCGAGCGATGGCGCGAACATCCGCATGGAGATTGCGGACGAGCGGACCAGGATCAAGATCCTTCATCACCGCGCGCAATTCGCCTGCGATGCGTTCCGCCGGCGCCAGAGCTGCGTCGATCACTCCGCGGTCGCGCTGCGCGTCGATGCGATGCGCAAGCTCGTGAAGAGCGGTTTCGATGGATGTGATGGATGCGCGCGGCGCGAGTTCGCCGAGCGTGTGCGACAAGCCTTCTATTTCTTCACGAAGGCCCTCGATTTCTTTGACGATGCGTTCTTGCCGATCGACATTTTGACCGACTCCGTTATGCACATTGGCGACCTGGCGCGATAATCTCTCCACGGATTCGCTCATCTGACCGAAACCGCGAGCGACGGCCGGATGTTCGTTTCGTGACGCCTCTTCGATCTGATGCGCCAGCTTTTCCACGGTCTCCGCCAATTGGTCGAAGCGGCTGGAGAGCGCGGGATGTTCAGTGCGCGAGGCCTGTTCGATCTGCCGTCCGAGAGCTTCAACCTGACCGCTTAACTGGTCGAAGCGACGCGCTGTAACGGGGTGTTCGCTTCTCGACGCTTCGTCGATGTGGCGCGCGAGCACCGCCACCGTCTCTCCCAATTGGTCGAAACCGCGAGCGACGGCGGGATGCGCGGTCCTCGAAGCATCCTCGATCTGGCGAGCCAGCATCCCCAACGTGTCAGCCAATTGCTCAAAGCGGCGCGCCGTTGAGGGATGTTCGTTCCGTGACGACTCGAAAATGTGATCCGATAGCGCTTCCACCGTGTCGTCCAATTTATCGAAGCGACGCGCCACTGCTGGATGCTCCAGGCGGCCGACATCTTCGATCTGGTGCGACAGCTTCTCCACGGTCTTGCCCAAATCTTCGAAACGGCGAGCCACTACCGGAGATTCAAGGCGCGTGGACTCCTCGATCTGGCGTCGCAGCGATTCAACCTGGCGCATCAACACCAATTGTTGGTCGGATCGATCGCCTATGCCGCTCTGAACGTTTTCGAGGCGACGAGAAATCCCCTCGATCGTCCCGTGAAGATCCTCGAAACGCGTTGAGGCGGCGAATTCGTCAAGAGCTGGAGCGCGCGGCCGCTCAGGTTTCCTCTGGGGCGCAGCTTCCTCGGAATCGAGCGCATTCTGACGACGGGTTATTTCGGCGATTGCGTCGGCAAGCGGCCGCTTGCCGCGCGGAGCCGGGGCCGGACCTCCGTCATCGAGCGCGCGACGCATCGCTGGAAGCCGGGCCGTTTCCAGGCCGCGTTCCATCGCGACATGACTGGGGCTTTCCAAGGTCGATTGTTTGACTTGTCGTTCTTTCGTGTCAACGTCGAGCCTGGCAGCGATGTCGGCGAGACGCTGGTCGAGGCCGCTCAACGCCTGCTCGAAATCAGCGGTGCGATTTTCGCCTGAAAGGCGGTCTATGCGCGACTCAAGGCGCGCCAGAGCGCTACGGATCGGGCGCGGGTTCGCCGACTCGGGCTGTTGCGCAATTTTGGATTCGATGCGCCCGAGGCGATCCATCACGACGTCGAGCCCGTCCTGCTCGCGCGGACGTTTCTGCGTGCTGGATTCAAGCAGGCCAGCCAGATTCTCCAAGGCCTTGGCCGTCTTGCGTTCGGTCTCGCCGGCGCGGCGCTCAAAAGCAGCCACCGCTTCGTCAATGACCTGGGGATCGAAGCGGCGTTGGGTGCTTTCGATCATCTCGGCGATATTCTCCAGAGCCCTGGCCGTGTGGCGCTCGCTCGCGGCGACTCGCCGCGAAACCAGCGCGGCTGCGTTTTCCGCGATCTCGTCGGGGTCGATGGCTGACTCGGCCTGGTGAGGCGGCGCGTCGCGCCACCGGCGAGGTTCCTGACGCTCGGCGCCGCGAGCAGATGATCGCGCCAGCCGCCGCGTCACGGCTTCAAGACGGTCTTCGTCGTCCGTGTGATACCCGACGTCATGGCGATCGTCGCGCTCGTCGAAGTCGTCCTCCATCTCGTGGACGTCATCGCGCCAGTCGTCACGCTCCCTATCGGAACGCCGTGCGGCTGCGCGCCGCACTTGGCGGGAATCCTCGCTGGAGCTCTTGAAGCTGCGGTAAAGCGCCTTGGTCATTTGGGCATCCGCCGGGTCCGACCCGTCAATGGAGTTTGGACTGTCAACTTGGAGGACTGACGCAAGCGCGGTTGAAGCGCGCGAAACTCGCAACCATTAACGGTCGCTGAATCGGACTTTCCGACAGGCAGGGTAAATAAGAAGTTAACCGGGGAGCAAATGACGAAGCTAACGTTCATATTTAGGCTTTCGCGCCCGCCGCAAGCGGACGCGCCTATGGGCCGTCAAGCCGACGGCTTTTCACAACAGACTGATTACGCTTGTTTTACTATTTCGGCCGATCCAGGATCGTGTCCGAGGCCCGCATGGAGGGATCAGGAGCCCCTTCCGCCCGGGCCGTTCAGAATTCTCAATGCCGAATCACTACGGCCACGATAAAGAGCAGCTCGAAACGTCATCCGCAAGACCAAGGCACAAGCGACCTGCTTCGTGGATATTCGTCGGCGATGGCTGCGGATTTGGCGCGAAAGGGGGAGACGAAGCGAATTTTCGTGGCCTTATGCGTGTGCGGAAAACATAATGGGTCGCTGAAACCTAATTGTTGCGCCTTAGCGCGAGCCTCACTAGCTAGGGCAAGGCGGCATACTAAATATAAGAGGAAGGCCGTCACTGTTTTGCGTCGGGATTTTGGCGTGCGGGCGGGGACAGGGTTGGAGGGCGTAATGCCAATTTACAAGGCCCCAGTGGACGACGTGGTTTTTCTGCTGGACGAAGTGCTGGATTTTAAAGGTTACAGCCAGCTCCAGGGATTTGGGGACGTCACAGGCGACATATTGTCCCAAATTCTCGGGGAGGCGGCCAAGCTCTTCGAAGAAGTCGCGCAGCCTCTGAATCAGGTGGGCGACCGGCAGGGGTGCAAGCGCCATGACGACGGAAGCGTGACGACGCCGCCGGGATTCCGAGAGGCCTATCAAGCCATTGTCGAAGGCGGGTGGATCGGACTGTCGGTTCCGGAAGAATATGGCGGTCAGGGGCTTCCTTATACCCTCAGCGCACTCACCAATGAGTTCGCGTCCTCGGCCAATATGTCTCTGGCGATGTATTCGGGGCTTACCCAAGGAGCTTTGGCTGCGCTGCTTCGCCACGGAAGCGACGAGCAGAAGCGCGTCTACATTCCGAAGATGGCGTCGGGAGCCTGGGCGGGCACGATGAACCTCACCGAGCCGCAATGCGGCACGGATCTCGGCCTTTTGACCACCAAGGCGACGCCGGGTTCCGATGGGAGCTATTCAATCTCCGGCCAGAAGATTTTCATCTCCGCCGGTGAGCACGACCTCGCGGAAAATATCGTCCATCTGGTGCTTGCTCGCATCGAGGGCGCTCCCGCGGGCGTAAAAGGCATCTCGCTGTTTATCGTGCCGAAGTTCGACGTCGCCGCCGACGGATCGCCTGGCGCCCGCAACGCAGTGTCCTGCGGCTCGATCGAGCACAAGATGGGGATTCACGGCAACTCCACTTGCGTCATGAATTACGACAATGCGAGAGGCTATCTGGTCGGCGAGCCCAATCGTGGCCTCAACGCCATGTTCGTGATGATGAACGAGGCGCGGCTGGGCGTGGCGATTCAAGGACTTTCGATTTCGGAGGTCGCTTATCAGAACGCCGCGCAATACGCCCGCGACCGCCTGCAGGGGCGGGCGATGTCAGGGCCGAAGAACCCCGGCAAGGGGGCGGATCCGATCATCGTGCATCCGGATATTCGCCGCATGCTGATGGAGATCCGGGCCTTCAACGAGGCCGCACGCGGCCTGGCGCTCGCCGCCGCGCTTGACAGCGATGTCGTTCATCGCACGCAGGACGCGGTCGCCCGGCAGGCCGCCGAGGATCGGCTGGGGCTACTGACGCCGGTGCTGAAAGGCGTGTTCACCGACCTCGGCTTTGAAAACGCCGTCAAGGCGATGCAGGTCTATGGCGGCCATGGCTACATCAGCGAATGGGGCATGGAGCAGTTCGTGCGCGACGCGCGGATCACCATGATCTACGAGGGCGCCAACGGCATCCAGGCGCTCGATCTGGTGGGCCGCAAGCTGCCCAGGGATGGCGGTCGCGCCGTGATGGCTTACTTCAAGGAGATCGGCGCATTCATCGGAGACAACGAAGGCGATGATGGCCTCAAGCCTTTCCTGCAGGGGCTGCAGGCGGGGCTCGGCGATTTGCAGAAGGCGACGATGTGGCTGATGCAGAACGCTCTCGCGAAGCCCGACAACGCCGGCGCGGCCTCCTATGACTATATGCATCTCTTCGGACGAGTGGCGCTCGGTTACATGTGGGCCCGAATCGCCAAGGCCGCGCTCGCGAAGGCGAAAAGCGATCCTTCCTCCGCCGCGGACATGGAGGCCAAGCTGACCATAGGCAAGTTCTACGTCGAGCGGATGTTGCCCGAAACGAGCTTGCGCCTCGCGCGCATTGTTTCCGGCTCCGACACAATGATGTCGCTTGACGCGGAGATGTTCTGACCGGGTGATCCGCGTCGATTGAAAATTGGAGTCACGCGCGTCCGGAACGCCACAACGAGAAAATATACGGGGAGTCACATGTCCGACGCTTACATTTACGACGCCGTGCGCACGCCGCGCGGACGCGGCAAGGCGGATGGGTCGCTGCATGAGGTGTCGACGCTCGGTCTTGCCGTCACAGCGCTGAAAGCCATCAAGGACCGTAACGGACTTAAAGGACCGGAAGTCGACGACGTCGTGCTCGGCTGCGTCGATCCCGTCGGGGAGGCAGGCGGAGACATCGCGCGCGCCGGCGTGATCGCTGCCGGTTATGGCGATTCGGTTCCCGGCGTGCAGATCAATCGCTTTTGCGCTTCTGGCCTCGATTCGGTGAATTTCGCCGCCGCGCAGGTGATGTCGGGTCAGCATGACCTCGCCATCGGCGGCGGCGTCGAGAGCATGAGCCGCGTGGGCATCGGCGCTTCTGGCGGCGCGTGGCCGGTCGACCCGGCCATAGCCATTCCCTCCTATTTCATGCCGCAGGGCGTTTCGGCGGACCTCATAGCCACAAAATATGGCTTCAGCCGCGATCAGGTGGACGCCTATGCGGTCGAATCGCAGAAGCGCGCCGCCAGGGCCTGGGACGAGGGGCGCTTCAAGCGTTCGATCACGCCAGTAAAGGATGTGAACGGCCTCACCATTCTGGACCGAGACGAGCATATGCGCCCCGGCACCGACATGCAGTCGCTCGCTTCGCTCAAACCCTCCTTCACGATGATGGGCGAGATGGGCGGCTTTGACGCCGTGGCCATTCAGGCGCATCCGGAAGTGGAAAACGTCAATCACGTGCATCACGCCGGCAATTCCTCTGGCATTGTCGATGGCGCGGCGGCGGTGCTGATCGGCTCGAAAGAGGCGGGCGAGCGCATCGGCGCCAGGCCGCGCGGGAGAATTCGCGCTTTCGCCAATATCGGTTCGGAGCCCGCGATGATGCTGACGGGTCCGGTCGACGTGACCAGAAAGCTGCTGGCGCGGGCGAAAATGGCGATCACAGACATCGACCTCTTCGAGGTCAACGAGGCCTTCGCCGCTGTTGTTCTCCGCTATTTGCAGGCCTTCGGGCTTGATCACGCCAAGGTCAATGTAAACGGCGGCGCCATCGCGCTCGGCCATCCGCTGGGCGCTACCGGCGCGATGCTGGCCGGAACCGCGCTCGACGAATTGGAGCGCAGCGGCAAGGGCGTCGCGCTGGTGACGCTCTGCATCGGCGCCGGAATGGGCACCGCCACGATCATTGAGCGCGTGTGACAAAGGCGCTGCATCAGGAAACTTCGCTTGGGCATGGTCCGAGCATTGGGAGCCTTCCAATGAATCTCCAAAATTTTCGTTTTGAAACTGGCGCCGACGGCGTTGCGCTGCTCACCTGGGACATGCCGGACCGTTCGATGAACGTCATCACCGAGGAGGTGATCGACGAGTTGGCGCAGGCGGTCGAAGCGGTGGCGAGTGACGCCGCGATAAAGGGTTGCGTGATAACCTCGGGCAAGAGCGGCTTCTCGGGCGGCGCCGATCTTTCGATGCTGCAGCGGAGCGCGGCGACCTACGCCAAGGCCAGGCAGGAGCAGGGTGAGGAAGCCGCGACGAAGATGTTTTTCGAGGGCGCTCGGCGTCTGTCGTTGCTCTATCGCCGGCTGGAGACATGCGGCAAGCCTTTCGCCATCGCGATCAATGGCGTGTGTCTTGGCGGGGCCTTCGAATTGGCGCTCGCCTGCCATTACCGCGTGCTCGCCGACAACGACAAAACCAAGGTCGGCTTGCCAGAAATCAAGGTGGGACTTTTCCCCGGCGGCGGCGGCACGCAGCGCGTCGCCCGCCTGATTCCAACCGGCGACGCTTTGCAGTTCCTGTTCAAGGGCGAGCAGATCAAGGCCAAGGTCGCCAAGGCGGCGGGTCTTGCGCATGAGCTTGCGCCGGAGAGCGAAATTGTCGACCGCGCGAGAGCCTGGATCTTGGGCGGCGGCAAGGCCGTCGCGCCTTGGGACCAGAAGGAATTCAAGAATCCCTCGGGGAAGGTCTTTTCGCCCGGCGGCATGATGATCTGGCCGCCCGCCAACGCCATCTATCGACGCGAAACGATGGACAATTATCCCGCCGCAAAGGCCATATTGCATTCAGTCTACGAAGGGCTGCAGTTGCCGATGGATCAGGCGCTGACCGTGGAAGCGCGCTGGTTTGCGCATATTCTGCGTTCGAAGGAGGCAGCCGCGATGATACGGACGCTGTTTCTTTCCAAGGGCGAGCTTGAGAAAGGCGCGCGTCGCCCAAAGAACATCCCGCCGACCAGACTCAAGAAGATCGGCATTCTCGGCGCGGGTTTCATGGGCGCGGGCGTGGCCTATGTGAGCGCCGTGAACGGGCTGGAAGTCGTTCTCATCGACCGCGATCAGGAGAGCGCCGACAAGGGCAAGGCGCACTGCGATCAACTGATTGCCGGCCAGGTTTCGCGCGGCCGCGCGACGGCGGCGGACAAGGAAGCGCTTCTGGCGCGGATCGAGGCGACGCCGGATTATGGACGCCTCAAAGGCTGCGATCTCATCGTCGAGGCTGTATTCGAGGACCGCGCCGTGAAGGCGGAAGCGACGAAGCGCGCACAGGAGGTTGTCGGGCCGGATGTGGTCTTCGCCTCCAACACTTCAACCTTGCCGATCACCTCGCTCGCGCAAACCTCGCTGCGTCCCGATAATTTCATCGGCATCCATTTCTTCTCGCCGGTCGAGAAAATGCTGCTGGTCGAAATCATTTTAGGCAAGGAGACGCGCGATCTGGCTTTGGCGACGGCGCTTGATTTCGTGCGCATCGTGAAGAAGACGCCGATCGTGGTGAACGATACGCGCGGCTTCTTTGCCAATCGCTGCGTGCTGAATTATGTGCGCGAAGGGCACATAATGCTGCTGGAGGGCGTTCCTCCGGCGATGATCGAAAACACCGCCCGGATGGCGGGCATGCCGGTAGGGCCGCTTTCTCTCAACGATGAAATCGCGCTTGACCTCGCCTGGAAGATTTTGCTCGCCGCCAAGAAGGATCTTGGCGATGGGGCGGCCGATCCGGCGCAGGAGCGCGTGCTTGGATTCATGGTCGAGCAGCATGGGCGCTTCGGACGAAAGAACGGCAAGGGCTTCTACGACTATCCGGCGAGCGGCAAGAAGACGCTTTGGCCGGGCCTCGCCGAACTCGCCGAGAGGAAGCTCGATCCAGACACGCTCGATGTTGACGAATTGAAGCGGCGCTTCCTTGTCGTGCAGGCGGTTGAGGCCGCGCGCACTATGGCGGAGCATGTCGTCACCGATCCGCGAGAGGCGGATGTCGGCTCGATTCTCGGTTTTGGTTTCGCACCCTTTACAGGCGGCGCCATCTCCTACATCGACGGCATGGGCTTGAGCGCCTTCGTAGAGCTGTGCGACGCCCTGACTGCGAAATACGGCCCGCGCTTCGCGCCGCCTCAATTGCTGCGCGAAATGGCGGCGAAAGGCGAAACCTTTTACGGGCGCTTCGGCGCCCGGGCGCAAGCCGCGTAAAACAAGAGCGCCGCCGTCTAAAGGGCGGCGCCATTCATTTCGCCGCGCGATAGGCCGGCGCGCATTACGCCTAACCTTTCGTGAAGACCGGCGGCGACGATGGGTTTCCTTTTGGGAATTTTGGCGCGGAACGGAAACAAACGCCGTCCGAATCGGGAGCGACCGATTCGGCGACCTACGACGTTAATTTTGGCTTGCAAATTGAGCCGGATTTGATTGACGCAGGGCGCGAACAGATGCGTCGGGAGAGTCGACGCGCCAACTTGCTCGCGACGAACTCCTAGGCAGCCAGATCCCTCGCAACGTCACGGAAATGTTATGAGTTGCGTCATGCGAACGACGCATAAGCTGCACAAAAGCGCAGCATCAATTCGCTATTCTTCGTGGCATGACATTCATGCCAAATCCACTCTCTTCGGCGGCGCGCCTCTCTTCGATCTCGGGGCGATCGCCGATTGGCCCGCGCCTTTCCTTTTGGGCTTCAAGATTTGTTGAGGTCGATCTTGGCGCGGTGAGGAGGATCAGCGCGGCTACCGAGCGCCCGGCGGCCCGCATGATCGCGGTGGCGATCAGCAAGCTGGGCAATGGATGGATCTATCCCATCCTTGCGGCGCTCATCTTCTCGTCCTGGGGTTGGCCCGAAGCAAAGCGCATGATTCTCCTGGCCGCGCTCAACGCCGCTATGATGCATATTCTTTATCCGCTCATCAAAAAGCGCTTCAAGCGCTTGCGGCCATTCAAGGTCGACCCGCGCTTGCCGTCGCTGTTGCCGACGCTCGACGAGCATTCCTTTCCGAGCGGCCATGCGATGACGCTGACCGGTGTGCTTGCGCCCATCGTGCTGCTTTGGCCCGCCATGGCTCTTTCCGCCGTCGCCATGGCCTGCTGCATGGCCTGGTCGCGCATCGCCACGGGCCATCACTACCCCAGCGACGTCGCCGCCGGCGTTTTGCTCGGCGTGTGCCTGGGCTATCCTCTTTCGGTCAACATGCTGGTTTATTTATAGATTCTATCGCGGTTCAGCCTTCGTCATTCGAAGGGAGCTTGGGGCGATTTCCTCGTTTCCCGCCAGTGTTCGGCCGGTCTCCCTGTCGTCATCTGAAAAGGCTTATCTTTACCATCGGGCCGCAGGGGAAACCGGGCGGCGCCTGACAAGCCTCGATTCGCCGCCTATATAGAATGCTTCGGTTTCAGCATTCCTGCTCTCGGCCAAGCGCCGAAGAAAGGCGACCATGTCGATCAAATCGGCTGCCAGCATAGCTTTGACGCCGGGCGCGGCGGCTGCGCCCGCTCCCGGCGCTAAGGACGTTACTCATTTCAGGCTGGATAATGGCATGGAGGTGGTCGTGATACCCGACCGCCGTACGCCGGTCGTGACCCACATGGTCTGGTACAAGAACGGTTCCGCCGACGACCCGGTCGGCAAGTCCGGCATCGCCCATTTTCTTGAACATCTGATGTTCAAGGGCACCAAGCTGCATCCTCAAGGCGCTTTCTCCAACCTCGTCGCCGAACTTGGCGGCCAGGAGAACGCTTTCACCAGTTACGACTACACCGCCTACTTTCAGCGCATCGGCAAGGAGCACCTCGCCACCCTGATGCGTTTCGAGGCCGACCGCATGACCAATCTCCTGCTCACCGACGAAGTCGTCGCTCCCGAGCGCGAGGTCGTGCTGGAAGAGCGCCGCATGCGCGTCGACAATGATCCCAGCGCGGAACTTGACGAGACCGTGCAGTCCACCCTCTTCGCGCACCACCCCTATGGCACGCCCATCATCGGCTGGAACCACGAGATCGAGGGGCTGTCGCGCGAAGACGCGCTTAACTATTATGATCGCTTCTACACCCCTGAAAACGCCATTCTGGTGGTAGCAGGCGACGTGGACGCGCCGATTGTGGAGGCGCTCGCCAAGGAGACCTATGGTTCGATCCCGGCGCGCGCGGAGCCACCATTGCGCACGCGCCCGCAAGAGCCGCCGGCCCGCGCGGAGCGGCTTGTCACGCTGGTAGATGAAAAAGTCGAGCAGCCCGGGCACGAGCGCGTCTTCGTCGTTCCGTCCTACACCACGGGGACGCCCGGCGAGGCCGAGGCGCTTGATCTGCTCGCTCATATTCTGGGCGGCGGTCCTGCCAGCGTGCTCTATGAAACGCTTGTCGATCAGGAGAAACTCGCGGTCTCCGCCGGCGCCTATTACATGGGAACGGCGCTAGACGACACGCGCTTGTATGTTTTCGCGACCCCGGCGGACGGGGTGGAGCTCCCCGTGCTTGACGCCGCGCTCGACCGCGTGCTGGAGGGATTCATGGCCAGGGAGCTGAGTTCCGAGGACTTGCAGCGAGCCAAGACCCGCATGATCGCCGACGCGGTTTACGCGCAGGACAGCCAGGTTTCGCTGGCGCGCTGGTATGGCGAGGCGCTGGCGACCGGCCTTGGAGTCGCCGATGTCGCAAGCTGGCCGGACCGGATCGACGCCGTAACCTCCGACGCAATCATCGAGGCCGCTCGTAAATGGCTCGACAAGAAGCGTTCCGTCACCGGCTTTCTGCTGCCCAAGGAGACGGCCGACGCCTGAAAAACTTAGCCCGCTCGCCGATTGGAACATGCACATGAACGCTCACAATATTCTTGAGACGCCCAAGTCCAGGGCGGAAAACGTCCAGCGAGTGATCACGCCCGGCGGCATTGAGGCGTGGCTCGTCGAGAGCTACGCCGTGCCACTGGTGGCGCTCGAAATTTCAATTCGGTGCGGCGGCGCCCAGGATCCGGAGGGCAAGGACGGACTCGCGACGATGTTCGCGGGCTTGCTTGACGAAGGCGCCGGCCCCTATGACGCGCGCGCCTTTCATCGCGCCGTCGAGGATCTCGCCGTCCATATCGGTTTCGGAGCCGATCGGGATTCCGTGTCGGGCCATCTGCAGACGCTGGCGCGCAATGTCGACAAGGCGTTCGAGCTCTTCAAGCTGGCGCTGAACAGCCCCCGCTTCGATCAGGACGTCGTTGACCGCGTGCGCGCGCAGCTTTGCGCGAGCATCAAGCGGGACGCCAACGATCCCGACGCCATGGTCGCCAAGGCCTTTCGCGAGGCGGCCTTTCCGGACCATCCCTACAGCCGCTCCACACGCGGCGAGCTGGAAACGCTGGAGACGATCACGCGCGCCGACGTCGAGGCGATGCGGGAACGGGCTTTCGCTCGTGAAAATCTTAAAATCGCCGTCGTCGGCGCCATTGACGCGGCGGCGCTCGCGGCGCGTCTCGACGAGACTTTCGGCGCTTGGCCCAAAAGCCCGGACCTAAAGGCGATCCCTGACGTTGCGGTGCAGAATGTCGCGGAACGAAGGATCGTCGATCTCGATGTGCCGCAGACGACCATTCGCTTCGGGCGTCCGGGCGTCGCCAAGACGGACCCGGACTATTTCGCCGCGGTGGTGGTCAATCACATTCTCGGCGGCGGCGGGTTCACCGCGCGCCTGTTCAACGAAGTGCGCGAAAAGCGGGGTCTCGCCTATTCCGTCTATACGCAGTTGCATGAGTTCGACCATTGCCCGACCTTGATCGGCGGCGCCGCCACGAAGAACGACAGGGCCAAGGAAACCCTGGATGTGATCGAGGAGCAATGCCGGCTGCTTGCGAGCGAGGGGCCGACAGAGGACGAGCTGGACAAGGCCAAGAAATATCTGACCGGCAGCTATGCGCTGCGCTTCGACACCTCGACTAAGATCGCAAGCCAGTTGGTCAGCATCCAGCTCGACGGGCTGGAGCCGTCGTACCTTGACGAACGCAATGCAAGGATCGAGGCGGTGACGCTTGACGACGCACGCCGCGCCGCCAGGCGTTTGCTGGGAGACGGCAAGCTGCTGGTGGCGATGGTGGGGCGTCCGGCGGGGATTTCCTGAGGAAGCCTACTCCGCCGCGGGGATATTGCGCGGGGAGGGGAAATTCACCACGTCCTTCTCGCGCATAAGGATGAGGCGGCGGTCCTCGATAGCCCGCCGGGTCTGGTCCAGCGCCAGCGTCACGAGGTGGAGGCCGGGCGCCTCAACGCCACGCAGGCGGCGGTCGCCGAGCGTATGCGTGAGCACCTCGTCGACGTCGCGTTCGAGACTGTCGAGTTCAGCAGCGCTTTTCGCCGCGCGCGCCGCCTGCAATATCTCCAGCAGTCTTTCGGTCAACTGCTCCGTTCGTTCGTGAACATTGGTGTTGAACCGGCTCGCAAGCGCCGCGGCGCCCGAGCCGATCAGAGAAAGCAGCATCGCGCCGATGTAGAAGAAATCGCTGTAGCGATCAAAGAAGCTGCGTTCATTGCCGTCGATGTAATCGGCCGCGCCCTGGTGCACCGGTATAGCTGACCCCTTGTCGGTGGAGGGCGCCTCGATGGAATTGGCCAGCGGGGCGTTCAGCGCGATGGCTCCCCGGTGCGAGAAGAACAGGCGCGTCACCTCCGCCGCGATCGAGTCGCGCAGCGTATTGTGCGCCATCAGCAGCACGTTGACGCTCAGGCTGTCCAAAGCGGCGTTGGGGCGCGGCGGGTCGCCGCCGAAGGCGCCTTCGACGATCTCGAAGGGTTCAAGCGCCGGAGAGCGTTTGGCGATGGCCTTGGCTTCGCTGATCGGAATAAAGACCGGAGGCTTATGCGAGGCGTTGGCGATGGCTCCCACGATTTCGCTCGCGACAGGGTTTTGCGGCGCCATGGCCAGGAATATGGCGTCCACCTTGCCTCCCTCCACGGCGCCTCGCACCTCTCCGGGCGACAGCGAAACCAGAGTGACGGCCGAAGGCGAGATGTCATATTGCGCCAGGATCGTATCAAGCAGGCGCGCGTTGGGGTCCATGGACCGGACTTCATGCACGACGCCGATTTTCTTGCCCCGCAAATCCACCACGTGACGCAGTTTGGATCGGCCGGGAGCAATCAGCAGAACGGCGTTCCTGTGGAGGATGGCCAATGCTTGCGCGTTTGTCGTCACCGCGACGTCGCCGCGCATGATGGCGATGTCGGCGTTGCCCGCGTCGAGCGCGGCGGCGCCGGCGGCGGAATCCTCGACAGGAACGATATGGAGGCGGATCTGCTCGTGCTGGTGATTGAACACATGCTCCGCCGAAGCCATCAGGTCGATGTCTTCGGCCAGTTGCGGAACCGCAACCCGGAGCACGGTGGGCCTGTTATAGAGGTAGAGCGCCGCGGCCGCGCCTCCTAGCGCGACCAGCGTCGCCGCCAACAAAGCCAGAATGGTTTTCCGCATGGCGCCGACCTGAGGTTGCCGGTGAGCAGAATAGCATAATATGGGCGAAACGCGGCGTGCTGATGGCGGAGCGCGTCCCGTCTTTCCGAGACGCGCCAGATCTTGCTATTTCCCGGCGCCCCGCGCCGCGCGCTTGGCCAGCGTACGCAATCGCAGCGCGTTGAGTTTGATGAAGCCTTCGGCGTCGCGGTGGTCATAGGCGACCGCGCCTTCCTCGAAGGTGACAAGCTCTTGATCGTAGAGAGAGTAGGGGCTCTCGCGCCCGACCAGTGTCGCGCTGCCCTTGTAGAGCTTCAGTCGCACGCGTCCGGTGACGAATACCTGGCTTCTGTCTATCGCCGCCTGCAGCATCTCGCGTTCCGGCGCGAACCAGAAGCCGTTGTAAATCATCTCGGCGTAGCGTGGCATCAACTCATCCTTGAGATGCGCGGCGCCGCGATCCAGCGTCAGGCTCTCGATGCCGCGATGGGCGACGAGCAGGATCGCCCCGCCGGGCGTCTCATACATGCCGCGCGACTTCATGCCGACGAAGCGGTTCTCGACCAGATCGAGGCGGCCGATGCCATGAATGCGGCCGAGCTCATTCAGCTTTGTCAGCAGCGCGGCGGGCGAAAGCTTTTCGCCGTCAACGGCCGTCGCGTCGCCGCGTTCGAAATCGATGGTGACATACTGCGGCGTGTCGGGCGCCTTCTCGGGGTCGTTGGTGCGGGAGTAAACATACTCCGGCACTTCTTGCGCGGGGTCCTCGAGTACTTTTCCTTCGGACGACACATGCAGCAGGTTGGCGTCCGTGGAGAAAGGCGCGTCGCCGCGCTTGTCCTTCTGAATCGGAATCTGGTTCTTTTCCGCGAAATCGATCAGCGCCGTGCGGGACGTCAGATCCCATTCGCGCCAGGGAGCGATCACGGTGATGTCCGGCTCCAGCGCATAATATCCCAGTTCAAAACGAACCTGATCATTGCCCTTGCCGGTGGCGCCGTGGCAGACCGCGTCGGCCCCCATCTTGCGCGCGATCTCGATCTGCTTCTTGGCGATCAGCGGGCGGGCGATCGAGGTTCCGAGCAGATAGAGCCCCTCATATTGCGCGTTGGCCCGGAACATCGGGAACACGTAATCGCGCACAAATTCCTCGCGCAGATCCTCGATGAAGATGTTTTCGGGCTTTACGCCCAGCAATTCGGCCTTCGCGCGCGCGGGACCCAATTCCTCGCCCTGGCCCAGGTCCGCGGTGAAAGTGATGACCTCCGCGCCATAGGTTGTCTGCAGCCACTTCAGAATGATCGAAGTGTCGAGTCCTCCCGAATAGGCGAGGACGACTCGTTTAATCTCTTTTTTCTGGCGGGTCATTTGCGGCTCTGGCTGAAGTGGCGTCGATTTTCGGCGCGACTATAGTGCCAAGCCAAGCCAGCGCAAGCGGGTTAGCCCGCCGCGCTGAGACGATCCGATTGTTCGCCGGGAAGGGGCCCACGGGGCCGCCGCAGCCTAGGCCGCCAGTTCCTCGATCCTGGCCTGGAGCCTTGCAGGCAGCGCCGGCGCCTCGCGCCGCAGGAATTGCAGCAAAGAGCGTTCCGCCGAGGTCAGCGCTCCTGAGCGTGAAAGCTGCGCCGTCAGCCAATCCGTTTCGCCGGGGTCGATCTGGCTCGCCATGGCCATTTCGCTCTGGTCGGCGGCGTTCTCCGCCTTTATGCGCTCCTCGTCGATCTGTGTCGGCGACCTCAGGTCGAGGCGCAGGGGCGCCGAACCGCCAAATTCCTCGGCCACGAATTGTTCGAGGCTTTCGGGCTTTTGATCGAGCCATTGCTCCTTCTCGCGCTCCGCAGCGGCGCTTGGCGTCCAATGAAAGGCTATGCCCATCAGATAATTACCGACCGCCTTGGCGAAAAACTCGTCAAAACCCGGCGCGTTGGCGGCGCCGTTCGTGGCGTGGGCGATGCGGAACAGCGCTTCTGCCGAATGTCGCGTGACGTGGAGCGCGCTTCCCTCCACCGCAGCGAACGCCGCCTCTCGCAGCGCTTCGAGGTCCGCTTCGGAGACCGCGCCAGCCGGATGATCGGCGCGCCCCTTTATGATCGCGCTTTCAATTTCGCTCACGCAAAAACCCGCCAGCGAAGGGGGCACGCTCACCGCGTAGCGAATCACATCGGTCAGCATCCGGATTTCGGCGCGCATCGATAGCCCGCTGCAGGCGCGGACCGCATTCGTCAGCCAGTCGGCGTCAGCCTGAGAGATATATTTTGGCGGATCGACCTGATTGACCAGGAGATCCGTGGCCACATCCGCCAGCAGCGCGGCATGTTCTTGGGAGTCGGCTTCGCCGCCAAGGGCGAGCAGATCGGTCAAATTCGCCCGAGATACGTTGGGCTGCGCGTAAATTCTGCGGCGCAGGGCCTGCGGATCGGCAATATTGCCGGCGCAATTGAGCGCATTGGTCATGAAAACTCCCGCTATTCTGGCTGAACGCTTCCCTTCAAGATGTTTTCAACCCCTTTATTTTCGGTGAATGGAAGGCAATGGCGGGCAGAGCGATGAATTTGTCGCATCCAAAAAAGCGGCACGTATCGGCCCTGATAATATTAACTTTCTGATCTTGCATGGGTTTGTGGCTTTACTGCATATCTTGACTTCGCACTGCCGCAACAATATGTTGCGCGCGGCTTGGAAAGGCTTCGCCGTAAGGATGACGCTAATCCTGTCGATTCCCTCGCCGTTGTCCCCTTAGTCCTGCAGTTTGCTGGCATTCTTGCATCCAATTTGCGGCTATGGCGGAATGTGCCGATGAGCGATCAGAAGCCGGATGAGGACGAGGCCGCTTTGCAAGCCCGGCTTGCGAAGTTGAATCAGGCCTTGCAAGCGCATGACGAGCGGAAGGCTCAGGAAGAGGCTCCGACAGCGGCGTCGAGGAGCGGTTTTGGGCGGGCGATGAGCGCAGGGCTCAACGTCTTCTCCGAATTTGTTTCGGCGGTCGTGGTCGGCGCGCTGATCGGTTGGCAGGGCGACGCCTGGTTCGGCACCAAGCCTTGGCTTCTGGTCTTGTTTCTGGGGCTGGGTACGGCGGCGGGATTTTGGAACATCTACCGTATGGCAGCCCGCAAGGCGTCGTCCGGCGAGGAATCGTGAAGACTTAGGGCGCCGGACGGCCGGCGTTGTTGGCGACAAAACAAGGGCCGGGCGGGCGCCGTCCGGAAGGGGCTATGAATCCTGAGACCGCGGCAAAGCCAAATCCGATTGAGCAGTTCGAGCTTCAGCGTCTTTGGACGCACGATATCAACGGCGTCGACGTCTCCTTCACCAACGCGTCGCTATACATGCTTTTTGCCGCGCTTGGAGTCGTGCTGATCATGGTGATTGCTACGTCGAGCAAGGCGTTGGTGCCTGGCCGCGGGCAGTCGGCCGCCGAGATGCTCTACGAATTCGTGGCCAACACCGTCAGGCAGACGGCAGGTTCCGAAGGGATGAAGTTTTTCCCCTTCGTTTTCACCCTTTTCGCCTTCGTGCTGATCTCCAATCTGATCGGTCTCGTGCCTTACACCTTCTCGGTGACGAGCCAGATCGTCGTGACCTTCTCTTTCGCGATTTTAGTCATGCTGATCGTCGTGGCTTATGGCTTCTACCGCAATGGCTTCGGCTTCCTTAAGCTGTTCGTTCCGCACGGGGTTCCGGCTCCGGTGCTGGCGGTGCTCATCCCGATCGAGATCATCTCCTTCCTTTCGCGTCCGATTTCGCTCTCTGTTCGTCTCTTCGCCAATATTCTCGCGGGTCACATCACGCTCGCGGTGTTTGGCGGCTTCGTTGCGCTGTTGCTGGGCGCGGGCGTCTGGAAATTTCTTGCTCCCGTTCCACTGCTCGCCATCACGGCGCTCTACGCTCTCGAATTGCTGGTCGCCTGCTTGCAGGCGTTCGTCTTTTCGGTACTCACTTGCGTCTATCTGAACGACGCAATTCACCCGGGCCACTGATAATTAATCCAACAACAAATGGTCGCCCACAGTCCTAGCAGGAGATAACAATGGCTTCTGAACTTCAGCTCGTCGGCGCCGGCCTCGCGGCCATCGGCACGGGCGCCGCCGCTATCGGCGTCGGCATCATTTTCGGCAATTTCGTCAATGGCGCGCTGCGCAATCCGTCGGCCGCCGCCGGCCAGTTCACCAACGCCATCATCGGCGCGGCCCTTGCCGAAGGTCTCGGCATCTTCGCGTTCCTGATCGCGATCCTGCTCTATCTCAAGTAAACTTTGGCGCCCGGTCCGACGCTTTGTTGGGCCGGGCGTTTCAGTGGTTTAAAAAGCGTGCGGCCCAGATGGGCCGCAGTGCGCATACTGGACCGATCTAGCTATTTGGAGCCGTTATGGCGATCATCTCTTCCGCTTTAGCCGCGCAAGAAACCGCAGCTGAGTCCTCGTCCGCTGAAAGCAGCGCGGAGCATGCTGGCGCTGCGGGATCGCTGGCGCATGGCGGCGCTCATGAGGGCGGCGCCTTTCCGCCGTTCGAAACATCGAATTTTGCTCCGCAGCTTGTCTGGCTCGCGCTCATTTTTGGCGTCCTGTATCTGCTGATGTCGCGTCTAGCGCTGCCACGCGTCGCGACGATCCTCGCGACGCGTCAGGACACCATCAATTCGAATCTGGACGCCGCGCGCGAGCTTCAGACCAAGGCCCAGGCCGCGGACGCCGAGAACAACGCCACGTTGCTGGCAAAAAGAGAAGAGGCGCAGGCCATTGGCCGTGACGGCCAGCAGAAGAGCGCCACTGAGGTCGGCGCACTGCGCGCCGACGCCGAGAAGAAATTCGCTGACGCGCTGGCTGCCGCCGAAGCCCGCATCGCAGCGGAGAAGGCGGAAGCTCTGACGCATGTCGAGAGCCTCGCGAAAGAGGCGGCCGCCTCGATTGTCGCCAAATTGACCGGCGCTCAGGTCGATGCGCAGACTCTGGCCGCCGCGTACCGCAACATCGCTGGGCAGTAAGAGGAAGAGAACCATGGAATTAGACGCCGAACTCTTCGTCGCCGCCGGCTTCGCGCTCTTTCTGGGCGTACTGATCAAGGTGGGAGCACACAGCAAGCTGTTCGGCGCGTTGGACGCTCGCAGCAACCGCATCAAGAACGAACTTGCCGAGGCGCAGAAGCTGCGTTCTGAGGCTGAAGCGCTGCTCGCCTCCTTCGAGCAAAAGCGCAAGGACGCGGAAGCGGAAGCGGCGGCCATTGTCGCACAGGCCAAATCCGAGGCGGAAATGATCGCGGTCGAGGCTCGCAAGCGGCTCGAGGAATTCGTCGCTCGCGGCGACAAGCAAATCAGGGACAAGATCGGGCAGGCCGAGGCTCAGGCCGTTGCCGAAGTGCGTTCGGCGGCCGCCGATTCCGCGACCAGGCTGGCGGAAGCCGTGCTGCGCAGCGGCGTTGCTGGCGGCAAGGATTTCGTGGCCGACGGGATCCGCGAATTGCGGGCGCTTGCGCACTGAGAATTAATGAGGAGCCGCGATGCCGGCTCTTTTTTTTGCGGAGCGCGTTCACAAAGCCGGGATCTGGCGCTGCAGCACGTTGAAGCGCGGGACGCGTCAACCGCCCCCGCGACGTTTGCGGGGAGCCCTCTTTTCAGCCGCGGCGGCCCCCTCCTGAGTCAGGCCTATAACGACTTCGTAATCGTCCGCGGTGTTCACGCTGATGAACGGAGCGTCCAGATCCTCGACAAGAAGCGTAAAATCATTGCGCGCGGCTCCGGCAGGTACGCTGGCGCCGACACGGTAGTTCTTTGCGCTAAACAATTGTTCGTCGCGCTTGCGGCGTAGCGCGATCTTCAGATTGCCCGAATAGGCTCCCGGCTGGCCTGCGGGGCCAAGCACCACGCCGCCTTCTATCCCAACCTTTACGGAAAGCTCATCGCCCTTTCGGGCGCATTCACGCGCCGTGCGTCCAAGCGCGATCTGATATTTCACGCTGGAAGCGTCGGCTCCGGCGGGCACGCGAAATTCCGCTCCGCCCCCGTCCACGACGATTTCCGGACATCCTTGCAGGGCCCCTGACTTGTTATCCACAGGTTCCTTGGACTTGGAGCCCCCCAGACCGAACATCTGCAACACTCGAGTGGAGGTTGACGGGGCCGCGTCTTCCGCCAAGACGCTCGTTGCATCGGCGAACAGCGCGCAGCCGACCAACAGAAGCGGGACGAGGCGTCGGCGCGCGCTATGATTCTGAGTGCGAATATAATTTATCCTGTGACTCAATTCGGGACGCTCACTGCGGTAGAGGGATCAAATGCGTTTGTTCATGGCAACTTGGCGTAGCCTTCCTTGAAGCCATTCAACGCCAACGGAAGTCCGATGCCCTCATCAGGAGTTTGATGAATGACAAAGGTCGCGACTTTACCATTCTTTAGTTGGTCTATCAGTTTATCGTCCATGACAACCTCTGCGACACATCCTGTCGGCAGGCATTTGACAAAACCGGCGCTGCCGATCTTGGTTTGATCGATGTTCAGACCAAGGCCATTGGGCAGCAGAACGCCGAGGGGGGCGATTACCCGCAGGAGACGGCTTTTGCCGTCGCTGGTTTTCAGCACAATGACAACGAGATTGACATTGGCCTTGTCCTCCGCGGCGACGCTCTGGATCAATGCGCATTGCTCGACGCTCGAACCCGCTGGAGTCTCGCAACGGATTTCCCAGTCGCCGAATTTCGACTTCACCACGCCCTGAGCCCGGGCCGGGCTTACAGCGGCATGAGTTGCGATCAGAAAAGCGGCGGTTATAAAGACCCCCGCCCAGATAGAGGCACTGCCCGCGACCAGTTGTCGCGACTGTATTGTGGATATTGCGGCGCGCAAACGCGTCATCTCGTCTCCAGCCATTTTGGTGGTGGCGCGAAAGCCATGGGGCTGAGGCGCGCCTGATTGGGTAACAAAAGGCGTTGCTCTGTCAAGCCGGATTCTTGGCATGAATTTTTGGGACGCAAGTCTTTGAGGTGTGGCGTTTTGCCTGTATGCTGTTGCGCTGCAGCAATTGCGCCAGCCGATGGTTTGTGATTGAAACGGGCGTATTGTCGAACGGACCGCGCAGCAGTTTGCAAGGTGAGTTCGATTCTTGCATACGCGAAGACGCGCAAGCGACAAAACGACTTACGAAAGGTTCGAAAGGCGACCTTCATGCTCACCGGCAAACGACATCATCTTCGCCGAGCTGCCCTCGTGGGCGCGGCTTTTCTCCCTGTCCTTCTCTATGCGGGCTTCGCCGCCGCGCAAGTAGAGGGTCAGCCGGCTCCCGGAGGCGTCGGCCTGCCCGCGACGGTCACCGAGGTGGGGCGCGAGACCCAGCAGTTTTACAATGTTGTGCTGCTCCCGATAATCACATTCATCGCGCTTTCCGTGCTGGGGCTGCTGGCCTATGTTGGCTGGCGCTTCAACGAAAATGCAAATCCGGTGCCCTCGAAGCTTACGCATCACACCGGACTTGAGATTGCATGGACGCTGGTGCCTGTGCTTATCCTCGTGATAATCGCCATTCCGTCATTTCGCCTTTTGACCCATCAGGTGGAGATCCCGCCGGCCAAGATCACCATCAAGGTTACGGGCAATCAGTGGTATTGGTCCTACAAGTATCCGGAGGATCAGGGTGGCGGCTTCGGCTTTGATCAGGTTATGAAGCCGGAGGCGGAACTTCAGCCCGGCGACGTGCGTCTGCTTTCCGTCGACAATGAGGCCGTCGTTCCGGTCAATGAAGTTGTGAAGCTCCAGATCACCGCTTCCGACGTCATTCACTCCTTTACGATCCCGGCGTTCAGCGTTCGTATGGACGCCGTTCCGGGCCGCTTGAACGAAACATGGTTCAAGGCAGACAAGGAAGGCGTCTACTACGGTCAGTGTTCGAAAATTTGCGGCAAGGATCACGCCTTCATGCCCGTGGCGATCCGCGTGGTGAGTTGGGATAAATATGTCGAATGGCTCGCGGACGCGAAAAAGAAATTCGCCAGCGCCGACTCTGCGCAGCGGCTCGCCGCCGCCGGGCAGACTCAGTGATCTCCTGCAACCGCAAAATCTCAAGCTAAGCATTCGAGGAACATGACGATGGCAAGTTCGACGACCGCGGACGACGGGGCTCACGGCCACCCCACGGGGCTGCGCCGGTTTCTATTCTCGACCAATCACAAGGATATCGGCACGCTTTACATCATCCTCGCGCTGATCGGCGGCGTCGTCGGCACTTTGATGTCGATCGCGATCCGCGCCGAGCTGATGCATCCCGGCATCACGATTTTTCCCGGGCTGGCGCAGTTGCTGCAGGGCGTCGATCCATCGATGGCGCTCGACGGCGGCAAGAATCTCTACAACGTGTTCATCACCGCTCACGGCGTCCTCATGATCTTCTACATGGTCATGCCGGCGCTTATCGGCGGCTACGCCAACTGGTTCGTTCCGATCATGATCGGCGCGCCTGACATGGCGTTTCCCCGCCTCAACAATATTTCCTTCTGGTTCCTCGCGGTGTCGCTGGTGCTGCTCGTGCTGTCGATGTTCGTTGATGGCGCTCCGGGCATGTTGGGTTTCGGCGGAGGCTGGGTGTTTTACCCGCCATTGTCTTCCAACACCGGCCACCCCGGCCCGGCGATGGATTTCGTGATTCTGGCGCTGCATCTCGCCGGCGCTTCGTCGATCCTTGGCTCGATCAACTTCATCACGACGATCTTCAACATGCGCGCTCCCGGCATGACGCTTCACCGCATGCCGCTGTTCGTATGGGCGATGCTAGTAACGGCCTTCCTGCTGGTTCTGACGCTGCCCGTTCTCGCGGGCGCGATCACCATGCTGCTGACCGACCGCAATTTCGGAACCATGTTCTACGATCCGTCGGGCGGCGGCGATCCGCTGCTGTTCCAGCATCTGTTCTGGTTCTTCGGCCATCCGGAAGTCTATGTGCTGATCCTGCCAGCCTTTGGCCTGATAAGTCACATTGTCTCGACTTTCTCCAAGAAGCCTGTGTTCGGCTATCTCGGGATGGCCTATGCGATGGTGTCGATCGGCTTTCTGGGCTGTATCGTGTGGGCGCACCACATGTACACAGTCGGCATGTCGCTGAACGCTCAGCGCTACTTCGTGTTCGCCACCATGGTGATCGCGGTTCCCACGGGAATCAAGATATTCTCGTGGATCGCGACCATGTGGGGTGGCTCGATCTCGTTCCGGGCGCCTATGATTTGGGCAATCGGCTTCATCTTCGTGTTCACCATGGGCGGCGTCACGGGCGTCGTGCTCGCCAATGCGAGCGCGGATCGCCAGTTGCACGAGACCTATTATGTCGTGGCTCACTTCCACTACACGATGTCTCTGGGCGCGGTCTTCGGCGTTTTCGCCGGATTCTATTACTGGTTCCCGAAGATGAGCGGGTACATGTACAATGAGACCTTGTCGAAGATTCACTTCGCGGTCTTATTCATCGGCGTGAACTTGACGTTCTTCCCGCAGCACTTCCTTGGTCTCGCAGGCATGCCGCGCCGCTACATCGACTATCCGGACGCTTTCGCTCTCTGGAACTACTGGTCGTCGATCGGCTCGTTCATCGGCGGGATCAGCGTGCTCGTGTTCTTCGTCGTGGTGATCGAAGCCTACGTGAAGAAGCGCGCCGCGGGCGCGAATCCCTGGGGCGTGGGCGCCACGACTCTGGAATGGACGCTGCCTTCGCCGCCCCCATTCCATCAGTTCGAGGTTCTGCCGCGCATTTCCGGCGCCGAACATTGATCCCGAGCCCTCGCCGGCGCGGTTGCGTCGGCGGGGGCGCGTTCGAGAGGGGCGCGGCGCAGTCTTGCTGCGAGGCCCGATGGCCCATCCGGTCTGGCGACCAGCGGAGTAAATAATGAGCGACGCGTCTTTCGTCATCGAGGAGAGTCGGGCGCCACGGGTTCCCGTCGCGGCGCCGTCGGATTACTTCGCCCTGCTGAAGCCTCGCGTGATGTCTTTGGTGATTTTCACGGCTCTGGCCGGCATTCTGATGGCGCCCACGCCGCCGCATCCGGTCATCGGGTTCGCTTCACTGCTCGCAATTGCTGTCGGAGCCGGCGCATCAGGCGCGCTCAACATGTGGTACGAGTCGGACATCGACGCGATAATGTCCCGCACGAAAAGGCGCCCTATCCCCGCCGGACGCCTTTCGAGGGAGGAGGCGCTCGCCTTCGGTCTGGTTCTTTCCTTTTTGGCGGTGCTTACGCTCGGCCTTGTGGCCAATTGGCTAGCGGCGGGTCTGCTCGCATTCACCATCTTCTTCTATGTCGTGATCTACACAATGTGGCTCAAGCGATCCACGCCGCTCAATATTGTGATCGGCGGCGCCGCCGGAGCCCTGCCGCCTATAGTTGGTTTCGCCGCTGCTGCGGGGGAAGTGAGCCTCTCCAGCTTCGTGTTGTTCGCGATCATCTTCATGTGGACGCCGCCACATTTCTGGTCGTTGGCTCTGCTCAAGAGCGACGACTACGGACGCGCCGGCGTGCCGATGTTGCCCAATGTCGCCGGGCCGGATCGGACACGCCTTGAGATCATGCTTTACGCGCTGGCTTTGGCGCCGATCGGCGTGCTGCCTTATGCGATGGGTTTTGCTTCTCTTGCCTATGGGCTCATTTCTTCCGTCTGCGGAATTGGGCTGGCGGCTTGCGCCGTCGCAACCTATCGCGAGCGCGAGGGCGAGGCCGCGAAGCACGCGGCGCGGCGCCTTTTTTGGTTTTCGATCATCTACCTCTTCACGCTCTTCCTTGTTCTGGTGGTTGAGCGTGTGCTGCATCTGACGGCCTTTACGTCATAGTTGTAGAGAGGCAGAGCGATTGACGAGTGTTTGAACCACGGGTTGGAAATGGCGATCGAACAGTTCAAAGTGCAGCACGACGAACAAGATGGCGTTGTTCTGACGAGCGAGCAAAAGCAAAACCGCCGCGCGCGCAACATTGCCATCGGCGTGGCCGTGGCGTTGCTCGTCGGCCTGTTCTATGTGGTAACGATCGTCAAATTGAGCGGCGCGGTCGCTCACTCCGCGGGCTAAGGCGTCGACCATGAACCCGCAGCCCAAAGAGCGAAGTGGCAAACCGCGCGGGAGCCTGGCGTTGCTGCTTGTCGCCTGCTCAATTGGAATGCTGGCGCTCTCCTTCGCCTCCGTGCCACTCTACCGGGCGTTTTGCGCGGCCACCGGATTTGGCGGCGCCACGCAGGTTGCAAGCAAAAACACGGGCAAACAGGGCGAGCGCACATTGACCGTGCGCTTTGACGCGAATGTCGCCCGCGACTTGCCTTGGCGTTTCGAGCCGGAAGTCGCGAAAATCTCGCTACGCACCGGTCAGACAGCGACCGTTTTCTATAAAGTCACGAATCTGGCGGATCACGAGACGCGCGGTGTCGCCGCCTATAACGTCAGCCCTGAACAGGCGGGCGCCTATTTCGACAAGCTGGCCTGTTTCTGCTTCTCGGAGCAAAGGCTGGCGGCGCATGAACGCGCGGAGTGGCCAGTTGTTTTCTTCCTCGATCCAGCATTGGAGGCGGAGGAATCCATGCGAGGAGTCCAGGAGGTGACCTTGTCCTACTCCTTCTTCGCGGTTAAGGGCGGGGTTCCGGCGGCGAGGACCAGCGAAGCCCCGGTAGCTAAGCCCAAGACCTGACACGTCGCCGCGCGATTTGGCGCGGCGCGGAACGCGGACGCATTTAAAACATGCCGGCCTGCCCGGCGCAGTTGAAGGAAGTGAAGATCATGGCCGATGGACACGCGAAACCGCAACATGACTACCATCTCGTCGATCCGAGCCCGTGGCCGCTCGTCGGCGCGCTTTCGGCGCTTGTGATGGCCATCGGCGCGATCGGCTGGATGAAGGCCATGCCGATATTCGGACATAAGGTCGGTGGCTATGTCTTCTTCGCCGGGCTGATTGGCGTGCTTTTCACCATGTATAACTGGTGGAGCGACGTGATCAACGAGGCCGAGGTGAAGGGCGACCACACCCCCGTGGTCCAGCTGCATCATCGCTACGGCATGATCCTCTTTATCCTCTCTGAAGTTATGTTCTTCGTCGCCTGGTTCTGGGCTTTCTTCAATTCGAGCCTCTTTCCCGCCGACATCGCCCAGCAGGCGCGGACGGCGCTGTTCGACGGCGTTTGGCCACCGAAGGGCATTGAAGTGTTGAGCCCCTGGAAGTTGCCGCTGCTCAACACCCTCATCCTGTTGACTTCGGGCGCGACGCTGACCTGGGGGCATCACGGGCTGCTGCATGACAACCGCGAGCAATTGAAGAAGGGCCTGATCGCAACGATCGCGCTCGGCCTGCTCTTCACGACGATCCAGGCCTGGGAATATGCCCATGCGCCTTTCGCGTTCAAATTCGACCCGGCGCATCCGGCGGCGACGAACTACGGCTCGACGTTCTTCATGGCCACTGGCTTCCATGGCTTCCACGTCATCATCGGCACGCTGTTCCTCATCGTCTGCCTGCTGCGCACCATAAAGGGGCAGTTCAAGCCCGATCAGCATCTCGGGCTCGAGTTCGCTGCCTGGTATTGGCATTTCGTGGACGTGGTCTGGCTGTTCCTGTTCGCCGCCATATATGTTTGGGGCAACTGGGGCGGAGTGGTCGAATAAGCTTCACGGGCTGAGCGTAAGCTCCAGCTTGAGAAGAGTTCGACAGCCGTTCACCGGGCTGGGCTGTTCTTCAACGGTCACGGACGTGTTCCGTGACCGTTCGCTTTAGCGAGAGGTTAAAATCATGGCGAGTGAAGACCGACCGCCGCATGTCAACCCCTATTGGGCGGGCGTGACCGGCGCCTGTCCTCGATGCGGCAAGGGCAAAATGTTCAATGGCCTGCTGAGCGTCGCTCAAAGCTGCGAGTCATGCGGGCTCGATTTCTCTTTCGCCGATACGGGTGACGGCCCCGCGATCTTCGTCATGCTCTTCGCTGGCTTTTTCATTGTTGGCCTCGCCGCCTGGGTCGAAATCGCCTATCAGCCGCCCTATTGGATGCATGCGCTGATTTTCCTTCCGCTTTCCGCAATTGTCTGCATCGGCTTGTTGCGTCCGACCAAGGGATTGCTCATCGCCTTGCAATATTACAACAGGGCCGAGGAAGGCCGGCGGATCAAGTGACGCCTCTGGCGCGCTCTCTGGGGTGGCAAGGCCTATGCGCGGCCATTGCGCTGGGCTTGCTGCTGTCGCTCGGATTCTGGCAATTGCAGCGTCGTGAGTGGAAAGAGGCGTTGATCGCGCGCGTCGAGACGAACATGCGATCCGCTCCGGTAGAATTGCCCAATCGGGATCAATGGGCGGTGCTGACCAGCGAGGATTATGACTATCGGCACGTGCGTGTGCGCGGGCAATTCGATTTCGCCAAGGTGGCGTTGGTATTTGCTCAGGCGCCCCCGGGGGCCGGCCAGGAACCCGGCTATCTCGTCCTGACGCCGCTGCGACTGGAGGGTGGCGGCGAGGCGCTGGTCAATCGGGGCTTTGTCGCCCAATCCAGGGTGGGGCGCGGCGCCTGGCGCTCCGAGCCCGCCGGACAACTCGAATTCTCCGCGCTGATGCGCGCGCCTCAGGCCCGTAACCTGTTCACGCCGGCGGACGATCCCGCAAAGGGCCAGTGGTATACGGCGGACCCGGCAAAGATCGCGGCGGCGCTAGGTGTGGCCGAGGCCGCGCCTTTCCTGCTGCAGCAGGATCCGGGGACGCCTTACTCCCTTAGCCAGCCCGAGGGGTTGTTGCGCGCCCTGCTTGACGCGCCGGAAATTCCCAACAACCACCTTTCCTATGCGCTGACCTGGTTTGCTCTTGCGGGGGCGCTGGCGGTTATTTTCTCAATTTATGCACGCGACCGCCTGAAGCCGCCATGAGCCCGGCTTTTTCACAACGCTTCTCTGGTCCTGTGCTAAAGAAGCCCCCTTGGTCGCCATTTGGCGGCGACGCTCCACGCCTTCCCTGGCGCAATCGATCGCCGGTTTGCTAGAAGGGATCCGAAACACGGCGGGCTGTCCGGCCATTCCACAGGTGCTGACCTTTGCGTTATATCTCGACCCGTGGCGAGGCTCCCGAACTCGCCTTCGACGATGTGCTTCTGGCGGGCCTCGCCGCCGACGGGGGGCTTTACGTTCCCAAGACCTATCCGACGGTATCGCATCCCGATATCGAGGCTTTGGCTGGTCTTCCCTATGACAAGGTGGCGGCGCGGTTGATCGGGCCCTTCGTCGGCGATTGTTTCGCCGAGGGCGTCCTTCCCGACGCCACGCGCGACGCCTACGCCAGTTTCTCGCATAGTGCGGTCGCGCCTCTGGTGCAGATCGCCGATAATCTCTTTGTGCTTGAATTGTTCCAGGGGCCGACGCTCGCCTTCAAGGACCTGGCGATGCAATTGCTCGGGCGGTTGATGAATCACGCGCTGACGCAGCGAGGCCGGAGCGCCACCATCGTCGGCGCGACGTCAGGCGACACGGGCGCCGCCGCGATCGAAGCATTTCGCGGACAGGATCGCGTTGACGTCTTCATTCTCTACCCCGACGGGCGCGTGTCCGACGTGCAGCGCCGACAGATGACGACTGTGACCGACGACAATATTCACGCGATCGCGCTACGTGGCACTTTCGACGATGCGCAAGCGATTCTCAAAATTCTGTTCCGCGACGCGCAGTTTCGCACGCGCGTCGGTCTAGCCGGGGTGAATTCGATCAACTGGGCGCGGGTCGTCGCGCAAATGGTCTATTACTTCACCAGCGCGGTTTCGCTTGGCGCGCCATTTCGTGAAGTTTCCTTCGCCGTGCCGACTGGCAATTTCGGCGACGTTCTCGCGGGCTATGTCGCCAAGCGCATGGGGCTGCCGTTGTCGAGGCTGATCGTCGCCACCAACGCCAACGACATCCTTGCGCGCGCGCTGGAGTGCGGTCGCTACGAACCGCGTGGCGTCACGCCGACGCAATCGCCTTCGATGGACATTCAGCTGTCCTCCAACTTCGAGCGATTGCTGTTCGATGCGATGGGCCGCGATGCGGCAAAGGTGCGCGCAGCCTTCGCTGGCCTCGACCAGTCTGGAGGCTTTGACATTCCGGGCGCCGCGCTGGAGGCGATCCGCGCGGATTTCGACGCTCGCGCTGTCAGCGAGGAAGAAACAAGCGCCGAAATCGCGCGCACCTGGAGAGAGTCCGGTTACGTGCTCGATCCGCATACGGCGACTGGCGTTCACGCAGCCCGCGCCCGACTCGCCGTCGATCCGTCCACTCCCGTAATTGCGCTCGCCACGGCGCACCCGGCAAAATTTCCAGCGGCGATTGAGCGCGCGATTGGACGGCGCATCGAGTTGCCGCCGCGGCTGGCCCCGATTCTCACTGCTCCCGAGCGGCTCTCGCGAATTGAAAATGATGAAGCGCTGATTCGGGCCTTCATCGACAGCCATGCGCGCGCAGCGCGCTCCGCGACGAGGGTCTGATCATGGCGCTCTTTAGCGTCATAGGTCGGCGCGACATTCCGATTCGAGGCGACGGCGTCTATTTGCGCCTTTCGGAGATGCGGGACTTTCAGCAATGGGCGGCGTTGCGTGAAACCAGCCGCGCCTTTCTGACGCCCTGGGAGCCGCTTTGGCCGTCGGACGATCTGACCCGGGCCAGTTTTCGCTATCGCGTGCGCCGTCATGCGGAGGAGATGGCGCGAGACGAGTCGTTTTCATTCTTCATTTTCCGGGAGCAGGACGATTTTCTGGTTGGCGGCTTGTCACTTGGCCACGTCCGTCGAGGCGTCTCCCAGGCTGCGACCCTCGGATATTGGATGGGCGAACCCTATGCGGGGCAGGGTTACATGAGCCGCGCGGTGCGCGCAGCCATCGCTTATGGGTTTGAGAAACAGGGGCTGCATCGAATCGAAGCCGCCTGTTTGCCGAATAACGAGCCGTCGAAACGATTGCTGGAACGGGTGGGTTTTCGACAGGAGGGCTATGCTCGCGCCTACCTCAATATCAATGGTCAATGGCGAGACCACCTGTTGTTCGCCCTGCTTGAAGCCGATCCGCAACCGTTGCGCCCGCCCTCCCCAAAATAGGGCGCCTTTCGGCCGACCCCTTCGCCCAACCTGCGCGAATGTGCCAGTTTCGGGCATATAAAGCCAGGAATCCCGGCTTCCAGCTGGCGCCGTTCTTTCTCCCATTGACGCTCCAAGGGGCGTTTCGTTTCAAAGCGAGGCGCGCGGTTGTGTCTTGCTTTGGAGCGGAAATGAGCGCGCAAGGGCTAGCTATTGCACAGGTCGAGCACGTTTTAACGGGCGGCGCCCGCGTGGCTCGTCTTGACCTCGAAGCGACCGCTCGCCTGATCATAGACATTGCCAAGGAGCCGGGGCGTCCGACCGGTCCGTACTATTTCAGTTCGGTCAATGGCGAAGTCCTGGCGCGGCGGCGGCTCGACCCCGATTTCGCGCGGATGATCGATTCTGCGGATTTGATCAGTGCGGATGGACAACCACTCGTTGTGGTTACCCGATTATTGGGGAAGCGCAGCCTGCCGGAACGTGTCGCGACGACCGATCTCTATCCGATCGTGGCTCAACTGGCGGAACAGGACAGCGTCAGCTTCTACCTCCTTGGCGGGACAGAAGCGATAAATTCCGCCGCCGTTGATATAACGCTCCAGAAGTGCCCCCGTCTGGACATTCGAGATAGTTCGCACGGATATCTCACCGGCGCGGCGTTGGAGCGGAAGGTTGACGAGATCAACGCACTGGCTCCCGATATTTTATGGGTCGGTCTTGGCGTGCCGCTGGAGCACGAATTTGTTCGGCGCTACCGTAATCGGCTCTGCAACGTCAAGATAATCAAAACTGTCGGGGGCCTATTCGATTTCGTCGCGGGGGTGAAGCCTCGCGCGCCCCTCTGGATGCAAAAGACCGGGTTTGAGTGGGCCTTTCGTCTTGCCTTTGAGCCCCGCAGGTTGATGCGTCGCTACCTGACCACAAATCCTTTGGCGCTGCTGTTATTGCTCACTGATACGCACAGCTCGGAGATCCCCTTCCGCTCTCGCCCTGTCGATGCTATCTGGCCGGAACGATCAATTGGAGAAATAGGCCATGAGCGGGATTTGGTTGGCGACGGGCGAGGCGACCGTGCTGGCGGCGGACGGGCAATATACCGACGCAATGCCGGAGGTGATGATTGGTAGCGTGAAAGGCCCTGTGGGCCATGCCTTTGCTTCCATGGCTGGACAGGTGGCCGGACATCCCCGGATGTTTGTGATCCGCGATCTCAACCAGCAAGTCCGCCCTGCGACGATGATGACCACCAAGATGACGGTCAAGTCAGAGGCTTACGTCGAACTTCTCGGCGGCGTGGTCCAGGCGGCGACTGGCGACGCTATCGTGGACTGCGTGGCCGAAGGAATTCTGCCCAAGTCCGAGGTTAATGAGCTTTGCATGGTGATCATGGTGTGGCTCGACCCGCGTTGTGCAACGGACGAAAACCTCGATCGCAAGGATCTCTATCGCACCAACTACGAGGCGACGAAGCTGGCGATTTCCCGCGCGGTCAAGGGCGAGCCGACAATCGACGAGTTGATCAAGAACCGCAAGACGATCTCTCATTACGCTCTGGAAGGCGTGTTCGAGGTTTAAGCAAGCTTTCGCCGGGCGCCGCTTTCCTCCGTCCATCAGGGACGGCGCGCCCAAGAGCGTTTGCTGCGTAGCGTCGCCGGCTTTCCGCTTGCACCTCCAGATTACGAGCGTTCCGCGATGCTAACCACAGTCACCAGCCCCTCCGAAAACCAGCTAACAAGGAATTGCGCAAGGCGCTCTGGCGCCGGCTGGTTTTCGTTCTGGAAGGCGACGAGTTGACAGATATCTCCAAAGGAGCTCCCCGCGATGGCCTCGTTCAGCGCCAGAAATTCGTCCGCGTCCAGCGCACGATAAGACGGATCATATTCGGCCCGCCAGATTGCAACGGTTTCCAGTCCCTCGGCGGGAAGGGGAATTTGCTCCTCCTCGTCCGACGTCGCGGCGGCGTAAATATCCAATGTGCCCGCCGGAAGTTCCAGAATCCTCAGGCTGGGATGGAATGAGAAGGTAAGTCGTGGCCAGTCTTCCGGCGCGAAACCTGCGAGATTTTCTATCGTGGAGGACTGCGCGTCGGGGGCGTCGAAGGCGTCGGTCAGGCCGCGCTCGAGTAGCGCCAGACCAATGACCCGTTCGTTGCTCCGCCAGTTGTCGCTGTTTTGCATGTAGTTCGGGAGCTGGGTCGAATACCATCGCGCATTGCGCTGGCGCGATGGATTGGCGGCAATATACTCCTCAACGAGGGCCTCGAAGGCGTCGTCGCCAAGCAGGACGCGCAAGGCCGGGTAGTCTTCGTCGAGAAATTCCGAGAGACGTATGCGATAGGCGTTCACATAGACGCCCAGCAAGGTCGTGCGATCGCTTCTCTGCGACTGAGCGACAAGATCGAGAACAGTGGCGTCTTCAGCGTCCCCGGTCAGCACTGCGGACTGAAACAAGCTTTGCAGCTCTCTCAGTTTCACGCGGCGCTCCGCGGAGCCTGAGCGGCGATCGCCGCGTCAATGTCGCGCATGCGCTGGAGTTCGCCTAGCAACTCGTCGAACGGAGGGAAATTGTCGTCGCGCTCGATCATCGCGGAGACGTTGCCGAAGCGGCGCCGCGCCTGTTCATACAGCGACCAGACCTCTTCGCACACGGGCTGGTCATGCGTGTCGATGCGGTGGGTCTCGTTATTGGTGTGGCCCGCCATGTGGAACTGCGCGACGCGGTCGACGGGCACCGAATCAATATAGCGCTTGGCGTCAAAGCCGTGGTTGAAGCCGGACACAAAGACATTGTTTACGTCCAGCAATAGCATGCAGTCTGCTTTTTGAGCCATTTGCGTGACAAATTCCCACTCGTCCATTTCCGATCCAGTAAAGGATACATAAGTCGACGCATTTTCGACGACGAGCCGCCGCTTCAGAAAGTCCTGCACGCGGGCGATGCGTTCGACTATGTGGTCCAGCGCTTCGCGCGTATGGGGAATCGGCAGCAGATCATGCAGATTGAGCCCATGCACGCCGGTCCAGGCGACGTGGTCGGAAACCCAGGCGGGTTCGACGCGGTCTGCCAAATCTTTCAGCGCGTTGAGATAGTCCATGTCGAGCGGGTCGGTGGAGGCCAGCGACATCGAGACGCCATGCATGACGATGGGATAATCGGCGCGAATGCGCTCAAGCATGGCCAGCGGGCGCCCGCCAGGTATCATGTAATTTTCGGAGATGATTTCGAACCAGTCGACGGCAGGACGCGTCGAGAGGATCTCGTCGTAATAAACGGGCCTCAAACCGAGGCCGTAGCCGAGGCGCGGGAGCGGCTCCATTTACTTTCCTCAGTCGCCTCGCGTCCGGCGCGGGATCGTGGCGGCACAGATAAGAGAATAGCAAAAGGCAGCCGAAGCGCCAGAAAGTTTTGTGGCCGCCTTTGAAGTGCGTTCAGTCGATGACCTTGCCGCCGTCGGCTTCGCAAGCCTTGGCGGAGTCTTTGAATATCCAGCCCTGGCCCTTGCAGGCGTTCATGCCTTTGCAGCTGTTCTTCGGCGTCATGCAATCGGTCTTGCCCTTGCAGCTGTTGGCGCCAAGGCAATGCACCTTGGCGGTTTCCGCCGCCGCTGGCGTCGCCGCGCCAGCGAGCGCTAGCGAAACTGCCGCCATGGCGAGCGCTATTCCAGAGCGCGTGCTGGTCTTCATTGGATTTCCCCGCTGTTTGGATTTTGGTTCTTAATTTTGATCACGGCACGGCGTCCCTGAAGGACACTTCGTGTTGTCGTGAAATCGAATTACTTCGCAGGGCGAGGCTGTCAAGCCGGCGGCAAAAGGGAGCCGCATCGCGGCTCCCTGAATAATGCTTATTTCTTGCAATGGCTCTTGGCCGCGCAATTGCCCTTGTGATGCTTCACATGATGAATGCAATGGCCGCGCTTCGTCATGCACTTCGCCTTGCCGCCGCACTTCCCCTTCTCCATCGTGCAATGATGGTGATGGTGTTTAGCCGCGGCGGGCGTAGCGCCGCCAAGCGCGAGCGCAACAGCGGCGGCGGCGATAGCCGAGCCCGAAATGATCTTGGTTTTCATGTCATCTCCATTTCTAGAGCCCCCGGGACCGGGGGGGTACGGCCGCGCTAATGCGTCAGCCAGGGAAATCGGCGCGAAGTCCGCCGAATCTCTCTAAAGCCTCTGTCGCCAAACGACCAGCAAAGGCCCTTACTTGGCTCCACCGGTCGGTTGAGCCGGCGAGGCCGGGGCAGGTGCGGCCGGGGCAGGTGCGGCGGGAGCGGGTAGGCTCTTCTCTTCCGAGTTCGAGGGGCAACCATTTTTGCCGCCGCAATTGTGCTTGGCGGCCTTGTTCTTGTGGTGATGATGATGGTGCTTGGCGGCCGCGGGAGCCGTCCCTGAGATAATCAAAGCCACCGCCGCGATCGCGACGGCCGGACCAGAAATAATCTTCGCCTGCATCCAAATCCCCCAAAATTAACTTTCTAACCGTCAAGTCAAACGCAACCGTCGCCTTCCCCTTGATGGGTGCGACACAATAGCACTTGCCCTCAAATCCACCAGCCGCATTTTTCTTGTGGTGAACGACAAGGCTCGGGTAGTATCCTATAAAATCAATAGAACTTGACGGCGTTGCGAGTTGCTGGCGCCTAATGTGACGCGGTTTCATCGTGACTGCCTTGCGCGCGTCGGGCGCAATTGTGCGCCAAAGCTTGCGTAACCCCGCGAGAGTTGATAAGAAGCGCGCGCTGCGGCTCGAAAAATTTTTCAAGATTTTCGACATCGTGGCAGGCTTGGCAGCCGAACTTTTCGGTTGAATGGCCGTGAACCATGACTTTCGACCATCGGGCCGCGCCGGCCAGTTCGTTTGAACTTTCGTTTCTTGAGCTCCGACCGCTTCAGGCGTGGAGCTCTGAAACCTCCGAGGGCCGGGAGCTTCCTTTAACGCCAACCCCCGCCGGCGCTGGCTCCCTAGATGGGGCCCTCCAGGAGAAACAATGGCATCCGCAACTTCTCAGCGCGCTCCGACGCGCGACGACTTCGCCGCTTTGCTTGATGAGAGCTACGGCGGCTCAGACGCCTTCGAAGGCTCCGTCATCAAGGGCCGCGTCGTCGCGATCGAAAAAGACGTCGCCGTCATCGACATCGGCCTCAAGACCGAGGGTCGCGTCCCTCTCAAGGAATTCACCGGCTTCGGCCGCGACCCGGCCCCGAAAGTGGGCGAAGAGGTCGAAGTGTATCTGGAGCGCATCGAAAACGCGCTCGGAGAAGCCGTCATCTCGCGCGACAAGGCGCGTCGCGAGGAGAGCTGGGTCAAGCTCGAAAAGGCCTTCGAGAATAATGAGAAGGTCGATGGCGTCATCTTCAATCAGGTCAAGGGCGGCTTTACCGTCGATCTCGACAGCGCCGTGGCGTTCCTGCCGCGCAGCCAGGTCGACATCCGTCCGATCCGCGACGCCGCGCCGCTGATGAATGTGCCGCAGCCGTTCCATATTCTGAAGATGGACCGCCGCCGTGGCAATATCGTCGTGTCGCGCCGCACCGTGCTCGAAGAGAGTCGCGCCGAGCAGCGTCATGAGATCGTCGCCAACCTCGAAGAGGGGCAGATCATCGAGGGCGTCGTCAAGAACATCACCGATTACGGCGCCTTCGTGGATCTTGGCGGGATCGACGGGCTGCTTCACGTCACCGATGTCGCCTGGCGTCGCGTGAATCATCCGTCCGAAGTGCTGACAATCGGTCAGACCGTCCGCGTGAAGATCATCAAGATCAACCACGACACGCACCGCATCTCGCTTGGCATGAAGCAGCTGCTGGAAGATCCCTGGCAGGGCATCGAGGCGAAATATCCGATCGGCGCGAAGTTCCATGGCCGCGTGACCAACATCACCGACTATGGGGCCTTCGTAGAGCTGGAGCCGGGCATCGAGGGACTGGTTCACGTCTCCGAAATGTCCTGGACCAAGAAGAACGTGCATCCCGGCAAGATCGTCTCGACGAGCCAGGAAGTTGATGTTCAGGTGCTCGAAGTCGATCCGGTCAAGCGCCGCATTTCGCTCGGCCTCAAGCAGTGCCTGCAGAACCCGTGGGAAGCTTTCGCGGAGAAGCATCAGGTCGGTTCGATCGTGGAAGGCGAGGTCAAGAACAAGACCGAATTCGGTCTGTTCATCGGCCTCGACGGGGACGTGGACGGCATGGTCCACCTCTCCGATCTCGACTGGAACCGTCCGGGCGAACAGGTGATCGAAGAATATAAGAAGGGCGACGTCATCAAGGCGCAGGTTCTCGATGTCGACATCGAGAAGGAGCGCATCTCGCTCGGCGTCAAGCAGCTCGGGGGCGACCCGTTCACGAGCGCCGGCGCCGAAGAGGGTGGCGCTGTCGACATCAAGAAGGGCGCCGTCGTCACTTCGGAAGTCACCGAAGTGAAGGAGGCCGGCATCGACGTGAAAATCGTCGGCACCGACCTGACCACCTTCATCAAGCGCGCGGAGCTGGCGCGTGACCGCGCCGATCAACGCCCCGAGCGTTTCGCCGTCGGCGAAAAGGTCGACGTGCGCGTGACCCTGTTCGACCGCAAGGCGCGCAAGATCGCCGTGTCGATCAAGGCGCTGGAGATGGCCGAAGAGAAGGAAGCCATCGCGCAGTATGGCTCCGCCGACTCGGGCGCCTCGCTGGGCGATATCCTCGGCGCCGCTTTGAAGGCGCGCGAAGGTGACGCCACGAAGAAAAAGGGCAGCGGCGAGGAGTAAGCCTCGCTCCGCGATCCGCTGGCGGATTGCGCCTGTCATGAAAAGTCCCGTGCGGGAGTCCCGCACGGGACTTTTTTTGCGCCCGGCGCCCCGCATGAACCCTTTATTCACCATGTGGTTAATTGGTTGCGGCTTGGTAACTTTAATTTTGAAAATGCCACGCAATATCGCCCGTGGTTAAGGCCCGCTGACGAGGGCGGTGAGTTGGAGTTGCGTCATGAGCGTGAGTGGTTTCGATCAGGATTATGTTGTCCAACCCGGCGCAAGGCCGCTTTACGCCCGCCCGCTTGGCAACATTGCGGCGGCGATGATCGGGGTCATCGCCTTGCTGATTTTAGGAGTTGCGCTTGTCGTCGTGGGAAATCGCCCCGTCGTCGAAGCGCAGACGGACAGCGCGACGCCGGAAGCGGCGGGAGGCGCCTCGGTCCCGGAGTCGGTCGCCGTCGTCAAGCAATATGCGGCGTTTGACCTGACCTCACCCGAGTTCGCCAAGGAGAAGAAGGCCGTTTCGACGCGTCAGCTCGACGGCGGAATACGCGAAGACAACCTGACGCTGGGACAATTTTCATCCGGCGAACCATACCTTCGGCTCGACCTCCGCCAGCCGAACGGCGAGAAGCGCGCAAATCCGGATTTCTTCCTCGATTTGACACGCCACGCCGCGCAGGCCGGGCTGTCCGTCGCCAAGATCGGCCAACCCTCTCCGCTCTCCACGCGCTTCGGCTCTTTTGAAGTCGCCGACATACGTCTGTCGCAGACTTCCAGCCAAGGCGCGCCGACGGAGCGGGCCTGTCTGGCCATGCGGCTCGCCGGCGCCAAGCTTCCAGTCGAAATCGCGGGCATTTCATGCGGCGCCCCCGCGAAGCCGGTTGACCGGCGCACGCTCGGCTGCATTCTGGATCGGCTCGACTATCTGCCGAAAGGCGAGAACAAGGCGCTGGACATGTATTTCCTGGCGGCGGAACAGGAGCGCGGCAAAGGTTGCGGCGGCGCCGCGATGTCGCCAAGCGCGTCGAAATCCAGCTGGCTCGACGCCCATTCTGGCCTTCCGGCCCTCAAGAATGAGGCGCCGGCGGCAAAGCATACGAAGAAAGCCCATTGAGGCGAAAAATACAGTCAGCCGTCAGTAACCATCGCCGTGCGAAGCCTATCGCTGCGCACGGCGATGGGCTATCGTGTTGACAAAGGTTCTAGGCCTGAAAGGAGCCCTCGAAAATGCGCAAGCCCCTCACAATCTCGGCGACTGTCGCTTGCCTGCTCGGCATGGCGATGTGCGGCGCGGCGATGGCGAAGCAATACCACCAGCATCGTCACTATCGCAGCGAGGTTTACGCCTCCGAAGGGCGCCACCATCCGCTCGTCGTCGAGCGTCGCAGCTTCCTCGACCCCGGCCCTGTGGTGCCTGTCGGCACATACACCCAATATGTGACCCAGCCGGCCTATGCGTGGGGCGATCCCGTCTCGACCTATCAGCGCAGCCGCTACATGGACGAAAACCTGCATCAGGCCTTTGATCCGCAGCCGGTGAGCCCCTTGGTCCTGCCTTTGCAGTTCTGGCCCTGAGGTCTTGGCGAGCGGCGCGTCTCCTGGGCGGCTCTTTGACGCCCGCGCTTGACAGGGGCGCACGTCTTTTGTAGTCAACCCTAGCTTTCGCGGGTCTTCCCGTGAAAAGCGCGCACCCGTGGCGGCTCCCTACAGTCCGATTATTCGGATTTCATGCGGTGAGCGGCCTGTCGGCTGAACGAAGAAGGTTCGGCAGAGGAGGGCGCGTTTTAGCCTTGCGGAATTCACGCAAGAGCGCGAAACGCGGTTTGACGGCGGCCCGCATCAGGCGGGCGCGCGTCCTTTCGCCATTCGCGCCTTTGCGCAGGATCGTTTGAGAGGACGTTAAGTGACTAAGCGCGCAGAAGCCAAATATAAACTCGACCGCCGTATGGGCCAGAATATCTGGGGCCGCCCGAAGAGCCCCGTGAACCGCCGCGAATACGGCCCCGGTCAGCACGGCCAGCGCCGCAAGGGCAAGCCCTCCGACTTCGGCACGCAGCTCAAGGCGAAACAGAAGCTCAAGGGCTATTACGGCAATATTTCGGAAAAGCAGTTCCGCAAATATTACGCCGAGGCCGTGCGTCTCAAGGGCGACTCCTCGGACAACCTGATCGGCCTGCTGGAGCGTCGTCTCGACGCGGTGGTCTATCGCGCCAAATTCGTGCCGACCGTGTTCGCCGCGCGCCAGTTCGTCAACCACGGCCACATCAAGGTCAACGGTCGCCGCGTGAACATCCCTTCATATCTGGTGAAGCCGGGCGACGTGATCGAGATCAAGGACAGCTCGAAGCAGGCCGTCACCGTGCTCGAGGCGGTTGGCCTCGCCGAGCGCGATGTGCCGGAATATTACGAGGTCGATCACTCCAAGATGACGGCCAAGCTGACGCGTGTGCCGCATGCGACGGAAGTGCCCTACCCGGTGCATATGGAGCCCAATCTCGTCATCGAATATTATTCCCGCTGACGTCTGGCGTAATTTTTGGGCCGGGGCCGCGGTCGCGGGGCCCCGGTTCTTTTTTTGCCCTTTTGCAAAATTGAATTGCCACATTCCGCCGAGACATTATGGTCGTGCGCGCCTCCAATGATGGAACGACCATGACAACAATCAAATTTTCGCTGACCCGCCGCGCCATGCTTGCGGCCTCAATCCCCGCCCTGATGCTCGTGGCTCCCGCGCTCGCGGAGAAGGCGCCAGCGCCCAAGGTGACGGTTGACGAGTTGATGGCGCCCAACGCGCTGCCCGATATCGTTCAAGGCAAGGCCGACGCGCCGGTGACAATCGTCGAATACGCGTCAATGACCTGCAGTCACTGCGCCGCCTTTCATCGTGACGTCTATCCGATCCTGAAGAAGGATTTCATCGAGACTGGCAAAGTGAAATTCATCTTGCGCGAATTCCCGCTCGATCCGATCGCGACCGCCGCATTCATGCTGGCGCGCGCTCTCGGCGACGACAAGCGTGACGCGGCCGTCGATTTGCTGTTCTCGCAGCAGAAGAACTGGGCTTTCACCGAGACGCCGCTCGAAGGCCTCGCCGGCATCGTCAAGCAGGCGGGCATCGGCCAGGCGCAGTTCGAGACGACGCTGAAGGACGCCAAGTTGCAGCATGACATCGTAGCGGTGCGCGATCGTGGGGCCCAAAAGTTCGGCGTCAACGCCACCCCGACCTTTTTCATCAACGGCGTCAAATTCACCGGCGAGATGAAAGGCGGGGAACTCGACAAGATCATTGGCGACGCGGCGAAGGACCCGCCCGCTCCCGCGAAGTGATCTTCGCCTCAACTAGCTTGGAGCGGCTCCGGATCAAAAAAACTGGAGTATGTTCTTTTCGCAAAAGTCATCCAACTTTTGTGAGAACATGCTCTAGAACACGGTGCGCCGCTCCAGCGCCGCGGCCA
>Ga0182013_10000568_pt1 | contig 50833 bp, 39 predicted proteins | sample 612S2MmetaG_FD_120487 | JGI IMG/M metagenome (GOLD analysis project Ga0182013, IMG submission 120487) | Permafrost microbial communities from Stordalen Mire, Sweden - 612S2M metaG | ecosystem: Environmental > Terrestrial > Soil > Wetlands > Permafrost | place: Sweden: Stordalen | collected...
CATTCGTCGGCGTGGCGATCATCAAACTATCAAGCAGTCCCATTTGTGCGTTGGTCGTCGTTTGCATATTCCTCTGACTTTCTATCAGACCATCCGTTCAAAAGTGTTTTGCAGAGGTCTCAAGGTTTGTAAATCGGCGTGAAGTTCCTTGCAAAAACCGTTGGCTTTGGTGTCGGAGCGCCGACGGCATTGATCAGAAGATTGTCGAAGCAGGCGGTGTTGCGGGTTTTGCTGTCGCCGGTGACGAGGCCGGCCATGCCGTGTGAAAAGGCGTTGTTTGCAGTGGATAAAACCTGAGCGCCATCCACGAAACCTTTGATGGCGGTTCCGGAAAATTGGAGTTTTAAGTTGTGCCATTGACTGGCATCAAATTTTTTTGCGGTGCCGGCTACCACCTGTTTCTCGCCCTTGTCATCAGAATTGCTGGCGGCACGAACCGCTTCTTGATGCTCTGCGTCGCCCAGTTCCTCGGCACCGGCCTTTCCATTGATGACAATCAGGGTGCAAGAGCCGTCCGCCGCCAGCTTCAGGTAATATCCCTTTGGCGCACAGCCATAGCCGTCGCCGACGTTGTTGACGCGGCCCATGACGCCGGCCCAGCCGCCGTCGTCCAAATAGATGTCGGCGCTGACTTCGTAATCATTCCAATTGTCATCTCCGATGATGGTATAGGGCATCCATTCGGGCGCCCAGCTCTGAGGTTTCTCGCTTATGACCTGACGGAGACACTTTCCGGTTTTATCCGGACGGTCGGCGATTTCAAAGATGTCGGCGATGTCCGCCGTGTAATGCGGCAAATAACCAAACTGTTGCGGCAAAGAATATTCGTCAAACGTCTCGTAATACGGGAACGGGAATTTCTGTTCTGCGGGAATGTTGTCGAACGATCCCTTTTGCTGTCCGGTGGTAGTGGAAATGGAATAAATCGAATCCGGTTCGAGCGCAACGGTGAATGTCCCGTCCGCAAGATTGTCAACGACGGGCGTGATGGAGTCTTGCTGGACAAACTGTTCCTTTGAGTTGCTGCGCCAGACACAAAGTTTGCCGGTGGACAGACCGCCGCTGATGTTAAAGGTGACATTTTGCAATAATTGCGCGCCCTTGGTTTCGATGATGACGCTGTAATCCTTGCCCGGCGATTTGAGCGTTACGAACGTACCGCCGTTCGTCAGCCTGCCACACGCGCCATTGAGATATTGCCATCCGATCTTTGAGAATTGTCCGTAGTGTGCATAGCCCCACAACGCTTCACGGGTGTGATAATTTCCGCTCCATGGAGAATTTGCAATCATGGCGGCGGGATCTTCGGAATAAGATTCCATCGGATAAACGGAGCCGACGAGATACCAGTTCACGATTTTGGTTACGCCGCTGTTGAGATAATTTTCGTTGAACGCCTGCACGAGGCTTATTTCGCAGTCGAAACCCTTTTTATAGACATGTTCTTCCGTGTTCCAAATCGGTTTGTTCCATCCCTCGGCGAGCTGTTGCACATCCGGAGGCGTCGGGATGTAAGTCATCGTGTGATTGCTCAAAATGGCCACTGCATTGCGCAACACCAGATCGTTGGTCATATGCCTGACCCAGTTGAATTTAGTCTTGTCCCAGTTGTCGAAGCCGTGAATTTTCACGTTTTGCAATCCGCTCGCATCAAGTGTCGCGCGAAATTTTTTCGCGAAGTCTTCATTGACGCCTTTTTCATTGCGACAACCAATCGCATCCAAATCCAGACCATAGACTGATTTTAGGCCTTGAATCCATTTGACGTAATAATCGCACATGTCCTGCGACCAGAAATTCCCATTGCCCACCCAGCCGGGACAGCCCCATGCGCAGGCGTCGAGCGACAGCTCCGGGTTTCGCTTTTTTGCCTCGCGCATCAGCCACCATTCATCGCCGCGGCTGAAATTCAAATCATCACGACTGTGCATATGGCTCGGCTCGGCTCCTTGCGTGGCGTTGGCGTCGCCGGGAACTTCCACCAGCAATGCGCTCATGGATGCGCCGAACTTGGGCTTGAAGAGGAGGTCCAAAACCTGGCTGCGCTGCGGTTCGGGATAATCCTTCAACAACACCGAGGTCGCGCCGCCGCCGCTCACTGCGCCTATGCCGTCGAAGCGCTTGCCGCCGGCGTCGCCTTTGAGTTCCACGTTTTGATCAGCAAATGCAGGCGAAAGCCAGCCGATCGCAAAACAGAAATAGCCAGCCAAGATTGTTGTAAAAGGTTTGACCATGAAGTATGAGCGCCCGTTTTCCGTAGATTTTAAAGAAGAGTTTGAATTTTTCACAAGGTTGTAATTGTTAAGATGCAACAAACGCCGGATGGTTACGCCATTAAAATGCCGACTGCCCCGGCTTTAATTTCATGGATGCGGCGCCCAGTTTTATGCGATAGAATTACTCCGACCATGCGGCGGCGTTTGTATCTGTCCACGAGAACGGCATCATCGGAGAGTTGGTGATGAACAAAGTGTTCCAATCCAGCAAATTTTTAGATGCTTGCACCGCGTCATCCGGCAACACGGATAAAGATATCTTCTATGAACAGAATAAAATTGTAAGTTGGTGCAGTTATTGACAGAAATGAAGCTGTTCTTGCTTTCTTCACCGGGTAAATTCTGTTAATCGTGTCTAAAGATGCCAGTCGAACGTCCCATCATCATCGCCACGCGCGGCAGCGCGCTTGCGCTTGCACAGGCCAACTTCATTGCGGAACAGTGCCGCAAAAATTTTCCACGCCTGCGGTTCGAGCTGAAAATCATCAAGACCACCGGCGACAAATTGCAGAAGGCTTCGATGGCAAAAACCGAGGGTGGCCTGCCGAAAGGGTTGTTTACCAAGGAACTCGAGGTGGCTCTGCTGAAGAACCAGGCCGACCTCGCCGTCCACAGCCTGAAGGATTTGCCGACGGAAGTTCCGGCGGGCTTGATCCTGGCCGCCACGCCGAAGCGCGAAAATGTGCGCGATGTTTTGATTTATCGCGATGCAAAGTATTACGCGCAACTGGCGGAAAAGAAATCCGACGAATGGATTCCCGGGCAGAGCGCACTCAAGGGACTGGCTCCGCATGTGACATTGATGGAATTGCCGGCCGGGACGGTCGTCGGCACGAGCAGCACGCGCCGCAAGATGACGTTGCTCGCGGCGAGGCCAGACCTAACCATCGTGGAGATACGCGGCAATGTGACGACGCGGATGCAAAAGGTGGCGGAGCGTGGCGAACTGGACGCGACGATTCTGGCGTTGGCGGGACTGACGCGGCTGAATTTTGTAATCAAGCCGGACGGAAAAATCCTGGGCGACGCCGTGCCGGAAGGTTTGCTGGCGACGATTCTGGATGTGGACGTGATGTTGCCTTGCGTTGGACAGGGCGCGATCGGCATCGAGATCCGCGCGGATGACGAGCGCATCGCAAAAATTTGCGAGCGGTTGAACCATTTCAACACGTTCCATTGCGTTACGGCTGAGCGCGCGTTTTTGCGCGCGATGGGCGGCGGCTGCCAGAGCCCGGTGGGCGCTTATGCGGAGATCGCGGGCGACAAAATTTTCATGCGGGCGGTTTCGTTTCGTGACGAGCATGTGAAACGCGGCGAGGGAAAACGTCCGGTGGCCGAGGCCGTTCCGCTGGGTGAACAAATTGCGGCAGAATTGAAATAGCAGGCGGAGACTTCACGGTTTGTCCGCGATCCAGCGCGGACCGGCATCCACAAATTCCACGGGCAAATCACTTCGGGTCTACGAAAAGGCGCGCGGTAGCGCTTACATCCCTTTTTGAATGGTGGCAAAAAACGATGGACATCCGGCAAAAACTGGAGAGTGTCAAAATGGGACTTCACCTATGTTCAACCAGCTTACTGAATGGGTCAGCGGGCGGATTGCACAACAACATGACAATTATATCCAAAACTTTGCTGGGGCTTTCGGCGACAGGAATCGTCGCGGGAAGCATCATTGATTTCAGCGGCTTCAACGTCAACCCGTCGTGGATGGTGGCGTTGCCGTCGGGCGCGGTCTTTCTGGGGCTGTTCATGATCTCGGTCATGATGGAAAAGGAAATGGCGGCATTTGATGCGGAGGAAGCCGGGAGGCTGCAGCTGGCGCTAATTAAAACGCCCGCGCCTGCACCGAGGCAGAACCCCGAACTGCGACAAGCCGCCATCCCGAATGAACAAAAGGCATCACTGCATGAGCACTGAACCAGAAACGCATCATAAAATTTCCGGCAGAATCGCCCACAACCACCAGGATTTGACGGGGTCGGTGTATTCGCGCCCGCGTGAGTTTTTGGGCAATCATTTTGTTTATGCCGTGGTGTCGTCGCGCGCGCGCGGCCTGTCCATCGGCGTCAACATGAACCCGGACAAGGCCTGCAATTTCAACTGCGAGTATTGCGAGGTGGACCGCACCGAGCCACCACTGGAAAAATCCCTGGATGTGAACTTGGTGGCGGTGGAGTTGCAGCGCATGCTTTCCATGGTGGATACCGGGGCGATCCGCAGCTTGCACCCATATAACACCACGCCGTCGGAATTGCTGAATCTGCGGCACGTCGCCTTGAGCGGAGACGGCGAACCGACGCTCAGCCCGAATTTCCTGGATGCCCTCCGCACCGTCGTCCATGTCCGCGCGCTGGGGGAGTTCCCGTTCTTCAAGATCGTGCTGATCACCAATGGAACCGGGCTGGACCGGCCGCAAGTGCGGGAGGGTTTTAAACTCTTTACAAAGGAGGACGAAATCTGGGTCAAGCTGGATGCCGGAACGCAATCCTACATGGATGAGGTGAACTGCCCCGACTGTGCGCTCGACAAGATTTTAAAGAACATCCTCCTGGTCGCACGCGAAAGGCCGGTGATCATCCAGAGCCTTTTCCAGATGCTGGGCCATGAAGAACCGTCCGACTATGACATCGACGAATATGCGAAACGGCTGAACGAATTGAAGCGGGCCGGCGCGCAAATCCCACTCGTCCAGATTTACTCGGCCGCGCGGCCTTCGCCAAATTCCAATTGCGGTCATCTGCCCTTGAAATCGCTCGCGTATATCGCCCAGCAAGTCCGGGAAGTCAGCGGCCTCAAGGCCGAGGTGTTTTAACCGCCGCCGGCAGATGCCAAAGCTGCCGTTTCATTGCGGCTCCAAATATATGCGTGCCGATGGAAATAAACCTGTCCCGTGCGCGGCGTGAAATAAAATTTAGAGCGGTTTCAAAAATACCATTGCCGACAAGTTGGATTGGGTTGACCGGCTGGCGCGACAGCGTCTTGGACTGCGGCAGCCCTCTGCCGCAGTCCAAAACCTCGCAGTATTTTTCAGGTGCGCTGGCAAAACACGACCGCAGTATTATTGAAACCGCTCTAGCAGGGAAAAGTGGAAAACGCTTTGGAGCTTATCCTCATATTAGGACGATTTGTATGCAAAATCACTCTCCGAGAGTGTGGCGCAAAAATGCTGCGTCCGATGTGCGACATGTAATCGTCTCCTCGCCATCGCGACTCACAATCGGGAACGCCACCTCGACGTTTGTGCCGTGAGTCAAAACAACCTCCTGTCGAATCCACTCATCTCGGCGTGCTCCATCCGCTGGAATCGTAAAGGTCAGATTCGTCAAAAATCCCGATGTGAATAACTCCTCGCGCTCGGCCTTGTAGGTATTCAAGAAATGGTCGGATCGGTGAAGGATGCTTAACAAGCCTCCCCAACGGCCATGCTCAAAAGCAAGTGCCCGCGAATAGGAATCACTGGCACGTCGCATGGTTTGGAATCTTCTTTCATCATTTTTCGGAGTGAGGACATGAACAATCCAAGTAGCGACGAAAACAAATACGCAAGAAATAAAAATGACTAGGAATATGCGCTTGCTCATGTGCGTAGCGGCCTAACTAATGATCGCCAGTGTATTGTGCAGCCTGTCCTTTTTCACGAGACGAACCTATTCCCGTTGGAATGCGGAGTCCAGCATGGTTTTTGGTCATGCCATCTCTGTCAGATGGTTCCCGGTCCCAAAGGGACAGCCCGACAATAGTCCGGAGCCGGAATGTGGTCGTCCCCGGTCACAGCAAAGGACGGATTGGCGAGTTGCTCCCGGTTTTCCGACGAGGGTTTGGTCTGCCACTTTGCTGCGCCCGAGGATGGGCGCACTTCGTCAAATTGTCGCTTTTTGGTCACGGCCACGGCATGGGACGAGCAGAACCTTGGGGGTAGACACTTCACCCCCGGGGGTAGCCGCAAAAACCCTTGGGGTGGACTCCTCACCCCGTGGGGTGGCGGGCAGAACCTGCGGGGTGGACGCTTTACCCCGGAGGGTGGACGGAAGAATCCCGGGGTTATGCAGCGCCGGCCGGTTCTGTTTGTGCGTCGGTCGGATTATTTTCAGCGGAAAGCAACCGCGCCGGTCAAGCCGGTCGCGAGTGGAAGCTTTTCCACATTCTTGCAGGCAGCAGGCCAAGGGCGATAAACACAATCTGGCTTGTCACAAACAGCATCAGCCATTTGAAAGCCGCGTCCGTGAACCCGTAGCTGTGCAGCCCGATGCCGAGCATGTTCACGCCGAACCATGACCACGCCGTGACGATGTTGCCGCCGATGGCGCAGCAAACCAGGCCGCGTTCGCGAATGATTCCGCCCCAGCGCAGATGGAGGATGAGCGCGTTCCACAACACGATGATAAGCGCGCCGTTTTCCTTGGGGTCCCAGCCCCAGAACCTGCCCCACGACTGGTCTGCCCAGATGCCGCCCAGCACCGTGCCGACAAAACTGAACAGAGTGGCGAAGCAGACAATGCCATAAACCATCCGCGCGAGCGATCTGCCCGTGGGCTCGTCCAGGGTTTTTGTGAACACGCCGCGCAGGATGTAAATCAGCGCCAGAAATCCGGCCACGTATGTGCTCGCATAGCCGAGCGTGACGACGACGACGTGCGTGGCCAGCCAGAAATTGGTGTCCAGCACCGCGCGCATCATTTCCATCGTGTCGCCCTCCCGCGCCAGATTGTGCGCGATGATGAGGGTTATGAATCCCATGCCCGAAGAAACCACCGCGCCAATCCCATTTTTATGAAGCTTTTCGAGAACAATCCCAAGCACGACCGCCCCCCAGCCGATGAAGATGGCCGACGAATAAAGATTCGTCACCGGCGGACGGCCTTCGAGCACCATCCTGTAGATCAAGCCCGTCGCATGGATCACAAACGCCAGCGCAATCAACCACACCGCCGAGCGGCGCAGCGTTTCCGACCAATTAAACCATGAAAAGATCGCGAGCAGCCCGGCGAGGATATAAATGACCATCGCATTGTAGAACGGCTCCATCTGGTTGAAGAAAACTTCCGCGCGCGCTTTGGCCAGGGCCTTGGCCTGCGCCGGCACGAGCGTGGAATAATAATCCTTCAGCGCCGAATTGAATTCTTCCGGCTGGTTGGCCGCGAGTGCGCCGGCCATCATGGCATAGTCACTCATCGCCGCGTCCACCGGCGTGCCGCGCGGCAAGTCGAGCAGCGCGTCACCCATGCGCCGCCAGTCGTGGGTGCCGGAGGGCGGCAGGATCAGCGGCGGTTCGAGGCTGCTCATGAACTGGAAATCCTGGATGTAACCGACCATCACATCGAAATTTGTATGGTCATAGGTTTGGCCGGCCTGCTGCGCCTTCACAGCCACGACGCCGTCGGGTATGGCCTTTTCATACATGGCAAGCTCCGCCGGCCAGTCCTGCGCATCCGCCGGTTGCGCCGTGTTTTTCAGTGCCGCATAAAGCGCGAGCCGCTCGTGAATCTTGATGACCGCGTTTTCGTATGCGGTGCGGTCCTGGGGCTGGGAGTTGGTTTCAATGCGGTCGTTTTCGTGGTCCAGCACGTCCATCGCGGGGAAAATCTGGTTCCATGAATAATGTTTTCCGTCCTGGTGCAGGGCCTCGCTTTTGTCTGGAAGCTTCAGCAGCGAGATCAAGTCGGGATTGTCCACGCGGAAGACCGGCCAGCCGTCGGCGACCCCGGGGTTCATCATCACGTTCGCGAGCCATTCGGTGGCGGGAATGATTTTTGGATTTTCGTTCCAGCCTTTCCACGGCTCAGTGTTCAGAGTCTGCTTTTCGCGCAGTTCCAAAAGCGAATTGCGCGCGAGCGAATCCATCGGCACCACGCGGCCGTTCGCCGTCACGGGCAGCCGGCCGAATTCGCTGAATGCAAAATCCTTGTCCTTCGGCGCCCGCAGGTTGCCGAAAAACCAGACAGCCATCACCGCCATCAAGAGCGGCGGGAACCATTTTTGAAAAATCTTGTTCATTTCTTCTTCCTTTTGGAGACGAACCCGACCAGGTGCGTCAGGAACTGGGTGAGCAGTCCCGCGCCAACCATCGCGCAGCCGATGTAAGGTGTCAACCAGCTCGGGTTGTGAACGACCGACAGCACCGACGACGGGGTCTGCCCCGTGCGCTCCACAATTTCGCCCGCAGACATCTGGTATTGATAAAATGTCAGCCCGTCATAGCGCAGCGGATGATTCATGGAAATCTCCACCTCGCGATTTTCGCCTGTCTTGGGATTTTTCACCTGCACGCGGCTGCGGAAATCCTTCGGGATGTCCGTGCCGGCATAATCCGTGTGTGTCGCCTTGAGCAGCGTGATGGAAAACGGATGATAAATGCGGGTCGGCCGCAGGACAAAGGAGTAATTCTGGCCGTTGACCGCGACCGACTGCGGCGCGACCAGCTGTCCGGCGATGGTGTGTGCCATGACCGGTGAAATCTGCTGCGCGTAACTGTTTTGGACCGCCTCGACCAGCGAAGCTTCGCCCGACCAGTCAGACGCAACCCAGGTGCCCAGGGAACCGCCCGGCCCGGTCAATTCGATGATCGCGGTTGGAATGTTTTTTTCGTCCGTCGTTTTAACATCGGGCTTCTGGACGAAATCGAAATTCAGCGCCACTCCGTTGCCCGCGATGGCCGGCGCATTTTTCATCATCGGCGCGCGGTAGCTCAAGTCGGAGTTTTTCCAGAAAGTATTGACGCGGATGGAGAACGGCAGGCTGTCGATCTTTAGTGTGTCGCCCTGTTGCAAAAGCCGTTGCGGGATGGCCGTGACCTGGTCTCCATCCTTGAAAATCAGTTCGTAGTCCGTCGCGCTTTCCGAATAATCCTTGGACTCGCCCTCGGAAAGGTGCATCTGCATTTCGCGCGCGAGCATGTCCGTCGCGAGCTGGCCGACGAGCAGCAGGATGACGCCCGCATGCGCAAGCTGGATGCCGATTTTTTTGGTGGTCAGTTGAAACCTGTAAATGTGCGCGCAAACAAGGTTCACCAGCAGCGAAACGCCGATGAGGTAGCCGCCGGGCAAAATGAGCGGCAGTTTGTATCCCAAAAGCGTGATGCCGGTAAATTGCAGCGGGTCAAGCGAAAGTCCCACGAACACCGCACGGAAATAATGCGACTGCACCGCGTAAAGCCCGTCGTCCACCTGCGCCAGCGTGCCGATGAACACCAGCACAATCGAGAACGCCAGCAGCACGCAGGTGAGCTTGAGCGACGTGAAGACCGAAACTATTTTCTTAATGAGCATCGGGGTATTTGGCCGACTGTATAAACTGCGTGAACGCATCCTTCTGCTGCGCCACGACGCTTGCATCGCCCATCAGCTTGTAAAACCAGGTCTGTCCGCCGAACGGCAGCACAACGCCGACGAGCCGAGTGGGTTTGCCTGTAGCGGCATCGGTGCCGGAAATGTCAACCACGGTTGCCTTGCCGCCGGAAGCATCCATCGTCGGCAGTTGCGCCAAATCCGCTTCGCCAACCGGATCAAGTCCGAGTTGCCCGCGCCAGCGGGTCACGTTCGGCAGCAGACCGCCGCCATCGCCATCAAGCGAACTGATGTTCACTGCCGCCTGCAAGCCGTCTGCGGCATTGATGGAAAATTTTGCGACCAAAAATTGTGTCAAAGGCGCGGGTTGCCACCCGGCGGGAACTGTCCAAGTCGGAACATTTCCGGCATCGGGCGCGGGAGTAGTTGTATTGCCCGTATTCAATCCGGGAATCGCCGGATGCGACGGCGGCAACTGGCTCAAGTCCATCGTCGAAGGTGCGGCGAGTTCGCCAAACTGGATTGATTTCAAGAATGAAACGAAAGCAGGTTTTTGTTTTTCTACCAAATCCGCGTCGCCGGTGATCTTGAAAAACCATGCGGTGTCGTCGCGATGGAGGACGCTGGCAATGATGCGTTCTGCGCCGCCGCTGCCGGTGCTGGTTCCTGCAATGTCGAACAAATCCGCATCCTGGCCGGCGATCACGACTTTTTCAGTCATTTTTTGCACTGCATCTTCATCAACAGGTCCCAAGCCGACCTGTCCGCGCCAGCGGATCACATTAGCCAGATTGCCGCCCGCCATGCCGCCCATCGGAATGACGCTCACGTCCGCCTGCTTGCCGCTGTCAGTGACCGAAAAACTCGCCACGCGCATCTGCGTCGGTGTTTTCTCCTGCCAGCCGTCCGGCAGGGCGTATTTCAACTGCGGCTGGCCGCTGTTGTCTGGCGCGGGCAGTCCGGCGGCCATTGTCGCCGGCGGTCCTGCGGGCGCGGTTGCCGGAGCCGGAACCTGCGGCGCGGAAGCGTCGTCCTTCTCCACATGATAGACTTTTACATTATCGCGATCGCAGCCGGTTGACAAAACAAGCAGTGCGGCGGCCAGTGTGCAGATTAAAGATGTCTTCATCATTTGTGCATAATTGTTAAACGAATTCACGGCAGGCCGCACGACATTCTTTGGCTTTGATACAACATATATTGTCATTTCAATAACAATATCTGATTACCTCGCAAACAGGCAGGCAGTCCAAATCAATCCGGGGCGCGCCCGCCGTTCATCGCCGCATCATTTTTCCAGTGGATGCTCGTGTTTCTGAAGTTCCCCGGAAATGAGGCCGTCAACACAGGCAGGATTGATGGGATAAACGTCGGGGTCGAAAATGACATGATAAAAATGCCAGACAACAATCGCCAGGCATGCCAGCACCGCCTCGTAATAATGAATCGTCGTCGCGACCTCGACAGCCCAGCGCGGCAGGAACCGTGTCACGTCAATTTTGAGCCAGATCATCAGGCCCGTTGCGCCCATGATAATCGTGCCCCAGATCACCGCCCAGTATTCCATTTTCTCGGCGTAACCAAAGCGGCCGATTTCCGGCCTCTTCTTTTGCAAGCCCGTGAGATAACGCACCGCACACCACATATCAGCCAGATCCTGTTTTACCGGAAACAAATCGCGCACCAGCCGGCGGCCATCACGCGTCGCCAGAATGTAAATAATATGATATGCGCCGACGGCCAGCAGGATGATTCCGGCGATGCGATGCACCCAGCGACGAACCGGCTCGCTTGATCCCAAACAGCGTGCCAGCCAAGAGTCAGGAAATTTCAGGGCGAACCCGGTGATCGCCAGCACGATGAAGCTTGAGGCCAGCATGAAATGCTGCCAGCGCTGTGCCGCGTTCATGCGCAGGACGGGCCGGGTCGTCGCGCGCAGGCGCGCCAGCGTCTTTTTGATGAACAGAATACCGTTGTGCAAGGCCATCGCGCCGATGGTTGCGAAAATCAGGACGAGATAAATTTTCCGCACCCAGCGGTTCAAGCGGCTGCCCACGTCCGAGCCACCCGCCATTCCGTCCGGGGCGATGTGGATTTTTCCGAGCGCAAATTTTTCGTTGTCGCCCGGATGACATTTGCCACACGTCTCGACGAGATGGGTTTTGTTGATCGTCGAGTTTGTGTCGGACGACGGCAGGATTTTGTGAAAGCCGTGGCAGCTCGCGCAGTTCGCCGCGACGGTGGAACCGTATTGGCCGGCCAGCCCGTGATAGCTTTCAAAAAAGGTGCTCACACGGTCGGACGGCAGGTTGTATTTGGTGTTCAACCGTTCCGACGCGTGGCAGCGGCTGCAAACCTCCCCGGAAATGGTCGCGGCGGAAACGTTTTTGAGCGAACGGATTTTATGCTCGTCATGGCAGCCGGTGCAGGTCGGCGCGTCGTGCGAGCCGGCGGCGACGGCCTTGCCGTGGACGCTGGCCTCCCAGTCGCGCGCCTCTTTTTTGTGGCAGGCGCCGCAGGTCTCGGCCTGCCGCGTGAAATAAATCGGCGAGGTCGGCGCGTTGTCGGAAATGATCTCGTGCGAATCGTGGCAGTCCTGGCACGTTGCCACGTCGTCGTGGCCGGTCCTGAGCGCGAGGCCGTGTACGCTGGCGTTGAAGCTTTCCGCCTGCCGCTCGTGGCAGCTCGCGCAGTTCACCGGCAGCAGGATTTTGTTGTCGTCGGGATGTTTCGCCGTGACGTCCGCATGGCAACTGATGCAGGAATTGGTCGCGTGCGCGGATAGTTTGAATTTCTCCACGTCAATAAAAAGCGAGATGGCCTTCCCCGCCGAGTTTGTTTTGAACAGCGTGTTGTCGCCGTGACAATCAAGGCAGTCGCTGTTTTTGACGCCGGCGAATACGGACATTGCCATTACAGCGAACAATCCAGACACCAACCAAAGGCATGAAACGCGTTTCATACCCCAATTTCACCCGAGATGGCGGGAGAACACTCCACTTTCCTTGCCAACTACTAGCACGTTTTTGAACTGGAAAAATTGACTTCACCGAAGGGCGAAAGCGTGTCGAAAAAATCGAAGTGTGGAAGACCAGTTTAAGAACAAGCACTGAAATCTGTAAATGTCAGCCGCGCTGCCGGGTGGCTTCATAAAGGAACACCGCTGTGGCTGCGGCCACGTTAAGGGAATTCATGTGCGACGGCATCGGGATTTCCACCATGTCATCGCACGCCGCCAGCGCGTTTCCCGTGAGTCCAGGCCCTTCCGCGCCAAACAGCAGGCAGCAATCGCCGCGCAAATCCACGGCGGACAGTTTCTTCGCACCGGGCCGGGGATGCGCCGCCAGACAGCGCACGCCGCGTGCGTGCAATGTTGCCAGAGTTTTCACCAGATTATTCACCCGCACCACCGGCTGCTCGAAGATGGCACCCATGGAACCGGCAACCGCACGGCGCTGGAACGGGCTGCCGCACGTCTCACCCACGATCAGGAAATGCGCGCCGAACGCCGCGCAGCTCCGCACCACTGCGCCGAGATTTTCCGCGCTGGCAATGCCTTCCACGGCGGCAAGTAGCAGCGGACGTGGGGAATTTTCCAGCAAGTTTTCAAAATCCGGCCGTGGTGGGATTCTGGCCACGGCCAGAGCGCCCTGGTGCATTTTGTAACCGGTGATGGTTTCCAGCACTTTCTGTTCGGCGACGTAAATGGAAATCTGCTCCGGGCGTTTGCGTAGAAGAGGTTCAAATTGTTCGAGCCAGGCCGGGGTGAGCAATGCTGAGACCACGGTGAAACGGCTCGCGAGCAGGCGTCGAATGACCTTCGCATTTGCGGCCACGAGCACGCCGGCCTGTTCGTGCTCCTCGGTACGCCGCAACGTGCGATACAACTCCAGTTCCGGCGTTTCAAGCGATTGAACAGGTTGGATGTGCAGGACCGACATGGTTCCAGCAAGGCTGCGTCGGAAAGCCTGCAGAGTCAATTTTTGAAAGCCGGAAAACCAAATTCAAAAATGAAAAAGCCCAGCCATGACCGGCTGGGCTTGCATCCGTGAAATGTCCTAAAATCAACGGCCGACCCACAGCACATCGAGATTGCCTGGACCGCCACCGCCGCGTCCGCCACGCCGCTGCCCGCCGGCGGGTGCATTGGTTGCAGGCAACGGTGTCAGATTGGCGACCATTGTGACATTGGTGCCCGGCGCAGGTGCCAGACGTTCGGTGCAGATCAGAACAATCTGGTTGTTCTTGGTGTCGAGTGACGAGGTTTTGCAGCCCTGCTTGGTTTGCACGGTCTGTTCCACCGCAAAGCTCGTCGGGCTGCTTTCCTTGATGATTGTGAGCGTGCCGTTGCGTTGCGAACTCCATGCCTCCATCGTGGCGGGATTGAACCCGCCGCCATCTGTGCCGCCGTCGAGGGGCAGCGTGGCGAGCACCTTGCCGTCGTCGGCATTCACCACGACGCAGACATTTGGATTTGCGCACATGGCGAACAGGATGTGGTTCTTCACGTCCAGACCGAGGCCGCCCGGCTCGCCGGCGGTGTCGCCGAGGTCATACAGGGTGAGGACCTTCATGGCCTTCATGTCCACGACGGCGATTTTTTTCTGGTTCTCGACATCACAATACAATTTCCCCTGCCCGTCGCTCCGGGCCTCCTCCATACCGCCGTCAGGAATGTCAATTGTGCCGGTGACCGTGCCGTCCTTGGGATCAATCGCGGTGATGCTGGGTGATGCGTGGCTGAAAATAAGAACCTTGTCCGTGAACGGCTCCAGCAGGATGCCGTCGGGCCTGCTCTGAACATCAATGTCCTTGATCTTCTGCATCGTCTCCGTGTCGAACATGGCAATCTTGGCGGCGCTGCTGAAACCGTGATGCGTCGCGGTGTCAACGGCCACGCCGTGGCCGCCGGTGTTGGTGATGGAGCCGATATACTTGTGCGTGTCTAGGTCGAACACGAAGATATTGCCGCCGCGCGGCACATAGACACGCCGTTCGTCGTTGTCGGCGTAGACATAGTCAATGCCGCCGTTGCCCATGAGCTTGGTGGTGTCGAGAACCTTGTATGGCGTGGCGGAGTCCTGGGCGGAAACATTGCCGGCCATCAGGCCCAGGCCGAGCATTACGCAGGATAACGGTGTCAATTTTTTCATGATAAAGTTTGAATGGGTTTGGTTGCAACAGTCTGTCAGACGCGATAAAAATGACCAGAGTTTCATGATTAAAGTTTTGTCATGAAAATCTGAAACTCAGCCCGCAACCGCACCGGCCGGGACGGTGGTGGAATATAGAATCTGGCCGTGGTTGTCCGTCATGCTCACCAGCATGCGGTCGGGCTGCAGGGAAACAGTGGTGAAGCCCGAACGCGATTGGGCGAATTTGGTGTGGACTGTATCCTTGGTGGGGCGGACCTGCGAGCCAGCCCCGGAACAAAACAGGTTGAGGTTGCCCGCCACGAGATGCTGGAGGTCGTGGTCATGGCCGTTGAACCAGGCCTGCACCTTGTGTTCATGGAGCAGCGGCAGGATGTTTTCGATGAGCTCGGGCGTGTCGCCATGCTCGCCGCCGGAATAAATGGGATGGTGGCCGATGACAATTTTCCAGCGCGCCTGTGAAGCGGCCAGGGCGTCCTTGAACCAGCCGAGCTGTTTCTTAACGTCCTGTGTCGCGACATGGGCGCTCGTCTTGCCGGAACTCCAGTAGCTTGTGACCATCGGCGTGGTGTCGAGATAGAAAAAGTCGGCGGCGACGCCGGTGTCAATGTGATGGGTCTGAAGAAAATAGCGTGCGGGCATGTTCCAGCGCGGATGGTTTCGGGCGTATTCCAGCTGGGCGTCGCAGTTGCCGTGATAATCGTGATTGCCCAGGATGACCTGCCATGGAATCTGCAGGGCCGGGTCGCGGTAGACATTTTCAAAGGAGGTCTTCCACTGCGGATCGTCGGCGGAGGCGACGCCGTCCTCATAAAAATTGTCTCCCACGGAAACGATGAACCGCGCACCGGTCGCCTTGGCGGCCAGCGCCATCTGTGCCGCGACCTCGGACTGGTCGCTTTCGCCGTTCCGCCCCCAGTCGCCAAAGATGATGAAGTTGAAGCCGCTGCCGGGCAGCGTGCCGGCCTCTTCGGCGGCAAACAGGCCGCCGGGCAGGAAGCGGGCGGCCACTGCGGCCTGAGTGGCCACAAAAAGCGTGCGGACAAATTCGCGCCGTGTGTGTTTCATAATGTCGCGACTGGCGGACATTCAGCCAGAGCGGCGCACAGAGTCAAGCGGGCGATGGATTGTCACACAGGTTTTACAATGGCCGTTGACGATGGTTGCCGGCCATTTCGGCATGAATTAAATCCTCCAGCAGCCGGGTCTGCACCGGTAAAATCCGTTCCCAATCGTCTGCCCTTAAATGCATCGGGCGGAACCACTTGAAAAATCCGAAACTTCTGACATAATGTCATCCGTCATCACGTCATTTTAATTGCATGATGTTTCATTCATTTCGCTTCGCACCGGCTGAAGTATCGCCGGACATCTCTCCATGAAAAAATCCAAACAGGGCGAATCCGCGCGGCCCGGCAATGTCTTTCAATTCACGCTGGCCGGCTTGGTCGTGTTCAGCCTCGCCCTGCTGGCCGGTTCCTCGGCCATTGCCTACAAGCTTGCCGCCGCAAACCAGCCGAAACTTGCGGACGCTTTTGCGGTGGATCCCAAGGACAAGACGCGCTCAATTCACGTCGGCCCGTGGGGCGAATTGGTCACCCGCGACATCGAACTGGAACGCCCGGCTGAATTTCTGACCGAAGAGGTGAGCAAGCCGGTGCCGGAAACATGGCTCTTCGCCAACATGAAGCCGGACGACGTCAAGGCACTCCTGTCCAGGAACGGCTTGACGGTCGCGCAGGTCGCCGCCGCGCTGGCCCCGGAAGCTGTCCATGCGGATGCTTCGGGGACGACGCTTGTGCCAGCCACGGATTTTTTGTTTTCGCTCGATGCCGCAACGCGTTCGAAACTGTCCCTTTCGCTGGCCGGAACGGGCGTCAATTTGTATCTGGATTATCCGTTTATTTTTCCGGGAGGAACCATTGATTCCATCTATGCGGATTCGCGGCTGCAACCGGACGACGTGGCGTTGCTGAAGCGGCTTGTCTATGCGAATGGCAATGCCTGGCAGTTGTCGGATTATCCGGCCCTGATGTCCCGGATTCCCACCGTTGATCGCCGCGTGGCCATGGCAAAGGTGCTCTCGCGGCAGTCCGCCGTCTTCGCCGGCCTAGTCATCAGGCCGGACACGGACATCGACAAGATAGCCGCCTATTGGGGCAATGTTCCGAACGTGCGCTTCACCGATGTCCGCCCCTTGATGGAGGCGCTCAAGCAGGTGCCCGAAGGCGGCAACCTCAGCCTGTTTTACCTCCTGCCAAAATTCGCCCGCGACCGGCTTTACACCTTTCCGCTGCCGAACCAGCCCGGCGACCCCATCATGGACTGCCACTGGTCCACGTTTAATTTCTCAAGCGAGACGCCCGACAACCGCTTCAACAATCCGGATTTCGCGGTGGATTACATCCGCAAAAATTATTATCAGATCTCCGCGCCCTCCCTTTGCGGCGACATCCTGCTGCTGATGAACAACCGGAACGAGGTCAAGCACTCCGCCGTCTTTCTGGCCGACGACCTGGTCTTCACCAAAAACGGCAACAACTACCGCCAGCCCTGGATGATCATGCATATTCCAGACCTGCTGGCCACCTATCCTGCCACCCCCCCGATGCAGGTGGTCTATATGCGCCTAAAATCGAATTGAACGGCGGCGGCATCCCAGTGGATGTTTTTTGGCCGGACGGGACAATAAAAAACAGCGAATATCCACAGGAAGCGCGTGCCTATGTTAAAAAACCCTGAATTTAATGGTATCGGGGCAATATCAGGCTTGGCATGGCAATTGCGATAGTTGGTTCATGGGTCTTAATTGAAGTAGTCTGCCAGCTAAACTGCACGCGGCTTCATTCTTCCAGTCCCGGCCGGTGGATCAACCTCCTAGCCGGGGCCTGTTTTTTTCCGGTTGCTTCCTTTTCTTTTCAGGATGGCGAATGTGAAAGCTCCCATTTGTTGTGGCGCGCGTCGTTTGACGGAACGAACAAAATTTGCTATAATGAAGGCGTCGTCGCGGATGATTTGCAAAGGCAAACTTGTATCAATTGTTCGGTTCATGAAGAAACTCATCAACCTGGCTTTTACCGTCGGTTGTTTGTGGCCGTTCAACAGCCCCGCCGCTGATTTGAAGTCATCGAAATTCACCCAGGTCGTCAACAACGTGCAGGTCATTTCGGCGGCGGACAAGTCGCTGCGTGCCGCCACGGTCAACGATGTTTTCAGAATGCCGGACGTGCTGCGCACCGGCCCCGACTCGCGCGCGGAACTTGTTGCGGCGGACGACACCATCACGCGCGTCGGGGCAAACACGATTTTTTCCTTCGACCCCGAAAGGCGCACGATCGACCTGCATCAGGGCAGCCTCCTGTTCCATTCACCCCACGGCAAGGGCGGCGGCACCATCCGCACCGCCACCGCCACCGCCGCCGTGGTCGGAACCACCATCATCGTCACGTGCACGGCCGACGGCGGTTTCAAGCTGCTGGACCTCGAGGGGCGGACTGAAATTCGTTTCCTGAACGGGCTGAGGCAATATCTTGAACCCGGCCAGATGACATTCATCCTGCCCGGCGGAAAACAGCCCTCGCCAATCATCATTTTCCGGCTGGACACGCAGTCAAAGGGCAGCCTGCTGGTGAGCGGGTTCGACCATCCGCTGCCGTCCCTGCCGCTTATCAACGCCGAGATCGTCAAACAGCTCCAGTTGATCGAGAACGGCCAGGCCGTGGACACGGGGCTGGTTGCGGGCAACTCCGCCACGCGCGATTCCGTGCAGGTGTTTCAGGAGGACTCCGGCACCCTCCAGACGGTCCTTGATATTGTGAACAACAACAAAAATGCCGGCAGTTCTTCGGGAAACAGCACGCCTTCGCCGAACGCCGTGGTCATCAACGCCCCCGCGCTGGACACCAGCTACATTTCCTTCCTGACCCACACCCAGACCGACGACGAAATGTCTTTTGCGGCCCCCGCAGCCGATCCGAACATCGTCATCAACACCCCGACGATTGATTTAAGCCCGTTCACGTCGCAGGCGTATTTCTATTTTGTCGCGCCGGGCACGATGACCGTCAACGGTTCGGTCACGTTCACCGGATTTGCCCAGCCCCTGCTTTCCACGCTCCTGCTTGAGGCCGGGGCGTTGTCCATCGTTTCCGGCGCGACGCTGGAAGCCGAAGTGGAGGATTTTATTTTGCTGTCCGGCGGCGACATGTCGCTGAACCAGGTCACAACCTGGCCAACACCGCCGGCAACATCAACGTCACCGCCACCGGCGCGCTGGATGTTCAAAACGGTTCGTTCAATGCCGCCAATACCGGCGGCGGCTCCGTGAACCTGACCGGGCCTTCGGGCATCACCGTGAACGGCGCGAACATCACCACCGATCCCGTCAACGGCTCCGTGTATCTGGATTCCACCAGCGGGTCGGTCTCGGTCAGCGGCACTTCCATCCAGGCGGGCTTCCTCACGCTGTATTCCGGCGACGGCATCCTGCTGGACGGCACGGGCGCCACGTTCACCGGCAGCGGACCCTACAGCTCGGTTAATCTGACCGCGACCACCTTCATTTCCGTCAACAATGCGGACTTCACCTCGTATTCCACCGTCAACATGGCCTCGCACACCATCAATCTGCAAAACGTGGCCTTCAACGGCACGGGCGCCGTGAACCTGGCCAGCTATCTCGGCGTGGCGAATTTCGGATCGTCCGTGGTCGGAGATGTCAATTTCATCGGCGGAGTCACCTATGGCGGAAAGTCCGTCATATCGGATCTAGTGAACCCCATCCTTGGTCAGGTCAATCTTGCCAGCACCGCCATCCGCATCACCACCTCGGGATTCTGAACGAGCCGTTGCCTGACGGCTGACGCTGATTCCTCTACGCTCAAGCGGGGGAGAGGAATTAATGGTGAGGTGTCGAATCATTCCAAAGCCCGGCGGATCCGTTTCGACAGCCTCAATTCCGCACTTTCGACGCCCCGGCCGGGGAGAGTCCGACGCCACCTTCGCCCATCGGATGGGAGAGGGGCTGGGGGTGAGGGCATTGGGTGAGATGTCACACGAATTTTTTTCTTGGAAACCTGCCGCTTGGTGGCCGACCGCAAGGTCCGGTTCACGAGCCGGTCGCGGGGCTGGTTGCCGGAAATTTTTTTGCGCCAGAACGCCGCATTGCCCTTTGGTTGAGTTCCGTGCTGCGGACACCCATGCCAGAAACAGCCGTCCACGAAGAGCGCCGTGCGTGATTTGATGAAGACAAAATCAGGACGCACGGCAAAAGTGCGGAGTGGCGGCACCGCCGCCTTGGCTTTGGACTTGTTCCGCACTCCGCGTTCGGCAATATGCTTCTTTATCCCTTTCCGCATTCCGCGTTCCGCAATCCGCACTTGAAAGTGCCTGCGCCAGCCGGTAATTTTATTAGTGCGAAAGAGCTTCACCAGCGCCAGTTCCGTGGCCTTGTTCCCGCGCGAGCGGATGCGCGACATCACCTCCGACCGCTTCTGTTTGGAAAACACATCTGCTATATATATGTCATGCCACCGCCAGCCGCGACGTGGCGAAGCGGAGATTTCAAATCACGTTTGGACGCTGGAAGATATTGTGAATCGCCCGGATTAAATCATCAGACCACAACTTAATCCGTTTTCGCCAAACCCTTCATTTGCATGTCCACCTTGAGGATGTGTTCATTCATCCACCAGACCAGGCTCTCATGCAATTGCCCAAGCATGTCCTTCGGCTCGGACGTGTTTTCGTATTGGCCCCTGTAAAATCTTAAATTGCTGAGAAACAGCGCATGACCCTCCTTGTTTTTCTTGTAGGCGGGACATAGCGAACGCGCCATGCAGCTCTCCTCGCCTATGAAATGCAACTTGGCAAAATCTTCCAGAAATGACAGCAGACTGTCCACCTCCGAACGCTGCACCTCCGTTGTCTCCAGAAGCTTTTCAAGCCGGTTGATGTAGTCGAAAAGGGCCTTGTGCTGTGAATCAATCGAGAGCACACCCGTTGCATAATCCGGTTTCCATTCAAGCATGGTATTTAATAATGATCATGACTGAAGCTTCCACATGGCCGGTAAAAAGCAAACCATACCGCCACCCAGCCGCGAACCGGCTTTTTGCGCCGGATTGGCGCACCGGACGGGGTTTCCCGGCCTTTGGAACCGGCAAAACACTTCTGCTTTGGAGCAAAACGAAGTTGTTCTGATACAAAACGAAGTTGCTTTGGTCCAACTTGAAGTCACTTTGGAACAAAACGAAGTTGCTTTGTGTATAAAAAACGCCACTTTTGAGTTGAAAATATCGTTAACGGAGCCGTTTCAGTGTCAAAGCCGCCGATTTCCATGACCAAGCCGGGAATTTCCATGACCCTAAAAACCTTTTCCTTGGGTATGGAAACTGTTTCCTTGGTCATGGAAAACTATTCTTTGGTCAAGGAAACCGTTTCAATGGTTAAAGAAATGGTTCCCTTGGTCATGGAAATGCCTGCCGGAATGAAAATTTGACCCTAAACGGGGTATTTTGATTCAGCCATCCAGCTCAGGACTTCCGACCGCTTCGCCTTGGTGAAAACGTCACCAGTCTTTTTTGCCAAAGCAATTTCCATCTTCATCAACAATGGAACCGTCCGGCAGAACATCCACCGGCAAAATATAATCCTCAACCGTCATCGCATCCTCAAAGTCACGCTGACCGTCGAGAAATTGATGCAATTTTTCCATCACATCATCGGCGATTTCACGCTGCGCTGATTCAATCGTTGGATAAACAACGGGTAAACCCTTTTCGTCATTCCACGCGGGGATGCGACCTTGGCAAATCGTGTCGATGAAGATGCAGTATGCCGGTTGATTCATAACGGTAAACATACCTGGCCAGGTCTATTAAATATGGCAAGCAGAATCCGATTCAAGGGCTTTTCATTCAGGACACTTCACGACATACTCCGTCCGGCATGTCCAGTGTAGTCGGCAACTCCGGTTTGGCGCGGTCCTGGTATGGGGCTGCGGTTGCCGACTTTCTAGCCAGCGATGCTGACGACATTCTCGGCAAGCTCTCCCGACACGCAGGCGACGGGCATTTCTCAGACCAGCGCGATGCATGGCTTGCACAAATTGACCTCCTTCAAGCGCAACTCACTGGTATGGAGGGTTGGGTCTTCTTTGAATTCAACATTCCGCGCATGGGAAGGCGTGTGGACGTCATTGTCGTTTTGGGTTCGGTGATCTTTGCATTGGAGTTCAAAGTTGGCGAAACCACTTACGACCGCACCGCTATCGAACAGGTCTGGGACTACGCGCTTGATTTGAAAAACTTTCACGAGGCCAGCCATAATGTCGCCATCGTTCCGATTCTCGTAGCAACTGAAGCCAAGCCCATATCCGCCAAGTTCGAGGCTGACGCAGACAATGTTTATCGGCCTGTTCGGACCAACGCCGACAATTTACGTGAGACGTTGAAGTTGGGACTGAGCCTTGCCAAAGGCTCGTCCCTCGACGCCCAAGCATGGGCACGTGCCTCGTATCGCCCGACTCCAACCATTATCGAAGCTGCCCGGTCGCTTTATGCGCAGCATTCCGTGGAAGCCATTGCCCGTTTTGACGCTGGCGCTCCAAATCTTCACACGACAACCAAGCGTATCGAGGAATTGGTGGAGGAGGCGCGCAGCACCGGACAGAAGTTCATCTGCTTTGTGACTGGCGTTCCCGGCGCAGGAAAAACTTTGGTGGGATTAAACATCGCCACAAAGCGGCGCGACGAGAAAGCAGCGACTCACGCTGTTTTCCTGTCGGGCAATGGACCCCTCGTTGCGGTGTTACGCGAGGCTTTGACTCGGGATGAATACCTCCGGTTGAAAGCTACTAACAAAAAGGTCACCAAGAAGAAAATTGCGACTCCGGTGAAAGCTTTCATTCAAAATGTTCACCACTTCCGCGATGCAGGACTGACAGACGAGAAAGCTCCGCCGCCGGAACACGTCGTCATCTTCGATGAAGCACAGCGGGCGTGGAATTCGCAGATGACGGCCAACTTCATGAAGCGGAAGAAGGGTCGCCCGGGCTTCACACAGTCCGAGCCGGAGTTTCTTATTTCCTACATGGATCGCCATCCAGATTGGGCGGTGATCATTTGTCTGGTGGGCGGCGGCCAAGAGATCAACACTGGCGAAGCTGGTATCTCAGCTTGGTTGAATGCCGTAATTGAACATTTTCCACAGTGGAAGATGTTTATCTCCTCGCGACTGCATGACAACGAGTATGCCGCTAACCACACTCTCGAACGCGCTCAACACTGCGCCCAGACCCAGCAGGAAGATTCTCTGCATCTCGCCGTGTCGATGAGGTCGTTCCGCGCAGAGAATGTCTCGGCGTTTGTGAAGGCGTTGCTCGACTGTGAGAAAGACATCGCCCGGCAAACCTTTTCCCAACTTCGCAACCGGTTTCCCATCGTCCTTGCACGGGACTTGGATCGAGCCAAAGCATGGGTTCGCTCGAAAGCGCGCGGCACAGAGCGCTTCGGTTTGCTGGCGTCGTCCAAAGCAATGCGCCTCAAACCACATGCCATTGACATTCGTGTGGACGTTAATCCGGTGCATTACTTCCTGAATGACCGCGACGATGTCCGGTCCAGTTTTTATCTCGAAGACGCGGCGACGGAGTTTCAAGTGCAAGGATTGGAACTCGACTGGACGTGTGTTACGTGGGACGCCGATTATCGCTTTAATGGCACGGCTTGGAATTATCACGACTTCCGAGGCTCACGCTGGTGTAATATTCAGAATTCTGACAACCAAAACTATTTGCGGAATGCTTATCGTGTGTTGCTCACCCGTGCCCGACAGGGCATGGTCGTTTTCGTCCCACCGGGTAATGCAAGTGATCCAACGCGTTCACCCGCGTTCTATGATTCGACCTTCAATTACTTGAAGGAACTTGGGATTCCCGAGTTGGTGTGAGAAGTCGGGATTGCGCAAGTCACGTTCGATGCCGCTGATGTAACTCGGATCGAGGCTGTCGCGTTCAGCCCGAGTTTGGCGAGGACAGAGTCAAGTTTCGGCATGACTCATAGTCCATGCTAAAAACGTGGAAACGTCTATGGACTATCAGTCAGGTTGAGAATTCGGGCGGTCGGGATTTTCCATGAAGTGCATCCCGGCAAATTTTGCTTTTTCCAGTTCCGTTTCTTCGCGGTTCAAATCCGCCATCCATTCGGCAAAAGGTTTGTCGTTGGGCACAAGTTTGTATTTGCCGCGCAGGGCGTGGATTTCGTCATGGGTGAGGTTTTTCTTCTCGCCAGCCATCAGGCGAGTGTGCGCCGGAAATCCGGCGGCGTCAATTCGACGAGGGCCGTTTCCTCAATGCACCAGCCGCGACACCATGGCATAGATGATGAGCGCCAGCAGTATCAGCCCGAGGATGAAGGCGATGTAGCCGAATGTCTTGGCGATGTTCTTCCAGCGGAACCATTCGTCGCGCATGCGATATTCATCCAGCTTGCCGGTGGCCACTAGGCGGTCATACCAGCGTTTGCGCTCGTGCAGCATCTCGGTCTTGGAGACGCGGCCGGAGAAGATGACGGTGTCCATCGGGAATTTCTCGATGCGGAAATGCGTGTTGAAAAAGTGGATGCTGAAAATAAATCCGGCGGCAAGCAGGGCCTCGTCCGAATGCAGGATGAGCGCGATGTTGATGACCCAGCCGGGCATGAAGCGCGTGAAAAATTCCGGGAACCACATCACCAGCCCCGAAGCGCCGATGATGGCCACGCCCCAGAACACGGCGAAGTAGTCGAACTTCTCCCAATATGTCCAGCGGTCGAACGAGGGCTTGGGGCCCTTGCCGAAGAACCATTTGTTGTGCGCCACGAGATCGCGCCAGTCCTGAAAGGTCGGCACCATGGAGTCAGGCCCGAACACCACGGCGTAGAAGCGTTTGCGGTCGAACCTGCCGGTTTCGGGATTGCGCAGCTTGGCGCGGCCCTTCCATGCCTTGCTGGCGAGCGAGCTCAGGTGCAATGAAAAATAGAGGAACGTGATGAGCGCGCCGAGGCGGTGCAGCATCCGCGCGGTTTCCGGCCCGCCGATGACGGAGAAGATGAATTTAGCCCAGTCGGTGTAATAAAATTTCAGCGGCATCCCGGTCACGACGAGTGTGAGGAAGCTGGTGACGACGAGGAAATGCAGGAAGCGTTCGAACGGCTCGAAGCGCGTGAACCATTCATCGCCGGACTGTGTCTGGAATTTCGCCTCGCGGAACGTCTTGGTGTCGGCGAGATATAAATATATGGCGCGCACGCCCCAGCCGATGGTGTGCAGTCCGAAAAAGCTGAATGTGCCGATGAGCAGGCCGGTCATGGCGAGGAACACCATGTGCAGCAGCGGATAATTCTTGGCGTCCAGCGGGTTGGCGTGCGGCTGGTATTGCGTGAATTTCTGCGTCGCGCCCGGATGACATTTCTGGCAGGTCACCAAAATATTTGTCGCTGAGAGGTGCGATTGCGGATTGGACGGCGGCAAAATGTCGTGGAAACCGTGGCAGTCGTAGCACGCGGCGACTTCGGGCGCGGAATTGGGTTTGCCGAGTGCCATGGCCTTGCCGTGGTAGGTTTCGCTGTAATGCGTGAGGCGGTCGGCGTGGCACTTGCCGCAGCGCTCGTCGCTGATGGCCTTGAAATTGTTGCCCGTCGGATTGACGATTTCATGCGCGCTGTGGCAGTCAATGCACACCGGCCCGCGCGCGTCGCCCCTGGCGAGCAGCTGGCCGTGGACGCTCTTGTCGTAGGTCTCCTCGATGCCGACGTGGCATTTGCCGCAGGTCTTGGCGACGTTCGCGTGGTTGATGGGCGAGTCGCGGTCCACGCTGCGCTTGATGTTGTGGACGCCGTGGCAGTCGTCGCAGGACGGCGCGACGATCAGGCCCATCTTCAACAGCGCGGTGCCGTGGATGCTGTCCATGTATTGATTGGCCGCCTCGGGAAATTCGATCTGATATTCCTTCGTGAGATTGGTGTTGCTGTGGCACTTGGCGCAGGTCGCGGGCAGGTTCAGTTTGAAGACCGGCGACGCCATGTCCTTCACGGGCAGGATTTCGTGCGAGCCGTGGCAGTCCCAGCATTCCGCCGCGCCGGAGGCGCCCATCGCGTGGCTCATGCCGTGGATGCTGGTCGCATATTCCTTGCCTTCCTTGTCGTGGCAGCCGGTGCAGTTCGGCGGCGGGACATTTTTATCGTGAACCAGCTCCTTGATGCCGTCGTGACAATCTATGCAATCGAGCTGGCTGTGGACGGAGCGGGCAAAGCCGTTCGTGGGAAAGAGCTCGAGCGGAACCTTCACGCCGTTCACGATGCGGGTGTTGGACGGGTCGGTGTGGCAGTCGAGGCAGTCGGAGCTGGTGAATTTTTCCGGCGCGTTGGTGCTGGTCGCCGCGCCCGCCGTGAAGGCCGCAAAAAGAAACCCGGCCAGCAGGGCCAGCAGGGGTAGCTTCAGGTTGTCAATTCGTTGGCCGGATTCCATACGCATATAAAATCGGAAAAAACGGGAGGAACCGCTCACCAGCGGTTGTGCATTGCTTGGCATTTTTTGACTGGTCGAAGAGGGCGCGCTCCGTCCGAAATGGGCGTGACTTGCCCGCAAGGTGCTGGTATTAATCGGCCATCACATGAAGACACCACTGTTGTTTCTGGGCGCGCTATTTTTTGCAACCGCGCTGTTTGCCACCGAACCGCCGCGCCAGACGATCATCTTCAACCGCGAATGGAAGTTTCAACTGGGCGACCATGCCGGCGCGGAGGCCGCCGCGTTTGACGATGCAAAGTGGGACGACATCGGGCTGCCGCACTCGTTCAGCATGCCGTATTTCGGGTCGTCGAGATTTTACACCGGCTACGGCTGGTATCGGAAACATTTCGACGTGCCGGCGGACTGGACGGGAAAACGGCTGTTCCTCGAATTTGACGGCGCGTTTCAGGATGCGGAAATTTTCATCAACGGCTCGCGCATCACCGAGCACAAGGGCGGCTACACCGGATTTTCGGTGGACATCACGGACGCGGTGAAGGCCGGCGACAACGTGGTGGCCGTGCGGCTAAACAATAATTGGGATGCTCAGCTCGCGCCGCGCGCGGGCGAACACGTTTTCAGCGGCGGCATTTACCGCGATGTGCGGCTGGTCGTGACCGAACCGCTGCACGTCACCTGGTATGGCACATTCGTCACCACGCCGCAGGTTTCGGCGGAGTCGGGCACGGTGGACGTGAAGACGGAAATCCGCAACGACGGCGCGGCGGCGAAAGACTGCGCTGTGCAGACGGACATCCTCGATCCCGACGGCAAAACCGTCGCGACGGTTTCATCCACGCAATCCGTTCCCGCCGGATCAACGGTGACGTTTGACCAGACCACCGCGCCGGTCGCCAGTCCTAAGCTCTGGCATATTGACCATCCGTTTCTCTACACGGCGGTGAGCAAGGTTTCCGACGGCGGCAAAACCGCCGACACTTTCACCACGCCGTTCGGCTTCCGCTGGTTCAAGTGGACTGCCGAGCAGGGATTTTTCCTGAACGGCGAGCATTTGTATTTCAAGGGCGCGGACGTGCACCAGGATCATGCCGGCTGGGGCGATGCCGTGGCCGACAGCGGATTTTTCCGGGACGTGAAACTGGTGAAGGACGCAGGATTCCAGTTCATCCGCGGTTCGCATTATCCGCATAACCCGGCGTTCGCGGACGCGTGCGACCATCTGGGGATTCTTTTTTGGTCGGAAAATTGTTTCTGGGGCATGGGCGGGCGGTCGCCGGATGGATTTTGGAACGCCAGCGCGTATCCGACCAATTCCGAGGACGACGCGGCGTTCGAGCAGAGCGTCAAGGACAGCCTGCGCGACATGATCCGCATCAACCGCAACCATCCCTCCATCGTCGCGTGGAGCATGTGCAACGAAGTTTTCTTCAGTGAAAAATCCGTGCTGCCCAAGGTGAGAAATTTACTGACGGAACTCGTCACGGAGACGCATGAACTTGATCCCACGCGCCCGGCGGGCATCGGCGGCTGCCAGCGCGGCGGCTTGGACAAGCTCGGCGACATCGCGGGCTACAACGGCGACGGCGCGCGGCTTTACATTGATCCCGGCATCCCAAACCTCGTGACCGAATACAGCTCCGTGCGCGCCGTGCGTCCCGGCAAATACACGGCCGACTTTAAAAATCTTCTCGAGGGTCCGGGCGACAGGTCACAGCCGTTTTTCTGGCGTTATCCATGGCGCAGCGGCGAGGTGCTGTGGTGCATGTTCGATCACGGCAGCATCGCCGGTGACGAGGGCAAGACCGGAATCGTTGATTATTTCAGGCTGCCAAAACGCGGGTGGTATTGGTATCGGAATGAATACGCCCACATTCCGCCGCCGGAATGGCCAACGGACGGCACGCCTGCCGGGCTGAAACTGTCCGCCGACAAAACCACTTTGAAATCCGCCGACGGCACTGACGACGCGCAGATCATCGTGACGGTCGTGGACGCGGACGGCAAAGCGTTGAGCAATTCGCCGCCGGTCACGTTGACCATTGAATCCGGCCCCGGCGAATTTCCGACCGGCCCCGACATCGCATTCACACCGGATTCCGACATCGCCATTCGCGACGGCGAGGCTGCGATGGAATTTCGTTCTTATTATTCCGGCAAGACGGTGATCCGCGCCACGTCGCCCGGCCTCAAGGATGCGACGATTGCCATTACCACGCTCGGCGGTCCGGGATATGTTGCGGGCGTAACGCCTGCGGTGAAACTGCGTCCTTACGTCCGCTTCTACGAGCCGCAGGCAAGGCGCCCGGCGTCGGACAATTCGGTTTTTGGTTTGAACAACCCGACGCTTGCAAGCAGCGAGGCGGCGGGGCATGCGGCGAGCGCCGGCAACGACGGCGGCGCGGCGACATTCTGGCAGGCGAATGACAACGACTCAAATCCGTGGTGGCAGGTGGATTTGGAGCGCGCTGTGACGATATCCCAGGCCAAAATCACTTTTCCGACGCCCGGAAATTACCGCTACAAAATCGAAACCTCGTCAGATGGCCAGCATTGGACTTTGGCGGTTGACCAGACCCAAAATACCAGCACTGATAAAATCAGGACGGATGTTTTTGCGACCGCAACCAGCGCGCATCTTGTGCGAGTGACGTTTGCGGGCAAGCCGGCATCTGTCGCCGAACTGGAAGTTTCCGGTCATTTGACGGCGCAGTGATTCAATCAACCTGCCGCCGTCCCTGTCCTCAAACTTGAAGGTTTTTTCTACTATGGTCCGCCATTGTGGCAGTCGGTGCAGGCGCCGTCATAGTCGCCGCCGGGGTGTTTGAACTTCTGCCCGGCGGGCGCCAGTTGATCCAGATCCGCACCCGCGCCCTGCGCCAGAATCGTGTGGCAGGCGTTGCAGTCGTTCGCCTTGATGGTGAGCTTCCGGTCCTCGGTCTTGTGAAGCCCGTCGTGGCAGCGGAAACATCCCGGCCAGATCATGTGGCCGACGTTGTCGGGATAGGAACTCCAGCTTGCGTTCATTTCCGGAAAAAAGTTGTCCGAATAAATCTGCTGCACGGTGGCAATGGCGTCCTTGACGCGTGCGTCGTCCGGGTAGCGCGCCGTCAGCAAACTGGCGATGCTGTTGCTGGCCTCGTCGTTGGTGGCGTATTTGCGCGTCAGAACATACATCGCGTTGGTCTTGATCCACGGCATCGCCGGGTCAATTTTGTTCAACGCCATCGCCTGGTTGACGGCGCGTTCGGGTGAGAGGTAACGGTGCGAGGGGCGGTTGTGGCAGTCCATGCAGTCCATCGTGCGGATGGCCATCTTGGAAATGTCATTGGTGAAGGATCTGGTCTTGAAGACGGTGACCTTGCCGCTGGCATCGGTCACGCGCACCCAGGGAATTTTCTGGCGCGCATTGTCAGTGGCGATGTATTCGACTGTGTTGCCGGGCAGGTTATGCCAGTGGATGCCGCCGACCGGCCCGCGCGTGGGGTCGCTGCCGCCGATTTTCAGGAGGAGGCGGATTGAGTATGGCGAATTGCTGACGTCGCTCTGGAAATAATTAAACGTGCGGTCCAGATTGCCGACGAACGATTGAGGCCAGTGGCATTCCTCGCACGTTTCGCGCGCGGGACGCAGGTTGCTGATGGGTGTCGGGATCGGGCGCGGATATTTGTTGAAGGCGACGGCGTAAAGCTGGTAGGAGCCGGAGAGCTTGGATTTTACAAACCACGACACGCCGTTGCCGACATGACATTGCACGCAGGCCACCCGCGCGTGCGGCCCGTGGTTGTGCGTGGTGAGTTCGGGCTTCATCACCTTGTGGCAGGTCTCGCCGCAAAATGTCACCGATTCTGTGAAATTAAACGCGTTGTAGGAACCGACGGCCGTGAGCATCAGAAAAACCACGCTGCCGCAAACGAACGTCACCAGCGTGCGGCGGTCGCGCGGATTGTTGAGATCTATCTGCAACGACATCGGGCCGATGCCCTTCGCGCGCCGGCGCCGCTCCCGCCATGCGCCGAAAAAGAACAGGAAAATGCCGCCGATTAAAAACCCCGGCACGCCCATGTAGGTCAGGATGCTGACATACGGGTTGGAAAATTTGGCGAGCGCATCCAGAACGAACAGGAGCAAAAAGGCGAACAGCGCGCCGATGGCAACGACCATCCCGATGAAGCTGATCCAGTTTCTGAAAACGGAGGAAGAATTCGCGGCAGGCGGTTTAATTTCTGTGTTCATGATGTATGGCAAAGACAAAGCACGGGCTGCTGGCCGGTGATTGCACCGGCGTGATGAGTCATTTCAAGGACCGGTATGAAATCCGGCCAGCAGCCGGGCGACTATTTTTTCAAGGTGTGGACGTAGGCCACGAGCGCCTTGATGTCGTCGTCGGACAACTGGTCGCCGAACGGCTTCATCAGGGTCTTGTCGTCGTCGGACTTCAGGCCTTCCTTGAGGGCCTTGAAGGCGGCGTCATCCTTGATGCCGGCCTGCACGGTGGCATCGGTGAAATCCTTGCATCCGAGCTTCGTGCCCATCTTGGTGTCGCCCTTGCCTTCTGGGCCGTGGCACTTGGCGCAGAGTGAATCCCAGTTGTCCTTGGCTCCGTCCGCCTTCACGTTAAGGGCGGCGGCGAGGCCAAACATCGCTGCAAACAGAATTATTTTTTTCATCGTCGTATCTTTTGGTTGAGTTAGTGGTGGCGCTGTTGCGCCTTGTTCAAAGCAAGTCTTACCCATCGGCGACTTTCCGACTAACCATCGGTTGCTAAATGCTTGTCCGAATTTGATAAGCCCGAAAACAGACGAGACAATTATTGTTGTACCTTTTGCAACGGATGGTGAGCAGAGCGGGCGGCAAAACCATAGATTTTCAACATCAAAACCAGCGCCGGTAGGAAGCGGTCGGTCGGGAAAACAAGACCGGGGCGGGTTTAAAATGATCATGAAAATATTTGTCGCAGGTTTGAGCTACAAGACGACGCCGGTTGAAGTGCGCGAAAAACTCGCGGTGTCCCGCCCGCGGCTGCAATGCTGCGGATGCCGGTTGAAACTGCGCGGCAATCTTTCCGAGGTCGTGCTGCTCTCGACCTGCAACCGCGTGGAAATATATGGCGTGTCGCCGTGGATCCACGGGCGCGTCCAGCAGCTTTTCCAGGAGCTCACCAACAGCGATTTCGATTTCACCCCGCATATATATATCAAGGAGGGCGCGGAAGTCGCGAAGCACCTGTTCGCCGTCGCGAGCGGACTGGACTCGATGGTGCTGGGCGAAACGGAGATCACCGGCCAGGTCAAGAACGCCTATCAACTGGCGAAGGACGCGGGGCTGACCGGGAAGAAAATGAACCGGCTTTTCCAGACCGCGATGCAGGTCGTAAAAAACATCCGCACGAACACGGCCATCGGCCGCGGCGCGACCTCGGTCGGCAGCGTGGCGGTGGAGCTGACGGAAAAGGTTTTCGACCGTGATTTAAGCGACAAGACGGTGATGATTTTGGGTGCGGGCAAAATGGGCGAGGCCTGCGTGAAGCATCTTGCCAAGCGCGGCGCAAAAACGGTCCTGGTTTCCAACCGTTCGTTCGAGCGCGCGGAAAAGCTGGCGGGGGATTTTGGCGGGCGGGCGGTGCGCCTGGAGGATTCGAGCGCGGCGATGATCGAGGCGGACATTCTGGTCAGCTCAACAGGCAGCCCGGACATTGTGCTCCGGCGCGAAGACATCGAGGCGATCCTGCCCGCGCGAAAGAACCGTCCGCTGGTGCTCGTGGACATCGCGGTGCCGCGCGACATTGACCCGGCGGTGGCGGGACTTCCGAACATTTTCCTTTACGACATTGACGACCTAGAAGCGGTCGTCCGCGAGAACACGAAGAACCGCGTGCAGGAGCTGGCGTTGTGCCAGCAGATCATCGCGGAACACGCGGCCAAGCTGCTGGCGCGGCTGGAACCGGAACTGACGGAGAAGCCGGCGGGTTCGGCGAAAGATTTCGACGGAGTTAAAACAGAAGCGGGATGGTTGTCACCGCTTGGTTTCGTTGAAAGCGCGACGTTTGGATGACGACGCGCTGAAAAGGTGGCAGATGCCATCATTAATTGGAAGCGAAGCGGTAACAACACGATAACCGAAAACGAATATAAAATATGAAAACACTACACAAAGTATTAGTCACGGCGGCGCTGACGCTGCCCATGGTCGTTCGCGCAGGCATTCTGGGAGTCAACAATTCCGGCAGCCCGCACGATTTTTCAGGTGAAGCATGGAACAATAATCCGGCGGATCCTTCAACGGTTTGCGGCGTCTGCCACACCCCCCATCATGCCGACCCCACGGCGGGTCCGCTCTGGAATCATACGCCGACGACAGCCTCCGGCTTCACGATGTATGCCAATCCTGTCAATGGTGTCGGTGGCGCCCCGGGTGCCAGCATACAGTTCATTCCGGCGACACAGCCCAATTCATCGTCGCTGGCTTGCTTGAGCTGCCATGACGGCACGGTGGCGGTCAATTCCTACGGCGGCGGTGTCCAGGGTGGCAGCGCAGTGATGATTGCGAGCAGTGCCAATCTCACAAAAGACCTGACTCATTCACATCCCATTTCCTTCACCTATGATGCGACCCTGGTCAGCAAAGACAAGTGGCTGTATCCAACGACCACGACCGTGCTGACACCCGTCAGCGGGACGTTCGTGAGCGGAAATGACATGTCGATCAACGGTTTCCTGCTGAACGGCAACAACACCGTGGAATGCAGCTCCTGCCATGACGTGCACAACCAGGAGGGAACACCGTGGGACATCACCCAAAATCCGTATCTGGTCAAGATCAACGGTGTGGATGCACAAGGCAATGGCAGTTTGCTCTGCCGTTCATGCCACAATAAATAAACTTTTTAAAATCGCCAATGAACGCGAAACGGCAAACTTGTTTTCCTGAGTGTCAGGCAACAGGCACACGAACAGCGCGGGAAACTGACGATAAACAAAAATTCTAACAATATGAAACATACCAATGTGAATTCACCCGGGCTGCTTAAGGCTCGTGGCGGGGCCACGCTGCGGGCGGCAGCCATCGGGCTTGCGGTTTTGGTCATGCTAGGAACCAATTCCCGCGCGGACATGTACCGGCCGGGAGCGCTCATACCGGGTGGTGTTCCGGCTGCACCAACCAATGTCACCCTGTCCCTTACGCCGACCACCGCGACTCTGTCCTGGTATGGCGTGGAAGGCTGGTATGATATTCAGGCAGAAACAAATTATTCACTCCCCTGGGTGACCCTTGCCACCGTGCCTGCATCAAGTTATGCATGGTCTGCGACCGTGCCATTGCCCGATCTGACCAACAACTACGGTTTCCGGCTGTATCAGTCCAATTATTACGCGGGTTCGAGCAGTTGCAGCAGCTGCCATAACGATCATTATGGCCCGTGGACCTGGACGGCACACGCCAGTGCATTTAGCTTGATTACGAATCAGAGCGCTCAGGCGAGCACGCTGCCCTATGTCAGCGTTGGCTACGGCCAGCAGACCGGATTTACGAACAGCGCCACCACGCCTCTTTTGGAAAACGTCGGCTGCGAAAACTGCCACGGTCCCGCCGGCGCGCATAGATACGGAGACAAACAACTCTTCGTCCCGGCTGTCAGCATTGACCCGATGATTTGCGGCGGCTGCCATTCTGGAAGTTTCCATCCCACCTATGATGAATACAGCACCTCGCTCCATGCACAGGTGAATGACACCATAAATTATGGCGTTGAAGGCGGGGTTTATTACACCAATACCGTAGTTGCCCCGGTCAAAGGAGTGCCGACCACTCTCTACGGTTATTACCTCACCACGAATTCCACAGGCGGGCTGGTAACCAACGCCACCTCGGGAATTTTCAGCAGCAGCCATGTCCCGGGTTCGTCGGTTGATCCGGGCGATGACCGTCAAACGAGCTGCGGCGTCTGCCACTCGGGTGCGGCGCGTCTGGCGATGATCGACGATTACGAAGCCCGGTTGAGCGGCATTACAAACGCGCTGATTCTTCCGTCAGCCCACGACGCCGGTTCCTGGGGCCCCACCTGCGGACTCTGCCACGACCCGCATCAGGTCAATCAGTTTGTGTCGGGTTATGGCATTCGGTATGTGACGAACATTGTCAGCGGGGTAACAAATAGAATAACAAACTATGTCGCGAACATACAGACACTCCAATTGCGGAATCCGACCTGGTCCTCGAACTTCTTCACGATGCCGTCGCAATCGGACAAGCGCTATGACAACAACGGCAATCCATATTACATGAACACGACGTTTGCCAGCATGTACAATCCGAACATCAATGTCTGCGGCCAGTGTCACAACACGCGCGGTGCGCGCTGGGATGGTCTGGCTTATGGCTTGTTGACCAACAATGTGGTCAGCGCTTTTGTGACCAACGTGGTTGCCCAGGAAGTTTATTCCAACAGCTATAGCTATACCACCAACCAGTATGGCGGGATTTACACCCTGACGAATGTTTATGATTTAGGACGGATTGAAGTTACCAATGTTCTTCCCAACGTGACCAATGCGGTGGTTACAGTGGGGTTGACCACAAACGTCACCGGCTTGAGCCGTGCGCCGCATAATTCGGTGCAGTACAACATCCTCATCGGCATACTCCAGCCGGATTATCTAAACACCACCAATGGGAAAACTGTTTATACCAATGGCGTCGTGAACAATGGCATGGGTCTCTATGCCACGCACAGCGGCATTGTTGCCCGCAATCCAGTTAATACCAACCAATGTGCCACATGCCATGTGCCAAGTTATTCGACAGCCAATGGCAATGTCACCGGGCATACATTCCAGTTAGATACCTACAACTGCGTCATTTGCCACTCGAGCCTGCCGAGCTGGGAGGTGACTCAAGCCAGCACCACCAACACAATCCAAAACCTGGTTACTCTGTTGAACCAATGGGCGATTGACAAGGCGCCAGCCATTCTGGGATCTGCATACAACACCAGCCTGCAAAACAGTTGGGAATACACGACGCCCGGAGTGCTGGCGAGTATCCCGAACGCTGGTCCTTCATCGGCCAACCAGTTGTTATTGCCGGCTGCCATCCTGCAGGCGCGTTTCGACACTTACATGGTTCGCAACGATGGCAGCTTGGGTGTGCATAATCCAACCTTCATCCCAATCCTGTTGAGCGATGCCGAAACCAAGGTGTTGAGCCAATATCCGATAGCCGGTTTCACGGCCAAAACGGTTATCGGGGCACCGCAACTGAAAGTTGTTTTCAGCAACCTGGGTGCCAGCTTGACCTCATACAATTGGAACTTTGGTGACGGTCATACTTCGACCAGTGCGAACCCGACTAACACGTATGCCAGCACTGGGACTTACACCGTTACATTCACCGGCACTACAGCCAGCGGGACGGAAACACTGGTTCGCAGCAATTATATCAACGTGGCCAGTCTGCCGACGGCCGGCTTCACCGCCAATCCCACTTCGGGACCGCATCCACTCACGGTAAACTTCTCGAACTCGAGCGCCAGCGGGTTTGGTGTCTATTATCAATGGACATTCCTGACAACCCCGTCAAAGGTGTATTCCTATGACACAAATCCGTCATTCACCTTTACAAATGCCGGCACCTATAATGTCACCCTCAAGGTCAGCAATGTGGCCGGGAGCATTACGGTGACAAACGCCATCATCGTGAATTAAAGAGGCGGCCAAAAGTTCCAAAATCACGCGGGCTTTGGTTTGAAAAAGACCAAAGCCCGTCTTTTTGGGTGGAACGGCCTCCGGGTCGGGCAATTCGAGGAAGAAGGCATCTCTCATTTCTTGTCGAAGCAATGACAATTTAAGGCTAGTGAAAGCCAAAAGCTGTTGAGCCGCATTTCCCAACCTCCTGTATAAAGAAGACCGGAAGATTAAAAAACATTCTGACTATGAAAACAATAACCCAATGGCGGTATATCCCGATCATCGGCTTTGGCGTGTTGCTGGGGCTGTTGAGCGGATGCGCCACGCCGACCAAGACCCCTCCCAAAACATACACTTTTTTCCCGCCCTCGCCCGATGAGCCGCGTGTGCAGTTCCTGACCTCGTTCTCGGCGGGCAGTGATCTGGGAAAAAGCAGCAGTTTTGCCGATTTTATCACCGGCAAGCCTGCCGCGCCAAACTCGCTGGTCAAACCCTACGGGCTGGCCATCAAGGACGGCAAAATCTTCGTCTGTGACACGGTGGCCAATGCCGTGGAGATTTTTGATCTGGCAAAGAAGCGCACGAGCTATTTTATGCCTCGGGGCGAGGGGCGGCTGTTGATGCCGATCAACATCTCGATTGACGCAGACGGCTCGCGTTATGTGGCTGACACGGGACGCGGCCAGGTTGTGATCTATGACAAGGACGGAAATTATCTTGCAGCGCTAGGAACGAAGGATGAAATGAAACCCTGTGACGTGGCTGTGACGGCTGACCGTCTTTACGTTGCCGATCTCAAAGGACACTGCGTGCGGGTCTATGACAAGGCGGCGCAGAAGCTTTTGTTCACGATTCCGCGCGATCCCAAGGCGAAGGAGGGGAAGCTTTATTCCCCGACAAACCTGGCGGTGGACAAGCAGGGCCGCCTGCTGGTGTCGGATCTCGGCGCCTTTTCAGTGCAGGTTTATGATCTGGATGGAAAATATTTGCGCACGATCGGCCAGCACGGCCTGGCACCGGGCTCTTTCGCCCGTCCCAAGGGCGTTGCCGTGGATCGCACGGGTCTGGAGTATGTCGTGGACGCGGCCACGCAGGTCGTCCAGATTTTCGATGCCGAGGGCCGGCTGCTGTTGTATTTCGGCCAGCCCGGCGCGAGCCTCCGTGGGGAATTGTCTTTGCCCGCCGTGGTGAAGGTGGATTACGACAACGTCGGTTTGTTTCAAAACTACGTGGCGCCCGGACATCAATGTGAGTACCTCATATTGGTCACCAGCCAGTTCGGTTCGCAAAAGGTCAACGTTTATGGATTTTTAAAAAATCCCTAAGCGCCGTGATTTCAAACCTTCGCGGGGCTTGAATGAATCCGCCGCAATCCAAATCAAATTTACGTTCGCCCGGGCAATGGGCCGGAGGATGTTGCCTTCTGATTTGCGTTCTGACGCTGCTGGCGGGTTGCAGCACCGAGTCAAACCATAGGTGGCTTACTGTTTTTTTTGACGGAGTTCCGCCACTGGGCGGTGCCACCAATTCACCGGCGATGGCGGGCACGGGCCAAACCTTGAATACAAATGTCCCGGTTCAGGTTCCAGTGCAACCGCCAAGGCCGAAGGACGTCATGCACCCGCCCTTCGCGCAACGCGACTGCACCGCGTGTCATGAATCGGAATTTTCCAACGCGATGAGGGGAAAGCCTGGAGAGGTCTGTTTCAATTGTCACAAGGAACTACAAAAAACCTTTTTGGCCGGCAAGGTCAAACATCAGCCGGTGGATGAAGGCGATTGCATCAGTTGCCATAACCCCCACCACTCTCCAAACAAGAATTTGCTGGTCGCCAAAGGCAACGACCTTTGCCTGACGTGCCACGACGATCCGCTGTCGAACATGAAGTTCAAGCATGAGGCGGTTGAGTCAGGCGACTGCCTGGACTGCCATGCACCGCACTCGACAAATTTCAAGGGCCTGCTGAAGGAGTCTGTCAAGGACACCTGCGCGGAATGCCACGACGACCTCACCAAAAAGAAGGATGTCCATCAGCCTGTCAGCGATGGCGAATGTCTTGATTGCCATGTGCCGCACGCGTCAAACAACAAAAATCTCGTCAAGAAGACATCTCCTGCATTGTGCTGGGACTGCCACGACAACTTTCTGGAGAAGGCAAAATTTCAGCATGACGTGGTCGAGGATTGCACTTCGTGCCACAACCCGCACCAGTCGGCGGAAAATTCGCTGCTCGTGAAAAATGTCCTGCAACTTTGCGGAGACTGCCACGATGACAAGGATTTGAAGGCCGACAAGGGTCATGCCAACGCCGCGGGCAAATCCTGCATTGTCTGCCACGATCCGCATGTCGGCACGGACAAATTTCTCCTAAACGCCAACGGAAAGAAGACGGCCGCCACACAATGAACCCCCGCTATTCCAGGCGATTGACACTGTGGCTGTCGGCGGTGGTTTCGACCCTGACGGCTTTGGCGGCGAAGTCGCAGGTGGCGGATGTGGAGCCGCGCTGGCTCCGTCTGGACATTCCCCAGGCCAGCTTGGGTATGGAAGCGGAAGGATTGAGTGAAAATGAAACGATCAACGGCGTCAGTTCCACGCACCAACAACTTTCCCTAGCCCCGGTGGTGGGGCTGCAAACCAGCGGCTCGATCTATCACCCGAACTTGCTTTCATTCAACCTGAGCGGCGAGGACGGCTGGGGCTGGGTCAATGACAGCGTGAACAGCCCCGGCTCAACCTCGACACTTCGTGAGAGCGACAATTTACTGCGTTATCAGGCACAGGCCAGCTTGCTGCCCAACAAGCCCTACAACGCCACCTTTTCCGCCGCTCAGGATCAAACCTATCGAACTTACGATGCCTTCAATTCCTACACGGTGGATAGCACTCGCGACAATGCCCACTTCGCCTGGGATATGCCTGCGCTGGAATTGAATCTGGATCTGGGTTATCGGGACGAAACCTCGTCCGGGATCGGCGGCTCCACGGAGGTCGCCGAGGAATTATTGAACTTTTATGGGACGCAAAAACGTCCGAACGGGCAGTCAACGCTAACTTATCGTTACGACAACTTTGACAACACCCTCGATTCAAGCACCCATCAAGACAGCATCTTGAATTCCATCGGCATTTCGGATTCCGAAATCTTAGGCACCCGCCGCCAGATCAATGTCTCCACTGGCGCGGGCTTCAGCGAGTCACAATCCACCGGCCAGCAAACGAAAACTTTCACCGCGAATGAGAATATCACCGACAAGCTCGGGCCCAGCCTTAACAGCTATTTGATGTTGAATGGCAACCACAGCAGCCAGAATTCAATGGACTCGTCTGAAGTGCAACTTACCAGCGGATTGAGGCACCAATTATATGACAGCCTGACAACAACGCTGAATGTTCATGGCAACTACGACAAAAACACCAGTTCATCGAGTTCAACTGCCACCGACCGATACGGCGTCGGGCTCAACGAAGATTACATCAAACGTTTGGGTGATTGGGGGCGGCTTTCGGCGGGTGCAGGAATCACTGTGGACCATCAGGATGATAATTCATCCGGCGGCGTGCTGACGGTCTTCAATGAGAGCCACAATTTGACCAACACGCCCGCCATGTTGAATAATCCGCAGGTCATCACACCTTCAATTCAAGTGTGGGCCGCAGCCGACAATTATCCTTATGTGGAAGGCACCGACTACACCATTGTCACATCGGGCGAATTGACAGGCGTCCAGCTGGTTTTGGGCAGCATGAATGTAGCTTTGCATGGCAGCGCAGTGGTCGTGAATTATCAAAGCGAGTCGTTGAACAATGATTCGTTCGAGTCCGTCAACAGCAGCGTCCAGATCCGGCTGGATGTCTTAAACCATCTCGGCATTTACGGACGTGTGAACAAGCTGGACAACAACGCACCGCCCGAAGTGCTGACACAAACGCTCACCGACCTGACAGCTGGCATGGATTTCACCTGGCAATGGTTCCGTGCCAATGCGGAATATCAGGATTACAATTCCAATTACACCCAGTATCAAGCCTGGCGGTTTCTCCAAAGCCTCAACTATCAGCTTTCAGTCGCGTCCCGGTTCGGCGTGGATGTCAGCGAGAATTTCTATCGTTACGCGGGCGGTCTTAACCAGGATCAGTATCAATTTGTCGCCCGCTACAACACCCAGCTTGACTTCTCACTCGCATGGTATGTGGAAGGCGGATATGTTTTATATGATTTGACGGGAACGCAACAGGATTCAGCTTTTGCCAGAACCGGATTGAGCTGGTCCCGCGGAAAGTTGAGTTTGCGCGCCGGATATGAATACAATTACCAGACAACCACCGCCGGACCCTCAACGGAAGAAACTGACCGGCATTATTTTTTCGCATCCCTTAAAAGAACCTTCTAAAATGATTTTTGAACCACAACGCCTGCCCAGCTTCACCCGGGGTTTTTTTAGTTGGAGAATTGCGCTTCGGTCCGGATGTCTTGGGTTGCTGGCCTGCATCAGTTGCGCGGCGGCTCCAGCAGACCGGACTAAAGTTCCACCCTCCTGGCCGCCACCACCAGCGGAACCTGCGGTGGTTTATGTCCGGGATATTTCATCGCCTGCCGACATTGGATCAAAGCCTTCATTTTTCATCCGCGTGGCCGACTGGATCACAGGCGTGGATCGGGCCAAAGCCGCCCTGGTCAATCCATTTGGTATGGCGCTGGACGATGCCGGAAATCTTCTGGTCACGGACACTGGCGCAAACACCGTCTGTTTTCTCGATCTAAACCGGAAAAAGTGGAATCGCTGGGAAATGGCGGGGAAAATCCATTTCAAGTCTCCCGTCGCAGTTGCCCGCCACGGTTCGACTATTTTTGTGGCCGACTCCGCTTTGGGAAAAGTGCTCGCGCTGGATGAGAAGGGCAAACTGCAATTTGAAATCACCAATTCGCTCGTGCGTCCGTCTGGGCTCGCGATTCTTGGGGACCGGCTTTTGGTTGTGGACTCACAGCTCCATCAAGTCCTCATCTTTGATCTTTCCGGAAAATTGATTTCCCAGTTTGGCCGTCGCGGCACCGGGCAGGGCGAATTTAATTTCCCCACACATATTAGCGTGGATGCCGGCGGTTTGATTTATGTCACGGATTCGTTGAACAACCGCATCCAGGTTTTTGACGGCAACGGTCAATTTCGGCGGGCCTTTGGCAGTGCTGGCGACGGGCCAGGTCACTTTAGCCGTCCGAAAGGAGTCGCTGTTGACCGTGACGGTCATATTTATGTGGTGGATGCGGTTTTCGACAACGTGCAGATTTTTGATGCGCAAGGAAGACTGCTTTTGAACTGGGGCGATGCCGGTCCGGATCCCGGCGAATTCTGGCTGCCCAATGCCATCGTCATCAGTCTCAACAATGAGATTTACGTCTCGGATTCCTATAACCATCGCATTCAGGTTTTTCATTACACAGGCAAACCATGAATCCGTTCACCTTTATTTCCTGTGTAATTTTTTGTTTGGCGTCTTTGACCGTGATGGGACAGAACCCGCAAAGCATCATTTATACGAAGCACAACCTATCTGTCAGCGGTCCGGGCAGTCTGCGTTCAGCAAACGAGGCGGACATATGCATTTTTTGTCATGCACCCCACAACACCACGGGTCTGGGCCCGCTATGGAACCATGAACTTTCTCAAGCCACTTACACTCCATACAGCAGCTCGACCCTCAAAGCCACCGTTGGCCAGCCCACCGGCGCGTCCAAACTGTGTTTGAGCTGCCACGACGGGACTGTGGCGCTTGGCTTGGTTGCCAAACGCTCCACTCCCATTGCGATGCAACCCGGTGCCAATACAATTCCCGCCGGGCGGACTCTCATCGGCACCGATCTTTCGGCGCATCACCCTGTCTCGTTCACCTATGACGCGGCACTGGCGACGTTGCAGGGTGAATTGCGCGATCCGTCCACATTGGTTCAGGATGTCCGGCTGGATCAAAGTGGCCAGCTTCAATGCACCTCATGTCACGATCCGCATAATGACCAGTATGGAGATTTCCTCGTGGTGAACAACACAGCGTCCGCTCTGTGCTTGAATTGTCACACCCCGAATCAGTGGGCCACTGCAATCCACGCCACCTCGACGGCGACCTGGAACGGGAGCGGACAAAATCCATGGCCTCATACCAGTGGAACAACCGTGGCCGCCAATGGCTGTGAAAATTGTCACCGGCCTCATGCGGCGGAAACCAAGCTGCGTTTGCTTAATTTCTCCCCTGATGAGCAGAATTGTTACTCCTGCCACAGCGGAACGGTGGCCGTAAAAAATATTGCCGCTGAATTTAACAAGGCCAGCGTGCATCCGATTGCACTGACCTCCGGCATTCATGATCCCACCGAGGATGCCATCAACTCCCCGCGCCATGTGGCGTGCGAAGATTGCCACAATCCTCATTCCGTTACTGGCGCTGCCGCCACGGCACCCGCTGCTCCGGGCGGAATCATGGGAGTTCGCGGGGTCAATTCCGGCGGTGCCGTGATCCAGCAGATTCAATACGAATACGAACTGTGTTTCCGCTGTCACGCCGACAGTCTCAACCGCGGCAGCGCCCTTATTTCGCGGCAGTTTGTGCAGACCAATACGCGGCTGGAGTTTAACCTTGCCAACACATCTTTTCATCCCATTGAAGGCGTCGGGAAAAATCCGGGCGTTCCCAGTCTGTTGACGCCCTGGAACACGGGCAGCATTATGTATTGCACTGATTGTCACAACAACGACCAGGGTCCGGGGGCCGGCGGCACCGGGCCCAAAGGCCCTCATGGCTCAATCTATCCGCCGTTGTTGGAACGACAGTTATTGCTTATCGACTTTACGCCCTACAACTCCGCCAGTTTCGACCTTTGCTTCAAATGTCACAGCAGTTCGGTGGTTGTCAGCCAGCAGGCTACAAGCTGGCAATATCACCAGAAGCACATCGTTGACGACACCACCGCCTGCACCACTTGCCATGACTCGCATGGTTCCACCCAGCCCAGCCTGATCAATTTCAACACTGCATACGTTCAGCCATACAATGGCGTGTTGCAGTTCAACTCCACCGGAGGCAACCACGGAAATTGCACCTTAACCTGTCATGGCAAAGACCATGTCAACACGGCGTATTGACGGTCGACATGTACTTTGCTAGACGCTTGTATTCGACCAACCAAGCAAAAATTGTTCAGAGGATGGCAATATTAGGTTAGCCAAAATTGGCCCGTCGCCTAAATTTGTTTTGAAATGATGACAGAGGATTCGACAAATCTCCGTGAGACGCGGCTGGACAAACTTCCGCAGCGGTCGTGCGCCGTGGTTCGCCGCATCGAAACCGAGAGCGAGGAATTCTTGCGCCTTAAATCACTGGGGCTTTGCATCGGGCGGCAGATCGAGGTCGTAAAATCCGGCGACCCTCTCATCATCAAGATTTTCGGCTCGCGCATCGGCCTGTCGGCATCACTCGCCGCGCGCGTGTGGCTGGAGGTCTGCGCGCCCGACCATTGCAACTTGTCCTGACATGAGCGACGGCCATTCAAACAATTCTAGTTCGCCTGTCGCTGAAATTTTTTCAGGCAGGAAGCGGCTTGGGAAAATTTCAATAGCGCCGTTGCCGAAGCAGGCATATCGTGCGTTTACTCTGGCGCTCGTCGGCAATCCGAACGCTGGCAAAACCACGCTTTTCAACGCGCTGACTGGATTGCGCGCCAAGACCGCCAATTTTCCCGGCACTACGGTCGAGCAAAAGATCGGCAGGGCAAGCATTGGCCAGTGGGAAATTACGTTGGTTGATCTGCCTGGGCTTTACGGCATGGAAAGTTCCTCACCGGATGAAAAACTTGCGGCGGACGCTTTGCGCGGACGGCTCGCAGGCCAACCCGCGCCAGACGCCGCACTTGTTATCGTTGACGCGACGAATCTCGAACGAAATTTGTTTCTGGCGAGCGAAGTCCTCGAATTGAAACGTCCGGTCATCATCGCGCTGAACATGATGGACATGGCCGAACGCGAAAACATCCGCATTGACGTGACAAAGCTTCGCGAAGAACTCGGCTGTGTCGTCGTCCCAATCGCTGCGCGCACCGGCAAAGGTATTGACGAATTGCGGCAGGAAATCGAGCGGCTCGCCGGTTGCGCGGTTGTGGAATCGGCGCAGTATTCCAATGCACATTGCGTCACGGCTTGCGCCACTTGTCCGTATCAGAAACGTTACGAATGGACGGAATCCGTTTCCGCTAAAGTGATGAACGCCGCCGCCGCGCGACGACCGCAACACACGGAAAAATTGGACAGATTTTTGACGCATCCCGTCGCCGGTGTCGGGGCGTTTCTTGCCGTCATGCTCGCGTTTTTCTTCCTCATTTTTTGGGTCGCAAAAATTCCGATGCAACTGATTGATCATCTGTTTGCGACCATCGGAACTTGGGTGGCGTCGCAGGTCATGCAACCTGATTTGCAAAGCCTGCTCGTCAACGGTGTGATTGGCGGCGTCGGCGGCATTCTCGTTTTCCTGCCGCAAATCTGCATTCTATTTTTTGCGCTGTCGCTGCTGGAAGATACTGGTTACTTGGCGCGCGCCGCTTTTGTGATGGATAAAATCATGCGCAAGCTCGGCCTGCCCGGCAAGGCGTTCGTGCCGCTGCTCTCCGCTCACGCCTGCGCGATTCCCGCTGTCATGTCCGCCCGCGTCATCGAAAATCCGCGTGACCGGCTGGCGACCATTCTCGTCGCGCCGCTGATGGCGTGTTCGGCGCGCATCCCCATTTATGCGATGATCACGGCGCTGCTGTTTCCGCAATCGCCGTTCAAGGCCGCGCTGGTTTTCACGGGTGCCTATGCCATGGGAATCTTTTTCGCGTTGGGCATGGCGTGGGTTTTCCAACGGACGATTTTGCCAGGAGGTAGCAAGCCGCTGGTGATCGAACTGCCGCCGTATCGTTTGCCTGGTTTGCGCACGGCGTTCCTTCACACGTTCGACCGCGCGAAAATTTTCGTGAAGCAGGCCGGAACAATTATTTTGCTGATTTCACTGCTGCTATGGACGCTGTCGCATTATCCCAAGTCCGCGCCACCCGCCGTTGCTGTGGCGATGACGACGCAAGCGGCTCAACTCGAAAAGTCCGGTGATTCCAAACTAGCAACCGAACTTCGCGCCGCCGCTGGCCATTTGACCGCGCAAAGTGCGCTGCAAAATTCCTTTGCGGGAAAAATCGGTCATGTCATTGAACCGACCATCAAACCGCTCGGTTTCGACTGGCAGATCGGCATCGGCATCATCAGCTCGTTCGCCGCGCGCGAAGTGATTGTTTCCACTTTGGCCGTCGTTTATGGCGTGGGTGAAGATGCGGCGGAACAAAACCGAAAGTCGCTTTACGACACGCTGCGCCATGCGACACGCAGCGACGGCGCGCCGGTTTTCACCACCGCAACTTGCATGAGCCTGCTTGTTTATTATATCCTCGCGGCCCAATGTCTTGCCACCTCCGTCGTTGTCCGCCGCGAAACGAACAGCTTCAAATGGCCGTTATTCCAGATTTTTTACATGACCGGGCTGGCCTACGTTGCCTCTTTTATCATCTATCACCTATTTTGAACGCAGTTGAATTTGAAATCGGATGAATGCCTCCACTGACATGGCCCTGACCGCCCGCGAACGCTTCAATCGCGCCGCGCGTTGCCTGCCGGTAGATCGTCCGCCGCTGTGGCTCATGCGCCAGGCCGGCCGCGCGCTGCCCGAATATCGCAAGCTCAAGGAAGCTTACACCTTCGTCCAATTGGTTCAAAATCCAGAACTCGCCGCTGAGGTCACGCTTCAGCCGGTGCGGCGGTTTGGCTTCGACGCCGCGATATTGTTCAGCGACATCCTCGTGATTCCCGAGGCGCTGGGGCAAACCTATCATTTCAAGGAAACCGGCGGCGTCGTGATGGACTTCGCCGTGACGACCAAGGCGGACATTGAAAAACTTTCCGTCGAACGCGTCGTTGAGCGCTTGAGCTATGTGGATAAAGCTTTGCGGATTTTACGCCAAGAACTTGGCGACCAAACGGCGCTGCTCGGTTTCACCGGCTCGCCGTGGACGCTGGCGACGTTCATGATGGAAGGCGCGAGCGTGCCGAAATACAGTCGCGCGCTGCAGTTGTTTCGTGAAGATCCGAAAACATATTTTGTGCTCGCGGAAAAATTGACCGCCGCCATCACCGCATATTTGCAGATGCAGATCGCCACGGGCGTGGACGCCGTGCAAATCTTTGACAGCCACGGCGGGCATTTGGCTGCGACGGAATTTCAGGAGGCTTCCGGTCGTTGGACGGATCAAATCATCGCCAACATCGGAGGTAAAGTTCCCGTCATCAATTTCTCGCTGGGCACCCACGGCAACTGGCCGGATCTCATCGCCAGCGGCGCGAATGTGGTCGGCATTGACTGGCAAACTTCGATGGCCGAGGCGCGAAAAATCATTCCCGCGCACATCGCGATGCAGGGAAATCTTTCACCAGTGCATATCGCCGAGTCCACGCCGGAAGTTGTCGCGGCGGAAACCAAAAAAATTCTCGAAGCCATGCGCGGCCGGCCGGGCCACATATTTAATCTCGGCCACGGTTTGACGCCGGCGGCAAAACTGGAAAACATCGCCGCTTTGGTGGAGACTGTAAAAGCATTCAAATGAACAATTTGCCAAAGAGACACAGAGGCACTGAGCTGGAACATTTTTCAGATCGGACCTCGGATTTGTTTTCTCTGCGTCTCTGTGCCTCTGTGGCTAAACTGATTTTGTGAAAACATTGAACGTAGATTTGGATTTGGTAAAAAAATACAACGTGGCCGGGCCGCGTTACACCAGCTATCCGCCCGCGACCAAGTTCACCGACACGGTGACATGGCAACAGCTTTCCGAAAAAATCACCGACAACAATCGCGCGCCGCGCGACCTGTCGGTTTATTTCCACATTCCGTTTTGTGAAACGCTCTGTTGGTTTTGCGGCTGCACCACGGTCATTACGCTCAACCACGATAAAGGCCGCGATTACATTGATTATTTGGGTCGTGAAGTCGCCCGGCTCGCGCCGATGCTGAACAAGGATCGCAAAGCCGTTCAACTCCATTTCGGTGGCGGCTCGCCGACGTTTTTGCGTCCGGATGAAATTCGCCGGCTCGGCGAAATCATCCACAAGCATTTCACGTTTTCGCCGGACATCGAAGCGAGCGTGGAGGTTGACCCGCGCCGGCTCACGCGCGAGCATTTGGTCGCGCTGCGCGAAATCGGCTTCAACCGCGCCTCGATGGGCGTGCAGGATTTTAATCCCAAAGTGCAGGAGGCGATTCACCGCATCCAGCCGCGTGAAATGACGCAGCAGGCGATGGATTGGATGCGCGAACTCGGCTTCGGCTCGATCAATTTGGATTTGATTTACGGCCTGCCGTTTCAAACGCCCGCGACGTTCACCGAGACGATTGACACCGTTTTGGAGATGAAGCCCGACCGCCTCGCGGTTTTCAGTTACGCGCATGTGCCATGGATCAAGCCCGCGCAAAAAATTCTCGAGGAAAAAATCCTGCCGACGCCCGAATCGAAACTCGAAGTGCTGAAGCTCGTCATTGAAAAACTCACGGCGGATGACCAATACGTCTATATTGGCATGGATCATTTTGCGAAGCCGACGGATGAACTCACGATTGCGCAGCGCAACAAGCAGCTTCAGCGGAATTTTCAAGGTTACAGCACGCGCGCCGGCTCAGACATTTACGCGTTCGGCATGTCCGGCGTTTCGCAAACGCCCGATGTTTATTGGCAAAACGAAAAGGAATTGCCGAAGTGGCAGGCCGCCGTAGACGCGGGCAAAGTGCCGTTGCACAAAGCTTACATCGTCAGCGACGAGGATAAAATCCGCCGCGAAACCATCATGCGGACGATGTGCGACCTCTCGCTCGACTTCGCCGCGATGAGCGCGAAACTCGGCCTCAACTTCGAGCAGCATTTCGCCAAGGAACTCGCCGCGCTCGCGCCGTTTGCCGCCGACGGACTCGTGAAACTCAAGCCCGGCGGCCTCGAAGTGACCGATGCCGGCCGCCTCTTCATCCGCAACATCGCGATGTGTTTCGACAACACGCTCGGCGCGGCGAACGAGCGGCGCCACTCGAAGACGATTTGAATGGTGAATTAAAATGAAGTTTTTACACTCGGATATATGAATCTCAAAGATTTTATCAGGCAAATAATTTTGGTTGTAGTTCTGGTAACGACCGGTTTTTCATTCTCACAAGTCAATGCACAAAGCCCGCGAGTGGCAGTTACATCAAGAGGCGAAATAATTTCAGGCGGCCCATCTCCTGCCGAAGCCCAACAGGCGCTTCAAAATCGAATCAATGAACAATCAGAAGGCAGGATCAAACTTCTAAACTTCAGCCCGACAATGACCAAGCTTGTCAAACAAGATGCAAAGCCCCATTGTGAATTTGGGTTTGAGGCTCAAATTGAATTTTCCGAACCTTGCAGATGGGCATCTCAATTTAATAGCGAGCCACTAACCTTCAAAACTTTTAGGCCGGATGAAACAAGCGTGTTGGTTAGGTCAAATGATGTCATCCAGATTTCTGAAAAAGGTGAAGGTTACACCGCCTTTGGTTCAGTTTGGTTCACAATGGGCACAAACGGTTGGACTTTGTCTGGCTTCGCCAGTTCTGAAAATCCGAAATTAACTTCCGAACTTTTCAGCGAGCGTTGCGTTCTAAATTTGAGAAACATTAGTGCTGCATTCGCGTTATACGAAATCCAACATGATGGACATAATCCTTTCAACATCAGCACGAACGCTGGTGGCACATTAGAACTCTGCGATAGAGATGCAAACGGCTTCGACAAAAATTCTGCTCTGCATTTTCAAGTTATGTCTAATTGTCTCATCAAAACGGATTTTCTTGTTTGCCCCGGAGATTCGTCCAAGCAAATCGCAAAAGATTTTCAAAGCCTTACGGCGACAAACGTAAGCTTCCTACTTCGTTCAGAAGTCAATCTTGATAACACTTATCAGCCACATCAAGTTCTTGTTGTTTCTCCGATGTATGGCTATGTCCTTTATTCAGATGGTGACATCGAAAAAAAGGAAATTAAGTAATTGGCCACACCGGGATGAAATCCGTCGCAATCATCGGCGCTGGCATCACGGGGTTGACCGCCGCGTTTTATCTGAAACGCCAGGGCGTGCCGGTCACGGTTTATGAGGCGAGCGGGCGCGTCGGCGGCGTAATTCAGTCCGTCCGCAAGGACGGTTTTCTCGCCGAGTTCGGCCCGAACACGATTCTCGAAACGTCGCCGAAAATCGCGCAGCTCGTCCGCGACGCCGGGCTCGAAGCGCGCAAATTAAATACTGATCCGAAAGCCGAGGCGCGTTACGTCGTGCGCTATGGCCGGCCGATTGAAATGCCCGGCAAGCCTCTGGGATTTTTCGCCACGCCGTTGTTCACCGCCAAGGCCAAGTTCGCCGTGCTGCGCGAGCCGTTCATCAAGCCGCGCCGCGATGGCGTGGAAGAAAGCATCGCACAATTTGTTGTGCGCCGGTTTAATCAGGAATTTCTGGATCACGCGATTGATGCGCTCGTCGCGGGAATTTACGCCGGCGATCCGCACAAGCTCTCTTTGCCGCACGCTTTTCCGAAACTAAAGGCGCTGGAGGATAATTACGGCTCGATGATCAAGGGCCAGATATTTGGCGCGCGTGACCGGAAGAAATCCGGCGAAGTCGCGAAGGACCGCGCGGCGAAATTTTCTTTCGACGAAGGCTTGCAGGTATTGCCGGACACGCTGGCGGCGCGGCTTGGCGATTCGGTGAAACTGAATACGCCGGTGACGAAGCTCATGCAAACGAAAGACGGCTGGCGCGTGACGACGGCGAACGGCGAAATAGAATTTGGTGTGGTGATTTATTGTGGCACGGCGCACCGGCTGGCGGAGTTGGTCATTGAGGCGGCGCCGCAGCGCCGCCCTACCGACGTTTTTTCCGAAATCAGCTATCCGCCGGTGGCCAGCGTGGTGCTCGGCTTTCGCCGCGAGGACGTGGCTCATTCCTGCCAAGGCTTCGGCATGCTGATTCCGAAAATCGAGGGTTTCAAAATTCTCGGCACGATTTTTTCTTCAGCGTTGTTTCCGAACCGCGCGCCGGCGGGGCAGTTGAATTTGACGAGCTACGTCGGCGGCGCGCGTTATCCCGAACTCGCGTCATTGCCGCCGGAAAAACTGGTCGAAGTCGTGCTGGCGGATTTACGCAAATTACTCGGCGTGCGCGGCCAACTAACATTTGTTCACACGGCGTTTTGGCCGCACGCGATTCCGCAATACAACGTCGGTTACGGCAAATACCGCGACTTGCTGACCAATATCGAAGCCAAAACTCCGAATTTGTTTTTCGCCGGGCATTACCGCGATGGTGTTTCGCTGGGCGATTCGATGGTTTCGGGCGTGAATATTGCCGAGCGGGTGGGTAAACTTCTTTGACATGAGCAAAGCAATTCTCCTGGTCAATCTCGGTTCGCCCGACTCGCCGTCGGTGCCGGACGTGCGGCGTTATCTGAACGAGTTTCTGATGGACGGACGCGTGATTGATACGCCGTGGCTGGTGCGGCGGTTCGTGGTCGGGATGATTTTGATCAAGCGGCCGGCGGAGTCGGCGCATGCTTACGAAAAAGTTTGGACGAAGGAAGGTTCGCCGCTGGTTGTGACTAGTCGGCACATTCAAGAACTTTTGCAAAAGCGCATCAGCGTGCCGGTGGAATTGGCGATGCGGTATCAAAATCCGTCCATCGAATCCGCCGTCAAAAAACTGGCGGCGAAAGGTGCGACGGAGGTTTTACTCATCCCGCTGTTTCCGCATTATGCGATGTCCAGCTACGAAACCGCCGTCGTGCGCGTGCAGGAAGTCGTCGC
>Ga0182013_10000569_pt1 | contig 50819 bp, 45 predicted proteins | sample 612S2MmetaG_FD_120487 | JGI IMG/M metagenome (GOLD analysis project Ga0182013, IMG submission 120487) | Permafrost microbial communities from Stordalen Mire, Sweden - 612S2M metaG | ecosystem: Environmental > Terrestrial > Soil > Wetlands > Permafrost | place: Sweden: Stordalen | collected...
CTCGCCGGCCTGGCGGTAGCGGCCGTGGCCGTGCTTTGCCTTATTGGATGGGTCGCGACGCGGTCGGGCGAGCCGCTCGGGCTGCTCTACTCCGGGCTCGATCCCGCCGAGGCGGGCCGGATTGGTCAGCGCCTCGACGAACTGAAGGTACCCTTCGAGAACCGGGGCGACGGCTCCACCATCATGGTACCCGCCTCGCAGGTCGGGCATCTGCGCATGGATCTCGCGGCGTCGGGCATGCCGCGGCAGGGCGGTTCCGGCTACGAATTGCTCGACACTCAGTCGCCGATGAGCATGACGTCGTTCATGCAACGGGTGCAGCGCCTGCGCGCGCTGGAAGGCGAACTGGCGCGCACCATCACGACATTGGACGGCGTCAGGTCGGCCCGCGTCCATATCGTGTTGCCGGAGCGCGAGAGCTTCGCGCGAGACACGCCAAAACCGACCGCCTCTGTCGCGGTGACGATGTACGGCCCGACGCGTCTGATGGCGCGCCAGGCCATGGCGGTTCGGCTGCTGGTCGCCGGCGCGGTGCCCGGTCTGAAACAGGACGACGTGTCCGTCCTGGATCCATCCGGCGTTGTGTTGGCCGCCGATGGTGGCGAAGTCATGGCTTCCGGCCGGCTGGAGGAGATGAAGGCCAACCGCGAACAGGCGCTGCAACATGCCGTCTCCGATCTGCTGGAGCCTTTGGTCGGTTCCGGCCACCTGAAAACCATGGTCTCGATCGAGATCGACGCGTCGCGCGAAGTATCCCACGAGGAGAAGTTCGACCCGAATTCCCAGGTCGAACGTTCCAGGCATTCCCAGACCGATAAGGAGGCGACCGAGCAGGCACAAACCACCGACCCGGTTTCGGTCTCGCAGAACGTCCCTGGTCAGGCGCAACAGGGTGATTCGCCCGGCAAGAGCGCGACATCGAATACGCACAGCGGCGAAACGGTGAATTACGAGCTCAATTCCGTGCGCAGCGAGCGGGTGCGTGAACCCGGAGACGTGAAACGGATGACGGTCGCGGTGGTGGTCGATGGTACGACCGACAGCAGCGGGACATTTCATCCGCGGCCGCGAGAGGAGCTTGAGCGGATGGCCGAACTCGTGCGTTCGGCTGTCGGTTTTGATGCGAAACGCGGTGATAAGCTGACGGTGGACACGATGCGCTTCATCCCGCCCTCAGCGGAACTGGGGGAGATGGGGCCTGAACCGGCCACCGGATCGCAATCCTGGCTGCTCGCCGGTGGCGGTGCCGCGGCGGTGGTGGTGGCGGGAGCGGCGTTCCTGATCATGCGCCGGCGCCGGAGCGCCGCGGCCGAGCGCCTCGATGCCGCGATGTCGGCCGTCAACCCGAGGGATGCCATCGAAGGACCCACGCCCGCCGAGCAACTGATGCTCACCAACGAGCCCGGCAGCGCCGTCACGACATTGCAGGGGATCTTCGATAGCCATCCGGATGAAGCGCTCGCGCTTGTCCGTGCCTGGATCGCCGAAGGCGGCCTGGCGTGAGCCGCGGTTTCCGTCCCCCTCCGCTGGCTGGCTTCTACGCCGTGGAGGATGCCGATCCTGGCCGCGCGCTGGCGGAGGCGCGGGAGCAGGGGTACGCCGACGGACACGCCCAGGGCTTGCTGGAAGGTCACGCGGCGGGTGCCTCGGAGGCCGCCGCGGCGACCCGGGATGCCATGCAGCCGGAGCTGGATGTGCTCCGCGAAACCTGTGCGAAACAGGACGCGCGGAACGCGGTCTACGAGGCGATGCGCGGCCTGCTGGCGGCGCGCCACGCCGACCTCGCCGCGTTGGAGCTCGACGTCCGGAGGGTTGCCGCCGCGGCACTGAATACACTGTTCCCGACTCTGCTGGCCCGCGCCGCCGGCACCGGGATCGCCGCGTTGCTCGCCGATGCCCTGGCCGAACGCGTGCCGGAGACCCTGATCCTGCGCGCGCATCCTGAAACCCTGGCGGCGGTCGCGGCGGAAATCGCCGCCGAACGGGAGGACGGCCGGCTCACGCTGGTGCCCGATCCGGCGCAGCCGTTTGGCACGGCGGAGATCGCCTGGAGCGGCGGTGGCATTTCGTTCGACCCGGCCGCCTTGCTCGCTCGCGTGACGTCGGTGCTGACCGCGGGCGACACCGAAGCATTCCCCAAACCCCAACCGTTGAAGGCATTGCCATGAGCGAGACCCGAACCCCGATCGCCGAGGACCGGCTGGCCTCCGTGATGGACATCCCGGTCACCCTGAGCGTCGTGCTCGGCGAGCAGTCGATCCCGCTCGGCAAGCTTTACGCGCTTGGCCGCGGCTCGGTTATCGTGCTCGACAAGCAGGTCGGAGAACCCGTGGACATCCTGGTCAACGACCGGCTGGTGGCGCGTGGCGAGGTCCAGTTGACCGACGACGGCCGGCTCGCGGTGGCGATGACCGAGGTCGCATCCTCGGGGCTGGCCTGATGCACCCGGCGATCCTGAGCATGACCCGCGCGGGAGGCAACGCCGCGGTGCGACGGCGGCTTCGCCTCGCGGCGTGGTTTGGCGCCGGCGTCCTGGCGTTGCTGGCGCTGGCGTTGCTGTCGGCGCCTGGCGCGGAAGCTCAAAGCCTCTCGATCAACCTGGGCTCCGGAGATCCCGGCTCCGGAACTCTGGGCTCGGGAAGTTTGGGGCTCGGCGGAACGGGCGGCGGCCAAAGCATGGCCTCCAACGTGATCGGTATCCTGGCGCTGACGTCGGTCCTGGCGCTGGCGCCCGGCATTCTGGTGATGGGAACGTCGTTCACGCGTCTCGTGGTGGTGCTGTCGATGTTGCGTACCGCCCTTGGGCTGCAGTCTTCGCCGCCCAACACGGTGATCGTCAGTCTCGCGCTGTTCCTGACCGCGTTCATCATGGGTCCGACATTCGAAACCGCCTACCGCGACGGCTTACAGCCCTTGATGCAGGGCGGCATCACCGAGGAGCAGGCGCTGGATCGTACCGTCAAGCCATTCCGCGGTTTCATGGAAGCAAATACCAGCAACAAGGATCTGGCGTTGTTCATCGAGCTGTCCGGCTGGAAGCCCACGGCGTCTCCAGGCGCCGACGCGGAAACCCCGCCGCCTGACCCCGGCGCCAAATTGATCTCCTCCGGCGTTCGCGGGCAGTTGCCGCTCCGGGTGCTGAGCTCGGCGTTCCTGGTCAGTGAGTTGTCGAAGGCATTCCAGATCGGCTTTCTGCTGTTTCTGCCGTTCCTGGTGATCGACATCGCGGTATCCGCCGTTCTCATGGGTATGGGCATGATGATGCTGCCGCCCATCGTGGTGAGTTTGCCGATCAAGCTTGTGTTTTTCGTGTTGGTCAGCGGTTGGGAACTGGTCGCGGGATCGTTGGTGCGGAGCTTCGCGACATGAGCGACACCCAGACGCAAACCGCGCCCCTCCTGGCGGCGCCCCCGCTGCCGGCGCCGATGCCGCCGCGTCCCGTCACGGACCAGGGCAGGCGCCTGGACGCGCTGGACAGGGCCGCGATCATACTGATGACGTTGGACCAGAACCACGCGCAACAGATCTTCGCGAAACTCGAGGACGAGGAAATCCGCCGGGTGAGCCGCACGATGGCGAACCTGGGCCGTACCGACGCGGCGCTCGTGGAACGAACGGTATCCGAGTTTCAGGCCGCGCTCGGGCGCGCCGGCAACCTCGTCGGTTCCATGCAGAACACCGAACGGATGCTGCGTCACGTCCTGCCGGCCCCGAAGGTCGCCGAGATCATGCAGGACATTTCCGGCGGCACCGGCAAAGTATGGGAGAAGCTGACGCAGGTCCCGGCGGACGCCCTTGCCGCCTACCTGGGCAATGAATCGCCGCAAACCGCGGCCGTCATTCTGGCGAAGCTGCCATCCCAGCACGCCGCCCGTGTGCTCCCATTGCTACCGAACATGGGCGAGGTCGCCCTGCGGATCGTGCGTACCGAGCGCGTGCAAAACACGGTGATGAGCGACATCGAAGAGACGTTGCGGCGCGAGTTCGTCGGGGACGGGGCGGGTTCGCGGGGAAGGGACAGTTCCGCGACACTGGCCGAACTGCTCAATCATGCCGACAAGGCGATGGTGCAGCAGCTGCTGGCGACGATGTCCGAGCAAGACGCGGACGCGGCGGTTCGGGTGCGGCGCCTGATGTTCGGCTTTGAGGATCTGATCAGGATCGATCCGGCCACGTTCGGGGCATTGGTCGCCGAGTGCCCGGCGGAGAAGCTGCCAATCGCTCTCGCCGCCGCCGAGGCGCGGCTGCGCGACCTGTTCCTTCTCAGCATGTCGGAGCGTGCCGGGAACATGCTGCGCGAGGAAATCGAAAGCATGCCCGCGCCGCGCAAGCGCGTCGTCGATGAGGCCCAGGCGGAGATCGTGGCGCTCGCCAAACGGCTCGCGGAGGAGGGACGGATATTCATTCTCAATGCCGACGATGATGGCGATCGCGCGCAACCTGGTTGAAACGCCGATGTGCGAAATACGATCAATGATTTCCATGCCGGCTGACGTTACCGGCCTTGCGAAGAAGCGATCGAAACCGCGGCCATGAGCAATTACCCGAGACGCAGAAGTTCCAGGCGCGCGGCCTCGCACGACGAAGCGCATGGCGGTCAATGGAAGATCGCCTACGCCGACTTCGTCACCGCGATGATGGCCTTCTTTCTGTTGATGTGGCTGGTGTCCTCGGCCACCGAGACGCAGCGCGCGGTGATCGCGAAGTACTTCACCACGACGTCGATCTTCGATTTGCCGAAGGGCAACGGCGTGCTGGACGGCGGTAAGTCAGTCATGTCCGGAGCCGAGGCGAAGACCGAAAAACTGTTGCCAAGCGGCAGCGGCGGCGGCCCGCAACCCAAGGACGCCAGTTCCACCGCCGGTGAAGCGCACGGCGAGGAGGCGGTCAAACTGGAACGCCAGCGTTTTGAAGCGCTGAAGGCCGAACTGGAAAAGATGATGCGCGATGGTGAGTTAAAGGACCTCGCCAACAATCTCATGATCGATCTGACCCCGGAAGGGCTGCGCATCCAGGTCTTTGACCGAGACGGTGAAGCAATGTTCTCCAGCGGCGACGTCGAGCCCACGCCCCGCATGTCGCGGATCCTGGACGTCATCGGGGACGTGCTGCGGACGGTCAAGAACGGCGTGATCATCGCGGGTCACACCGACTCTCAGGTCCTGAAGCGCGGCACCTACTCGAACTGGGAATTGTCCGCCGACCGGGCGAACGGCGTACGCCGCCGGCTGGAGAACGATGGCCTGGCGCTGACCAGGTTCCTGCGCGTGGAAGGGTTGGCCGCGACCGATCCGTTGCTGCCGTTGACCCCGCTCGATCCCAGAAACCGCCGTATCGCGATCACCGTGGTGCGCGGTGACGTGGAGAAGCAAATGCATCGGCAGCCACCACCGGCGGAGCCGCCGCCATGACCCCGCGAGCCCAAATGCCTGCCCATACCTCCCAACAAAGGACCTTACTCACATGAGCATCAACTCGGCCATCGACAACGCGCTGTCCGGCATGACGGCGGAATCGGCCAGGCTGTCCAGCATCTCCAGCAACGTCGCGAACAGCTCGACCGTCGGCTACAAGGCGAGCGAGACCGATTTCGAAAGCATGGTGCTGGGGAGTGGCAACGGCAATTCGACCGGGGGCGGGGTGCAGTCCGTTAACTGGACCGATATCGCCACCGCCGGCCAGATCCAGTCCACCGGGGTCAGCACCAACATCGCCATCAATGGGCAGGGTTTCATGGTGGTCAAGGACGCCGCGGCCGCCGGGAGCGGCAGCTATTACCTGACCCAGGTCGGCTCCTTCCAGCCGGACGCGAATGGGAACCTGGTCAACGCGAGTGGCTATTACCTGCAAGGACAGCCGATCAATGTCAGCGGAGTCGCCGGCGCGGTGCCGCAGGACATCACGGGCCTTTCCACGGTGAACGTCGCCAACCTCAGCGTGGCGGCGACCCCGACCACGGCGATGACCTTCAACGCGAACCTGCCGTCGAGCGAAACCGGTTACAGCGCGACCGCGCCGTCGCCCTCGGGCAGTTCAGTGCAGTATTACGACGCCCTGGGTAACCCGCAGACCCTGTCATTCCAGTTCACGCCAACAACGGCGTCCGCGGCCGGCGGCGCACCAACCAATACCTGGACGATGAACATCCTCGATTCGGCATCGGCGACACCGACGACGCCGGTCGGCACCGCCACCCTGAGCTTCGCATCGTCTGGTGCCGCCGCCGGCGAGTTGCAGTCGGTCACGCCATCTGCCGGTAGCTACGACCCCAACGCGGGAACCTTCAGCATCACGACGGGCGACGGCAGCACGTTGCCCATCAGCATCGGCGCGCTCGGCAGCCCGAGCGGGTTGACCCAACTCGATGGGTCATTCACCACGACTCAGGTTTCCCAGAACGGTTCGGGCGTCGGCTCTGTGCAAGGCGTCACGATTGGTTCGGACGGCGTTGTGACCGCTTCGTTCAACAATGGGGCAACGCGGCCGATCTACCAGCTCGACCTGGCGGTCGTTTCCAACCCGGACGGTCTGACACCGGCGAATGGCGGTGCGTACTCGATGTCCGCGGCGGCCGGCACGCCGCAGCTGTTCCAGGCGGGAACCGGACCAGCCGGAACCATCGAGGGGGACGCCCTGGAAGGCTCCAATGTCGATCTCAGCACGGAGTTGACCAACCTGATCGCGACACAGAACGCCTATTCGTCGTCGGCCCAGGTGATCCAGACCGCCAGCCAGATGTTCCAGGTCATTAACCATATGAGTCTGTAACGACCGCCGGCGCGACCGCCGCGATCGAGAGCGACCGCCAGACAACTCAAGCGAGGCACTCATGTCGATCCAGGGAGCTCTGTTCACGGCGGCATCGTCGTTGAACGTGGAGCAGCAAGAGGCGAACGTCATCGCCAACAACATCGCCAACGCCAGTACGCCCGGTTACGTAACGGAAAGCCTGCCACAGCTTGAATCCGCCTCGGGCGGCGAGAGTACTGGCGTGATGGCGGGGGTTTTGCAGCGCCTGGGGGATGCCGCGGCGTCGGCCGCGGCGAACCAGGCGAGCAGCCAGCAGTCCTACAGTCAGGCGATGGTGACGTCGCTGACCAACTATACTCAGGTGCTTGGCCAGCCGACCGACAGCACATCGCTGCCCGAGCAGTTGTCCGCGTTCAATCAGGCACTGACGACGCTGTCCGCCAGTCCCGACAGCGCGTCATTGCAACAGGGCGCGGTGTCCGCGGCGCAAAGCCTCGCCAGTACGTTCAACGGGTTGGCGAGCGCTGTCGCCAGCGGGCGCGAACAAGCCGACCAGACCATCGGCTCGGATGTCAATACCGTCAATCAGACGCTGCAACAGATCGCGAGCAACCAGGCGGCGCTGCAAACCGCCGCCGCCAACGGCCAGTCCACCGCCGCCTATCTGGACACGAGGGACCAATTGGTCTCGACGCTGTCGCAATATTTGCCGGTCACGGTCACCGATGGCAGCAACAACAGCATTACCTTGACGACCGACCAGGGCACCACGCTGTACGACGGCACGGTGCATCAACTTGCGTTCACTCCGACCCCTGACATTCCATCGCAACTGCAACAGACGGCCGACCCGGCGAACGGCTATAGCGGTGGTTTGTCGGCGGTCACGGTCGATGGCCAACCGATCGCGACCTCGCAAAGCGGCGATATCGCCGCGCAACTGCAACTCCGCGATGTCACGCTGCCGGGGTTCGGACAGCAACTCGATCAACTCGCCGGCAACACGATCACCGCGTTCCAGCAGGCCGATCCGACGGTGAGCGCCGGGCAGACCGGCATTTTCACCAACAACGGCGCGGCGGTGGATGCCAGCAACGCGGCGGAAATCCCTGGTCTGGCCGCCAACATCGCCGTCAACGCGTCGATCGATCCGACGCAAGGCGGCGAGGCCTGGCGCATCGTCGCCGGCGCCCAGGCGGCGACGCAAGGCTCCGCGACGGGCGATAACAGCACGGTGCTGGATTTCCTGCAGGCGATGAACACCAACCAGCCGTACAGTGCGTCCAGCGGCCTGCCGGGCTCGACGACGCTGACCAACGCGGTATCCCAGGTCGCCGGCCAGCAGCAGGCGGCGTTATCCACCTGGACCGCGAACAACACGTCCCGCACCACGCAGGCGCAGTCCGCGCAGACCGCGCTCAGCAACGCCACCGGCGTCAACGTCGATGACGAACTGCAACGGCTGATCACCGTGCAGGCAACCTATGCGGCGACCACTCAGGTCATCGCGGCGGCCACGAAGATGCTGGACGACCTCAACACGCTCACCACCTGATTGATAGGGATCCACCGATGTCCGGCCGCATTTCCACATTCGCCGCGCCGTTGCAGCAAGAGTATGTGCTGCAGGGGATGAACGCGCGGCTCAACACCATGACCGCGGAGGTCTCGTCCGGCCTGAATTCAAACCCGGCCGGCGCGATGGGTAACAACGCGTCCCTGCTGTACAGCCTGCAAAACCAGGCGGACCAGGAAAACGTGGTGCAAACCACGGCCACGACGGCGGGCAATCGGCTCGACGCGATCCAGACCGCGCTGACCAGTGTCGCTTCCTCGGTCCAGACGATCGCGACCGGGACCATCAACTCCGCTTCTCAGACTCCGGAAGGCGCGGCGGCCCTGGGGACAGAGGCCTCGAATACGATGTCCCAGGTGCTGAATCTCCTGAACACGCAATACAACGGCAGCGCGCTGTTCGCCGGCGATGCCACCTCCAATCCACCGATGCGGAGCGCCGATGCCGCGGGCGGACCTCAGGACGCGATCAACACGGTGCTGAACACCGCCGTGGCGGCCAATGGCGGGCAGCCACTGACGGCCGCCAATGTCGACAATTTGCTGAACGGGCCGAATGGTCTGGCCAGCATATTCAACAATACCAACAGCAATCCGGCGCTGAACTACAACAGTTCGTTCTATACCGCGCCGGACGACGGCAAGCCGACCCAGGTGCTGATCGGCGTCAATCAGACGGTGCAATACAACGCCAAGGCAAACCAGCCGGCGTTCAAAGACCTGATGCAAGGATTGTCGATGCTGAGCATGCTTTCGGCGCCATCGACCCAGCTCGACAGCACCGCGCAATCCGCGATCCTGACCCAGGCGACCACCATGATCGGCCAGGCGCAGAACGAACTGACGACGCAGCAAGGCCAACTCGGCGCGGTGCAGGCGCAATTGCAACAGGTGTCGAACGCGCAGCAAAGCGCCGCCAACGCCACCACCGCGCAGGTCACCAGCCTGGAGGCCGCCGATCCCTATGCGACGGCCACGAACCTCAGCGCGCTGCAGAACCAGTTGGCCGCGAGCTACCAGGTCACGGAAGCGCTCTCCCAGCTCACGTTGTCGCATTACCTCCCAGCTCTCACCGGTTAGCCCGCGCAGGAGTTCCGCACATGCTGTACGGCAGAATGCCGAAAGTCGCGTTGTTGGCCGCCGCGATCGCTTCATGGGCGGCCGTGCAGGCGCGGGCGCAGATCATGTTGCGCGATCTGGTGTCCATCGAGGGCGTGCGTAGCAATCAGTTGGTCGGCTACGGCCTCGTGGTGGGATTGCAGGCAACGGGAGACACGTTGCGGAACGCGCAATTCACCCAGCAATCGCTGACCGCAATGCTCGAGCGCATGGGCGTGAACGTGGCGGGACAGCAATTGCAGACCCGCAATACGGCGGCGGTGGTGGTGACCGCGACACTGCCGGCGTTCTCCCGGCAGGGTTCGCCGTTGGATGTGCAGGTGTCGTCCCTTGGCGACGCGAAATCCTTGCAGGGTGGCACGCTGATGGTCACGCCGCTGATCGGCGCGGACGGGGAGGTGTACGCGGTCGCGCAGGGCCCGGTGATGGTCGGAGGCTTCCAGGCCTCGGGCGCCGCGCAGGCGGTGAAGCAAGGCGTGCAGACCAGCGGCCGTATTCCGGGTGGGGCGTCGGTCGAACGAGAGGTTCCCAACACGCTGGACAACCTCGGAACGATCCGCCTCGCGCTGCATTCGCCGGATTTCACCACGGCGAGCCGAATCGAGAAGGCGATCAACGTCAGGTTCGGCGCGGGCCTCGCGAACGCCACCGACCTGGGGACCGTCGATGTCCGCGTGCCGGCCACCTTCCAGCACCGGGTCACCGCGCTGCTGGCCGAGATCGAGCGGATCGAGGTGAAGCCGGACACACCGGCGCGGGTGGTGATCGACGAAAAGAGCGGCACGATCGTGGTCGGCGCCGAAGTGAAACTGGACGCCGTGGCCGTGGCGCACGGCAATCTCACGGTGCGGGTGACCGAAGCGCCGCAGGTCAGCCAGCCTGGACCGTTCTCACGCGGCCGCACCGCCGTGGTGCCGAATACCCAGATCGACGTGAACGATCACGCGGAGCGGAACCTGCACATCATGCCTCGCGCCGCGACGTTGAGGGAACTCGTGGACGGACTGAACGCGCTTGGGCTTGGGCCGCGCGACCTGATCCAGGTCCTGAGCGCGCTGAAAGCGGCGGGCGCGTTGCATGCCGAACTGGAGTTCATCTGAGGCGAGGATGATGGCCCCGCGGTCCTCGCCGTTTATCTTAACGATATCGTACCGTAATCCTCGGGCTCGACCCGGGGATCTCTCGACCCGCCGAGGAAGTCACAAGTCGGGCAAAAGACCTGGGCGGGCCGGTTCTCGGGTCAAGCCCGAGAATGACGTTCGGGGGAAGGTTTCGCCTTCGCCGGTCTTATCTTGATGCTAATGGGATCAGGCCCTGACGTGAGGGATGGGTGGCTGGTGCGCCATTCTTTCCGCCAGCTGGCGTGAACCGTCGATGCCGGATCGCCGTGTCAAACCGGCGCCTCCGCGGTAGTATCGGATGCCATTGCCTCGGATAAAGCGGCGCCGCGAGGCCTGTTACGCGGCCCATCAGTTCCTGGCCGCTTGGTCTCTCCGCCCGTCAGGCGGCCGTGCCAGCCGGATTGCCTTGGACCGTCGAACGCAGGACGCCCGGGAGGCTTCCCGTGGCCTGTCCGTGGTGGCGCACCGCTGACTCGCGGCGACCCATGGCACTGTCAAGTTTCTTGACCACCGCCGCCAGGTTTGCGATCGCCTGGCGCTCGATCGGCTGACGGCTGTGCCATGGGACGCTCGCGACTTTCGTGGCGGTCGTGTTCGCCATGCCGCTGGCAGACGGACGCGGCGGGGACAAAACCGGTCCCGCCGGCATGACCGCGCCCATGGAGGTATAAGCGCGGGCAACACGGTCGCGCAGATGCCGCATGAACTGAGTGACCGTGTACGGCGTACCATCCGGTGCGTTGAACAGAGTCGTGTTCGCGCGCGCCGCGGCCGGCAACAGGTCGCTGGCGGCCTGGTTCGGCGACACGCGGACCGCTTGCAGCAACTGCGAAGCGCCACCACCGCCGAGCAGATGGCCGAGATAGATCTCCGTGGCATCCGGTGGCCGGCCGAGCGTCAGACCGAGCTTATCGGAAATGGCGCGAAGGTGGTCGCCGGCGATCGCCGACGCGACGTCAGGGTTCTTGCGAAGATCCATGATGAGTCGCAGCGCCTTCGGGTCATCGACTGAGAGATGACCATCCTTCCTGACGATCAGCGCCGCTTCGGCCGACAGGCCGTGCCGCGGCCCGTACTGGCGCATCGAGTCCAGCCAGGTCTGATCGATGAACTGATACAGTCCCGCCGCCGACGACGTCTCCGCCTCCGCCGCGGGATCGAGGCCGCTCTCCAATTTGGCCGAGGCCAGCATGACCTCGAAATTCATGCCGCTACTGGCGCTGGCGTTCCGTATCGCCGCGATCACGCCGGCGGTGCCCTTGGCGCCCGTGCCCACGGACGGTCCGGTCACGACATTCGGCAGGCCGGCGTCGGCGAGGTGGACGTTATAGGGCACCGGAGGATTCCTTCCTGAACTTTTGCGAAAATTAGCTATGGCGGAGCGTTATGCGAAATGCTATAGGGGTGAATATGCCTTGCGAAACGCAAGAATGTCAACATCGAACCGGGCTCGAAGAATTCAGCCATGTGGCAATTGATTGGACTCGTTGGCGTATTTGTCGCGATCGGTGTCGGTTACACGATCGCGGGCGGCAGCTTCGGCGTCATTATTGAGGCGGCTGGCCCGGAAATGCTGGTCATCCTCGGGCCGGGGCTGATGACCCTGCTGATCTCCAATGAGCTGTCCACGGTGAAAGCCGTGTTCGGGGGCTGCAAGAAAGTCATCGCCGGTCCCCATTGGCGCAGCGGCGACTACGCTGACGCGCTTTGTCTGCTGTTCTTGCTGTTCCGCATCGCCCGGCAGGAAGGCAACCTCGCGCTCGAACGGCATATCGAGGATCCGTCCGCCTCGCCGATCTTTGGCCGCTATCCCCGGCTCGCCGCCGACCACCACTTCGTTTCGTTCGTCGCCGACATCTTTCGCGCGATCACCCTGAATTTCACGGACCCCTACAAGGTCGACGAGATGATGGAGACGGAGATCGACAAGTGGCACGAGGAGGAAATGCGCGCGCCAAAGGCGCTCTCGACCATGGCGGACGCGTTACCCGCGCTTGGCATCGTCGCCGCCGTCCTCGGTGTCATCAAGGCCATGGGCGCCATCAACGAGTCGCCCGACATCCTGGGCCACATGATCGGGTCGGCGCTGGTGGGGACCCTGTTGGGCGTATTTCTTTCGTACGGACTGTTTGGGCCAATCGCCACCCGCATGAAGGGCGTGCTCGAAGAGGACGGTGTCATGCTGGGCATTGTCCGGCAAATGATCACGTCGCACCTTGAAGGGTTGGGGCCGCAACTCGCCGTGGAGGTGGGACGAAAATCGGTGCCTTCCCGCTTCCAGCCGAGCTTTGACGAACTCGACAAACTGCTGACTGAAACCGCGCGCAGCGCGCGTGCGAAATCGGACGGTGGAGCATGACCGGTCCTTTGACCCGGGTGGCCCTCGCGGCGCTCTTCGCGGGAGTTGCCGTTGGCCCAGTCCTTGCGAAAGACGACAATACAGGTGCCACGCGGCCGGCCGCGACGTCCCACGCGGCCGCGCCACGGATCGCCGCGTCACCGCCCGCCCCGCCCGCCGCCGCATCGCCCAATGGCCCCGTGCGCCCGGTGCTCATTGTCATGACGCAACACGCCACCTGGGTGCGGGTCAGCTTTGTCCTGCGCGGCAACCCCGGTCCGGAGGTGCGTCACGCGGACGGTGGCGTCGAACTGCGCTTCGCCGCGGGAACGCGCGTCGAAGCCGGAGCATCGCCCCACTCGCGGGAAACCGGCCCAATCGACATTCGCGAGGCCGACGGTGTGACCGTCGTCATGGTTCCCCTTGCCTGCCGGTGCGCGCCGGATGAACAGAATGACGGCGGCATCCTTCGGCTGGATATTCGGCCGGCGGCGGCCGGTCAGACCGCCGACGTGACACCGGCGGAACCGGGCGGGGTCGAAACGAAAACGCCGGAACCGGCGGCCGAAGCGCCCCAACGTTCCGAACCGCGGCCCGTTGAGGCGAAAGCCATGGAGCCGCCCGCCGCCCAGACGCCGGCATCCTCAGCAACCGCCGCCGAAGCGCCCCAACGTTCCGAATCGCGGCCCGTTGAGGCGAAAGCCATGGAGCCGCCCGCCGCCCAGACGCCGGCATCCTCAGCAACGGCCGCCGAAGCGCCATCCGCCGAAAAGATATTTGCGGAAAAGACTGGTGCGGACACGACTGTCGCCGAGAAGACTGGCGCCGAAACCACTGGTTCGGAAACGAAAGCCTCCGAAACGGGGAGGGTGGAGGCGAAACCGTCCGAAGCAAAGCCGGCCGAACCGAAGAATGCTGAAACGAAAGTCGCCGACGCCAGACCCGCCGAGCCAAAAGCCGCGGCGGAGCAAGCCGCCCCGTCGAAACACTCCGACCCCAGAAATGACGAGGCGAAAAGCGCCAGGCAGAAAGGCATCGATCCCAAAGGCGCCGGAGCGAAGCGCAATGATCCCAAACGCGATGAAGCGGAAGAAATGGCCCGGTTACGGGAAACTCTCACGGCGAAGCTCGCGCAACTCAATGGCCTGACGGCAGCCAAAGCTCCGGTGGCGCCGCCGCCCTCGCCGCCGGCGCCATCCCAGGGTGCATCGCCCGGCCTTATTTCCGATGCCGCGTCGAGCGTGACGCATCCCGTTTCGTCTCCCGAAGGCGCCTCTCCCGGGGCCACCTCGCCGGGTGTCACTCCTCCCGCTCCGGTCGAAAACGTCCAGCAGGTACCGCCGGAACCCGCCGCGGCGCCGCCGCTCTGTCTGGCGCCCGTCGATACGGCGACATGGCGTGGTCCGGACAGCTTCCTCGTGCGCCTGGTCGCGCTCCGCCAGCAGATCGCCGCGTCAAAGGCTGACGCCGTCGATGTCGCCGCCCTGGCCGAGTTTTATCTGGCCAACGGTCTCGGCAATGAGGCGATGGCTGTCGCGGTCGAGGCATTGCAGGCGGACGCCGCGACGGAGGACCGCATCCGGTTATCCCGCGACGCCGATATCGCCAGACTGGTCAAGGGCGAGCAACTTTCGCCCGACTCTCCCTTGCTGGCGACCCCGCCGGGTTGTCAGCGGCCCGACGCACCTCTGTGGCGTGCGCTCGCCGCGGCGGCGGCGTCCGATGCCGTGGGCGCCGCGCGCGATGCCGAGACGGTCGCGGCGTTTCTGCGCACATTGCCGGAGCCGCTGGGACGGGAACTGGCATTTCGGGTCGTGGCGGCGGTCAGTGACAACGTCGATGCCCTTCGAGCCATGGCCGGCGCCGTGCGAAACTCCACCAATGAACTTCCGGAAGATGAAGCGCGCCGGTTCCTGCTGCAGGCTCGCATCGCTGGCCTGACCGGCGATCGGGTAGACTACGCGGCGTTCCTGGAACGGGCGGCGCGGTTCGGCATGACCGTGCCCGGCGTGATCGCCAAAGCCAGGCTCGCGGCGTTACGAGCCTCCGGCGGCGGTCCGGACGCCGCCAATGGCGAGATGGTCCTCGCCGATATCGCGCGCACGTACCGCTATGAAGCTCTCGGTCAGAACGCCGCCGAACAATACGCGGAACTGAAGTTGCGGCGGCACGATTACGCGGCCGCCCTGGCGATCGCCGACGAGAGTGCCGGGCCTCGCGGTGCGCGCACGCGAGAGAGCCGCGGCGCCGGCGTGGTGGTACGCATTTTGCGCATGCTTTTCCTCGATCCCGGAACCGCGGCGCTGCCAGGCCCGGCGGAACGGGTCGCGCTGTTTTTGCGCTATGGCGGTTACACCACACCAGGCGAGAAGGGCGACGATATCCGCCTGGCGGCGGCGCGATTGATGCTGACGCAACGGATGGGTCACGCGGCGCTCGATACGCTACAGCAACTGTCAGGACCCGCCGCGGGTACCACTGACGTCATCCGCGTGCGGGCCACGGCGGAAGCGTACGACGGCGATCCCGCGAAGGCCCTGGATCTGGCGCACACGCTGCCGGACGACATCGCGTCGCGTCGGATCGTGGCTGAAGCGTTCCGGCGAACGAACAAAGCGGTTCCCGCCGCGCACCTGTTGGATGCCGCGGCCGGCTTCGCGGACCGGGCGCGCCGCGCCAGCCTGCTGTTCGAAGGCGAGGCGTGGAAAGACGCCGCTGACGCATACTCGGCGTTACTGCGGGACCCCGCCCTGCCGGCCGCGAAGCGTGACGACATGGCGAGGCGTTATGCGCTCGCCGTCGCGATGACCGGCACGGCGGCGGCGGCGGCTCCGAAACTACCAGAAGACGCCGCGCGATTGTTGGCGGCGGTTCCGGCGGCTGCTTCCGGCGCGACCGGCTCGCCTCCTGGCCTGATCGTTTTGCGCGGTGCTCTGGACCGTGCCCGGCGCATCGAGACGCTGCTCGATCCGGCCACCGCCTCCCAGGCCACCGCCCCCCAGGCCACCACCGAACGGGGATCGTAACAAATGGACACGACCGTCTATGTCGCACTGTCCGCCCAGGTCGCGCTGCAAAAGCAGTTGGAAACCGTGGCCAATAACATGGCCAACGCCAACACGGCGGGTTTTAAGGCTGACCGGCCATTTTTCCAGTCGTATCTGGAGCCGCTGAGTGGCCCGGGTGGCGGCGTATCGTTTGTGCAGGATGCCGCCACCTACATCGACCGGACGAGCGGTCCGATGGAGGTCACCGGCAATCCGCTCGATATCGCGCTTGACGGCGATGGTTTTCTGTCGGTCTCCGGACCTGGGGGCACCGAGTATACGCGCGACGGTCACTTGCGTGTCGGTCCGGACAGTACGCTGACGGATGCCGCCGGGCGCGCCGTGCTCGGCGCGGACGGGTCTCCGATCACCATGCCGCCTGGCTTTTCGGATGTTCAGATCAAAAGCAATGGTAACATCAAGGTGTCGGTGAACGGCCGTCAGCAGGATGTCGGGCAGATCGGCATCGTTCGTCCAACCAACCAAACCGCTGTGCGTAAAGGCGGCGATGGCCTGCTGACGGCACCCGATGGCGAAATGCAACCGGCCACGCCCGATACCGGCGGCGCGCTTGTCGTGCAGGGATCGGTCGAGGGTTCGACCGTTCAGCCGATGAAGGAAATCGCGAACATGACCGAACTCAGCCGCGCTTATGAGCGCTTGCAAACCATGCTGTCCAATGAAAGCGACCGTGAGCGCAAGATGATCGATGCGCTTGGTCATTCAACTTAATCGACTTTCGCGGAAGGAACCGAACTCAAATGATGCGCTCACTTGGCATCGCGGCGACCGGCATGCAGGCCATGCAAACGCAGGTCGAAGTCATCTCCAACAACATCGCCAACGTCAACACGACCGGCTTCAAGCGTGGCCTCGCGTCGTTCCAGGACCTGTTGTACCAGTCAACGCAACAAGCGGGTACTTCATCGTCTGAAACCGGCACGCAATTGCCGACCGGGACGCAGATCGGGCTGGGCGTTCGTTCCTCCGGCACGACGCGCGTTCTGACTCAGGGCAGCCTGACCGAAACCGACAACCAGTTGGACGTCGCGATCGACGGCCGAGGCTACTTCGGTGTGCAATTGCCGAACGGAACCGTTGCCTACACGAGGGACGGCAGTTTCCGCATGTCGTCCACCGGCCAGATCGTTACGACTGATGGTTATACCGTCGAACCGACGATCGTGGTGCCGCCAACGTCCACCAACGTTTCGATTGACCAAAGTGGCGATGTGATCGCCACCGATGCCTCTGGCAAACAATCCACCGTTGGCCGCCTGCACCTTTACATGTTTCCCAACGAAGCCGGCCTCAACGCGCAAGGTGGCAACAATTACCTTGAAACCGACGCGTCGGGCAATCCGATCCAGGGTCTGCCGAACGATCCCGGTTTCGGTGTGGTCCGCCAGGGATACATCGAATCATCCAACGTGAATGTCGTGCAGGAGATCACCAATCTCATTACCGCGCAGCGGGCGTACGAGATGAACAGCAAAGTGATCGATGCCGCCGATCAAATGATGCAGACCACAACTCAACAACATTGAGGAACATCATGCGGTCCACAAACCTGTTCATTTTCGCGGCGGCCACCGCGGTATCGCTGGTGGGCGGCTCGCCGGCATGGAGCCAGGATGTCTGGCACACCACACGCGTGCTGTTGCCGGGGGACATCATCCGTCAGGACGACGTCGTCGCGCATCCATTGCCGCGCCCGATGCCCGACGCACTGTTGTCCGACCGAAATATCGTCGGGCAGCAAATCAGGCGGCGAGTCGCGACCGATCGGCCATTGACCGCGCCGGATGTCGGGCCGCGCATGGCGGTACTGGCCAGCACGCCGGTTTCCGTGCTGTGGACCAGCGGTGCCCTGAGAATGGAGATGAGCGGACGAGCGGAGGAAAGCGGTGCGCTCGGCGACGAGGTCCGCGTTCTCAACCCGGGAAGCGGGCGTACCATTCGCGGGATCGTTTCCGGCGACGGCATGATCGAAGTTCGGAGCGCGCAATGACCCGCGCCCGGAATTTTGTGTCGATCGCGATATTGCCCGCGATGCTGCTGACCGGCTGCGATTCCTGGGATCATTTCCAGAAGCCGCCGGACATCAGCAGTCCTGGCGTCACCTCCGAAATTCCACCGCCCAGATCCAGTGCCGCGGCTTTCGCGGCGGCCGACGTGCCGCCTCTGCCGCCGGCGATGACAGGCTCGCTGTGGCGCCAGGGATCGAAGACCTTCTTTCGCGATCAGCGGGCCCGCGGTGTTGGCGACCTGCTGACCGTGGCGGTCAATTTGCAGGAGCAGGCGGAATTCGCCAATGAATCCGATCTCAACCGGACGACCGCGAACACTGCTTCGCTGACAGGGTTGGGATCGCTGCTGGGACACATTTTACCCGGATTGCTCGTCACCAACCCCAGCGTTACCAGCGCGGGCAGCGACAGTACCACGGGAAAAGGCGACATCAAGCGTGCCGAGACACTTGTCATGAACGTCGCCGCGACGGTCGTGCAGGTGTTACCCAACAAGAACCTGGAAATCGTTGGCAGTCAGGAAATTCGATTGAACAACGAACTCCGCCAGTTGCAGGTCCGCGGCCTGGTCCGGCCGGAGGACATTCATTCGGATAACACGATCACGTCCGACAAGATCGCCGAGGCGCGCATCTCGTACGGCGGCCGCGGCGTGTCTTCGGATCTGCAGCGCCCGACCTGGGGGCAGGATGTTTTCAAACGCTTGTCGCCGTTCTGAGACTGTTGCAAGGATTGATCGCATGCTTCGTTACTCGCGCCGAAGTGTTTTCGCATTGGCCGGTGTCGCCTGCGCGACATCGCCCCTCACGTGGTGGGGCGCGCGCGCGGAGGAGGCCGCCCCGGCCCGGCCGGCGTACATCGCTCTGGGCGAGTTCACCATCAACCTGCCGGCCAAAAACACCCAGATGTCCTATGCCGTGATCAGCATCACCATCGATGCGGTTCCCGCGGCGGCGACCGACCTGCGCGCGGTGGAACCCCGGCTTAAAGAGACGGTCATGCGCCGCCTGATGTCGATGGCCGATCGCGGTGTGCTGCAACCGGGTCATACCGACCTGGTCGCGATCAAGCAGGGGCTCGTCGCGAGCCTTTCCGAACTGCAGCCCAACAGTATACGCGATGTGCTGATCGTGCGTTTGCTGTACGGATGAAGGCGGTGCGCTGGAACGGGCGGACCGTGGATATGGTCAATTGAACCCGATGCTGAAGCGCATCTGAAATCAACGCTCCTTGATCTTACGCCGCCGCCAGTTGTCCAATGCGCGGCCCGCGGAAGAATTCGCCCTCCCACCCTGTGTTGCCTGTAGACCGAAAGGATCTTCCGATGAGCATTTCTTCAATTTCCGGTGGCGTGACCCATGCGGTACGCGAGCCCCCACCAGCGCCACCGCCGCCGGTCGCGGTCAAGCCGACTGACGCTGATGGTGACCGGGACGGATCCGTTTCAAAAGCGTCAGGCTCGCAAGGTTCAGGTGGCGGCCGGATCAACATCTCCGCGTAGCACGGAAGAGGCGCCGTCCAAACCAAGGGCCGCTCCCCAGGAGCGGCCCTTTTGGCTTTGGGCCGGCGGGCTGTCCGCGCTATTGCACCGCGGTGACGGAGGTCGCGGTCACCAACCGTCCATCGGATAGCTGAAGCTGCCAGCCGCCGTTCGTCGCCTGCTGCACGCTGGCAACTGTTCCGGTGCTGCTTAATGTGCCGGCCGACTGCGTCTGGCCGGTCGTGCCCGAAGCGGTACTCGTGCCAACCAGTGCGATGCTGTACTGACCGCTGGGAAGCTGATTGCCCTTGCTGTCCTGTCCGGTGAACGGGATCGTGCCACTGCCGCCTGTCACCGGCAACGAAGTCACGACGGTGCCAGACGAGTTGGTGACCTGGATATTGACGTTGGTCAGGCCGGAACCGGTGACGTTGTAGGTCAAATTCTCTGGCGTACCCGAGGAGGCCGGTACCGTCACCATCGTGGTGCTGGCGGTTACGGTATGATTGATCATTCCGGTGTATTGACCCAACGCGAGCCCCGATTGGTCCTGCGCGATCGTGCTCAAGGTCGTGTTGCTCTGCACCAGTTGTTCCACCGTGGAAAACTGTGCCAACTGCGCCACGAACTGCGTTGGATCGGTCGGCTGCATCGGGTCCTGATTCTGCAACTGGGCGACCAGCAGCGTCAGAAACTGATTCATCTGAGCATTGTTGGCGTTGGGGCCGACCTGTGTGATCGCCGCCGTATTGCTCGGCGAACTGATGGACGAGGCGGCGCCGGTTTGCGATATCGTGGACGACATGGCGGATCCTTGTAACTCAGGTTCAGGCGAGAATGTCGATCAAACCGTTTCTCACCCGCGAACTCGCCGGAGCGGTTGCCGGCGTCGAGGATGCCAGCTTTACCCGGGGTGTACTTTCGGCAGAGTAACCATTTGATTGATCTGACTGCTGCCCAAGGCGCAGGTCGAGGCCGCCTCCCGCGAGATCGACCCCGGCCTGAGCCAGTTGTTGTTCCAGGCCGGCGCGGTCGCGTGAGAATGCAGCGAACGTCTCCGGCCGATCGAGCGTCATACGCACGGTCAGCCCCTCGGGGTGAAATGAAAAGCGGATCTCGACGCGGCCAAGCTCCGCGGGGTGCAACTCCACCGTCATTGTCTTGCCGCCAGAGGCCAACGCCTGAGCCACGTGTACCGTCACCTGTGCGCCGGCATCGGCCGGTGATCCCGGGGCGAGCGACGCGGCGGAAGCGATCGCGGGGGTGGAAGGCGGCGCCGCCAGCGAACTTCCGGTCTGCGCCGCCGATGGCACATTGAAGCCCGATCCGATTGATTGATCGCCGTTGGGGTCGCCTGGTGGCCTTGATTTGGCGACCTCTCCGCTGCCTGGCAGAGCGGACACCGGCATGGCCGGGTTGCCTGGATCGGCTGAAACGAGCTTCCCGGAATGCTGAGTATCGGCCGGACCAACTTCCTGGGCCGCCGACGCATGAACTTTATCCATCGTGCCGGATCGCGGCACGGACCCTTCACCGGGCGAATCCCCTGGTGAAAAATCCGCCGGAAGGCGATCGATAAGTTTGTCGCCCCAGGTGCTTCCTACCGTGGGAGCCGGTTCGGACTTCGTTGCCGGATCGCCTCCGCCCGGGGCGTCGATCCGCGCGATGTCCCGGGACGATGAAGCGTCTGTTGGATGTTCCGGCCTCGTCTCCGGTTGAGCGATTTCACCCATCGTTGAATCGGTCGCGACCGCCGGCGCTGCCAGGATGCTCGCGGGTTGTTCCGGCACAGTCGTGTCATGCGTCGCGGGCCGTTTGGATGCGGCCTTGCTGCCGGGTGCATCGGGTTGGGTTGCCGCCACTCGTGCCGATTGGCGCGGCATGGTGCCGGACACCGCCGTCGAGACGCTCGCATGTTGTTCCGGCGCCGGAATCTCGAGCGACAGGGTGCCTTTGGACAAGCTCCCGTTGCCTTGTCGCGCGGGGTTGGTCACGGCCTGTTCGTTGAGGCCTTGCCCAGGCGGCATGCCGAACTCTTTGGCGACGACTCGCGGTACAGTTGCGTCGGGCGTTGTGGACCCGTTGGGTGTGGCTGTGCTTTCTGGGTCCTCGGTTTGGGCTCCCGCCGCTCGTATCAGGCCGCGCGGGATGGCGCCGGCCACCGCTGTCGAGACGCTCGCCTGGTGTTCCGCCACCGGAGTGTCGAATGACACGGTGAATTTTGACGAGGTTCCGTTGCCCCGTTCCGCGGCTTTGGCCTCGACCTGCTCTTTAAGAGCCGGCTCCAGCAGCATGTCGAAGTCTTTGGCGACGGCTCGCGTCTTTTGTGATGACGCCGGCGGCGGACTCAGATCGGTTGCCGCCAGGGGCGCGCCACCAGTTTTCAAACCGGACATACGATCCGGCGTGTTTCGTTCATAAAGACCGCCATCATCGGGGTCGCTCCCGCATTGAACCAATCAGTACCGAGCCGATGGCCGCGACGGAAACTGGTCCGAAACTCGTCACTTGCCGTCGCGCTCCGCGTGGTATTCGCCATTGTCGGACTGAAACCTTTCAACGAAGTATTGAACGAACAATTCGCTCCCGGTTCCGGTGCGTGACGCTCATCCTGTCGATCCGCTCGGTCGTGACGGCGGCGATCAGCGTGCCGCCGAGCACGGGCGGATCCGCGGCTCCTGGCTCCGGGCGGGGTTTGACGCTCAAGAAATCCGCCGAGGCTCTTCCGAATTGTATCACGCCGCGTGCGCTTCGATACAATAGACGATACCAGGGCGAAGGACGCTGAAACTCGCCCGTAATGGTACGAAGACCACATTCGCGCGGAACTTCGGACGTGGTTGAAAGTTAAATCCGCGGCGTCCGGACAAAAGTCAAATCCTTGTAAAAACCATTGGTCAACGTCATGGTTTGCATCTGCCACAGGAGGAGTCGTGAAGGTTTCAACTGAGGTCCCCCGGCCCCCCGTGGTGATCCACAACCACGCCGCGCAAGCCCGGCCGAGCGGGCGGCGCAGAGGTGACGCCATTCTTATCGCGTTCAATCACGCTTACAATCAGGGCGACCTGGAGGTGGCGTCCCAGCTGCTGATTGAATACCAAAATCTGAACTCCGAGGCACCCTTGTTGTTGACTGTCGATCGCCGAAAGCGTCCGGACGACACCAGTTCGGCCATCAGTCAAATGTGGGAGCGCCTGCGAAGTAAGTTCGCTTCCTGACGCGGCATGGGAGCGTGGTCGCGCGTTCAACGTGATCTACGACGGTTCGCGCGCGGCCCGCTGTAGCAGGTTCACTCCAACCAGCACCGCTGGAATGGCGCAGACCGCCCACCCGGCGGCGTAGCCTCCGGTCAATCGCAGCAGCAGGGCGAACACCGACGGACACAGAAACGCGCCCATCTGGCCGAACGACAGCACGCCACCAGTGACGGCGCCCGCTCGGCCGATCGGGGCCAGGCGAGCGGACTCGGACAGCAGGATGCCGTGCCAGGACATCGCGGTGGCGCTGAGCACGCCGGTGACGATCCCGATCGCGAGGGAGGACCACGCGGCGGTGAATGCTCCGGTCAGCACGACGCTGGCCGCCATGCCAAACGCCAGTCCCGCCATCACCAGGCGTGGCGCGATATAAAAACTACCGACCCATCCCCACAGGATGCGGCACGGAATCGCGATCGCGATGACGGCGGAGAACAACGCGCCCGCGGCGACGAGGTCGTAGCCGAACGACACCAGATAGGTAACGAAATAGGCGATGAACACCGCCTGAAGTCCGTTGAAGGCGAAACACGCGAAGGACAAGGCGCGTAATTCCCGCACCGCCAGCACGCCGGTGATCGTGGTGCGGAAATCCGACAGGTAAATCTTGTGGGTTGGATCCGCTTCGGTATCGAGACGGCCGTGCAACAATTGTAGCAGCAGGGCGAAAAACCAGCAGGCCATCGCGCTGACCAGCATGGTACCGCGCCAACCCAATGATTGCGCCAATGTCGGACCGAGCGAGCCGCCCAGAAGGATGCCCGCCGGGATCGCGGTCTGCGTCACGGAAAAAGCGAATGGCGCGTATCGTCGCACCGCCCAGCGGCCGAGCAACTGCGAACTGGCGGGGGTAGCGACCGCGGCGATCCCGTTGCCCACCAGCGCGGACAGCACGAAGCCCGCCGCGCCACCGATGATCGCCACGGCCATGCCTCCGCCGGTCGACAGCAACGCGATCTGGCTCATGCGAATGGCACCGTGGCGGATGATGAATCCGCCCGATCCAAGCTGACCGATCAGCGCGGCGATCGCCACCAGTCCGAAATAAACGCCGACCCAGGATGGGTCGGCGTGCAGTTCCATGATGATCAGTGGCGCCAGCACCGCCGGCAACACCCGGCCAACCGAGCCGCAGGTCTGTTGCAAAAACATCGCCACGACGGCGATCAGCATGCGGGTCAATGGCCGGGCTTTCTTCGGATGGGTCCGCTCCGGTCCCCGGTTGGGTCCCGGGTGCGGTGCGCGCACCCGGGACCGCGGATCATGCCTCGTTCGACTTATCGAGCACCGGCTGGAACGTCGCGGTGGCCTTCTTCAACTCCGTCGCGACGTCCGCGCCACCGACGATGTTGGTCAATCCGGTGCCGATCGTGTCGCGGAACTCGGTCACCGGAACGATGACCGGCAGGCCGGAGCGGGCGATTTTCAGGCTGGTTCCGGTCGTGTCGAACCATTCTTGCGGGAATGTGCTGGATTTCACGATGTCGTCGCGCGTGTAGCACGACAGCCGCGGCGGAGTGCCCGCGCCGCCGCGCAACTGCTCATTCATCATGGTTTTGCCGGTGACCCACTGAATGAACAGCCAGGCCTGCTTCTTGTTCTTCGCGTTGGCCGGAATGCCGACGCCTTCGATGAAGGTCGCGCAGTTATGCGACTTCGGACCGGCCGGCACCGGCGCGAAGCCGACCTTTTCCACCACCTTCGATTTTGTCTTATCGAGCAGCGGCGCGGAGAACCCGATTCCGTCCCACCAGATCGCGGCACGGCCTTGCATGAAGGTCGTCTGGCACTCGTTCCAATTGAAACCAATATTGCCGGGCGGGCCGCAGTCGCGCATGATCTTTTGGTAGTATTGCCCAGCCTCGATCGCGGCGGGCGTATCGGTCAGCAGTTTCTTGCCGTCGGCGCTGACCGTCTCCTGGTCCCAGCCGAGCAGGATGTTGTCATAAAGCACGACATTGGCGTTCTTCAGGCCACGGCCGACGAAGCCATAGATCTGCTTCGACGGATCGGTCAGCGCCTTCGCCATGGTATAAAGCTCGTCATAGGTTTTCGGCGGCGCCTTGAAGCCTTTTTCGGCCAGCAGGTCCTTGTTGTAAAACAGGATGAACAGATCCTGGTTGTTCGGGATCACGTTGATCTTGCCATCGTCGCCGGTCGCGACCTTCATCGACGGCGCGCTGAAATCCGCCTGGTCGAAATCGGGAGAGGTCAGCGATTTGTCGGCGATGAAGGGGCGCAGATCCTCCATCCATTTGGCTTTTTCCACCAGCCGCTTTTGCACGTGCATGCCGACGTTGACGGCGTCGAAACTGGGATGACCGGTCGCCATCTCCATCGCCACCTTGGGCCGCTGCTGCTGCTCGGGGATCTGCTCGAAGCCGAGCTTCATGCCGGTCAGTTCCTCAAAGTCCTTCGCATGGGTACGAACCAGGTCGCCGCGCGGCGACAACTGATAATTGACCTCGATCGGCTGACCCTTGAACTGTTTCCAATCGAACGCCGATTGGGCGTTGGCCTTCTCCACGATGGCGGGAGCGGCCAAAGGGGCAGCGATAGCGGCGGCGGACGTTGCCAGCAACTGACGGCGGCGGATCATTTGTTTCCTCCTTGGGCGATAGATGGGTGCTTATAGGAGGGGTCTCGAACGCGGGAAAGCACCTGTCCGTTTAAAGCGCGGCCCAACCGCCATCGACCGGCAGGTCCACGCCGGTGATTTGCCGCGACACGGGCGATGCCAGGAACAGGCACGCGTTCGCCACGTCCGCGGCCGTGGTGATGCGCCGCAACGCGTAATCGGCCGCGTGACGCTCCGCCGCTTCGGCTTCGGAAATTCCCAGTCGAAGGGCCATTTCGCGGCAGACCTTGTCTCGGAACCGGGGACCATCGACCATTCCCGGCGCGACGGTGTTGACGTTGATGTTGTGCGGTCCAAGCTCCAGCGCGAAAGATTTGGTGATGCCACGCAGGCCCCATTTGCTGGCGGAGTATGCCAGACGGCCGGCGCGTCCGCGCATCCCGAACGTGCCGCCGACGTTGACGATATGGCCGTAGGCGCGCGCGATCATGACCGGGGCGACGGCCTTGATGGTGTTGAAGCAACCGCGCATGTTCAGATCGACGATCGCCCGAAACTCATCCGATGTGGTGTGCGCGCCGGTCTTGCCGATCGGCCCCGAACCACCCGCGACATTGATCAGGATGTCGATGCGGCCGAAGGCATCGACCGCGGCCGTGGCGGCGGCCTCACACGCGGTTTCATCGGTGATATCGCAAGCACTGACCAGCACTTCGCCACCGCCGCGTTCGATTTCCTCGGCGATCGGCAGGATCGCGGCGACATCGCGGCCGAGCAGCGCCAGGCGGCAGCCTTCCGCCGCGAAGGCGCGCGAGATCGCGGCACCCATGCCTTTCGCCGGTCCCGTGATAAGGGCGACCTGACCTGTCAGTCCGAGATCCATGCCGAGGCTCCCATCGATGCGGGCGCCCTCCCAGAAAGCGAGAGTATCGTGGTTCGCGCGGGTTGTCAGCCGCCCTTCACACCCCCCGCGGTCAGGCCGGCGACGATCTCTTTTTGCATCAGCAACGTCAGCAGCAGGACCGGCGCCGTCACGATCAGCGCGGCGGCGGCCAGCGGGCCCCAACTGATCTGCTCGAACGTCAGAACGTTGTAGACCGCGACGGGCAACGTCCGTGTCGAGCGGCCCGCCAGCACCACGCCGAAGATGAAGTTGTTCCAGGAGAAAATGAACGACAGGATCATCGCCACCGTGATGCCGGGACGTGCCAGCGGCATCGCGACGTAGACGAACGCCTGCCAGATGGTGGCGCCGTCCATCAGCGCGGCTTCCTCCAGTTCGCCGGGCAGGCCTTCGAAGAAGCCGATCATGACCCAGACGACGATCGGCACGGTGATCACCAGATGCGTGATGACCAATGGCACCAATGTGCCGATCAGGCCGAGCCACTGGAACAGCAGAAACAGCGGGATCAGGTAGGACAGGCCAGGCGTCACGCGGGCGATCAGGATCAACGCGGCGGCTTTGGTGGCTTTGGTTTTCGCGATGCCGTATGCCGCCGGGACGCCGAACAACAGCGCCAGGCCGGTGGCGGAGAACGATACGATCACCGAATTGATGGTGTAGAGGAGAAAATCGTTCTTCTCGAACACATCGACGAAGTTCGCCAAAGTCGGCGGGTTCGGGATGAACACCGGTGGCCACGCGGTATTGTCCAGTTCGTTCTTCAGCGACAGCGACAGCATCCACAGGAAGAACAACACCGCCGGTGAAACCAGGACGATCACTGAAAAGTACAAACCCAGTCGGCCGAGGAAGCGCCGGAAGAGGTGGCGGTTCATCGCAGATCCTCCCGCTGCCGCACGCGTAACAACAGCAGGCTGATCAGCAGGATCAGGACGAAGAACACCACCACCATCGCGGAGGCGTAACCCAGATCGTAATAAGCGAACGCTGTTTGGTACAGCAGGATATTGATGGTTTCGCTGGCGGTGCCGGGACCGCCCAACGTGATGACATAGATGGTGTCGAAGGTTTTCAGCGCGTCGATCATGCGGATCACGGCGGCGACCATGATGAAGGGCCACACCAGCGGCAGCGTGATATGGCGAAACATCTGCCACGAACTCGCTCCATCGAGGATCGCGGCCTCGTAGGGATCGGTGGGCAAGGAGGCGATGCCGCCCAACACGATCAGCATCACCAGCGGCGTCCATTGCCAGGTTTCAACCATCACCAGGGTCGGAATGACGGTCGTGGTGTCGTACACCCAGGTCGAGGGTGGCAATCCGACGCTGGTCAGAAGGTAATTCAACACGCCGAGTTGTGGGTGAAACATCATGGTCCAGACGAGCGAGATCGCCACCGGCGTCGCCATCATCGGCAGCACGAACACGGTTCGCGCGAGGCCTCGGAAGCGGAATTTGGAGGCGAAGCAGACGGCGGCCCAGACGCCCAGGATGAGGGGGGCGGCGACGGATGCGGCGGTGAACCACAATGTGCGGACGACCGCGTAAAGAAACCGCTCGTCCGTCAGCATCTTGGCATAGTTCGCCATGCCGACGAACGGCGTATCGCCGGAGACCTTCCAGTCATGCACTGACATGTACAGCGTGAAGATCCACGGAAACAGGATGACCAGCAGCACCACGAGCGCGGCTGGCGCGGCGAACATCCAGTACCGGCGGCCATAGGCGCGCGGGCCCGAGATGACGGGGATGTCTGTCGCGATCGTCGTGCTCATGTGTGGTCCGTTTCCTCACGCCGCGGGGTGGGTTTCCCTGGCGGGCGGACTTATAGTGCGGGGGGAGGAGGGGCGAAAGCCATGCGAGATTTCCCCGCGCCGCCGGTCCGTCGGCCTCGCGGCGAGGCTTCTGGACGTCGTGTGACGCGACAGATTTCATCGCACACGTGGTTGACAGTCACGCCGGCCGGATCATATCTCGCCGCCGCGTCCGCCTGGCGGAACATTTTGAATGAAGCCGCGCCCGGGAGCAATTTCTGCTTTTTCCAGCCGCCGACTTTTGCTTCCGGGAGTTTGGTTCGATGCCTCGCCTGTTTTATTCAGCCGCCGTCGTGGCGATGTTCGTCGTTGTCTCTCCGATCGCCGGTCGCGCCGCGGATCCCGACGCGGGTCAAACGGTTTTCAAGACGCAATGCGGCATTTGCCACTCGCCGTTGCCGGGCAAGAACATGGTCGGACCGAGTTTGTTCGGCGTCGTTGGGCGCAAGAGCGGGTCGATCGAGGGATTTCATTATTCCGCGGCCAACAGAGCGGCGGAAATTACGTGGACTCCGGAAATCCTCGATAAATATCTGACCGCGCCGCGAGAGGTCGTGCCGGGAACGATCATGACTTACGCAGGCCTGAAGGATGACGCGAAACGCGCCGACCTGATTGCCTGGCTGGAGACGCTGCGCTAAAATCGGCGCGTCTTCATTCGGCCCGCGCGAGTCGAATTTTAAATCCGGTTTGTAAGCAACCGCCGCCGGCGCATTGACCTATATCAAAGACACGCCGTCATTACCGTCTGATCACTGATCGCTCTCACCCGACCAGGGACCACCCCGGTGGCGAGAGAGAGGAGACGGTCACGATGCAATGGTTCAGGCCACTATCAGCCCTTTTGCTGTTGCCAATCGTCGGGGTGATCGCGATTCCCCGATCGGCTGAAGCAATACCGGCGTTCGCGCAACAAACCGGACTACCTTGCACCGCCTGCCATATCGGCGGCTTTGGCCCGCAACTCACGCCCGTCGGGCGAGCATTTAAAATCGGTGGCTATACTCAGGGTGGTGGCGAGGGTCTGGCATCGAACATTCCGCTGTCGCTGATGATCCAGACATCGTTCAACAACACCGGCCTGGATCAAAACCCGGCGCCGCAGCATTATGGCCCCAACAATAACTTTTCGCTTGATCAGGTCAGCGGATTCATCGGTGGCCATATCGGAGACCATGTCGGCGGCTTCGCGCAGTTCACCTGGTCGGACGTCAACAACGCGTCGCATGTCGATAATTTGGATCTGCGGCCGTACACGACGATATTGGACCTCGGCGGCAAGGAACTGCGGGTTGGCGCCACATTGAACAACACGCCGACGGTGCAGGATCCGTATAACTCGACGTTCGCGTGGGGATTTCCTTACATCAACTCGCTGATCGCGCCGACGCCGACGGGGAATACTTTGCTGGCGGCGGGTCTTGGGCAAAGCGCGATCGGCTACACCGCTTACGCCTGGTATGACAGCAAACTCTACCTGGAAGCCGGGGCTTACAATACGCTTAGCCCATGGGTTCTGGCACGCATTGGCAACGGTTATGGCGTCGGCAGCACCACCAACCCGGCGCCGTATTTGCGGGCGGCGTATGAGTGGCAGTGGGGAACCAGCGCCGCGCATGTCGGCGCGCTGTTCATGAACGCCAACGTCAATCCAATGTCGGGGTCGTCCGGCACCGACCGTTACACCGACTATGCCGTCGATGGTGGCTATCAATTCCTCGGCGATGGCACGCATATCGCGACAGTGCAGGCGATCTACACGCACGAAACGCAGAACCTGATCGCGTCGGCGGCGGCGGCGGGAGTCGCGACGTCAAAATACAACCTCGATCAGATCCGTGCGAATGTCTCCTATTGGTATCAGAACACCTATGGCCTGACGGCCGGTTGGCAGAAGACCTGGGGTCCGGCGAACCCGATTCTGTTCGCCGGCGGAGGCAGCGTCAACAACAAGCCCAACAGCAACGCCTTCATCATCGAAGCGGACTGGGTGCCGTTCGGAAAAGACACGTCGTACCTGGCGCCGTTCCTGAACCTGAAACTAGGCGTGCAGTACACCATTTACACGCAGTTTAACGGCGGCAACTCGAACTATGACGGCGCCGGAGCCAACGCCGGCGACAACAACACGTTGCTGGTGTTCGCCTGGTTGATCTTTTGAGGGAGGACGGACCATGCATCCACGATCATCGAAGTTGTTCGCGCTGATGGCGCTGTCCGCCGCGGGATGGATGTCGCTCCATGGACCGGCGAGGGCGCAACCAGCGGACGTGCATCCGATTCCGCAATCGTTGCGGGTTGAACATGATGAGACGATCGAACGGTTGACGATGCTCGCGAAGCGGGCGGGACCTGTCGGCGCCGAGGCCCGCGCCGCGCTGGTGGTCTTCAAACGCCACGCCGCGCGGGAACAGGAATTCATCCTGCCGCCCTTAACCCTGTTGCCTCTTCTGGCCGACGGCAAGGTCACGCCTGACATGGCATGGGCCGTCACCATGGCGGACCGGGTGAAGGCCGAGCGCGAGCAAATCTTCGAAGAGCACACTCAGGTGACCGATGTGCTCAACGCGCTTGTGGTGGCGGCGACGCGCGCGCACGACAAGGACGCCGCTGAATTCGCCGAGGCCGCCGCCGCGGATTCGCTGAACGATATCGAGTTGCTGGAACCAACGGTGCTGCTGATTGGTGATTATCTGCGCGCCAGGCTGCCGGCCGCTCATTGATCGCCGCGCTCACGAGGAGATCACATATGTCTGGACTTTTCACACGCGCTCTGGTGGCCGTCACGTTGGCATCGGTTCTGTCCGGCGCTGCTTACGCGGCGGACCCGGCGGCGGGAAAATCGGTCTTTCAGTCAACCTGTGGCATTTGTCATTCCGCACAACCCGGAGCCAACAAGATCGGGCCGACGTTGTTCGGCGTGGTCGGGCGCAAGACCGGGTCGGTACCGGGCTACACGTATTCACCACAGAACCTGGCCGCGAACCTGACCTGGGACCCGGCGACGCTGGATAAATATCTTGAGGCACCGCGCGCGACGATTCCAGGCACCAAGATGACCTATGCCGGTTTGAAGGACCCGGCGAAGCGCGCGGATCTGATCGCCTATCTTGAAACCCTGAAGTGAAACCCCGCGTCCGGTGGAGATTTCATTCCGCGATCTGATCACGGTGCTGCACGGCATGGGTTTCGGCGCGCTGTTCATGCTGGCGTTTTCCGGGGCCATCGGCGTGATTTACGCGACCGCGGCGGCCGGAGCCGACTCGCCGATCGCGCGTCAGAGCAAGACGATGTTCCGGTTCTATCTGATCAGCATGGCGACGCTCGCGTGGCTGGCGGTGTTGTCGGGCGCTTACATCATTTATCCGTGGTACCGCGCGGTTGTTCCGTCTGGTGTGACGGATTTATCGGGCTACCCGCGGGCTTTGTTGCTTTCCAGTCCGCGGACCGCCGGCTGGCATGAACTCGGAATGGAATGGAAGGAGCATATCGCCTGGTTCACGCCCATCGCGATGACCATGGTGGCTTACGTGTTCATCAAATATGGCCCGCAACTCGCGCTGCATCGGCAGATGCGTAACGCTGTCCTGGGGTTTACCGCGGTGGCGTTTTTCGCGACCGCGGTGGCCGGAGGGTTCGGCGCGTTCCTGAACAAATACGCGCCCGTTCGCGGCGGCCACGAAATCATTCTGTTTCGGCAGGATTAAATGAGCAACCCGATACGACTCCAAAACGGACCAGGGGCGGCGGCGATTTTGTCGGCGGGGATCGGGGCGGGGGCATTGGGTGTCTTCGCGTTGGCCGCCGATGCGTTTTCGGTTGTGCGGCAGGCACTTGTTATCTGGCCGCCATCGGGACCGCTGTCCGGCGTGACCACCGCCGCGATTGTCGTCTGGCTGGTGACCTGGGCCGGGCTGTCACGGCTTTGGGCAACGCGCGAGGTTAACCTGGCGCGGGTCAATCTCGCGGCGTTCGCATTGCTGATCCTGGGGTTGCTGCTGACGTTCCCGCCATTCATGGACCTGCTGCAAGGAAAATAGCCGTTCAGATCGCGCCATCCGCCAGGTCTGCCTCGATCATCGCGGAATCACGCGTCGCCGGATCGCCATAGCCCGCGCCACCCGCGGTTTTGACGATCACCCGGTCACCGCGCATCAGTCGCGTGACGATCTTCGACGGGATGATTTCCTCCGATCCGTCGGCGCGAACGATCACCGACTCCGCCATCGCGCCATCGCCACCGCCGAAGACACCACGCGCGGCGGAGAAGTGCCGTTCGCCTCGATGCGTGAACGTGACATTATCGACGAGGGCCTCGTATTCCCGAATTGTGCCGAGACCGCCGCGAAACCGGCCCGCGCCGCCCGAACCCGCGCGCAAGGCCACCCGGTTGAGGCGGATCGGCGTTTCCATCTCCATCGCCTCCGCCGGCAGATTCATGCAGTTGGTGGCATCGGTTTCGATCACCCCGACACCATCGCCGCTCGCCCAGGCGCCACTGCCGCTGGCGATCAGGTCGCCGGTCACGAAATTGCCGCCCGTCGGGTGACGGCCGCCAAACGCCACCAGCAGCATCTCTCCCGCCGAGGGAGCGGGCACGCGGTCCGGAAGCACCTCCGCCAGCGCCGATATGATCGAGCCGGTGATGCGCTTGATCGTCGAGGTGCGCGCGTTGACTGGCGCGGGCTCTCGCGGATTGACCAGGCTGCCTTCCGGGAGATGCAACGAAATCGGACGAAAGCAACCGGCGTTGGTCGGGATCGCCGGATCGGTCAGCGCGCGGATGGCGAAGCACGCGGCCGCCAAAGAACCGGACGGCACGCAGTTCAACGGTCCGCGGACCTGCTCCGAGGTGCCGGTGAAGTCGATGTGGATTTTGGAGTCGTTGACCGTGACCGCGACTTCGATGCGAATCGGCTTGTCGAGTTCGATGCCATCGTTGTCGAGATAATCGACATAGCGATACGTCCCCGACGGAATGCGCGCCAAAGCCTGGCGTGTCATCGTTTCCGAGCGAGACAGCAACTCCTCGAAGATCGCGGTCAGCGCGTTATGCCCGAACTTTCCCGCCAGTTCCGTCATCCTCCGCACGCCGATTTTACACGCCGCCACCTGGGCGTTGATATCGCCCATGACAGTGTCCGGAATGCGCACGTTCTGACGGATGATGCGCACCAGCGTGTCGTTCTCCACGCCCGCGTCGTGCAATTTCAGGGGTGGCAGACGCAGCCCTTCCTGATAGATCTCCGTCGCGTTGGTCGGCACCGATCCGGCCGACATGCCGCCCACGTCCTGGTGATGCGTCATCGCCGCGCTGAAGCCGATCAGTTGTCCATTGACAATGATCGGCCGCACGATGGCGATATCGGGAAGGTGCGTGCCGCCGGTGTAGGGATCGTTCAGCAGGAACGTATCCTCGGGATGCATTTTATCCGGCGGAAAATCGTGAATGATCCGTTGCATGACCGGGATCAAGGTCGCGAGATGGATTGGGATCGCGCAGGCCTGCGCCAGGGTCTGGCCATCCGCCGTGAACAATCCCGCCGAGGCATCCAGCCCTTCTTTGACGATCGGCGAAAACGAACTGCGCAACAGCGTGGATTGCATTTCGTTGGCGATGCCTTCCAGTTTGTGGCGGGTCACTTCGATGGTGATGGGATCGGTCATGCGGAACGCTCCAGCAATACGGCGTCGCCTTTGGTCAGGCGGGCGGTCCAGCCGGGTTCGACCAGTGTCGTGGTATCGGCCTGCTCGATGATCGAAGGACCAGAAACGAGGACGTCGCGGGTTATCGCCGCCCGCTGCCAGATTGAGGCCTGAACCGGTCCGCTGGCGACACGAATGGTCCGTGTCGTGGACGGGCGAGACCCGGCCGAAGCCGTCGCATGGGTCGCGACAGTGCCGGCGAGGGACTGATGCACGGTGCGCAGATTGACGATTTTCGCCGGGACGTTGGTGCTGTGGCCGTAAACCCGCGCGTGCGCCGCCAGGAACGCGTCGTAAATCGCCGCGGCCTCAATCGTTTCAAGTGGAACTTCCAGATGATACGATTGACCAATGTAACACACGTCCACGAAATGCGTGACTTTCGCATCCTGGATGCCTTCACGCCGCATCAACACGCCGCACCGGTTGTCCAGGTCACGCAGTGCTTCCGTCAACGCGGCGGGATCCAATGACGCGAGCGGGCAGGGAAAGGCGGCGGCCACCTCATGCGCGACCGGAGCGCCCAGTAAGCCCGCGGCCGATAAGACGCCGGGATGCGCGGGCACGATGATCGCTGAAATCCCCAGATCGTCGGCCAAAGCGCAGCCGTGCATTGGGCCTCCGCCGCCAAGCGGCAATAACGCATAGCCGCGCGGGTCGATGCCGCGGCCGATCGAGACCAGCCTGATCGCCTCAGCCATTTGGGCGTTGAGCACGCGATGGATGCCAAGCGCGGCTTGCTCGACCGTCATGCCGAGCGGGCCGGCGATGACGCGCTCGATCGCCTCATGCGCGAGGTCCGGCCGTAACGGCACCGTGCCGCCCGCGAAGTTGGCCGGGTCGAGATAGCCCAGTACGACGGAAGCGTCAGTCACGGTCGGCGATGTTCCGCCGCGGGCGTAACAGGCGGGACCCGGCGTGGAGGCGGCGGACTGGGGACCGACCTTAAGGGAGCCGGCGCCGTCGATCCAGGCGATCGAGCCGCCTCCGGAACCAATCGCCGAGACGTCGACCATGGGCACGCGCACGGGGTAGAAGTCGATCAGGCCCTCGCCACGGATCAGCGGGGCGCCGCCGGTGATCAGCGCGATATCGCAGGAGGTGCCGCCGATATCGACGGTGATGACGTCTTCGAAACCGGCGGCGCGGCCAGCTTCCAGGCCTCCGACGACCCCCGCCGCGGGCCCGGACAAAAACAGCCGCACCGGACGTTGCCTCGCGACCGAGGACGACATCAACCCGCCGCGCGACTGCATCACCTGCAACGGCACGCTCACGCCGGCATGGGCCAGGCCGTCTTCCATGTTGGCGAGATAATCGGCGACCACTGGTTTGATGTAGGCATCGAAGGCGGTCACGCAGGTCCGCTCATATTCGCGAAACGCCGGATCGACCTCGGAGGACAGTGATACCATCATCGTTGGATGCGACGCGTGGATCATGTCGCGAATGCGCTGCTCATGCGCCGGGTTGAGGAAGGAAAACACCAGACACACCGCGATGGCGCGCACGTTCTGGGCTGCCAGGTCCTCGATCGCGCGAGTCACCGTGGATTCATCCAGCGGGCGCAGGGTTTGTCCGTGCGCGTCCAGCCGCTCCGCCACTTCCTTACGGAAGCGTCCCGGCGCCAGAAACACCGGCGTCTCCGGCTTCAGCAGCAGATCGTACATCTGATGCCGCATTTGCCGGCCGATTTCCAGCACATCCCGAAATCCTTCAGTCGTGATCAGGCCGATGCGGGCGCCCTTGCGTTCCAGCACGGCATTGGTCGCCACGGTGGTGCCATGCACGAAACGCGTGATCTCCGCGGGGGAGACCCCCCAGTCGTCACGCGCCATCTCCAGTGCCGCCAGCACAGCGCGGGACGGATCGCCACTGGAGGTGGGGATTTTCGCGATTCGAACCGAGCCATCGTCCAATCGGCAAACGACATCGGTGAAGGTGCCGCCAATATCGACGCCGATTTCGCCTCGCATCCAACCTCCTGAAGATCCGCTCCGCGCGAGGGTGACACGGTGTTCGCCACGGTCAAGTTGCCCCCGTGGGTGGCCCGTTGGCGGCGCGCGGTTGCCAGGTCAGGATGGAGGAACCTTAGCCCCGAAGGAATCCAACCATGCCCGATCTACCGTTGATACTGACCGCCGCCGATTACGCGCGGTTGATGCCTCTGGCGACCGGCATGGTGAAGCCGGAGGGGATCGACCTCACGCTGTTGCTGGGCACGTCCGGTTCCTGGCCGGAGCGCGCCACGATGCTGCGGCGGGCGTTGAACGATCCGCTGGCGCATGGCGGGGAGGCCTCGATGGCCGGGCATCTGCGACGCGTCGAGAACGGCGACAACAGTCATGTCGCGCTGCCGGTTTTTCCGCTGCGCAACTTCACCGCGCGCGACATTTATGTGCGCGAGGATGGGCCGATTCGCTCCGCCGCGGACCTGATCGGCAAACGGGTCGGCATGTACGATTGGGTCGCCAGCGGTTCGATCTGGTATCGTCACTTCCTGAAGTTCGCCGGAGTCGATCCGGCTTCCGTGCAATGGTGGATCGGCGAGGTCGATGAGCCGCGCATCACCAGCCACACCTACACCTTGCCCGACGACGTTCATGGCACCCCTCCGGGCCAGGCGCTGTCGGAGATGCTGATCGCCGGTGAGCTCGACGCGCTGCTTAGCCCGCCGAAACCACGCAAATATCATTCGGTGGACGGACCGATCGTTCGATTGTTCCCCGATTTCCGCGCCGTCGAACGCGACTATTTCGCCCAGACCGGCATGTTTCCGCCGCAACATCTGATCGTGCTGCGCCGCCCGGTGTGGGAGGCCAATAAGTGGATCGCCCGCGCGCTGACCGACGCGTTCATCCGCTGCAACGACATGTTCGGCGCGGCGCAGCGGGGCTTTCCCTATGTATCTCCCTGGCTGGAAGCCGAACTGGAGGAAACCGCCGCGGTCATGGGCACCGATTTCCATCCGTATGGGTTCGAGAAAAACCGTCGCACCATCGAGGTCTTCGCCGACCAGGCGTTCGAGAGCGGTATCGTCGGACGACGCATCTCGCCGGAGGAGTATTTCGCCGATTTCCTTGAAGCGTAAGCTTGTTCCGGTTGACACGGGCTTCCCGCGCCAGCGACGATGCGGCCAATTGAACGGGGGGCCATAGCATGATCGCACAACCATCCATCATCACGCGGCGCGCGGTGCTGGCGGCGGGGGGCGCGGCGCTGGCCTCGGGTTTTCCGGAAAGCGCGCCGGCGGCGTCCGGCAAGCACTTCATCACCGCGAACAACAGCCCCTACGACACGCTGGATCCGCATGTCGTGTTCGATATCGGCCGCATCGCGACGCGATTGAACATGTACGATTGCCTGGTGCGCTGGGTCGATAACCCGCCAACGCCGCAATTGTGGCTGGCGGAGAAGATCGATATCGCGCCGGATGCCTTGACCTACACGATCACGTTAAGGCCGAACGCGACGTTCCATGACGGGTCGCCGGTGACCGCGGAGGATGTGGTCTGGTCGATGGAACGCATCCTGGCGTTGAAGAAAGGCGCCTTCGCGATGTTCAACGGCGTCGTGGCGCCTGGCACCACGAAAGCGGTGGACGCGAAAACCGTGCGCTTCACGCTGACCAAACCTTATGCGGTATTTACCTCGACATTGTCGGAACTTTGGGTGATCAACAGCAAACTCGCCCGCCAGCATGAGAAGGCCGACGATTGGGCCGCCGATTGGCTGGCTCGCGCCGAGGCCGGGTCGGGTGGATTTAAATTGCGGCGCTACGATCCCGCGATCGGTTTCATCGCCGACCGGTTCGAGCCGCATTTCGCGGGGTTCGGCAATTCGAACATCACCTCCACCGAGTTCCGCGTCGTACTGGAAACCGCCAGCCGGGCACTGGGTTTGCGCAAAGGCGAGTTCAACACCACGGACGGATATCTGCCGCAGGACCAGATCATCGCTCTGCGGCAGAGCGACAATATCCAGATCCTGGAAGCGGAATCGCTGCGGACGATGTATTTCGTCTTCCACAATCAGCGTGCGCCGATGAACGACGTAAACCTGCGCAAGGCGCTGTCCTATGCCTTCGACTATGACGGGTTCATCGACAACATCCTCAGCGGTTCCGTCGCGCGCAACGCGGGGATCATACCGGGTACGCTGTGGGGCGCGCCGAAGGATCTGCAAGGCTATACCTACGATCTGGATAAGGCGAAGCAACACCTCGCGATGGTGAAACAACCGATGCGGCCGCTGGAAATCGGTGTCCTGGCCGGGTTCAGCCAGAGCGAGGCGGCGGCGCAATTGCTGGCCTCCGGCTGTGCGAAAATCGGTATCGATATCAAACTGAACAGCGAGCCCTGGCCGGTGATATCGGGAAAATTCAACGATGCCGAACGTTCCCACGATCTGGTGCCGCTGTGGCGCAGCGCGTATTTCGCCGATCCGCATAACTGGACCGGACTGATCTACAACAGCCGCAACATCGGCGCCGGCAACGGCAGCTTCTATAAGAACGCGCGGTTCGACGAACTGACCGACAAGGCGCTGGAGCTGACCGATATCGAAGCGCGCCGCCCGTTGTATGAGGAAGCGTCTCGCATTCTGGTCGATGACGCGGCGGGGTTGTACATCTACAATACGAAATGGTTTGGCCCGTTCACCAAGAACGTCCACGACGTGCGTTTCTGCCCGATCGGCGACGCGCAGGACATTCGCTGGATGAGCATGACGTAACTATCCATCCGCGCTTCGGGACAATTTCGGGTCGAGCGCGTCGCGCAGCCCGTCGCCGAGCAGATTGAAGCCCATCACGACCAGCAGGATAGCGATGCCGGGCGCTGCCGCGTACCACCACGCCTGAGGCAGATACTCGCGGCTTTCGGCGATCATGCGGCCCCATTCCGGCGTCGGCGGCGGCGGTCCGAGGCCGAGAAATCCCAGCGCGGCGGCGACCAGGATGGTGCCGCCGAGACCGATCGTGGTGCGCACGATCACCGAGGACGCGATCGACGGCAGGACGTGCAACACCATCACGCGCACCGGCGACGCGCCGAGGGCGATCGCGGCCTCGATAAAGACCTCGTTTCGCACGCCGCGTGTTTCGGCGTAGACCAGCCGGGCCCAGAATGGCCAGTAGGTCAGCGACAGCGCCAGGATGACGTTGTGGATCGCCGGCCCCAATGTTTGCGCGATGGCGATGGCCAACACGATCTGCGGCACGGCGAGGAAAACGTCCGATACCCGCATCAACACGTCGGAAAGCCGGTTGTTGTAATAGCCGGCGACCAGGCCGATCGGCACGCCGATCACCACCGCGGCCGAGGTCGCGATCACCGCGATCAGGATGGTCAGCCGCGCGCCGAACAACAGCCGGCTGAATATGTCAGCCCCCATCCGATCGGTGCCCAGAAAATGCGCGGCGCTGGGTCCAAGCAAACGGTCGGGTAAATGATACGTATCGACATCTTCCGGGAACGGCGCCAGCACCCCGGCGAACACGGCGCACAGCACCAGCGCCGCGATGATGATCAGGCCCAGACGGGCGGAGCGGTCGCGCCACAGGCGTTTCATCGGGCGCGGGGATCCAGCAACGTTTGCGCGATATCGACGGCCAGATTGGTCAGGATGAACACCGCGCCGGCGAACACGGTAAAGCTCATGACCGCGTTGTAGTCGGAATGCAGGATCGAGTTCACCGCGAAACTTCCTAGTCCCGGCCAGTCGAAGACGGTTTCCACGACGACCGCTCCGGCGATCAGGTTGCCGAAGATGAGGCCGATTTGCGTCAGCGTTCCGATCAGGGCGCCCCGCAACAGGTACTTCCACACGATGCGGCGGCGCGGGAAACCCATCGCGGTCAGATAGAAAACGAAGTTGCTGGACATGACGTTGATCATGCCCGCCCGGGTGAAGCGCACGATCGTCGCGACCGCGGGCAAGGCCAGCGTCAGCGTGGGCAGGATCAGATGCCGTAACGCCTCTCCGAGAGTTTCCCAATCGCCGCGCAGGATGGCATCGACGGTGAAAAATCCGGTGATGGGGTCAGGGCCCCAGCCATCGATACGCCCCTGTACCGGTGTCAGGCCGAGCCACATGGAGAACAGCAGTTGCAACAAAATCGCCAGCCAGAACGCCGCCATCGCCAGGCCGGCGACGGTGACCACCCGCACGATGTGATCCAGCCACGAATTACGCCGCAACGCCGCGACGACGCCCAGAGGCACGCCGATCAGCACCGCGAGGGTCAACGCGTAGAGCGCCAGTTCCATCGTCGCTGGGAGCCGGGCGACCAGATCTTCCGCGACCGGGCGTTGCGTGAACAGGCTGGTGCCCATGTCGCCGCCGATGACGTCACGCACATAGCGCAGGAACTGCGTGGGCAACGGTTGGTCCAGCCCGAACTGGTGGCGGATCGCGGCGACCTGCTCGGCCGATGCGTTTTCCCCCGCCATGATGCGCGCGGGATCGGAGGGGATGACGTGCGAGACGGTGAACACGATCAGCAGCAGTCCGAACAATGTCGGCGGCATCCACAGGCAACGGCGCGCGATGAGGGCGATGATTCGCATTGCCCGCAGTATCGTCGGGGCTTCGCGGACGCGGCAAGGCCAGTGGGGGAGTAGCCAGTGGGGAGGCCAATGGGGACGCCACTTGGGGACGCCACTTGGGACGCCACTGGGGGAAGCCTGTGGGGGGGGGGCGCCTATGCCCTTGCTCGTGGCCGCCGCCGCGGGCAGCATCGCGTTCGTCCTCCTGGAGTCCGCTCGATGCGCGTTGCCTTGATCCATGCTTTGAAGCACTCGATCCCCGCGATCGAGGAGGCGTTTTCGCGCCTGTGGCCCGAGGCGCGGCTGGCCAATGTGCTGGATGATTCGCTGTCCGCCGATCTCGCCCGCGATGGGGCGCTGACGTCCGCGATGCATCAGCGCTTTCTGACGCTCGCGCGCTATGCGGCGTCGTGCGGTGCCGACGGGATTTTGTTCACCTGCTCCGCCTTCGGCCTGTGCATCGAGGCCTGCGCGCGCGACCTGGCGCCCTTGCCGGTGCTGAAACCGAATGAGGCGATGATCGAAGAAGCGGTGGCGCTGGCCGGTCCCACTGGCCGGGTCGCGTTGCTGGCGACGTTCGCGCCGACGCTGGCCTCAATGCCGAGCGAATTCGCCGCGGTCGCGCCGAAGCTCACGGTGGTGCCGTGCCTCGCGGAAGGCGCGCTGGCGGCCATGGACCGCGGCGATCTGGACGGCCACGATCGGGCGGCCGCCCGCGCCGTGGCGTCGCTGCCCAATGTCGATGCCATCGCGCTTGGCCAGTTCAGCCTGGCCCGGGCGGCGGCGCTCGTGGCCGCGGCGAGCGGCAAACCCGTTCTGACCACGCCGGACAGCGCGGTGCGCAAACTGCGACGTCTGTTATTGAAGGAGGCCGCCTGATATGGACCTGGCACAATTCCGCGCCTCGCTCGACGCGGGCGAACCGCCTTCTGGGCTCAATCCGCCTTTGCAGACCCTGTGGTGGGAGGCGAAAGGCGATTGGAAGCGCGCCCATGAATGCGCGCAGGAAGACCGGACCCCGAACGGGTCGATCGTTCACGCCTATCTGCACCGTGTGGAAGGCGATCCGTCCAACGCGGGTTATTGGTACAAGCGGGCTGGGCGGCCGCCCGCGACCGGGACGCTCGCGGAGGAATGGGAGGCGTTGGCGCGGGAGTTTCTCTGATGCCCTGGATTTGACGCTACCGGTTTTTTGGCCCGGACCATGGGAAGGCGCGTCGCTCCGGTGGTTGCACTGTGAAGCCACGAAACATTTCGGAGTCAATCCGCCGTTGCAGTTCTCGATTCTGTAAACGCCCGCCCGGGCTGGTTCACCGAACAGGGAAATCCAGGCATGCCCACGTATAGAGCGTCGTTGGATTAATGCATCTCAGGACGGCTTAGGCCACCTGGCTGAGACTTTACTGTCATTTTTATTTCACGCGACACGTGCGGACGCAGGTCAATTGTGTTAAAAAGCGCGCCTTGTTGGTTTAAAACGTATTTTTATTTGGACTTGTCGCGATGAAAGAAATAAGAGAATTTCAGCTCAATCCGCGCCAGGCGGAGTGGAGCAACAAGAATTACCCGCCATGAGTACCCCTGGCGAAAATGAGATCTGGACGCCGCCCATGTTAAGGGCGCGCCTCGCCGCGCGGAAAGGGGTCGCGCCGGCGCCCTCCTGTTACGTCGTCTGGCGCGACAGCGCCCGCACCGGCGCGCCGGAGACGCGTGGGTACGGACTTCCCGAGGAACCCGGGTATGAACTCCCCGGGGAACCGGAGCGGCGCGATGAGGCCGCCTTCGAAAGCTGGCTGGTCGAGCGGAACCTCGCGGGCGCCGAGCGTCTGACGGTCTCCGTCCTGGTCATCCGGGAGCAACTCGATGAGGCTGGCCTGGTGCGGGAGGGGATCCTGGAGCGGCGCCGCGGTGGCGTCGATGGGCCGTATTACGGCAATGTCGCGCGGGTCGAGTTCACCGGACCGGCGCTGTTGGTCCGCCGTTACCGGGCGGCGCGCGATGGCCGCCTGACGGAACTGCCGCCCGGCGACGCGACGGGGGTCTCGCCGTTCCCGGCGGAGGCGGACGCCGAGAGCTTCGCTGGTGAAGACGCCGCCGTGCGGGCCTTTGTTGGCCCGAACGCGGTGATCGTCGATCGCCGTGCTCCGTCGTTGTTCGAGGACCTTCTGGGCCTCAGCGCGATCATCCATGTCCGCCGGCCGGACGGGATGGAAATCGGCTGCGGCGTCGGCTGGCATGGCGGGACCGCCTTCGTTCTGGCGGCTGATTTTCCGCGCCACGGCAGGGAGTTGGCGCCGACTCCGGAGCTTGAGGCAGCGGTTGAAAAGGCGATCCGGACACGGCATTTGGTCCGTCACGAAACGCGGCAGGACGAACACGGTTTCCGCGTTCTCGCGCGGGATCCCGGGCGGCGGACGCTGGTGGTAATTCGGCTGGAGGGTGAGGCGACTCGGATCGACCCCTACGTGCCCGGCCGCGGCGCGGCGCTCAACGACGATCAGCGGCGCTGGCTGACCTATGCCGAGACCTATGAAGCCCGCACGATCCTGGATTCCTGGCGGAATGGTGACAGCGACGAGATCGCGGTGCTGACGATCGACCCGGACAATGAGGCATGGCGCCACATTATCGACGCTGACGGCATCGAGATCAGCCGCGTGCCGGACAATGACGCTGCCGCGGCGGTGCTGTACCAGGAGCGACTGAACCCGCCGGACGATTTTCCCGCGCCGGCGGCCTCGGTCGAGAGCGAGCGGCCGGAAAGCGAGCCCGTGCCCGTCCCGGACGCTGCTGCTCCGGCGGCTGATCAGGAGGCGCCGGCCGATAGTCTTCTGGCCAGGCTGCGGGCATGGTCGCGCGCCACCGCGCTGTTGAATGAGGCCATCGCGGCCGCCTCCGCGGCTGTCCCCCCGGCTCTGCCCTCGGCTCACCCCTCGGCTCACCCCGCTGGGACTGATCGGTCGAAACCGGTTCGCGAAGCGGTGGTGGAACGGCTGACCGCGCTGATCGAGCCGCTGAGCCTGTTGAACGCGCGTTTCACGCTTGGTTCGTTACGCAGGCTGATCGCTCACACCGCGCTGCCGATGGAAGCCCTCGGCGCGGCGTCGCGGGAACTGGTGACGCGGTTGCATGACGAACTGGCGCTGACCCGGGTGATCTTGCTGCCGGCCGGCGATGGCGGCCAAACCGATACGGCGTTGTTCGGGGCTTTGGTGGAACAGCATTTTCCCGCCGCGTCCTACGATATCGAGGAAATGGCGCAGTGTCTGAACCTGCGCCGTCCGACCGCGACGGTGTTGCATGCGATGCAGGCGATGCGGCACGCTTTGGCCGGATTGGAGCGCCTGGTCGTCACCCCCAAACTCGCGGATCTCGCCTGGGCCCGAATCGTCGAGATCGTCCGCGAAGCGGCCGGTGGGGAGGACGAACTGGCGGGTGCCCTGGTGCGCGTTCATCGCGTTTGGCGGGCGCCGGGACTCCTGCCCGCGGCCAAGTACACCGAGGAGGAGGCTGAGGCTGTAATGGCGGCGGTGCGGGCCTTCATGCGACTCCTCGCCGCCAGATTGGCCGCGAGCGGCGAGACGGAGACGTTCTGATCCGATCGAAGGGGCTCGCTCGACCAGGGAGCCGTTCGGTCATGGGCCTGCTCCATCAGGGGCAAGCAACCGGCGGGAGCGATCACCAGCAGGAGTGAATTGGCGACTCCGCTGCCTGTGGCCCATAAGCGGCCGCCATGCGTATCGCCATCGCCTCCGCCCTGCTGCCGTTGCTGCGCCGAATGGATCCCGAACGCGCGCATGACCTCGCGCTGCGGGCTTTGCGTCTCGGCCTGATGGGCGATTGCCTGGGGCAGGACGACCTCTCGCTGGCGATCCGGGTACTGGGCCGCTGGTTCTGCAATCCGATCGGCCTCGCTGCCGGCTTCGACAAGGGCGCGGTGGCGGCCGATGCCCTGATGCGGCTCGGGTTCGGCTTCGTGGAGACCGGCACGGTCACGCCGCTGCCGCAGACGGGCAATCCGAGGCCGCGGCTGTTTCGCCTCGACGAGGATCGCGCCGTCATCAACCGGCTTGGCTTCAACAACGCGGGCCTGGATGCGTACCTGAGAGAACTCCGGGCGTTGCCCGCCCATCCCGTGCCGCTTGGCGCCAATGTCGGGATCAACAAAGAGGGCGCCGATCCGGTGCGCGATTATCCGGCCCTGATCGCCGCCGTGGCGCCCTTCATCGAATACGCCGTGATCAACGTGTCCTCGCCCAACACGCCGGGACTCCGGGATTTACAGGGCGAGGCCCAACTGGGGGCGATCCTGGAGGCGGTGGCGAAGGTTGAGAACCGCCCGCAAATCCTGGTCAAGATCGCGCCGGATCTGTCGTACGAAGGGCTCGCCGCCGTCGTGGAGACCTGCGTGACGCATGGCGTGCAAGGGCTGATCGTCGGCAATACGACGATCACGCGGCCGCCTGGTTTGCGATCGCGGCACGCGCGGGAGGCCGGCGGCCTGTCCGGGGAGCCGTTGTTTGCTTTGTCCAATATCGTCCTGGCGCGCGCGTTTCTGCTGGCGCGCGGGCGGCTGACCCTGATTGGCGCGGGGGGTGTGTTTTCCGGCACCGACGCGCTGACCAAAATCCGCGCGGGGGCGTCGCTCGTGCAACTTTATACCGCGTTCGCATATCAGGGGCCGGCGCTGATCGAGCGGATCAAGGTCGATTTGACCGCCGGCCTGAAAGCCGCCGGTTTCGCGCGGCTGCGAGACGCGGTAGGCACCGCCGCGCAAGACCTCGCGGGATCATGACCATGCGTTTTCTCACCGGCTTTTCCCAGATCGCCTCGGCGTATGACGGGTTCGTGCTCGATTTGTGGGGCGTCATCCATGACGGCGTGAAGGCGTTTCCGCACGCCGTGGATTGCCTCGGCCACCTGCGCGACGCCGGGAAGAAGACCTTGCTGCTGTCCAATGTGCCGCGGCCGAACCAGGCGGTTCAGACGATGATGCGCGGGATGGGGATCGAGGACGCGCTCTACACCGATATCCTGACCAGCGGGGAGGCGGTGCGTGACGCCTTGCGTTCACCGCCCGACGCCTGGTGGTCCGCTCTGGGCCAGCGCGTCTACCACCTCGGGCCGGAGCGCGACCGTCCGGTGCTCGAGGGGCTACCGCTGACCACCGTCGCGACGCCCGCGGAGGCCGACTTCGTGCTGAACACCGGCCCCGACGATCATCGCAACCCCAGCGACATGAATGAATTCGAGCCAACGCTGCGGGACTGCGCGAAGCATCGGCTGCCGATGGTCTGCGGCAATCCCGATCTGGAGGTCATTCGCGGCGGCGTGCGCGTGCTGTGCGCCGGGTCGCTGGCGGTTCGCTATCAGGCTCTGGGCGGCGACGTGCGGTCGCTCGGCAAGCCCGATCCGGCGATCTATCAGCCGGTCCTGGCGCGGTTGGGCATGCCGAAAGAGCGGGTGCTGGCAGTGGGTGACTCGCTGCGGACGGATATCGCCGGCGCGTCCTCGGTTGTCCTGGCCGCGTGCTGGGTGCTGGATGGTCTGCATGGCGCGGAGTTGCGACGGGCGGATGGGACGTACGATCCGGCGCAGGTCGAGGAAGTGGCCCGGGCGGCGGGGATGGCGCCGGTCGCGGCGATGGCGCGATTTGCCTGGTAACGACACGGCCGGTCTCACATTCCGCGGCCGGCCGGAGCGTCGCCGTTCCCGAATGGCAGGCGATGGGCCAGCGATTGCCGGCGAATTGGATGCCGTCCGGACCTGACGGAATCGCGCCGAAGAAACTCGTTCCGTTCAAACCGAATTCGCGCCACTGATACCAGTGGGCTTAACGGCCGTGTCTCGGGAAGGCCTTGCCGCGACCCGGTGTCGCGGTTCACATCGTATCGATGCCGATGATCCGGTCGATCCGGACCGTGACTGAACCGATACGACCCTTTGCGTCAGACATTATACCGACCAGCCAAAGAAATGACGTACCGGCCACCGATCCGTCATGCCAGGGCTTGACCCTGGCATCCCGTAACGCAGGCCCTGTGCGCTTAGGTAGAGCACGAGTCCATGCAGGCGGATCCTCGGGTCGAGCCCGAGGATGACGATACAGGGGCGTCACGACCAAGGGTCAACGTCAACGCCGGTTGGTATTAAACGCGCGGCTGTTCATTGTTAATGCTCGTGACTTTCCCAAATAGACGTCCAATGGAGATCCCGTGACCCCGGCAGAGCGAACGGCGAGGGAACTCGCCTGGCACATCGGCGTTACCCCAATTGTTATAGGTTAAAAACAGGAGGACTTCACGGTGACAGCTTTTAAATCGTTTTTCTTCGCGGCGGCTGCGGGTCTGCCGCTTATAGCGGTGCCCGCGATGGCGCAAACTTTGAGTCCGGAGACCGGCGGCAGCGCCGCGAAGACGAGTACGATGTATTCGCAGTCCACCACCGCGGCCCCATCGAACTTGTCGCCGAGCACTTCGGCGATGCCTGGGGCGCGTTCACCGGGTACCTCGGGTGAGGTCAACACCACCGGTTCGACCGCCAAAGCAGCGGCGGCGGGCGAGGGCGGCGGTGGCGCGGCGGGCGGCGGCAAGTAATCCGTCCCGCACGTTACGCGTAAGAAATCGGGGCCGGTTCAGCCGGCCCCTTTTTCGTGGCCTATCCGCCGGCGAGAAAGCGGGCAAACGCGGCGAGAGTGGAATCCGATACGTGATGTTCGATCCCCTCGGCGTCGAGTTCGGCTGCCTCCGGCGGTACCCCCACGGCCAGCAGAAGATCCACGACCACCCGATGCCGGGAACGCACCCGATCCGCCAGCGTCTCGCCTGACGCCGTGAGGAAAACACCGCGATAAGGTTTGGCGACCGCGAGGCCTTCACGTTTCAGCCGGCCGATGGTCTTGATCACGGTGGCGTGAGAAACGCCCAGTCGGCGGGCGATGTCGGTGGGGCGGGCTTCGCCGTTTTGCGCGTGCAGGTCGGAAATCAGCTCGACGTAATCTTCCAGCAGGGCACCGGATTGCGCTGTACGCGCTTTGCCGAAGCGGATCGCCTGATCCGGCTCCTCCGGCATCATCCTGGGTGTTGGCTCTGCCATCCCGCGCGATCAGACCTCATTGAGGCGCCACCGGTCCCACGGGACCGAGTCGCCGTCGCCGGGTCACATCCCGGTCGTCTGCGCTAACAACACCAGGTTGAGCCCCAGCACAACCACCGTGCCGATCACGGACGCGGCGCGGGTCACCGGGCCAGGCCGGAAGGAGCCCATGATGTCGCGCCGGAACAACAGGATCAGCAGCGCGATCATCGGCACCGGCAGCACGAGGCTCAACAAAACCTGGCTCATCACCAGTGCGTGGGTCGCATCGACGCCGAGCGCGACAACGACAAACGCCGGAACCATGGTCAGCAGCCGGCGCAGCCACAGCGGCGTCCGGAATCCGACGAAATCCTGCATGATGGTCTGGCCCGCCATCGTCCCGACCACCGAGCTGGACACCCCGGACGCGAGCAGAGAGGTCATGAACACCAGCGCCGCGAACCCGCCCATCAGCGGCAGCAGGGTGTGATAGGCGGTCTGGATTTCCGCGACCTCGGGATGCCCGGCATGGAACATCGAGGCGGCCATTGCCACCATCGCGAGATTGACCCCGCCCGCCAGGCCAAGGGCGATCATCACCTCGGTGTTGGAATGGCGAATCACGGTGGCTTTTTCCGTCCGGGTCCGCGTTGGAACGCGCCCTGGCATGAGGGCGGAATGAAGGTAGATGGCGTGGGGCATGACGGTGGCGCCGACGATCCCGACGGCCAGGGTCAGGGCGTTGGCGTCCTTGATCTCGGGCACCACGGCGTGCCAGGCGAACAGCCGCCAGTCGGGCGGGCTGATGAACAGCTCGATCAGGTAGCACAGCCCGATCAGCCCCACGAACCCGGTGATGATCAGTTCGAGCGGGCGGAAGCCGCGCGATTGCAGGGTCAGCAGCCCCCAGGTCAACACCAGGGTCAGGCCCAGACTGGTCAGCAGGGACAATCCGAGCAGCAGGCTCAGCCCGATCGCGGCGCCCACGGTTTCCGCCAGGTCGGTGGCCATCGCCGCTGCCTCGCTGGCGATCCACATGGGGATGGTCACCGAACGCGGAAAATGAGTCCGGCACAGACTGGCGAGGCTCTGCCCGGTAACGATGCCAATGCGGGCCGAGAGCGCCTGGAACAGCATCGCGATCAGGTTCGCCAGCACGACGACCCACAGCAGGCCATAACCATAGCGCGCGCCGGCCTGGATGTTCGTCGCGAAATTCCCCGGATCCATATACGCCACCGAGGCGATCACCGCTGGGCCGGCGAATGGCAGGAACCCGCGAATACCCCGGCGCTGACCGCTCAGGCTCTCTACGCCCGCCCGCATGGTGCGCGCGCTCATCCCGCGAGGATAAGCGGTCGATACGCGGGCCGGGTTGTGCAGGACGGCGTCGCTCATGCGGAAATCTTGTCCACCTCGCGGCCGGTCCGCGGGGAAACCGCGGCCTCGGCCATGTTTTGCACCTCAGGACACAGAATGTAGCCATGGCTACACTCTGTGGCAAGGGGTTGATCAGGTGCACGATTCCGTTCTGGCCGAAAGTTAAGGTCCGTAAACGGAAAGGCCGCTCAGGACGCCGTCCCGTAACCTCCGCCGCTGGGCGTTTCGATCACGAAAACATCGCCGGGGTTCACCTCGGTCTTGTCGGTGCCGGTCAGCACGTCCAGCCGTCCGTCGGCGCGTTCCACCCATTGCCGCCCAGGAGCGCCGTCGGAGCCGCCCGCGAGGCCGAACGGGGGGACCTCGCGACGCGAGGAAACGATGATCGCGGTCATCGGCTCCAGGAACCGCACGCGCCGGATCGCGCCGTCGCCGCCGGTCCACTTGCCGTGGCCGCCCGAGTTGCGCCGAATCGCGAACTGGTCCAGCCGCACCGGGTAGCGCAGTTCGAGCACCTCGGGATCGGTCATCCGCGTGTTGGTCATATGCGTTTGCACGGCCGCCGTGCCGTTGAAGCCGGGACCCGCGCCGGTGCCGCCGCAGATCGTTTCGTAATATTGCCGCGTGGCGTCGCCGAACAGGAAGTTGTTCATCGTCGCCTGGGAGCAGGCGATCGAGCCCAGAGCGCCGAAGATCGCGTTGCAGGTCGCCTGTGAGACTTCGGTATTGCCGGCCACGACGGCGGCGCCGGGCCGCGGCGAGAGGAACGTGCCCTCGGGGATGATAATGCGCAGCGGTTTCAGGCAGCCGTCGTTCAACGGGATGTCGTCGCCGACGAGGCAGCGGAACACGTACAAAACGGCGGCCTGAGTGACCGCGGGCGGCGAGTTGAAGTTTCCCGAGTCCTGCTCGCCGGTGCCGGTGAAGTCGACCACGGCGGAGCGGCTGGCACGATCGACATGGATCGCGACATGCAGGGGCTTGCCGTTGTCCATGCGGTAGTCGAACGAACCGCCGCCGATCCGGCCGAGGACCTGACGCACCGACTCCTCGGCGTTGTCCATGACATGGCGCATGTAGGCGCTGACCGTCGGCCAGCCGAACTGCGCCACGACCTTGCTGAGTTCCTGGACGCCTTTTTCGTTCGCCGCGACCTGCGCCTTGATGTCGGCTACGTTCACATCCGGGCTGCGCGCCGGATATTTCGCGCTGGCGAGCAGTTTTCGAAATGGCTCCTCCCGGAACGTTCCGCCATCGACGAGAAGGAAATCGTTGATGATGACGCCCTCTTCCTCCAGCGTTTTCGACGCGGGTGGCGTGGAGCCGGGGGTGATGCCGCCGATATCCGCGTGATGGCCGCGGCTGCCGACGAAAAACAGGATTTTCGCGCCGGCGTCGTCAAACACCGGCGTGATGACGGTGACGTCCGGTAAATGCGTGCCGCCGTTGAACGGATTGTTCAGCGCGACGACATCGCCCGGCTTCAGGGTGTCGCCGCGGTCGCGCATGACGGTGCGCACGCTCTCGCCCATCGCGCCGAGATGCACCGGGACGTGCGGCGCGTTGGCGACCAGACGGCCGTCGCCGTCGAAAATGGCGCAGGAAAAGTCCAGCCGCTCCTTGATGTTCACCGACAAAGACGTGTTTCGCAGCACCGCGCCGGTTTGTTCCGCGACGCTCATGAACAGGTTGTTGAATAGTTCCAGCAGCACCGGGTCGGGGCGGCCACTGTCCGCCGGCACGCGTTCCGGCGCGGCCTCGGTGCGGCGCAGGATCATGTGGTCGAGGGCAGTCACTTCCGCGGTCCAGCCGGGCTCGATCACGGTGGTGGCGTTCGCCTCGCGAACCAGCGCGGGTCCCGGGATGGTGTCGCCCGCGCGCAGCCCGGTGCGTTCGAAGACGCGCGCGGTGTGCTCGCGGCCGAGGGTGAACACGGAGACGACATCGACCGCTTCGGGCGCGCCCGAAGCGCGCGATGCCAGGGTGGTTTCCCGCACCTGGTCGCCGCGGGCGGTGGCCTCGACCGAGATCTGCTCGGCGATCAGCGGCCGCTCCGGCGTGGCGAAGCCGAAGCGGACGCGATGGGCTTC